>Ga0187894_10001620_pt1 | contig 28464 bp, 24 predicted proteins | sample GBC1701081metaG_FD_136650 | JGI IMG/M metagenome (GOLD analysis project Ga0187894, IMG submission 136650) | White microbial mat communities from a lava cave in the Kipuka Kanohina Cave System on the Island of Hawaii, USA - GBC170108-1 metaG ...
GCGCTCTCGTGGCCCTATCGCATCTGGGCGATGGCGCGCCTGTGGGAGCGATGGGGCATTGAGGTCGAGCCGGTGTGGGGTGTCGATCGTCCGATTCAGGCGGACCTGCTCATCCCGCACATCGATCTCTCGTACATCCCGGACGAGTATTGGCAGTTCATGCAGCAGTTTCCCGGGCCCGTGGTCAACCGGCGCGTGCGCGACATCCGCAAGCGCGCGTTCAGCACGCTGCTGGTGAAGCCGGGAGATGGGTACGACGGACCGGTGATCGTCAAGACGGATCTCAACAACGGCGGGCATGCGGAGCGCAGGATTCTCGGCGAGGGCATGCCGGCGGGCTTCATCGAGAAAATGAAGTTCAAACTTCGGCGCCGGGCGGGAGCAGAGCGTTCGCGTCTCGCTTCGGCGCGGTCGCTGTCTCGCTATCACGTGTTCGAAAAGGTCACCGAGGTCCCGCGCGGCGTATTCGACAATCCGTCTCTGGTCGTTGAGCGGTTTGTGCCGGAGCGATGCGACGGCCGATACAAGGTGCGCTTGCACACATTCTTCGGCGATCGCGAGCAAGGGCGGACGTATTCGTCCGTGGATCCGTTTATCAAAGCGAGGCAAACCGCCCCGGGGGAACGAGCGACTGCTCCAGATGAGATCCGACAATGGCGCGCTCGACTCGGGCTCGATTACGCGAAACTCGATTACGTGATCCACGAAGGGCGAGCGCAGCTGCTAGACATCAACCTCGCGGTCGGATTCACCCGCGAGATCGATGAGCGGCGCGTGCAGATGTCGTTCAACCTCGCGCAGGGCATCTCGTTCTTCGAGAATGCAGGCGCCGGGATGTGAACCGGACATCCGCGCGCGACCCGCGCGCCGAGACAGGCGCAGTATCCTCCCGAAGGTGGGATCGAGCGCGCAACAGTTCGCGGGCATGAGCTGGAAGACGTCCACGGGGCTCCCGCTGGCGGCGCTGCTGATCGGGTTCGCCGCCGGGGGGCTGTCGCACTGGCTGGGCGAACCGTCGATGCTTGCCGCGGCCGATCTGCTCGAACCCGTCGGATCGATATGGACGAGCGCTCTTCGGCTGCTCGCGTGGCCGCTCGTGGTGTGCGTTCTTGTCAGCGGCGTGGCGGGGTTCTCGGGCGGGCGGGCGTTCGGACGGCTGGGCGCGATCTCGCTGCTTGTGTTCGTCGCCATGCTCGCCGCTGGGGCGGGGCTGGCCCTGCTCCTGACGCCGTCGGCGCTGAGCATGATGTCGATCGAGCGATTGACGGCAACGATTGCCGACCGCCCGGCCCAGCCCGCGAGTCCGATGGACGCGCCTTCAACCATCACCGAATGGATGAAGTCGATGGCGTCATTCGATCCGATCGAGTCGATCGCCCGCGGCGAGATCCTGCCCCTCGTTCTCATCGCACTGTTCTTTGCTCTGGCGTTGGCGCGCATCGAAGAGGCGCCGCGACGGGCTATCGTCGCGCTATTCGACGCCGTCGTGCAGACGCTGTTCGTGATGCTGTCGTGGCTGCTGCTGTTGGCGCCGGTGGGCGTCTTCGCGCTCGCGTACTGCATGGCCGCCCGGCATGGGGGCGGCGCGGCGGGGGTTCTCGGCGCCAGCATCGGCGTCACGATCGGGCTGCTGGTGATCATGACCGCAGCGATGTACCCGGCGGCAGCCATCATCGGGCGGGTCCCGCTGGCCGGATTCGCGCGCGGCCTAGGACCCGCGCAGGTAGTGGCGGTCGGCACGCGATCTTCGCTGGCCGCTCTCCCGGCGCTGATCGCTGGCAGCGGGCGCGCCGGAGTGCCTTCGCACGTTGCTGGTTTCGTGTTGCCGCTCTCGGCGGCGGTGTTCAAGCCCAGCAAGGCGATCAACAGCACCGCCAAACTCTTCGTGCTGGCTCACGCCTATGACATCGAATTGAGCCCGGGCGCGATCGCCGCGTTCCTGATCACCATCATCCTGACGAGTTTCGGCTCGCCGGGGGTGCCTACCAATGCCTCGATTCAATCGATTCCGGTGCTGCTGGCGGCGGGGATGCCCCTGGAGGGCATCATCCTGCTCAATGCCGTCGAGGCCGTGCCGGATGTGTTCAAAACGCTGCTGAACGTGACCGCCAACATGAGCGCGGCGGCGATCGTGGCGCGGCTCGCCGGGCAGCGGCCTGCGGAGGCCGAGATTCGGACCGCCGCCCCGCCGGCGCTCGCCGGACCATCTGGATGAGCCGGATCCGTCGAGTCGCGGTGCTCCTGCACGAGCGGCAGAGGGATGCGCTCGACTGGCCCTATCGAATCTGGGCGATGGCCAGGACGTGGGAGCAGCGGGGAATACACGTCGAACCCGCCTGGGGCATCGACCGGCCGATTCACGCGGACCTTCTGATCCCGCACATCGACCTTTCGTACATCCCGGACGATTACTGGCAGTTCATCCAGCAGTTCCCGGGGCCGGCAGTCAATCGCGGCGTTCGCGACATCCGCAAGCGCGTGTTCAGCACGCTCACGGTGAAACGCGACGACGGCTACGACGGCCCCGTGATCGTGAAGACCGACTGCAACAGCGGCGGAAGGCCCGAGCGCAAGATTCTTGGCGAGGGCGCACCCCGGTCGTTGCGGGAACGGATCGGCGCGAGGCTTGCCCGTTGGCCCAGCGTCGAGCGCCGAAACCTGGCCTCGGCGCGAACGCTCCGTCAATACCACATCTTTGATCGCGCGAGCGAAGTGCCGCCGAACGTATTCGAGAATCCGGCGCTGATCGTCGAACGGTTTGTGCCGGAGCTTGAGAATGGGCGATACGCGCTGAGGCTGTACACGTTCTTCGGGGATCGGGATCAAGTGAGGATCTTCTGGTCGCCGGAGCCGTTTGTGAAGACGCGCCGCGCACAGATGGGCCACCCCCTGCCGATTCCAGAGGAGGTGCGGGAGTGGCGTCGGCGGCTGGGGCTTGACTATGGAAAGCTGGACTATGTGATCCACGAAGGGCGGGCGCACCTGCTCGACGTCAATACGGCGGTCGGCATGCGCGGCGAGATCAACGTCTGGCGGATCGGCGTAGCCGCGCCGATGGCAGAAGGGATCGCATATTTCGAGCGAGACGGCGCGGGGATTTCATGCCGCGATACTCTTGAGGATCATGGGCAAGCGGTCGACAGCTAGTGCCACATCAAGGGCCGGCGCCGGCGACGATGAACGGCCATTGCGCGATGTGCGCATCGCGTTGCTCTGCGGCAAAGAGGCGTTTCTTCGGCAGGCGTGGACCGACAGGCTGCGCGAGGCCGTGCACGCCGAGGGCGGCGCCATCGACACGCTCCGGTTCGACGGCGCATCGGCATCCGTGGCCGATGTGCTCGACGAATGCCGCTCGATGGGCCTCATGAGCCAGCACAAGTTCGTGATCGTGGACGATGCGGACGAGTTTCTTCGCGAGTCGGAAGACGAGGAGGCACAAGAGCCGCCCGCGCCGCCTCGGCGGGGGCGCGCGGCCAAAGTCGCGCCGCGAGCCGCGATGACGCGACGCGCCCTGCTCGAGCGATACGCCCAAGCGCCATCGCCCGGCGCCACGCTTATCCTCCGGGCCGAAACATGGCGCAAGGGCAATCTCGATCGGTTCATCGAGGAGCGCGGCCTGATCGTTGATTGCGAGCCCCTCAAGCCCTTCGAGGCGGTCCGGCAGGCGCAGGCGCTTGCGCAGGAGCGGCACAAGTCGCGACTGGAACCGGAGGCGGCACGGCTGCTGGTCGATCGCATCGGGCCGGATCTCGACCGGATTGATGGAGAGTTGGCGAGGCTCTCTTTGCTCGCGGGTCCGAGCGCCGCGATCGGCATCGAGATCGTGCGTGAGACCGTTGCGCCGGATCGAGAAGAGAAAGCATGGGCGATCCAGGAGGTTCTGCTCAACCAGGATCCGGTGCCGGCGCTGACGAAAGTTCGGGAACTGATCGAGATATCACGGCTGGACGCGGTGCCCATCCGGTGGGTGTTCATGGACATGGCGGCCAAGGTTCATTCGATCTCCCGGCGCGTGAGTCAGGGCGAGAGCGCGGATTCGGCGATGCGATCGATCAGGGCATGGGGCGCTGCCGCTGAGGCATTGCGCTCTGTGGCGCCGCGAGTGCCTCCCGGGCGGGCCGCTCGGCTGCTCAGGGACTCGGTCGAAGCCGATTGGCGCGGCAAGACTGGGCGGGGCGATGAGGTTCGGGCCCTGGAGATGCTGGCCGTGGCCTTCGCGGACACCGCGAGCACGTTGGACCGCGGCCGGGGCCCAAGATAATTGTCCGGACGCCGCCGGGCCGATAAGAGAACCGCGAGGATCGCGCGGCCAAAGCGCCGGCCGCACGTGCAGGATGCACACCATGGCGGAACACTCGAGCAAGTTGGGCGTGGGATTGTGCGCCGCGATGGCGGCGGCGACAGGGCTGGCGATCGCGTCGCAGGGATGCTCGAGGTCGGGCCGCGCCGAGGGCGACGATCGCCTTTCGACCGGTCTCAATGCACTCACCGATCCTTCCCGGCAGGCTGCGGCATCGGTCGATTCATCAGCGACCGAAGCCGACGATGCCGGCACCCGACAGGCCGCGGATCTGCTCGAGCAGGCTCGGCGCGCGAGCCAGGTATCGGTGGACACCGGCGGCCCAGCGCCGACAGCCAACAGCCAGAAGCCGATCACAACGGACGAGGCTTTCGTGGCTTCGCCGCCCCTCTTGAGTGAGGCCCAGCCGGAGCCGGTGGCGGCAGCGGTTGCCACGCCGCCCGCGACACAATCACCCGAAGACCGACGTCGATCGCTCGCCTCTGAATTGGCGGGACTGATCCGCGCGCAAGGCGAAGATGCGCGCAGCCCCGCACCGACCGTCGCCCGGTTGGCGGCGCTCGAGATGATCGAACCGGGCATATCCGGCGAGAGCGCATCGGGCGGGCCCGCGCTCACTCCGGCGGAGCGGAGAGTGCTCGACGCCTGGCGAGGCATGTTCGTCGATGCGCGTTCGAAGATCGAATCGCCAGGTTCGGACATCATGGGGCTCGCCGAGGCCATGCGCACCGCGAGCGAGAACGCCGGTTCGGTGCGTCCCATGCGGATCACCCGGGCCTCCCTGTGCACGCGCGTCGACGGCTTCGGCGTGTACACGGAACTCCGGAAGTTCGGCGAGCAATACAAGTTTCTCGCCGGGCGGCGCCAGCGGCTCGTCGTCTACGCCGAGATCGAGCAGTTCGCGTCGCGCCAGCGCGCGGCGATCGAAGGCGGCGGCCCGGGCTTTGAGGTGCTGCTCCTCCAGGACCTCAGTCTCTACCACGCGGGCAAGGACTCGGACCTTCTCGCGTGGCGCAAGCCCGACCAGGAAATCGTCGACGTCAGCCGAAACCGGCGGAAGGACTTCTTCGTCACGCAACTCATCGAACTTCCTGAGACGCTCACCGTCGGCTCTTACCGGCTGAAGGTCCGCCTGACCGACCGGGTGGGAGGAGCGACGGCCGAGTCGATCATCCCGATTGACGTGGTCGCGGACGCGAGCGCCGTGCGCCAGTGAGCGGCCGCGAAGCGCCGGGCTATCCTCGCCCGCCATGGACGCGAATCTGATTCTCAACTGTCTGCTGATCGTGCTGGCGCGCATCGCGGATGTGTCGCTCGGCACGCTGCGCACGGTCTCCGTGATCTACGGGCGCCGAGGCCTGGCGTTTGCGCTGGGGTTTGTCGAGGTGCTGATCTGGATCTTCGTCGTCTCGCGCGTGATCGGGCTGGCCCAGGAGAAGCCGGTGTACGCCGTTTTCTACGCGCTGGGCTTTGCCACCGGCAACTTCATCGGCATCACGATCGAGCACCTGTTCGCCATGGGCGAGCAGGTGGTGAGAGTGTTCACGCGCCAGGGCCATCTGATGGCCGACACGCTTCGCGACGAGGGATTCGGCGTGACGGAGTTTGACGGGCGCGGGCGCGACGGCCCCGTCGGGCTGCTGTTTATCCAGGCCCCGCGAAAGCGAGTCGGCGAACTGGTCGAGCGCGCACGAGAGATCGACCCGACCTGCTACTACGTGATCGACGACGTTCGTCACTCCTCGACCGCCTCGTTGCACTCGCAGTCCCCATCGTTGTGGCGCTCGATTGTCGTGCGCCGGTGACGGTTGCGCATTCGGGCTCGAGCGCCGCTACATTGCCACCATGCCCTCCCGTGCGCACCGTCTCCCGACCGACACCGAGAACGGGATGCTCTTGGTCATTTCCGGCCCCTCGGGCGTCGGCAAGACGACGATCACGCGCGCCGTGGAGCGGTCGATCCCCGGGGCCGTCTTCTCGATCTCCGCGACGACGCGCCCGCGCACCGGCGTGGACGTTGAGGGCGTGGACTATTACTTCATCGGGGAGGACGAGTTCGACCGGCGCGTCGGCTCGGGCGAGTTTCTGGAGCACGCGGTCTACAACGGGCACAAGTACGGCACGCTCCGCGCCCCAGTGGAGACCAACTTGGCGCGCGGGCGGTTGATGATCCTTGAGATCGATGTGCAGGGCGCCAAGCAGATCAAGGAGCGAATGCCGGAGGCGTTCGCGATCTTCATCCTGCCGCCGAGCGAGGAAGCGCTGCTCGGGCGATTGCGGTCGCGAAAGCGAGAGTCGGAGGATGACATCCAGCGCCGCTTCCGCCTGGCGCAGCAGGAGATCGCCGAGGCACGCCGGAGCGGGGCCTACGACGCTTTCATCATCAACGACCAGCTCGACAAGGCGATCATGGAGGCGATCCGGCTGGTCACGGATCGCCGAGCCAGGCTCTGAGCCCGAGCGATTACGGTTTCGCCGACCCCGCGGGCTCGGTGCGCCTGGATCGGCGGCCGGGCACGCCGCCGGGTCGACTGGCCAGATCGAGCGTCGGCGGCGGAACTTCCACCAGCCCCTGCTGGAGCGCGAGCAGCGCCAGACCGGAGCGCGAGCCGATGCCTGTCTTGCGCGCCAGACGCGCCCTGAACGATTCGATCGTCTTGATCGAGAGTTGAAGGCGATCCGCCATTTGTTCGGAGGTTTGCCCGAGGCCGATGAGCCGCAGCACTTCGAGTTCACGCCGGCTCAGATCGCCCAGGGGCCCCGGCTGGTTGTGCGTCGCGTGGATCACCTCGTAGCGCCGAGGGTCCGGGCGGACGCGGGCCACATCGGCCCCGCGGAACATCTGCGCCAGCACGAGAGTCGGAAGCCCGGGGCCGCCCGGGATCCGGCGCAGCAGCGCCCGCCACGTCACGCCGCCGATGTGCTCGATGATCAGGAGCGGACGGACGGCGACGGCCGCGCGGGCCAGGTAGTCCGCCCGCTCCCGCGCGACTTCGGGCGGAAGGAAATCGGCGACGCGCAATCCGCGAGCTTCTTCGAGGCGGCGCCCGATCAGCTCGAGGGCCGGCTCGTTCGCGTACACCAGGCGCCCGTCCGCGCTCCACAACTGAACGGGATTGCCGCTGTCCTCGGCGAGCGCGAGCCAGATTTCCATGGCACCGGAGCGACGCACCCAGGTCGCGACGTCCACTCCATCAGCAACGCTGTTCACAGACACACTCCCTCGGGGCTGCGCACGCGAGAACCCTTCATTCTATGGGTGCCGGTTCTTCGGGGTTTCTCGTGATCGCAGGATCTCGGCTCGCCGCCCGTCAGGCCGATCGTTCCGCGGCGGCGGTTCTGGGCCGCTCGTCGGGTTCTGAACTCCCGCGTTCTTGCTTGCTCTCGTCCCTGGGGTACGCGACGCGGCCGTGGTAGATGCTGGTGAGCGTGCGCGTGATGGCTTCCTCGATGAGGTTCAATTCCCGCAGCGTCAGTTCGCACTCGTCGAACTGGCCGTCCATCAGCCGCCGCTGCGCCAGGGAGTGGACCAGCGCGGCGATGCGCGATGGCGTGGGCTCGGGCATGGCCCGCGTCGCGCCCTCCACCGCGTCGGCGATCATGAGGATCGCCTGCTCGCGGGTGCGCGGCTTGGGGCCGGGGTAGCGGTACTCGATCTCGCTCGGGGCCTCATCTTCATCCCCCGCTTCGGCCTGCCGGCGCGCGCGATCGAAGAAATACTCCACGAGCGTCGTCCCGTGGTGGGTCTCGATGTACCCGAGCAGGCTGCGTGGCAGGCGGTACTCGCGGGCCAGTTCCAGGCCGTCCTTCACGTGACCGACGATGACCAGCAGGCTCATGGCCGGGCTGAGCTTGGCGTGCTTGCTCGGGCCGCCGGTCTGATTCTCGACGAAGTAGTCGGGCTTGTTCATCTTGCCCACGTCGTGGTAGAGCGCGCCGACGTAGAGGTGAAGCCCGTCGGCGCCGACGGCCTCGGCCGCGGCTTCCGCGAGCGCGGCGACCGTGTGCGAGTGGTTGAACGTGCCCGGGGCGAGCAGCTGAAGCCGGCGCAGCAGCGGCTGCTTGGAGTCGCGCCACTCGCTCAGCGTCATGCCCGTCGTCACGCCGAAGACGCGCTCGATCGTGGGCAGCGCCACGAGCGTGATCGCGCCGCAGAAGAACCCGCCGATCCCGGACCACGCCGCATCGCCCGCGATCTCGCCCCACACCCCGGGCCAGCCGCCCGCCATCGGACGGCTCACCACGCCCGCCGCGAGCACGCCGAAGACCAGGCCCAGCCCGACCCATGCCGCTCCGATCACCACATCGTGGCGGCTCCGGATGTCGCGAAGCCGCCACGCGGATAGCGCCGCCGCCAGGATCATGACGGGCGCCGCCGCGGCGGGAAGGTCCAGCGCCGACCAGAGCACGAAGGCTGCCGCCGCGGAGGTCATCAGACCGACCGACGGCGTGAGCGCCACGGACGCGAGCATCGCGACCAGCGCGACGGCCACAATGGGCGCCACCCACGACCACGCCGGGTGATACGCGGTGATGGCGGCCCCGGCCGCAGCGCCGCCGAGAAGGAACAAGGCCAGGCCCAGCATGCGCCAGCCCTCGCGCAGCAGGCGCGGCGTGTAGAGGCGGATCCCCAGAATCAGCGATCCCACGACGAGCAGCGCGAGCGCGCCGGCGCCCCCCCAGCCCGCGAGCCGGAGCGAAAGCGGGCGCGACGCGAGGTATTCCGAGTGCTCCCGGGCGATGAGTTCAAACGTCTCCTGCCTGACCAATTCGGCGCGGCGCGCCAGCACATCGCCCTGCCGGTACTCAATGAACTGTTCGGCGACTTCGGCCGCCGCGCGCTGGCGCGTCGCGTCGGTCTCGGCGCGATCGAAGACATACAGCGGGGCGGGAACAGTTGTCAGCCGCTGGACCACAAGCTGCGCCGCCCCCGCGCGAAAGCCCGCATCGCGCACCAGTTCGGCGATCGGCGCGCCAAGATCGCCCTCGGCATTGAGCGCGCGATCCTTGTGCACGACGATCGGCGCGGATCCCGGGCGCATGATCTGCATCCGCTCCGACGCGTCGCTCTGAAGGAGCTGGAAGTCCTCGCTGCCCAGCAGCGGGCGCCGGGCGAGCATGTCCATCAGCCGGTCAACCCGCTGCGTCCAGGCCTGCTGACCCTCGGCATCGGCCGCGATCAGCTTGACCTCGGCTAGTTGCTCGGGCGTGATCCGAAACGCCGCACGGATCTCCTCGGCCACGTGCTCGATTTCCTGCACGGCGGCCAGGGCGCTCGGCAAGCCCCGGATCGAGGCCTCGAGCTCCTGGCGGGGCTTCTCGATGGGCACGTAGAGGCGCGGCGCAAAGGCGCGCCTTGCCTCCCGCGCCCGTTCCGTGGCGGCACGATCGGGAACCCGGAAGCCCAGCCGGACGACATAGTTTCGATCCGCCGTTCGTTCGGGCGCCGCGGGCACGCGATCTCGCCCGAGGCCGATGATCGCGGCAGCGCCAATCGCCGATATCAGCGAGACCGCGCTGAGCGACACGAAGCCCGGAAGGCCGAGCAGCCTCCGGACCCGCTCGAACGGACCCGGCCCGAGGTTGCGCGCGACCAGCCGCGCGCGAGCCGTGCGCCGCGATCTCGGGAACACCCGCTCCCAGAGGCGCCTAAGCATCCGGGGCCTCCCTGGCGGTATCCCGCTTGCGCCGGCGCGCCGACGGCTCGCCGTAGGCGTCGATGATCCGCTGCACCAGCGCGTGGCGCACCACGTCGCCGCGGTCGAGCGTGCACATCGCGATGCCGGGGATGCGTCGGAACCGGCGCGCCGCGTCGATGAGGCCGCTCTCGGTCGGATCGGGCAGGTCGATCTGCGTGGTGTCGCCCGTCACGACGGCCTTGGATCGTTGGCCCATGCGCGTGAGGAACATCTGCATCTGGCCGCGCGTCGTGTTCTGCGCTTCATCGAGAATGATCACCGCGTCGTTCAGCGTGCGCCCGCGCATGAAGGCCAGCGGGACGATCTCGACCACGTCATTGGCCATGAACCGTTTGATGGTCCCGTAGTCCATCATGTCGTGCAGCGCATCCAGGAGCGGACGCAGGTACGGGTTCACCTTCGCGTACTGGTCTCCCGGAAGGAAGCCCAGGCGCTCGCCGGCCTCCACGGCGGGCCGCGCGAGCACGACCCTCTTCACCCGCCCGGCCTTGAGCAGGTGGATCGCGGCGGCAACCGCGAGATACGTCTTTCCGGTACCCGCCGGCCCGACGCAGAACACCAGGTCATGGGTCGCGATCGCGTCGAGGTACGCCTTCTGGTTGGCCGACTTGGGAGTGACCGGCCGGCCCGCGCTGTAGACGTCGAGCCGGTCGGAAACGGGATGTTCGGCGCGGACCTTGTGATCGGGCGAGCCGTTTCTCCGGGCCTGCCAGCCGGCATCCGCGATCGCGTCCAAGACCTCCTGGCGGGTAAGGTGTCCGCCACGACGCGCCGACTCCACGAGCCGGTCCATCACGTGACGGGCCGCCTCGACCGCAGCCTGGTCCCCCCGGACCCGAACCACATCCTCGCGCGCGGCGATGTTGACCCCGAGAGCCTCGCGGATCATCTTGAGGTTCCGTTCCGCCGCCCCGAAGACCGGGACGCGATCAACCTCGGGAGGGACTCGAATCGTGACTTCCACGCCGGATGCTCTTCCTCTGCCGGGTGGCACCGGCATTCCCCCGCAAGGCGGTTCTCGCCTCATCCTCACGCCGACGCCATCGGTCCGGACCGCCCGAGACGCCATTACGCGAACTCGTCCAGGAACTCCCCGTGCTGGATCAGCCGTGGGCGGTCACTCTCAGAATCGTCATTCTAGGACCGCGACGGGAATGCACCCATGCTCAGTCCGGCGATCTGGTCGCCATTTGTTCGGAGTATTCGCGGCGTTGGCCCTGTCTGCGTTGCTGCAAGCGGCATGCGCAAGGGGTGCGCGATCCGATCCGACGGTGATCGGGGCGAGCCGCGAGGAGTCGAAACCGACCACGCTCGCGCTGACCGCCAAGCCCCGCGACCTCGACGCGGCGGTCGCGATCAGCCTGCCTGAGTTCGGCCTAGCTGTGCTGGAGCGCTCCGGAGATTACGACGAGGGATTCCGCGCGTACGAACTGCTTGGTATCCGCGGGCAGGGCGGCTTGCTCCGCGCGGAATTCGAGCCCACCGGGGGCTCGCTCGAGAAAAGGCGGATGCCGCAGCAGGTCACGCTCTCGGCACATCTGGGCCGCTTCGGCGAGCCGCCGGAAGAAAGGGCCTTGCTCCAGAAGATGCGTTCCGAGCTTCGCCGGCTGGCGCGAGAAAAGTGAGACGGCGAACGCGGTTCAGATGGCTCCGACCGTCGCCCGTGGCGCCGGCGCGCCGTTTCGGCGCGCGTGCCCGTTGGCCGGCTTGCTCCGATCCTGCGGGCGACCGCCGAGGACGCGCACGTGCTCCTGCCCGACGAGCCCGCACAGGCCGCGGAGCAACTCCGGGCTCAGCGGCACGATCGGGGCGGGCGTCTGCACGTGCAGACGCATCCCCTGCGACCGCACCACGATGGTGAGCGGAACCGCGGTGGCGCCCCGGCCGGGCGAGCGCTGGCTCTTGACAAGCCCGACCACTTGATCGAGCGCGGCCCTGGCGGCCCCGGTGTCCTCGTCGGCTCCATCCGCGATCGTCACTTCAAGACCCGTGGCCAGCGCGGATGGCGCCTGCTCAAACGGCACGACCCGCTCGACGATGATCTGCGCATCGCCCCGCGAGTGATCGACGCGACCGACCAGGAACGCGAGCGAATCGGTCGTGAGCAGGGCGCCGAACTCGGCGTAAGCGTCCGCGAAGAGCACGGCGTCGATCGATCCCGCGACATCCTCGAACGTGATGATGGCCATCCGGGCGCCGGGGTTCTTGCCGTTGCGCGTCACCAGCGGGCGAACACTCTTGACCAGCCCGCCGATCGTCACCTTCGTGTCCTGCGGCGTGCCGGCAAGCGAGCCGGAGGTCGCGTTGCCGAAGAGCGCCAGCGCTTCGCGGTGCGCATCGAGAGGGTGGTTCGAGACGTAGAAGCCCAGGACATCCTTCTCGCGGGCCAGCGTTTCCGCCTCGGGCCAGGGCGCAGCGCGCGACAGCGTGGGCTCGCGCCGCTCGCTCGGCGCCGCCGCTTCCCCGCCGAGCCCGAACAGACCGCCTTGCCCGGCGGCACGATCGCGCGCGGCGGACTGGCCCGCCGCGGCCGCCGCATCGATCGTGGCCGTCATCGCCGCACGCTCGGCGCGCCCGTGCAGGCAGTCCATGGCGCCGCAGGCGATCAGCGCCTCGGTGGTCGCCTTGTTCACCGCGCCCGGCGGCATGCGTTCGCAGAAATCAAAGAGCCCCCGGAAGGGGCCGCCCTTGCGACGCTCCGCAACGATCGCGGCGACGGCTCGCTCGCCCGCGCCCTTCAATGCCGACAGGCCGAAGCGCACGTGCCCGTGCAGGGCGTCTCGCGGCTCCGAATCGTCGAACACGACCGTGAAGTCCTCGTCGGAAAGGTTGATGTCGGGCGGGAGCACCTCGACGCCGACCTTGCCGTTCACGAACACCGTGCGCCGGCAATCTTCCTTGTAGCGGATCCAGTCCTCCACCTTCTGTGCCTTGCTCTCGAAGGTGAGGAACGCCGCCATGTACTGGTTCGGAAAATAGGTCTTCAGCCAAGCCGTCTGGTACGCGACGATCGCGTAGCCCGTCGAGTGGCTCTTGTTGAAGCCGTACCCGGCGAACTTGAGGATCATCTCGAACAGTTCCTCGGCGCGCCGCGTGGTCAGTCCTTTCTCACGCGCCCCGTCGATGAACTGCGCCCTGTTCTTTTCGATCTCCTTGGTCTTCTTCTTGCTGATGGCCTTGATGAGTGAGTACGCCGCGCGCAGCGGGATGCCGCCCAGCGCGTGCACAATCTGCATCACCTGCTCCTGATAGACCATCACGCCGTACGTCTCGGCGGTGAACCCATCCACGATCGGGTGAATCTCCGGCACGGCCTCTTTGCCGTGCTTGCGCCGGCTGTACTGAGGGATCAGGTCCATAGGCCCGGGGCGGAACAGGGCGTTGGCCGCGATGAGGTCCTCGAGCCGGTCGGGCTTCATCTCCGCCAGCAGCCGGCGCATGCCGCCGGATTCGAACTGGAACACGCCGGTCGTGTCCGCGCGCCTGAAAAGTTCGAACACGCGCTGATCGTCGAAAGACAGGCGGTCCAGATCCAACGGGTCTTGGGTCCGGGGTCTGGGGTCCGGGGCGATCGCGGACCGGACGGCTTCGTCCGAAAGCGTCTCGCGGATGAGTTTCTTGGCGCGCTCGATCGTGCTCAGCGTGCGCAGGCCGAGGAAGTCCATCTTCAGCAATCCCACACGCTCACACGTCGGGCCGTCCCACTGCGTCACGATCTCGTCGTTGCCCGGCTGCTTCCAGAGCGGCACGATCTCGTGCAGCGGCCGGTTGGCGATCACGACTCCCGCGGCGTGGACGCTCGCATGGCGCGACTGGCCCTCGAGAACCTTGGCCGTATCGATGAGTCGGCGCACATCGGGCGCCGGCCCGCCGGGTCCGAAGACGCGGCGCTGGGCTTCCGCATCACCCTCGTAGATCAGGCGCAGGTCCGGCTCTTGCTCCATCGCGCGGTCGAGGGTCATGCCCAGCGCCTCGGGGATCAGCCGCGCGATCCGGTCCACCTGGCCCAGCGGAAGGCCGATCACTCGCCCCACATCACGGATCGCGGCCCGCGCCTTGAGAGTGCCGAAGGTCACGATCTGCGCGGCGTGCCCGTACTTGCGACGCACGTAGTCGAGCACGCTGGCCCGTCCGTCCTGGCACAGGTCAACGTCGATGTCCGGGTATTCGGCGCGGTCGGGGTCGGTGAAGCGCTCAAAGAGCAGGCCGTAGCGCACCGGGCAGGCGTTGGAGAGCCCCAGCGTGTAGCCGACCATCGTGCCCACGCCCGAGCCGCGGGCCAGCGCGGGAATGCCGTGGCGTCGCGCCCAAGAGACGAAGTCCCAAACGATCAGGAAGTACGCGCTGATCCCCTTGTCCGCGATGATGCGCAGCTCCCGATCCAGGCGCTGGCGGATCTCCGTGCGGCGAGCGTCGTCCGCGGCGCTGCCTGCGCCGTAGCGCCAGATCCGACCTGCCTCGCATAGCGCTCGAAGCGCGCCATCGCAAGCGGACTTGATTCGATCCGGCGGCTCGGGGTCGCGAGCGGGATCGAATGGCTGGATCTCGTACTCCGCGCACACGGCGTCGAACCACGCCGAGAGGTCGGCCTCGCCGGCGTATCGGCGCGCCGACTCCGGCCCGATCACCTTGACCACGGGCGCGTGACTCTCGAACGACAGGTCCACGTTGCACCGACTTGCGATGGCGGCGCTCGCCTCCAGAGCTTCGCGCCACCGGCCTTGCTCGTCCAGGCCGCTGAACGCCTCCTCCATCTCCGCGGGGCTCTTGACGTAGAGTTCGCGCGGGTAGCGAAGCCGGTTGTCGTCGTCCTTCTGGCGCGCGGTGGAGATGCACACCAGCGTGTCGTGCGCATCGTGGTCCTCAGCGCGCAGGAAGTGAGCATCGTTGGTCGCGACCAGCGGGAGGCCGAGATCCCCGGCCAGCCTCACCAGGTGCGGGTTGATCGCGTTCTGCTCGGCGACGTGGCGCTGGAGCTCGACGAAGAATCGCGGCCCCGTTCCCTCGTCCCGGAACGTTGCGGCGTACCAGCGAGCCGATTCAACGGCACGATCCCAGTGGCCCCGGTCGCCGCCCTTCTCGAACTCCACGAGCGGATACGCCAACTCCGAACCCAGGTGTCCGCTGATCGCGATCAGGCCCGAATTCGCCTCGGCGAGCAACGCGCGGTCGATCCGCGGCTTGTAGTAGAAGCCGGTGAGGTACGCCTCCGTGCACAGTCGCAGGAGATTGCGCCAGCCGGCCAGGTTCTCTGCCAGCAGCACAAGGTGGTAGCCGCCATCAACGATCCCCGTGTGCGTGCGATCGCGTCGATCGCCCGGTGCGACATACGCCTCGACGCCGAGAATGGGCTTGACGCCCGCCTCACGCGCCGCGGAATAGAACGACATCGCGCCGAACAGGTTCCCGTGGTCCGTCATCGCCACGGCGTTCATGCCCAGTTCGCGCACCCGCGCCATCAACCGATCCACGCGGTTCGCGCCGTCGAGCAGCGAATACTCGGTGTGCAGGTGCAGGTGGACGAAGGGAACGGAACCGCGCGTCGGATCTGGCGCGCCAGCGACAGAGCTTCCAGCCTGTAGTGCGCTTCCCGCCGTCACATCCCACCTATTGATGATTCCGGTCTGTGATCCTCTTCGAGCCTCAGGGTAACTGCCGAGTCGCACGCGATGGCCGCTTCGTCAGGAACCCCACACACGGCTCACCGATCGGGTTTCGAGGCGATCCGAACACAAACCAAATAGTACGCGACCCAATCGGCGGGTCGCTCCCTACCATGCGCGCGTGAACGGAGACGAGACTCGTCCGGAAGCGGCATGGAGCGAAGCGGGCCGCGCGCAGCGTGTCGGCGCGTGGTGGGCTGGGCCCGTCCCGCTCTGGCAGCGACTGCTCGTGACCGTGCTCGGTGTCGCCGCGCTTGTCGTTCTGTTCTTCATCGGGCTGACCGCGCTGACCATCGGCCTCGGCCTCGTCATCGTTCTGGCCATCGTCGCGATCGTCGCATCATGGGTGCGCCGCCTCAAGGGCGAGCCCGCGCCCGACCGCCCGGATGACAGCCTGCGCTCCGGCGTGCGCGTCATCCGGCGTGATGAGGGTGCCTGACTCCCGGCGTCACAGCAGCAGCGCCATCATCAGGTCATCGATCACCGTGCCGTCCGGCTGCCGGATGTAGTTCCGTCGCCGCCCCTCCTCCACGAACCCCAGCGATCGGTACAGCGAGATCGCGCGGACATTGTCGGCGAAGACGAAGAGGTCGATGCGCGTCACCCCCCGCCCTTCTCCGGTTCGCGCCCACTCGAGCAGCCCCTCCATCAGCGCTCGCCCGATCCCCAGGCCCTGCGCCGGCACATCGACCTCGATCGCGACGTGCGCGCAGTGCCGCACGCGGGCGGGCGCCTGGCGCCGGATTGTCGCCTCGCCGACGACCCGTCCCCCCACCTCCGCCACGAGCATCAGACCGCCGGCCCCGCTCTTGGGGCCCTCGATCCAGTCGCGCATGAACTCCTCCTGCTCGCGAACCGTCCGCGGTAGTTCCTCGGGCGAGCGCACCACGCCGATGCCCGCGCCGTGCGTCCGCTGCTGAGCCTCGAGCAGGTGGCTCGCGTCGGCGTACCGCGCGGGGCGGATCACCGCCTCGCGGCCGTCCTTCAATCGCACCACGCGGGCTTTCGTCGATTCACGGCTCGTGCGCCACCATCCACTCCCAGCGCTGGCGCAGGCGGCGAGTCGTCGCGCCCACCGTGCCGTCGCCGATCACCTTGCCCTCCACCCTGACCACCGGGAGCACGCCCCAGGAGGAATTAGTCAGAAACACCTCGTCCGCGTCGAGCACATCGCCGATCGCCAGCAGCCGGCGCGCGCAGCCGATGCGCAGCTCGCCCGCGGCGTCGATGATCGCCTGTCGCGCCACCCCCGGCAGCACCGGGCTTGGCACAGCGCCGGCTTCTTCCTCGCCGCGCGCCGTCGGCGTGAGCAGCGCGCCATCCTTGACCGCGAAGAGATTGCTCACCGCGCCGCCGCAGATGTGATTGGTCACTTGAAGGATGAGCGTCTCGCCCGCGCCCTTGCGGGAAGCCCCTTGCAGTGCCCGAAGCCGCCACCAGTAGTCGAGCGTCTTGTGCCCCTGAAATGGGTCGAGCGGATTGGCGCGCGGGTCCGCCACCACGGCGCTCACCCCCTTGTCGAACATCTCCGCCGGGTACTGCGTCGCCGGCTGCGCGACGATGATCACGGTCGGGTCCACCGGCCCGTGCCCGGTCGAGGAAAGCAGGTTCAGGTCCCCGCCCGTGACCGTCAGGCGCACTCGCGCCCGGGCCGGCGAGCCCGCGGGCACGAGCGCGGACTTCTCGACCACATGTTCGGCGAGTTCCGCCAGCGCCCGCGGCTTGAGCGACTCGCTCAGCCCCAGTTCGCGGGCCGAGCGATCCAGTCGCGCCATGTGCCGCTCGACTCGGAAGATGCGCGCCTCGCTGCCGTCGAGCGTCCCGGCGAGCATGGTCTCGAAGAGCCCGACGCCGTGCGTGAGCCCCGCGTCGAAGGCGGACACCGCCGCGGCATCGCGCTCGACAAACTTGCCGTTGATCCAGACGGTCAGGCTCACGCGGGCGAACGATACACGCGGATCACTGCCGCCGCGCCGGCCGCTCATACAGGAACGCGCAGTCTTCCAGCCGGTCGCCCGCGCCGTCGCTCACCGCAAACTTGCGTCCCTCCCAGATCGACGCCGAACCGTACGCCCCGTCCTTGCGCAGCGCGTAGACCGTCAGGTCGTACCGCGGCCGGCCCTGATCATCCAGCAGACGCTTCTGCTTCGTGTGCGCCACCACGCTCTTGAGCAGATTCAGGCACGCCTCGGTCGGGCTGTCGCCGGCGCCCATGCGGCTGACGATCGCGAACGCGCCCACGCTCTGCATCATCGCCTCGCCGCGCCCCGTGCCGCCCGCCGAGCCGACCTCGTTGTCGGTGTAGAGGCCCGCGCCGATGATGGGCGAGTCGCCGACGCGCCCGGGCAGTTTCCACGCGAGGCCGCTCGTGCTCGTGCACCCGGCCAGGTCGCCGCCCGCCGTCACCGCCGAGACGTGCACCGTGCCCGAGGTCATCGGCACGCTCGGGTCCTGCTCCCATGCGAGCACGCCGTGCGGCGCCTCGTCCGGCTCGGCGCGCCCGCGCGGGCGGGACATGGACTTGCCCCCCGGCAGGTCCCACTCCTCTTCATCCAGCCACTTGTCCTCTTTGCTCAGCGAAGCACGCCACTTGAGCCACGCGTTGCGGGACTCCTCGGTCAGCAGATTCTCCTCCTTGAACCCCATGCGCAGCGCGAACTTCAGCGCCCCCTCGCCCACGACCAGCACGTGATCGGTGCGACGCGCCACCTCGCGGGCCACCGCCGCCGGATTCTTGATATTGCGCAGCGAGGCGACCGCCGCCGCACGGTGCATCGGGCCGTGCATCACAGAGGCGTCCAGTTCCACGATGCCCTCTTCGTTGGGCAGGCCGCCGTAGCCCACGCTGTTGTCGGCCGGATCGTCCTCGATGATCTTCACGCCCTCGACAATCGCGTCGAGCGGGTCGGAGCCCATCTTGAGCATGTCGCGCGTGATCGAGGTCGCGCGCAGGCCGTTGCCCGAGGCGATCGAGACCGGCCTCATGCCGCCGCCCTGAGCCGGCGCGGGCGGGCCCTGCCGGCGCGCGGCGGCGCGCTCCGCCACAGCGCCCAGCGCGAGACCTGCTCCGGCCGCTCCAAGAAACGCCCGTCGGGTCCACTCGGCCTGGTTCACAGCGGCCTCCTTTCACATGGGCTTCGGCGGCGATCACGGTAACGCGCGCCCCGTTATCGTGCCCGGCGTGACCGGGTTTCTAGCGTTCATGTCGCTGGGATTGGCGCTGGCCATCGCCGCCGCCTGTTTACTCGAGGCGCGGCGCCTGCGCCGCCCGCCGCGGAGGACCTACGCCTGGGCCGTGTCCCGCGGCGTGCCCGCCGACCCGGGTGAGGCCACGCCGCCGCGCCGATTCACCGCATTCTCGTTCAACGGTCCCGGCGGCGCGGCGCACCCCGCGTGGGAGGTCGAGGGCGGTGACCCCGATGGCCCGATTGTCATCGCGACGCCCGGTTGGGGCGACTCGCGCCTGGGCATCATCCCGCGCCTTGCCGGCCTCGTGCCCCGGGCGAGCAAGATCGTCGCGTGGGATCCGCCGGGTCTGGGCGAGGCGCCGGGCAGGTGCAACCTCGGCACACGCCGCGACGTCGAGGCGCTGCTGTCGCTGGTTGAGACGGATTGCCCGCATCCCTCAAGCCTCAAGCCTCAAGACTCATGTCTCTTCCTCTACGGCTGGTCCCTCGGCGCTGGCGTATCCATCGCGGCCGCCGTGGAACTGGAACGGCGCGGCATCAGCATCGCTGGCGTCATCGCCGAAGCGCCCTATCGGCTCCCGTGGACGCCGGCGCGCAACGTGCTGCGGCTGGCCGGCCTGCCTCACGTGGTGACGATCCCGATCATCTACCCGGCGCTGGGCCTGTGGCTCGGCGTCGGCCCCGCATGGCGCGGCTTCGATCGGGCTAAGCTTGCGGCGCGCCTCCGGTGCCCGCTGCTCGTGATTCACGGGACGGCCGATGAGGTCTGCCCGATCGAGGACGGCCGCGAGATTGCGCAGTCGGCGCAACACGGCTGCCTCGGCGCGATCGAAGGCGCCACGCACAACACGCTCTGGACCCATACGCCTTGGGCGGACCAGTGCGCCCGCGCGATCGATGGCTTCATCGCGTCGAATTTGACGAAGCAGGAGCGACCGGGCGCGCCCGCGCCGGACGCTCACGGCTGAAGCCGCGTGCCCTTCCAGGGGCCGGGCCGGAAGCCGTCCGCCGCGGGCGCCAGCGACCGTTCCCAGCGCGCCCGGTCGTGGATGCGCCCAGCGCCGCCAACCCAGAGTTCGACTCGCTCGGCCCAGACTCGGAATCCTCCCCAGAACGGTGGCCGGGGGATCTCCTGGTCCGCGGCGCCGATCGGGTCCACGCCAAACCGGGTGATCACGTCGGCCACCTGTTCAAAGAGCAGATCTCGCGACGAAATCGGGCGGCTCTGGCTGCTCGCCCAAGCGCCGATGCGGCTGTCGAGCGGGCGGGACTTGAAATAGGCGTCGCTCTCGGCCCCCGGCGAGCGCACCGTCGGCCCCTCGATCCGGACCTGCCGGTCCAGCGTGTCCCAATGAAAGAGCAGGGCCGCGCGCGGGTTGGCGCTGAGCGTCCGCCCCTTGTCCGATTCGTAGTTCGTGTAGAACACGAGGTAGCCGGCGTTCTCAGCAAGGTCCATGCCCTTGCACAAAACCGTGCGCACCGCCGGGCGGCCCGCGCTGTCGCACGTGCCCAGGTACATCGCGTGCGGGTTGGGCTGGACCTTTTTCGAGCAGGCCTCGTCGAACCACGCTTTGAAGAGGCCCCACGGTGATGAGGGGAGCGGCTCCGGGAGCGCCGCCTCGGCGGCGAAGGCCACGGAACGCTGTGTCTTCTCGGGCCGAGACATGATCAGAGAATACGCCTCATTCCTGTGCATCACTTGTCGGTTGCTCGACGGTGTACGCTCCTACCGATACAAGGGCGGGAGATGAGCGCGGCGCCACAGAGCACAATCCCGTTCACCCGCGCCCCCGGCGGCGCAGGCGATGGGCCTTCCGGCCGGCGCCGCCCGGGCCCGCCGCCCCCGCCGCGCGACCTTCAGGCGCTGTTCGACCGTCTGCCGCCGCACTCGCCCGAGTCGGAGATGTCGCTCCTCGGGGCCATGATCCTCGACCCGAAGGTGATCGCCGATGTGATCGCGATTGTCCCCAGCGCGGACGACCTCTACTCACAAGCGCACGCGGCGATCTTCGACGCGCTGGTGCGCACGTTCGACCGGCACCACTCCGGCGACCTCGTGCAACTGACCGAGGCCCTGCGCGACAAGCAGGTGCTCGACGAGGTCGGCGGCATCGAATACCTGGCGCGCCTCGCCGAGAGCGTCCCCAGCGCCGTCAACGCCCCGCTCTATGCGCGCATCGTTCGAGAAAAGGCGCAGCTGCGACGCCTCATCGATGCCGCCGGGCGCATCCTCTACGACGCCTACCACGCCGAGGGCGGCGACAACGCCGGCGCGGCCCGCGAGGTGCTCGACGGCGCCGAGCAGATGATCTTCAACATCGCCGACCAGTCCATCGGCGGCGACGCCGAGACCCTCCAGCGCCTGCTCCAGCAGACGCTCGACATCCTCGACGCCAACTTCCGCCACGGGCGATCGATCACCGGCCTCGCCACGGGCTTCTACGACCTCGACGAGCTGACCAGCGGCCTTCAGAAGGGCGAGCTGATCATCGTCGCCGCGCGACCCAGCATGGGCAAGACCGCGCTGGCGCTGAACCTCGCCGAGCAGATCGCCTTCGGCGGCTCGCCGCACGACGAGCGCGGCCCGCACACGCCGGTGGGCATCTTCAGCATGGAGATGTCGCGCCAGGCCGTGGCCCAGCGCCTTCTCTGCGCCCACTCGGGCGTCGATTCGCAGAAGATGCGCCGCAACCTGCTCAGCCACGACGACTTCCGCCTGCTCGCCGAATCCTGCGGCCGGCTCTCCGAGGCGCAGATCCACATCGACGACACCGCGGGCCTCACCATCCTGAGCCTGCGCGCCAAGGCGCGGCGCATGGTCGCGCAGCACGGCGTGCGATGCATCTTCGTCGATTACCTCCAATTGATGTCGGCGCCCTCCGCCGCCCGCGAGAGCCGGCAGGCCGAGGTTTCGGCGATCTCGCGCGGCATCAAGGCCCTGGCCCGCGAACTCAACATCCCCGTGATCTGCCTGGCGCAGCTCAACCGCTCGGCCGAGCAGCGCGAGGGGCACCGCCCGCGCATGGCCGATCTTCGCGAGTCGGGCTCCATCGAGCAGGACGCGGACGTGATCATCCTCCTGCACCGCGAGTCTTATTTCCACGACAAGGACTCGGACTGGGCGATGGAGAACGCCGACCGCATCCACGAGTCGGAACTGATCATCGCCAAGCAGCGAAACGGCCCCACCGGCACCGTGTTCCTCAAGTGGAACCCCGAGATCACGCGATTCCAGAACCTGGCGACGCGGACCTCCGCCCCGTTCGAGAGCGATCACCCCTCTCCGCAGCCCCGGCGCTCCGCGCCGCGGGCGCCGCAGGGATCAGCGCCCGCCGAGCCCAAGCCGATCCACACCTCGGGCGCGGCCGCGCGGCCCGAGCCCGGCTACAACGAAGCCGGCGACGACGAGATCCCGATTTGAAGGAAGTTCACCGCGGAGGCGCGGAGCACGCGGAGAAGTCAATGATTCTGGATTGGATCACAGCCTGGTCGGACTCCCATTGTCCTGTCCTTGGTCCGATCCGGTCCCATTCCAGTTCAGTCGAATCCCTCTGCGCTCTCCGCGCCTCCGCGGTGAAGTCCTAAGACATCGCGATGATCAGCACCGTGAACGTCCCCCCGTTCACCATCGCGTGCGACAGCATCGGCGCGATCGCCGATCCGCGCCACTCGCGCACCATCGCGAGGTTGAACCCCAGCGTTGCGATGATCGGCACGCCCAGCCACCCCTGCGGGTGGATCACGGCGAAGATCAGCCCCGTGACGACACCGCTGAGAATCGCGCCGACCGTGCCGCGCATCGAGTGATAGAGCGCGCCGCGGAAGAACGTCTCTTCGACAATCGGCGCCCAGAGGCACGCCAGCACGTAGATCGCGACCAGGTCCGCTGCGCCCGCGCGCCCGATCCCTTCAGTCACCGGGTGCGACGCGGTTTGCTGCGTGAGCCACGTGATCAGCGCCACCACCGCGACCGAGAGCAGCACCAGCGGCACGCCCGCGAGATAGCCCAGCACGCCGCAACCCAGTTCCCGCGCCAGCCCCACCGCGCCGCCGCGCAGGCCGCACAGCGACCCCGCGTGCCAACCCAGTCCGCGGCGCAGCGTCGTCCAGTCCACGCCCCGCGCCAGCGGCCACAACGCCAGCGCGAGAATCGACCAGAAAAGAATCAACTTGCCGGGGCGCCATAGCTCTCCCACCACCGCCGCCGCATATTGAGCCGGAAACAGCAGAATGAGGAACAGCACGGCGGATTCGAGGTGCGCGATTCGCGCCCGAGGCGAATCCGCCGGGTGGTACCACCGGCGCAGCGAGCCCGAAGCCAGCAGGATGATGCCGATGATGAGCAGCAGGAAGCCGATCGCGCCCAGAACGAAGGCGCAGACGATCGCGCCGATAAATGTCCCCGCCGTCCGTCGCGCATCGCGCAGCACGGTCGCGCGGATGGAGTCGGATTCATCTGCGCCGAGCGAGGCCGCGAGCCGGCCGAGCCAATGGTGCCGCTCCGACAGCCGGGTCTTCTCGTCATCGCTCAGCGAAACAGGCCCGTCGTGCATCGCGCGCCGGAACAGCGCGGCATCCTCGGCCAGCCCCGGCTCGAGCGCCCCCGAGGCCAGCAGATCATCGATCTTCTCGATCGCCCGCTCTCGCGCGCCGAACTCGGCCCACAGCGACGTGATCCTCAGCCGCTCCAGATCGCTCTTGGCATTGCGCGCCAGGAGATCGACCTGCTCGACCATCTGATCCTGGGTCATCGCCTGCGAGCCGCCCGGCAATCCGTTCATCACCAGCGGAACACCGGCGAGATATCGCCCGCTGAACTCGAGAATGAACGAGGGCGTGTCCTTGGGATCGACGGGCGTCGCCGGCGCGGCCGGCCCGCGCTGCGCTTGAAACACCGCGATCAGCGCGACGACCCCGATCAGCAGCACCCAGAGAACCGCCGCGCCGACGGCCCAGCCGGTTCGTGTCTCAAAGCCCTGAGGCTCTTGCGACGGATCATGCTCCGGCGTGGTCGGGTCGGTCATGCCCTCATCATCGGCGATGCGGCCCCGAGACGCCCGCCCGCGACCCAAACACCGCGGTTTCCGCCTTGACACTCGAACGCCGACCGCTACCCTCTGCACTCCCTTCGGCGGCCCGCGAGCCAGTTCGCCACGCCCGAGGGAAACATCCCGATCTCGATGCCTGCGATCGACGCCGCCAAGGCGGACGACGCAGGCCGAGGATCTCCCGGCTCTCCGGGAACCCTCGAACCCGGCGGTTGAGCACGAGGCTCAACAGGCCGGCTTGGTTTCGTAGCGCCTCGACAACTTTCTGCTGCCTTGACCCCAAGACCCAAGACTCAGGACTCTCAACATGCGTCAGACAACCATCCTCACGAAACCGGAGCAGGTGCAGCGCGCGTGGCGGCACGTCGACGCCGAGGGCAAGGTCCTCGGGCGGCTGGCCGTCGATGTCGCGACCGTACTCATGGGCAAGCACCGCCCGTCCTACACGCCGCACATCGACACCGGCGACTTCGTCATCGTCACCAACGCCGAGAAGATCACGCTCACCGGCAACAAGGGCGAGCAGAAGATCAAGACCCGCTACACGGGCTACCCCGGCGGGCTCAAGTCCCGCACGTACGAGCAGCTGATCGCGTCGCGCCCCGAGTTCGTGATCGAGGACGCCGTGCGCCGCATGCTCCCTAAGGGCGTGCTCGGGCGCAAGATGCTCACGAAACTCCGCGTGTTCAAGGGCCCCGACCACCCGCACCAGGCGCAGCAGCCTGTTCCGCTCGAAGTCTGAAACATTCACCACAGAGCCCACAGAGATCACAGAGCAATCAGAAGTGTTTGAACACAGAGAACAACAGAGGAAGAAGGAGTGCGGGACGATCGGATTCGGATCGGAGATCAGAATTCAAGACATTGATCTGACCTCTGTCTTCCTCCGACTTCCTCTGTGTTCAAACCAAGCGCATCCCTCCGCGTTCTCCGCGTCTCCGCGGTGAAATCCGAGACCCAAGACTCAGGACCCACTCCATGCCAGAAGCCGCCGCGACCGCAGCCACGACCAAGTCTCACGCCGCACCCAAGTCAGCGCCGGGTGCGCTCAAGCCGACGCCCCAGCCGAAGGTGCCAAGGGTGGCGGGCGGGCCCGATGCGCACGGCTGGTTCTGGGGCACGGGCCGGCGAAAGACCGCCGTCGCGCGCGTCCGCCTCAAGCCGGGCTCGGGCCAGATCAAGATTCAGATCACCGCCAAGAAGACCAAGCCCGTCGAGGTCTATTTCACCGAGCCCCGCGACCGCAACGATGTGTTCGCCCCGCTCAAGGTCACGAACACCATGGGCAAGGTCGATGTGATCGCCCGCTGCCACGGCGGCGGTTTCATGGGCCAGGCCCAGGCCGTGCGTTTGGGCATCGCCCGCGCGCTCAAGGGCTACGACACATCGCTCGAAGGCGTGCTGCGCGACAACGGCTTCCTCACCCGTGACCCGCGCGAGGTCGAGCGCAAGAAGTACGGCCAGGCCGGCGCCCGCCGACGCTTCCAGTTCTCGAAGCGCTGAGAAGACTTCACCACAGAGACACAGAGGCACAGAGGCACAGAGAAGACGGGTTCTTGGTTGGATCAAGACCCGATTGCGATCCGATCAGATTTCGCGCGCGCCGCGTGATCGGATCGCTTGATTCTGATCCGAACCAATTGAGATGCATTCCTCTGTGTCTCTGTGCCTCTGTGGTGAGTCCTACAATCCGGGCCGATGCGTTCACCCCCCGTCGATCGCGTCCGGGCCGATCAGCGCGCTGCCGAGTTCACGCGCCGCTCGATCAAGACCAGCGCCAAGACCGCCGGTCTGCGACTCGCCCTCTCGATGCTCGACCTGACGACGCTCGAGGGCAAGGACTCGCCCGAGAAGGTGCGATCGCTCTGCCGCAAGGCGATCCGCCCCGATGTGAGCGATCCGACGCTTCCGCACGTCGCGGCGATCTGCGTCTACCCCACGATGGTCGAGACGGCGGCGCGCGAACTGGCCTCTTTCAACGCATCGAACCCCACGAAAGTCCACATCGCCTCGGTCGCCACAGGCTTCCCCAGCGGCCAGTTCCCGCTGCCCGTGCGCCTCGATGATGCGCGGCGCGCCATCGAGGCCGGGGCCGATGAGATCGACATGGTGATCTCGCGCGGGCTGTTCCTCGCGGGTCAGCGCGGCGAAGTGTTCGACGAGATCGCGGCGACGAAAGAAGTCTGCCGCGGGCGCGCGGTGCTCAAGGTGATCCTCGAGACCGGCGAACTGGAGACGTATGACCTCGTGCGCCAGGCGAGCGACCTGGCGATTGCCGCGGGGCTCGAAGAGGGCGATTTCATCAAGACCTCCACCGGCAAGGTGCAGCCCGCGGCGACGATGGGCGTGACGCTGGTCATGCTCGAGGCGGTGCGCGACCACTACCTTCGCACGGGAGTGCACATCGGCGTCAAGCCGGCCGGCGGCATCCGCACGGCCAAGCAAAGCCTGCACTACCTCGTGATGGTCAAGGAAACCGTAGGCGACGACTGGCTCGACCCGCGCCTGTTCCGCTTCGGCGCCAGCACGCTGACCAACGACATCCTCATGCAACTGGGCAAGCAGCGCAGCGGCCATTACATGGCGCCGTACGACTACTCAGAAGCGTGAGCGCGCGGCATCGCCGATTCGGATTTCACCACCGAGACACGGAGGGCACAGAGACTGATTCTCCGGGTGCCACTGCTCGCCGCCGGTCTGCCGGTGAGAGCAGTGCCCCGCTTCTCTCAGGCGCGCCTGCTGACCGTCGTTCGTCCGATTCGCTAATCCTTTTCCCAGTCGATGACACCCCACGACTGGTTGCACGTGAGGCACTGCCACTTCGGGCTCCCCTGAAACACGCAGCAGCCACCGAGCACGATTTCTCCGGCTTCAATCGCGCGCGTCAATTCCTCGGACGGCGCAGGCTCACCGTAGGCGATACGGGCAACTCGAGCACCACCGCAAGTCGGACAGTGTGTCGGTGACCGTGGCTGGTCCATTGAAGTGGCCCTCGGACGCGCGATCATAGTCGCGTCCCTGCCCCGTGACGGGCGACGATTCGGCGGTGAACGGTCTGTCTCTTCAGCCCGCAGGGCTGGACGTCAATAGCCGTGGGTCGCCACGCGCTTCGCGCGGCGCACCCGCGGAAAACGCCCCATTGGACGAGCTCCTCTGAAGGGAGTGCACGTTGCGCGCCCCGCTTCACCCGTTAACTGCACAAAAGAAACGCAGCCGCAAAAGTTAAGAGTTGAAGTTCAGACAAAGTACAGATTCAAAAGTACGTGAGTAAGTCGTATGGCGAGATGGCGGCCCGCCTCATCGCGGCGTGACGGAGTCGGAGAGAATGGCGCCATCTCGGTTCATATCCCTTGCTTTCAATCGGCCCGGCATTACTGTCTACACCGGTCCCTCAAGAAAGGAACTCACATGTTTGGCCCGAACACGCCCATCGTTTCGCAGGCTTCCACCGTTTGGAACACCACCGACCGAAACGATCGCGCAGCGTTTCGATTCAGCGTCGCCATCCACACGAAACGGCGCGAAGTGCTCTATTGCCTTCGCGCTCTGAGTATGGCGGCTCAGGCGACAGGCAACAACAGGTTGCCCTGTAGTGGGCAGACCGATCGGGCATGGATGGAGGGCCAAGGCCGGGCCAAGTTTTGGTTCACGGCGCCCGAGTATCGCGCGAAGTTCGAGGAATGGACGCGCGAGTTTCTCAGCAGCAGCTGCTCGATTGGACCCGAGCGGGACAACGATCTCTTGCCCCCAAAGAATGCCCGCTGACTCGGAGGGATTCGACTTACTGGTCGCCTGGGGAAGTCCCAAGTTTGGTGGACGCGGCCGATGCGGCAATTCGCCTGCGCGTCTCTCTTTCCCACGGGAACACAAAGAACGCGTATCGAACTGTCGCTACAAGGAACACCCACACTCCAACGTTGACGAGCGCCCAGCCAAATGCCTTCCCTTCGCCACCATATCGGTGTGCTTCTTTCACCGACAGAAAGGTCGCGAGTCCCGCTGCGCAATACAGGATGCCCAGGAGCCACCGCGCAGGAATCGACTCCGGGATGAAGAGGCTTGGTTTCTGCGATACCTCGCGCACCTCAACATTCTTTTTCGCCAGCGTCGCGAGAAGGGCCTTCTCGCTGTCAACGAGTGAGAACACCTTGACGCGGTCTTTGCCTGTCGAGCCGTCGTGATAGGTCACGCGGAAGGAAGGCATGGACGGATTATACAAGTGCGTGGTTTGCTAGCCTCCCCCGCGGATGCTTAAGACCGCCCTCCTCGCCCTCGCGATGTTTGTCGTGGCGGTGCTGTATTCGTCCGTCGGGCACGCGGGGGCTTCGGGGTATCTGGCCGTCATGGCGCTGGCGGGCACATCCGCCGCGGTGATGAAGCCGACGGCGCTCGTGCTCAACCTGCTCGTCGCTTCGATCGGCACGGTGCGCTTCGTGCAGGCCAAAGCCGTGCCGTGGAACCTCCTCTGGCCGTTTGCGATCACGTCGATCCCCGCGGCGTTCATCGGCGGCGCGGTCGGGCTCCCGGGCGACGTGTACAATCGGATCCTCGGCGCGGTGCTGCTGA
>Ga0187894_10001621_pt1 | contig 28442 bp, 24 predicted proteins | sample GBC1701081metaG_FD_136650 | JGI IMG/M metagenome (GOLD analysis project Ga0187894, IMG submission 136650) | White microbial mat communities from a lava cave in the Kipuka Kanohina Cave System on the Island of Hawaii, USA - GBC170108-1 metaG ...
ATTCAGGAAAAATGTATACGATTTTGAATGAACGCTATCTCAAACTGGAATTGTTTAATGGTCACAACTATGCGGAAGGAGCAAGCACGAATCAGGAAATGGCGGGTAGTGTGAAACGCAATAAGAACGAAACATTTAGCCGTACCAGGTTTTCAAAAACTCAGGTGGTATTTGACCTGTCATCATTTGCTTTGGAAAGAACCGATAAGAAGTGGTTTCAGGGAAACCGAATAATGCGAAACCTGGGAGAGTTGGAGAGTGACATGGATTCAATTGACAACGAAGTCTTACAAACGCGACTGTCCTATTATAACGAAATCCGTGCTATTTTTAGTTACTATCATATTACCGATTCGTTGATACTGCCCGCAGAACTCTATCAATTTAAAATTAATAGAGATACTGCTAAGCCGACCACAGAGAGCTTTCATTTTGATCCTGAGATACAGAAAAGAGGAGAGAAAAGTGCCAGGCAAATTGCCCGGCTTGATTCGTTAGCATCATCGGCTGATACTACCGCACGTAAATCTGCCGCAAGAGCCAATGCAGTACGTGCGCAAAAAGTACCGAAACGAAAGAACTTGCCATCTAAGACAAGTCCTGTTAGCGTACAACCAGTCATTGTAAAAAGAACTTTTAGCGATTCGGTCATCGCAGCTAAAATTGATAGCCTTTTCCTCTTCCATGCCGGTAAGCCTCATTACGAAAATGCTGCTAATAAAGCACGAACTGCAAAAAATCAATTGACGGCCACCTTGGCTGCAATGGATGATTATGACAAAGACCGCAGGGTATTTCTGATTCAATGGCATAAAATTCTGGCGAGTTCTTTTGCCTGTGTGGTCATGTTTTTGATTGGTGCCCCATTAGGAGCAATTATTAAAAAGGGAGGGTTAGGAGTGCCATTTTTGGTCTCAATTATGTTCTTTATAATTTATTACCTATTGACGATGACGGGGGAAAAATGGGCTAAGCAAGGCTTCATTAGCGTACAGGTAGGAGTTTGGACAGCCGATACAATATTGTTTATCGTAGGGCTTTTATTCCTTCGGCAGGCCCGTTTAGATGCCAGGCTATTTGAGGCCGACTTCTACATGGTGGTTTTGGATAAGCTGAAAAAATGGGCAATACTGAAGAAAATCCTGCCAGCGCCCGCCAGCTAAGTAAAATGGAGTGCCATTTGGAAAATAAAGCCTGTTTCACGTATCTTTGCCGCCTGAAATAAGCTGAAAAACAATTTTTTGAGATGCATTTAACTGTAGAAAACAAAAAAGAACTGTTCAAGAAACACGGTTCTAAGAAATCTGAGAAAGACACCGGTTCTCCGGAGTCACAGATTGCGCTGTTCACGACTCGGATCAACCATTTGACAGAGCACCTGAAAGACAATAAGAAGGATTTTGGAACACAGACCGGTTTGTTGAATCTGGTTGGTAAGCGTAAGCGGTTGCTGAACTACCTTCAGAACACGGATATCGAAAGATACAGAGCTGTCCTCGCTGAATTGGATCTAAGAAAGTAAAACGAACTTCTTACTATAGGGAACCTGAACTAAGGTTCCCTTTTTGCATTTATAACATGGTATGCCTTTCTGTGAGGCACCTCTACTAACTATTCTTTTTTATGACATTGAACGTAATTACAAAAAGCTGCAAGCTGCCTGATGGCCGCGAGATTACTATTGAGACCGGAAAATTAGCCCGTCAAGCGGATGGGTCAGTTGTGTTAAGAATGGGTGATACCATGATACTGGCAACAGTAGTATCCGCCCAGGAAGGAAAAGAAGGGGCCGATTTCCTTCCTCTTTCAGTTGATTACCAGGAAAAATTTGCTTCCACCGGTAAAGTACCGGGTGGTTTCCTGAAGCGGGAAAGCAGATTATCGGATTATGAAATTCTGATCAGCCGTTTAGTTGATCGTGCATTACGCCCTTTATTTCCAAGTGATTATCACGCAGAAACACAGGTGATGTTGTACCTCATTTCTGGTGATCAAAATGCGTTACCCGATGCACTGGCAGCGTTTGCTGCATCTGCTGCTTTGTCCGTTTCGGATATTCCATTTCACGGACCGATTTCTGAAGTACGCGTTGCGCGCGTGGAAGGTAAGTTTATCGTCAACCCAACCATGGAGCAAAAACTTCGTGCCGATATTGATCTGATCGTAGCGGCTTCCATTGAAAATATTCTGATGGTAGAAGGAGAGATGAAAGAGGTGAGTGAAGATGATATGCTGGAAGCTCTTAAGATCGCACATGAGGCTATAAAAGTTCAATGTGAACTTCAAATAGAATTGACGAAGGCTGTCGGAAGAACTGAAAAAAGAACATACAGCCACGAAGTACATGATGAAAACCTGAAAGAGGAGTTGTGGAAGTTGATGTATGATAAGGCATATGAGACAGCGTGTCTGTTAACCTCAAACAAGTCGTTGCGTTCAGAGGCTTTTGCCAGGATTGTGAACGACTATATCGATGCATTGCCAGAAGATACCACCATTAGTAAAGACATGGTGAAGCATTATTACCATGATATTCAAAAGAAAGCTGCACGTGATCTTGTTCTTAACAAAAACATTCGCTTAGATGGCCGTAAAACCAATGAAATCAGACAGATATGGAGTGAAGTGAACTACCTTCCTTCACCCCACGGATCAGCAATTTTTACCCGTGGCGAAACGCAGTCGTTGACAACCGTTACGCTGGGCACGAAACTTGACGAGCAAATGATTGATGGTGCCATGATTGAAGGATCAAGCAAGTTTATTCTGCATTATAATTTCCCCGGCTTTTCTACCGGTGAAGTAAAACCTAACCGCGGGCCGGGCAGAAGAGAAGTAGGTCACGGTAACCTCGCTTTCCGTGCGTTGAAGCAAGTGCTTCCTGCCGATGAAAAGAATCCCTATACCATTCGCGTAGTCTCCGATATTTTAGAATCAAACGGGTCATCTTCTATGGCAACTGTATGTGCCGGTTCGCTGGCGCTCATGGATGCAGGTGTTCCTGTTAAAGGCCCTGTTTCCGGTATCGCGATGGGTATGATTTCCGATAGCAAAACGGGTACGTATGCAATCCTTTCTGACATCCTGGGTGATGAAGATCACTTAGGTGATATGGATTTTAAGGTAACGGGAACCGAGCAGGGTATTACGGCTTGTCAGATGGACTTAAAAGTAGATGGGCTTACATACGAAGTATTGCGTGAAGCATTGCTCCAGGCGAAAGAGGGACGGCTTCATATTCTGAATGAGATGAAGAAAACTATTTCAACACCTCGCCCTGACTTGAAGCCTCAAACACCTCGTGCCGAAACTGTGGTTATTGAGAAAGAAATGATCGGTGCGGTAATCGGGCCAGGCGGTAAAGTTGTTCAGGATATTCAGAATACAACCGGTGCTACAGTCGTGATTGAAGAAGTGAATGGCAAAGGCATTATCAATGTATTTGCAAATAATAAGGATGTGATGGAAGCTGCTTTGAGGCGCATCCGTGCTATTGTAGCGGTTCCTGAAGTAGGTCAGGTGTATGAGGGTAAAGTAAAATCAATTATGCCCTTTGGCGCATTTGTTGAGTTTATGCCGGGTAAGGATGGTCTTCTTCATATCTCCGAAATCAAGTGGGAACGTCTTGAAAATATGGAAGGTGTATTGGAAGTAGGCGAAGAAATAAAAGTAAAATTGGTAGAGGTGGATAAGAAAACAGGCAAATTCCGTCTTTCCCGTAAAGTATTGATTCCTAAGCCATCAAAAGAAGAAACAGCACCGAGCCAATAATCGTTAAGTGTAAGCATTGACAGGAACTACCGAAGGCACTATATTGGTGCCGAAACGAATTTTAGCCTGAATGAGACAGCTTAAGATTAGCAAACAAATTACCAATCGCGAGAGCCAGTCACTGGATAAGTATCTGCAGGAAATTGGTAAAGTTGATTTGCTTACACCGGATGAAGAAGTTGAGTTAGCGAAGCGCATTAAAGATGGAGACCAGATTGCCCTTGAGAAACTTACAAAAGCCAACCTTCGTTTCGTTGTTTCAGTGGCTAAACAGTATCAGAATCAGGGCCTGTCATTGGGTGATCTTATCAACGAAGGAAATTTAGGATTAATTAAAGCAGCTCAACGTTTTGATGAGACCCGTGGTTTTAAATTCATCTCGTATGCTGTATGGTGGATTCGTCAATCTATTCTTCAGGCACTTGCCGAGCAATCGCGTATTGTGCGACTGCCGTTGAATCGAGTAGGATCCCTCAATAAGATTTCAAAAACTTTCTCAGAGCTTGAGCAAAAATACGAACGCGAACCTTCACCAGAGGAATTAGCAGAAGTGCTGGATGTAACAACCGCAGAAGTTGTAGATACCATGAAGATCTCTGGTCGCCATGTATCCATGGATGCTCCTTTTGTACAGGGTGAAGAAAACAGTTTATTGGATGTACTGGAAAACGACAGTGAAGAAACTCCAGATTCTGGGTTGATGAACGATTCACTTCGCAAAGAGGTGCAGCGTGCGCTGTCTACTTTGACACAACGAGAGGCTGATGTGATTACGCTCTATTTTGGTTTAAACGGTGAGCATGCCATGACCCTGGAAGAGATCGGGGAGAAGTTCAACCTGACTCGTGAACGCGTTCGCCAGATTAAGGAAAAAGCGATCAGAAGACTGAGACATACCTCCAGAAGTAAGGCTTTGAAACCTTACCTGGGTTAATAAATAAAGTATCATTTATATTTTGAAGGGTCTCAACTTTATGTCGGGGCCCTTTGTTGTAAGTTCAATTATGGAAGAAAAAGTAAAAGTGTTGATCATTGGCTCCGGCCCAGCCGGATATACAGCCGCGATATACGCTGCACGGGCTGGCCTGAAACCTATTTTGTACACAGGGGGTCAACCCGGTGGACAACTAACCACAACGAATGATGTAGAAAATTTTCCGGGCTATCCCGATGGGATTAACGGTCCGCAAATGATGATCGATTTGCAGCAGCAAGCCGAGCGATTTGGAACGAAGATCAGCTATGGTTTAGTAACTTCTGTTGACTTTTCCGGGTATCCTTTAAAGGTGACCATTGATGAGAAGGATGAAGTCATTGCTGAGTCGGTGATCATCGCCACAGGTGCAACCGCTAAATATTTGGGTATACCCTCTGAAGAAAAGTTTGCCAATAAAGGTGTATCGGCATGTGCAGTTTGTGACGGATATTTTTATCGTGGTAAGGAAGTGGCGGTTGTAGGTGCTGGTGATTCTGCTGCCGAAGAGTCAACCTATCTCTCTAAACTTGTTTCAAAAGTTCACTTGATTGTTCGCAGAGAAGAAATGCGCGCCTCCAAAATTATGCAGCAGCGCGTTATGAATACACCCAATATTGAAATCCATTGGAATGCAGAAACCGATGAGGTATTGGGTGATGATTCAGGTGTAACAGGAGTTCGTGTTCTGAATAATAAAACAGGGGAGAAGAAAAAACTCTCCATTCAGGGATTCTTTCTGGCGATCGGTCACAAGCCAAACACAGATATTTTCAAAGATTATGTGGACAGGGATGAAACGGGATATATCAAAGTACAAGCCGGTACAACCAGGACGAACGTAGAAGGTGTTTTTGCTGTGGGCGATGCTGCAGATAAAATGTATCGGCAGGCAATAACCGCAGCAGGAACCGGTTGCATGGGGGCCCTAGATGCCGAGAAGTTTTTAGCGGCTAAAGAAGCTGAGGCGGTAATCAGTTGAGTGGCAACCAGTGATCAGTAAGCCGTAAACTACTGTTACTAGCTGAACCGAATACCGGTTACCGAATACCGATCTCCGAAAACCGATCAGAACTATGAAATTAGATATCCTCGTCCTTGCTGCTCACCCCGATGATGCCGAATTAGGCTGTGGGGGAACGATTGCCAGGCACGTTAAAATGGGGCATAAAGTGGGCGTGGTTGATTTTACCAAAGGTGAATTGGGTACACGTGGAACAATTGAAACAAGGTCCTCAGAATCGGCCGAATCATCGAAAATTTTAGGTTTATCGGTGCGAGAAAACCTGGGGCTATCCGATGGGTTCTTCAAAAATGATAAAGAACATCAATTAGCTGTTATACAGGCCATTCGCAGGTATCAGCCGGAAATAGTGTTAGGAAATGCGATTTACGACCGACATTCAGATCATGGCAAGGCAGCTTCGCTAGCCTATGATTCCAGTTTTTTATCAGGTTTGGCCAAAATTGAAACGAAAGATGAACACGGGAAAAAGCAAGAACCTTGGCGTCCAAAAGCTGTTTATCATTATATACAAAGCCTTTTCATAGAACCGGATTTTGTAGTAGACATCTCAGAACATTGGGAAGCTAAAATGAACTCGGTGAAGGCTTATAAAACGCAGTTCTATGATCCACAAAGCTCTGAGCCACAAACTTATATTTCATCCCCAGAGTTTCTCAGAATGGTGGAATCCCGTGCGATTGAATTAGGTCACGCAATCGGTGTTAAATATGCTGAAGGTTTTACGGTGAGAAGATACCCCGGTGTTAAAAGTTTGCTTGACTTAATTTAATTGTCTGAACTTTGATTAAAACTGATTTATTTGATGAAAATGATTTTATCAAGGTAATCATACGAATCATAGTTCAGACAGTTTAAGGTGCCAATCTATTAATCTTCCAAACTTCATCCACTTTTGTGAACACAATTCTATCATGTAGTCTGTTGGGTCGGCCTTGCCAGAATTCAATCAGTAAGGGATCGATTTCATAGCCACCCCATTGATTTGGGCGCGGTAATTTATCTAACCCTTTAAATTTCTCTTCAATTTGTTTTGCGCGTTCTTCCAACAGGGATCGTTCGTTAATGATCGAACTCTGCGGTGAAGCCCAGGCACCTACCTGTGACCCTCTTGGTCTGCTCTGAAAGTATTCATCCGATCGCCTGGCATCAACGCGTGATGCAACGCCTTCAATCCGTATTTGCCGTTCTAATTCCGGCCAGAAAAATGTGAGTGAACAAGCGGGATTCTCCTCGAGTTCTTTGCCTTTCCGGCTTTGGTAATTGGTGTAAAACACAAACATCCCATGCTCAACACCCTTTAGCAGCACAATCCTGGAAGCCGGCCTACCCCCGTTTACGGTAGCCAGGTTCATCGCATTAGGCTCTGGTACATTGGATGCAACCGCCTCCTTAAACCAGATTTCAAACTGTTGAATAGGATTTTTGGTAATCGTAGCTGCGTCTAAACTGGCCTTGCTATACTCGTTGCGGATACTGGAAATGTCGTTCATCATTTGAAATTAGGATTCCGTGGTATCTAAAACAATAAAATTTGCTTGCGAGCATTTCAAGTATTTTATTGAAGGCTCGATAGCATAAAAAATGGAATTTTTTAAGTATAAAAATAAGCTTAAACCTGAAAAGGGAAGGCTGCTGATATCAGAGCCCTTTCTTCCGGACCCGAATTTTGAGCGAACGGTTGTGTTATTGTGTGAGCATAACGATGAAGGATCCTTTGGTTTTATTCTAAACAAGCCTGCTATTGTTAAGGTTAATGATGTAATGGAAGAGTTAAAGAATTTTACCCATGATATTTTCATAGGGGGGCCTGTTCAGCAAGACACATTGCATTTTATTCATAGAAATAACGAAATAGAAAGCGGTGCAGAAGTTATCAAGCATATATTTTGGGGCGGCAATTTCGAAAACGTATTATTCTTATCGGATACTCAACAACTTTTCCCTCAGCATATTAAGTTTTTTTTGGGATACAGCGGATGGGGACCTGGACAGTTAGAGGAAGAATTAGAAGAGAATTCATGGATTGTTTGCGACTTTGTAACCGAAGAACTTATGTTTGAGACAGAGCCAGCGGGAATGTGGAGAAAAGCATTGGGTAACATGGGAGGCCGATTTGCCGTGTATGCTAACTACCCAGTTGATCCAAACCTGAATTGAGGCATTTTTTAGTTAACTTTGAGCCAAACGCGCTGAATGAATATTGATCATGGAAATGGAACGAGACAACAGAGCAGAGCAGGATTATTTACCGGGAGCCGGAGTGGTGGACAGCCATGTCAATGCCGTATTACAGTCTGAAGCCGATCTTTCGGAACGGGACGAGGCAGAACATATGCACGAGGAAGAGTATGAGCATGTTGATTATAATCACTTTACAAAAGCTCAGTTTGTCGATCTCATTAATGGGCTTGTTAAGGAAAGTGACCAAAAGAAGTCAGATCGCATACTGCGTGACGTCAAGCCGTTGTTTGATGAACTCCGCGAGCGTGAGCGAACCTCAGCCCTTAACAGATTTATACTTGATGGTGGCGTAGCAGACGATTTTGACTATAAAGTTGATGAATTAACACGCCAGTTTGAAGCTTCGTTTAAGCAGATCAAAGACCGCAAAGCACAATTCTTACGTGGCCTTGAAGATCAGAAGAACGAAAACCTAAAAAAGAAGTCAGACCTGCTGGAAAGACTTCGCCACTTGTCGGATTCATCCGATGCCGGAAATCAGTTTAATAAATTCAAAGACCTGCAAAAGGAGTGGAGAAATACGGGCCCAGTACCGGGTACGCAGGCTCGTACTCTCTGGGCAAATTATCATGCCCTGGTCGACAGGTTTTATGATAACCAAAGCATTTACCACGAACTAAAAGAGCTCGATCGCAAAAAAAACCTTGAAGCTAAGCTTGAACTTTGCACACGCGCAGAAAAACTAAGTGGTGTTGAGAAAATTAAAGATGCCATTCGTGAATTAAATGAATTCCATCACGAGTTTAAACACATCGGCCCTGTACCGGGCGAAGATAAGGAAGCCGTTTGGCTGCGATTCAAGGCGGCATCGGATGCTGTATATACGCGAAGGGATGAATATTTAAAGACACTACAGCAGGAATTAAACGCTAATTTTGATCAGAAAAATAAACTTTGTGATGAGGTAGCTGAGTATGCCACGTTTCAAACCGATCGCATTAAAGAGTGGAACCAAAAAACTAAAGAGGTTCTTGAACTTCAAAAGAAGTGGGAGACTATTGGCGGCCTGCCACGGGCTAAATCGAAAGAAGTAAACAAGAAATTCTGGTCGGCATTTAAAACATTCTTCAGTAACAAGAATACTTTTTTTAAAAAACTTGACGAAGAACGAGATCAAAATCTGAAGAAGAAAAACGAGTTGGTTCAGCGGGCACTTGCATTGAAAGAAAGCCAGGAGTGGGACAAGGCGGCCAATGAACTTAAAACCATCCAGCACCAATGGAAAGATATCGGCCCTGTGCCTGAGAAGTTCCGTGAAAAGGTATTTAAGGAATTTAAAGAGGCTTGCGATTATTTCTTTAGCCAAAAACGCAATCAGCAAGGTATACAAGAGAACGAGCAGATCGAAAACCTGAAGGCCAAGGAGGCCATTTGTGTAGAACTCGAAAAATATAGCAGTGAGGGAAGCGCTACCCGCGAGTTATTGAAGGAGTTTGAGGTTAGATTTAATCAGATCGGCTTTGTTCCCCGAAAAGACATCCACGCAATCCGTAATCGCTATCATGAAGCCGTGCAGAAATTTGCAAATTCTATCCAGGGATTAACGGAAGAGAATAAGACCCGGTTGTTATTAGAGAACCAACTATTGGATTTGAAGAACGACCCCTTGGGTGGTCAGAAAATCTATCAAAAGGAGCAGACCATCCGGAAGAAAATTGTAAAGGTTGAGAATGATATTGCCGTTTGGCGTAACAACCTGGAATTTTTTGGCAGATCAAAAAATGCCGATAAATACAAAGAGGAGTTCAACGAAAAGATCAATACAGCAACCGACAGCCTGCAGCAGCTTAAGGAGCAACTCAAATTACTCCGCACAGTTTCTTAGCAGATATTTGCAAAGATTAATACAAGCGTTATTTTTGCACCTCCAATTTAGTCACTGGTCATCGGTCAATAGTCATTTGGCTCTTTCCCAGGACAATGACTAGAAAGGGGTCACGTGTGTCCCTAGCCATTTTCCCAATGACTGATGACCATTGACAAAACAGGCCTCCTTAGCTCAGCTGGTAGAGCAACGCACTTGTAATGCGTAGGTCGTTGGTTCGATTCCGACAGGGGGCTCATCAAAAGCAGTCAATTCGGCTGCTTTTTTTATTTATTGATTCCTCGTAAAATCAAGCTTTTATTATAGCTCAGGTGGAATTTACGTATCAATCTGTTCGAGATTATTTTGTTGGTCAGTTCAATAAGGAACCTCTTCTTATTCGTTCTCCCGGGCGAATTAACCTGATTGGAGAGCATACCGATTATAACGATGGCTTTGTGATGCCGGCAGCCATTAATAGGGAAATCATTTTTGCCATTGCGCCTTCCAATAATTCGAACTCTAAAATATATTCACTGAATTTTGGTGAGCTTTACGAAATTAAGTTGGATAATCCCCAGCCCGTTCCCGCCCCAGCGTGGGCAAACTATCTCTTAGGAGTTTTACGCCAGCTTATTGATCGCGGATTTTCACTAAGACCCTTCGTGTGTGTATTTGGTGGTAACATTCCGGCCGGATCAGGCATGTCTTCATCTGCCGCGTTGGAGTGTGGCTTTGCATTTGCGCTTCATGAGCTAAACTCACTCACCATTTCAACTGTAGAATTAGCCAAAATTGGGCAGTGGGCAGAGCACAACTTTGTTGGCGTACGCTGTGGCATGATGGATCAGTTTGCTAACATGATGGGTAAAGAAGATCATGTGATTCAACTGGATTGTCGCTCGCTGGAGCATCAATATTTCCCGATTCAGTTGCAGGACTATTCGATTGTTCTTTTCAATTCGGGTGTAAAGCACAGCCTGGCCGCTTCTGAATATAACATTCGCAGGGCAGAATGTGAAGAGGGTGTGCGGGTACTTCAAAAAGGCAACTCATCTATTAAAAGTTTGAGAGATGTATCATTAAAAATGCTTAACGATAATCGCTCAGCGTTTCCTGGTCATGTGTACAATCGCTGCAAATATATTGTGGAGGAGATTAAACGCGTACAACTTGCAAGCGTGGATATTCAACAGAATGCCCTTCATGCGTTTGGGAAGAAAATGTTTGAAACGCATGAGGGTCTTTCGAAACTTTACCAGGTTAGTTGTGAAGAATTGGATTACTTAGTAACCCTTGTGCAACAATACCCCGAAGTATTAGGCGCGCGAATGATGGGAGGAGGATTTGGCGGATGTTCTATTAATATTATTCAAAATAGCCTTATCAGTACTATTACTGAAAGAGTAAGTGTTGGTTATCGTAAGAAATTTAATATTGATATTGAAGCTTATGTGGTGGAAATTAAAAATGGTACAAGCCTGGCATCGGTTTAGAATGTACACATCACACTCGCTTGTAGTATGGTAGGTTTCTTTCGATAGCGTTAACGAAAGAACTTTTGTATCTTACAAAGACATGGTACGCGTTGCACTTATTGCATGTCTTTTTTGGATACAGGATGAAGCCCCTTTCAAAGCAAAGGAGGATTTCGAGATCAGGTTTGATTTATCGTTTAAGCAGCGAAGCCACTCGGTCGATACTGAAACTGTTCATTTAGATGAAACCCAGGCGGAACGAGAAAAACGTACCAGTTCTACACCATTGCCATTTTTAAAATTAACGATAAAGATTATAAGCATTCCGCCAGAAGAAGTAAGGCTGAAAGTTATTAAAGATGACAAGAGTGCTGCACTGAATAGGAAAACTGAATCGGGTATGGAATTTAAGCTTGAGTTGGGGTTTACGGATGATATTAAGGATGGAATATCCGGGTATAAGCATGTGATACAGTTCCTGTCAGCTGACAAAAAGGTATTGAGCAGGATTTTAATCGAGTTCGATGACCAAGGCAACTACTTTGTGAATGGTGAGAAAAGAGGAAAAGTTTAATCTCATAAAGTTTCTGCTCCTTTGAAACAGGATATATGCTGATCGTGTAAGCATCGATGTCCATGGTACGCATTCCGGATTTTATCCGTTAATTTCGCACAAACTTTTACTGAATGAGGAGAGTAATCTGTGCAGTGTGGCTGTTTCCGTTTTTCGTTCAAGCTCAACCACCTGATCAGCCTAATGCTGCTGAAATCAAACTCAAACTTGAGAAATTAAATTTTCTTGGATCAGTATTGTATGTAGCCGCCCATCCGGATGATGAAAATACCCGGGTGATTACCTATTTCTCGAAAGGGAGACTTGCCACTACAGCGTACCTTTCCATGACCCGTGGTGATGGAGGTCAGAACCTGATTGGATCTGAAACAGGAGATTTACTTGGACTAATACGCACGCAGGAATTATTAGCGGCCCGGAGGCTTGATGGAGGAATGCAATTCTTTACGCGTGCCATTGATTTTGGATTCTCAAAGTCGGCTGATGAAACTTTTAAGATTTGGGGGAAAGATGAAATTCTATCTGATGTGGTCAGTGTTTATCAGCACTATCAGCCTGATGTTGTCCTCACCCGTTTTCCTCCCGATGATCGTGCGGGACATGGTCATCATACGGCTTCGGCAATGTTGGCCATTGAAGCATTTGACGAAGCAGCGAAGCCTGGCCTGCCAGGTCAGGTAGCCGAATCAGAAGCATGGCAGCCAAAAAGGTTATTTATCAACACGGGGCGTTTTTTTAATAACACCATAAATGAGAATACCCCGGGCGTGACCACTATTAACCTTGGTGGGTATAGTGCGTTGTTGGGTGAGTCCTACTCCGAGATCGCAGCCACGAGCCGAAGTCAGCACAAGAGTCAGGGTTTTGGTTCGCGAAGGGTGCGAGGTGATCAGCAGGAATTTTTTGAGTTAGTAAAAGGTGAAGCTTCCGGAAAAGATGTTTTTGATGGAATAAACACAACGTGGACGCGACTGAAAAATGGAGAAAAAATTAAGCAGTTGGTCGACCGCGTAATTCGCGAATTTATTCCTGAAAAACCTGCGCTTTCAATTCCATTACTCCTGCAAATCAGAAAAGAGATGCACACGCTGGAAAGCAGTGTATGGAAATTCAGAAAACTTTCGGAAGTCGATCAAATCATACAAGATTGTTCGGGTCTTTATATGGAAGTAACAGCTAATAATTATTGGGCTGCGCCCGGTCAACAGGTTTTGACTACAACAGAACTTCTCAATCGTTCGGATGCGGATATTCAGATAGTTTCTGTTCAATCCACCGATCTTGGAATGGACTCAACCATGAATATCTCATTAAAGAATAATGTACCTGTTATTGTACGAAGCAGAAAGAACATCAATGGTTCAAAAGGTTATTCTGATCCGTACTGGCTGCAGCAGCCCCACACCATTGGCCTGTTCACAGTGAAGGATAAAAAGCTTATTGGTAAACCTGAGAATGACCCATCAGTTCGGGTAACATTCAATGTACGGATTGGCGGAGAAACCTTTAACATAGTGAAGCCTTTGGTTTTCCGGTCAACCGATCCTGTTAAGGGTGAATTATATCGACCGTTTGAAGTAGTTCCCCCGGTATTTGTGAACATATCCAACGGTGTTTGGGTGTTTAAAGATGAGAGTCCGAAAAACGTTGAGGTGGTTTTAAAATCAGCTACTGATAGCACACAACAAGGTACGTTGAAACTTCAGGTACCGGCAGGTTGGCGAAGTGAGCCATCCATCCTTGATTTTACGTTGACGAAAAGAGGAGAGGAGTTGGTGAAGGTTTTTACGGTATACCCTTCTAAAGCAGAATTCAATGGAGCCCTCATAGCTGTCGCTGAAATCGATGGTGTACCTTACAGTCGGTCATTGAAAGCAATTTCGTATGATCATATTCCGACACAAACCTTGCTGCCCGGGGCAGAAGCTCGTGTCATTCGCGTGAATATAAAAAAGGAAGGCGCAGTTATTGGGTATATCAATGGGGCTGGTGACGATGTTCCAACTGCCCTGCGCAACATGGGGTATGAAGTGTGGGAGATGAAGAACGAAGAAGTTACAGCCGAAAACCTGAAACGAGTAGATGCGGTGGTGTTAGGTATTCGTGCGTTGAATACAAATGAACGCATTCGATTTATGATGAATGACCTGCTGGAATATGTAAACAAAGGAGGTACTATGGTCGTGCAATACAACAACAGCAACGGGCTTGTTACTGATGCATTCTCTCCCTATCCATTGACGATTTCGCGTGATAGGACTACTGACGAAAATGCTCAGGTAAGAATATTAAAGCCTGATCACCCTGTTTTAAATACCCCTAATAAAATTAATCCTTCCGATTTTGACGGATGGATTCAGGAACGTGGATTATATTTTCCGAACAAGTGGGATCCGAATTTTGAAGCGTTACTTTCGATGAACGATACAGGCGAAAACCCCCAGGACGGGAGCCTGCTGGTAGCAAAGTACGGCAACGGTCATTATGTGTACACAGGCTTATCGTTTTTCCGCGAACTACCAGACGGTGTTTCAGGCGCGTATAAGCTTTTCGCCAATATTGTTTCACTTGGTAAGCCTAAGAAACTGGAAAAAACAAAAGTGAAGGTTAAGTCAAGATAGCGAACACGGGATCTATATGATAGAAACTGAAAATCCTCCGATCTTTAAAAAATGGACTCATTGGTACTGGCTTCTGCTTATTGTGCTGGTAACTCAAGTGATTTTCTTTTACTGGGTAACCCAATCCTTTTCATGAATACCCTCGACTGGATTGTATTGTTTAGTACGATTACTTTTATCGTACTGTACGGTACATGGCGAACGCGTGGCAATAAAAACATTGAAGGCTACCTGAAGGGCGATAATTCAATGAAATGGTGGATGATTGGTGTAAGCATCATGGCCACACAGGCCAGTGCAGTTACGTTTCTATCTACTCCCGGGCAAGCCATAGAAGATGGTATGCGCTTCCTTCAATTTTATTTTGGGTTGCCTATTGCCATGATTATTATTGCTGTAACCATGGTGCCTATTTATTATAAGTTAAAAGTATTTACAGCCTATGAATATTTAGAAACCCGGTTTGATTTAAAAACCCGAACCTTGGCGGCAATTTTGTTTTTAATTTTGCGGGGCCTTTCAGCGGGAATTACATTATATGCGCCAGCCATAGTCCTCTCAACAATTCTGGGTTGGTCTATTTCCGTCACTACGATCCTGATTGGTACGCTCGTAATCATATATGTAACCGTAGGAGGAACACGGGCAGTAAGTCTTACGCAACGCCAGCAAATGACGGTGATCATGAGCGGAATGATACTGGCCGGTATTCTTGCGTATAGCATGCTGCCCGAATACATTTCATTTGGTGACACGATTCAGATTGCAGGCGAGTTGGGTAAATTGAATTTAATAAACGTAGAGTTTAATCCGAATGACCGTTATAACATTTGGTCAGGGTTGATTGCGGGCACATTTTTATTTCTTGCCTATTTTGGCACTGACCAATCGCAAGTGGCGCGTTACCTGGGAGGTAAGTCAGTAACAGAAAGCCGTCTCGGCCTGATGTTCAACGGTTTGCTGAAAATCCCGATGCAATTTATTATCCTGTTTATTGGTGTATTGGTCTTTGTATTTTATCTCTTCAACCAACCCCCGGTGTATCACAATCAGGTGTTGAAGGAACAAGCGTTGAAAACGGAACATGCAGACCAAATTGAATCACTTGAAAACCGATATGACCAGCTTTATAGTGAGAAGAGAAAGGCAGTTGATGGTCTGGTAACCGCTATTCAAGCCGGAGATGCTAAGCAGATTGAAGATTCAAAAGGTTCTGTCCTTAAATTGCAGCTCGATGAAAAACAAGTGCGCGATGAAGTTAAGGCGAGTATCAGCGAGGCACTACCAGGATCGAAGATTCAGGACCGCGACTATATCTTCTTAAATTTCGTCTTAACACATTTGCCACATGGCATTGTTGGCTTGCTGTTAGCAGTTATGTTTTCTGCAGCCATGTCTTCTATGGCTGGCGAGTTAAATGCATTATCATCTGCCACTACGGTTGATATCTATAAGCGATCTGTGAAGAAAGAAGCTGAGCCGGGGCATTACCTGAGTGCTTCCCGGTGGTTTACGGTTGGCTGGGCTTTGCTTGCGATGGTGTTTGCCATGTTGGCCACTTTTGCCGAAAACCTGATTCAGTTTGTGAACATTGTGGGGTCGCTTTTTTATGGAACCATTCTGGGTATTTTTCTCACTGCCTTTTATGTAAAATATGTAAAGGGCACTGCTGTTTTCATTGCCGCACTTATCGCTGAGTGCGTTGTGTTTTATTGCTACTTCTATACCGATATAGCTTTTTTATTGTACAATATAATAGGGTGTGGAGTGGTGATGGCACTGGCTGTACTCATACAGCTAATCCAACCATCTCCTGCCACAAGCCATTAAGTTAAAACTTGCTGGTCAGAAGATACTTCCTGAAAAGTATTACATACAAAAAAAGAGGCTGTTTCAAAAGAGCTGACGGATCGACATGACGCATGGCTTTTGAAGCAGCTTCCTTTTTTATAAAAGTTAGTTATAATTACTTTTTCTTCTTCGGCATAGCAGCAATCTCTTCGTTCAGCTTCTTAATCAAATCTTCATTCAATTTAGAATAGCCGAAATCGCCATCTTTGTTATTCTTCGCTAATTCAAGCGACTGTTGTGCAGTGGCAAGTGCACTTTTTTTATCACCTAAAGCACTTTGAATTTTCGCTTTTGTATGAATATTCCAGAAGGCACTTTGGTTTCCAGTACTAATGCCAAGCGTCATCCACTCTAATGCTTTGTTCAAATCTTTTCCATTGTCGAAATAGTAGTTGGCTGCGGTAATATAATTCCCCGGACTAACCTTTGTTTTCGCTTCGATGTCTTTAAGGATCCTGGCATCAAAGTCAACGGCTACTCCAAATTTCACAGATGTATTTTCCCAGGCTAGTTGAACCTTTGCACCAGTATTGTTGTCGGCAATATCAGAAACGTTGATGGTAAACGTTTCAACTTTTTCGGTAAGGTTTTCAGATTTCACTGTAAAACGTGCTGCGTCTTTCTCTTGCTTGTAGTTTGCCGTGTTGCCACCAAGTGAAACGTCACTGTAAAGTATAATAGTCCACTCACTGGCACCAGGAATTGTGAGCAATAGGTACTCTCCCTTTTTAACATCCGTCCCTTCTATTTTAACATCATCAGAAAAGTTGATGACGGTTCCCGTATTTGCGCCTGTTCTCCAGATTTCACCAAAAGGAACAAGAAAATCGGATCCCGCTCCAAAAATTTTTCTTCCTTTCATCTTTGGTCTCGAGTACGTAATCTTAACATCCGTAAGTCCCACTACGGAACTAACAGTTGCGCCCGAACTTGCAGCAGGAGTTTGGATCTGAGCCTCTGCAATAAAACACACAGCTGCTAAAATAATAGTTACCAGTTTTTTCATTTGTATAATTTTTAGAGTTTAAAACATTTGAAGGTGTCAAAATTAATGATTCTTTTGGCTTATAAAACTCAAATTGAATGAAGCTGACAGAGAGTTTTTATGAACGGCCAAATGTAGCGAAAATAGCACGTGAACTGCTGGGAAAGAGCCTGTTTACGAAAGTGTCAGGAGTCGTTACCGGAGGGATGATTGTTGAAACTGAAGCTTATTCATGGAAAGAGAAGGGGTGTCATGCCTTTGGCGGAAGAATGACAGCCCGCAACAAAGTTATGTTCGGCAAAGGAGGGTACGCTTACGTGTACCTATGCTACGGAATGCACAACCTGTTTAACGTAGTAACGAACCGCGAAGGAAAAGCAGATGCCGTTCTGATTCGTGCATTAGAACCTATTGAAGGATTGAAAGAGATGAAGAAAAGAAGAGGAGAACTTCAAAATCCCTTTCATCTAACCTCAGGCCCGGGTAAGTTGACTAAAGCAATGGGTATTGATCGCAACTTTAATGGAAAATTTCTTTTAAATCGCGATGTTTGGATTGAGGATACTGGGGAAACTGTTACGAGTAACCGCATAGCGGCAAGCGAGCGCATTGGCATCGATTATGCCGGTAAAGACGCAAAACTTCTCTGGCGGTTTTTAATAAAAGGTAATGCCTGGATAAGTACATAATGAATTGTAAAGTTATAATGAGATTGATCAGTATATTTTTTCTGGTATTGACCAGTCCTGTAATTTTGGCGCAAGACATACAGGAGGCACTGCCAGGTGTGAACATGTCGTATGACGAAAAGAGCCCCGTTATCAGCCCGGATGGTAAACTACTCTTTTTTACGATCAGTAATCACCCTCAAAACCTGGGTGGCATTCGCGATCCTGGCGATATATGGTATTCAGAATTTGATGGCGTGCAATGGTCAGCCCCTGTACATGCCGGTGGTATTTTAAACAGCCGCGACTACAATGCAGTAGCAGGTTTTTCCGCAGATGGACTGCAACTTTATTTATTAAGTCATTATGACGGTTCAGGTAATTCAGCGAAAACCCAGGGCATTTCTGTTTCCAGGAAATCATCGGGTGGTTGGTCTAAACCGGAGAATATTTTCATTCCGTATTTTCAGAACAAATCGGCTTTTCTAAGTGGGTCTGTCTCACCGAATGGTTTGGTGTTTGTTTACGCAGCCGAAACATATGGCAGCATGGTAGAAGATATTTACATGACCATGAAAGGAAGTGATGGAAAATGGTCGGAGCCGAGAAATATTGGAAGTATGATTAATACACAATTTCAGGAGTTAAGTCCGTGGATGAGCACGGACGGATCCACGCTATACTTTTCAAGTAATGGTCGTCCAGGCTGCAAGAGCTTTGATGTATTTTTTACCAGGCGGTTAGACGACACCTGGACCAATTGGAGTAGCCCTGAAAGTGTGCATATCGATATCAACTCGGAGGGGCGAGAACTCTTCTTCCGGCAGTATTCCCAGCTCGGTTTTTCTATGTATACCAGCACCAAGAACAGTGACGGGTATGGAGATATTAAATTGTACAGGCCCGATGTTCCGTTTAGTGACTCGGTAACTATTGCATCTATCTTGAGGGATACAGTAATCCAACTTGATGAGATCAGGTACGAGGTTGATAACGACAAGTTTATACATGTACACGGTAAAATCACCAATGCAAAAACCGGGGAGCCTGTCGTGGCTGAATTGCTTTTTGAAAGTTCAGATTCTCTCGTGCGGGCAAAGGTTTCAGCGGGCGAGTATAAAACAAAAATTTCTTCCACTCAATCCTATACTATTCAAATTGATGCTCCGGGTTTTGTGAGCAACCTGGAAAAGTTAGATGTGAACACCTACGAAATGAAAGAGCTTGAGATGAATTTTAAGCTCCAGCCGATTGAAGTGGGAACCACGGTTACGCTGAAAAGTGTGTTGTTCATGCAAAGTAAGCCTGAATTACTTCCACAATCATACCCCGAGTTGGACCTGGTGGTACAATTCATGAAGGCCAATCCGCATATTGAAATTGAATTAGCCGGCCATACCGATAGCCGTGGATCGTTCAGGCAGCTCATGTCACTTTCGCAACAGCGTGTAAATAAAGTAAAGGGCTACCTGGTTTCTAAAGGCATTGCATCTAAACGAATCGTTGGTAAGGGATATGGCGGTTCAAAACCCATTGCCAGTAACGATACAGAAGAAACCCGAATGCTGAATAGGAGGGTAGAGTTTGTTATTAAGAAACTTTAATTAGTATCCGGCAGCCGCATCGTCACCACGGGTTCTATCGGCACCACCCTCTAACTTTCCATTTTTTAATTTCAGGATAGCGTCCACCCTACCTATGCCTCTTAATCCCCGCTCCAGTTCTCCCAGCGGTTTTATTGTATGACCATATCCTGTTAATTTCAAACTATCATCGTAACGGATTGATCCAATCTCTGGAAAAATTGCATCTGGCAGCCATTGACTGTGCACCCGTTTTGCATCTACGGCCTCCTGCATTCCCATATTAAAGTCTATTACATTCAGCATAACCTGAAACACAGCTGTAATAATTCTGGGGCCGCCTGGCGAGCCGATTACCATAAAAAGCTTGTCATCCTTTTCAACAAGGGTTGGGGTCATGGAGCTAAGCATGGTTTTGCCCGGCTGAATTTCATTTCCCTTCCCACCTGTAACACCATACGCGTTGGGCACGCCCGGTTTCACACTGAAATCGTCCATTTCATTGTTTAAGAAAAACCCTGATCCTGCCACCAATACTCTTGAACCAAACCAATCATTGAGTGTAGTGGTCACGGATACTGCATTTCCCTCGGTATCAACTATTGAAATGTGCGTTGTTTCAGTTGGCTCATAACCAGCTATCTCGCCTTGTTTAATCTCAACACTGGGGGTAGCTTTTTCGGGATTGAATGACTCCATACGTTGCCGGATGTATGCATCGCTGGTGAGTTGTTGAGTGGGTACTGAAAAAAAATCAGGATCGCCCAGGTAAAAAGCTCTGTCTGCATAAGTTCTTCTCTCAACCTCTGTCAGCAGGTGAACCATTTTCGAACTATTGTGCCCCCAGCTTTTAATGGGAAACGATTCAACTGATTTTAAAAGTTGAATTAAGGCAATGCCACCGCTGGATGGTGGCGGCATTGAAATGATTTTATAATTCTTATACTGACCCACGATTGGTTCAAGCCATCTTGATTTATAGTTCTTCAAATCATCATGCGTAATAATTCCATTCCCCCCCCTTATTTCTGCTACCAGGTCATCGGCAGTTTTGCCTTCGTAAAAGCCTGCCCGACCCTGTTCACGGATTCGTTCAAGCGTGTGTCCCAATTCCGTCCATCGAATGGTATCACCTTCTTTCCACGTGTTAATGAGAAAGCCGGGGGTAACAGAGTTATAGGTCTTTAACTCCTCCTGTATGCCATTTAGATTTCTTGCTGCCCGGGCAGTCAGAGTAACACCGTTTAAAGCAAGATCAATGGCGGGTTGAACAAGGTCTTTCCATGGCAGCTTCCCAAATTTTTGGTGCATTGTAATCATTCCGTCAACTGAACCAGGAATGCCCACAGCGAGGTGTCCTTTAGTACTTAATCTGTCTACTACATTACCTGTAGAATCTAAATACATATCCCGTTGTGCATTTTTTGAAGCTCGCTCGCGGTAATCCAATGCTGAAAGATTTCCATCTGCTTCACGCAACAACATAAAGCCACCACCTCCAATGTTACCGGCTTCCGGAAATACTACGGCCAGCGCGAACTGGGTTGCCACAGCAGCGTCAATTGCATTACCTCCTTTTCGGATAATCTCCAATCCTGCCTGAGAGGCCAGCGGGTGCGCAGAGACCACCATGGCAGAATCCGCCACCAGGCCGGTAAAATTTTCCTTTTTATTACAGGAAACGGCAATAATGACAAGTGAAAGCAGGGTAATGCGCTTTATCATATTTCGGTTGGTTAAATCGATAGAAAAGTACTATTTAAAAACAAACTTGAGTAAAGTATAATGAATCTACGGAAGGAAAAAGCAGCGAGGCTCAAAATTCAGATTTTAGAAGCAATACGCAAACTCATTGGTAAGAGACCTTTTGAGGATCTATATGTGGATGATCTTTGCGCCAGGGTAAAGATCAGTAAGGTTACATTCTTCAAATATTTCCCGCAGAAAGAAGACATCCTGTTGTATTATTTCCGGATTTGGTGTCTTGAAAGAGCTGTTGAAATAAAAACTAAACCCAGGGAAGGTTTGCAAGCCATCTATTTTTTATCGGATAAGCTGAGCGAAGAGTGTGAAAACCATCCCGGCCTTATGTTGAGTTTAATTGGGTATCTCGCTGACCTGAAGCGTCCCCCAAAGCCCTTTACCGTCAGGCCAGAGGAAAAACAACTTCTTTTTCCAGATCGGGAAGAATTGCATTCGGTAGAGATTTTATCGCTGGATCAGATGCTGGAGAAATTTGCTCTTGAAGCCATCTTTAAAAAGGAGATTACCAAAACTAGCAGCACCCGAGACATTACCAATCTTTTTATGACGGTATTGCTGGGTTCAATCGTCACCGCGCACATTAACCAGATAAGCCCGTTGAAGTTTTTCTTTCGGAAAAACATTGATTTGGTAATGAAGGGGCTTTAATAGCAAGAAAACCTTGTTTTTGATAATAGAAATGAGTTATTTTTACTGATGTAAAACACCCTTTAATCTAACCTTAACTTCACCATGAAAAAGATTCTCCTCGCTTGCCTGCTTTTGTTTTTTATAACCTTGACTCTCCATGCACAAGATGAAGGAGCAGCTGTTGCTCAACAACGATTTGAAAATGATAAGGGAATTTACATTGCAGCAGGTCCTGCATTTGCCCTTGGAAAGAATTTGGGTGATTATTCAACTGGTCTGAGTTTTGAAGTGGGCTTTCTTAAAAGACTTAATAAGGTAATGTCTATTGGCCCTAATATTTCTTATTTAGCTTTTAAATATGATGCTGACAAAACTTACCCTTATTACTATGAAGCTGCAAATGATGATGCCATTGAATTAGAGTTAACAGGAGGAGATGTAGCAATTCTTTCAGCAGGATTTACACTAAAATTAAATTTTGTGCCTGTGGGAGACAATACAAAAGTCTCTATATATGGAATAGGAACCCCTTTTGTAAGCTATTCAACCCGATCAGAACTATCCGGAGCAGGTTATTTTTATGAAGACTTTGATTTTGATGGAGTGTATGACGATCCAAATCCGAACTCAAATTTATTTCCTGATGAATGGGATGCAAGTGCATTCCCTGTTTTAGAAAAGGAAAGTAAGGTATCTGGAGGGTTGCATGTTGGCTTTGGTGCCGATTTTGTTCCAACAAAGGCTGTAGCATTTTTCATTCAGGCTACTTTCAGTTACACACTGCCAATTACTTATGTGAGTACTGAAGACTACTTGAAAGATGCAACTAAATATGAGGATGAGAACAGCACAATTTATTACGAAGCAGGCCCGACCTATTATGACGAAGAGTTTCCTGTCGTTAAGAATGGATTTAGTGCCTTGAGTATTAAGGCCGGTGTTTCATTTAATTTCTAAGATGAACGATTTGTATAAATGATGAGACTGAATCTTGTCCTTTTAATGTTACTGGCTGGCCAGGTAGCTTTTTGCCAATTTCGACTTTATGAAGAAGGCATAAAAAAGTATAATGAGAAGGACTACTATGGAGCCATTGAGTTATTCTCAGATTTCCTGACCAAGCCTTTACATGACAAGAAATTTGATGCCGACACGTATTACTGGCGTGGCCTGGCTGCTTTTAGATTAAATGATTTTATTTCTGCCTCCGAAGATTTTAAGCTCAGTCTTTCTCTTAACCACCCCAATTCCGGTAACATTCATTGGTTCAATGCAAAGTGCCTGCATCAACTCCATCAGTATGATGCTTCGGCTGTTGAATATGGAAATGCGATCAGAATTCTGTCTTCTGATAACACTAAAAAAGCTCAGCTCTTGGCAGAACGTTCGCAGGTATATCTTAAACTTGATAAAGCTGGATCTGCATTGCAGGATTTGCAGATTGCTTCCTCCATAGATCCGAAAAATGAAACTATTAAATCACAGCTTGGAGAATTGTCAGATAATGGTCAGGCGAGAAAGGTGGCTACAAACCCCCAGCCACAAAAGAGTGATGAACCCGGGAAGGATCTTGCTTCACAGAAGATCCCATCTCCGGCACCGCTGAAACAGGAAGATAAAATTATTCCAAAAGAGGATGTTGCAGTAGTTCAAAAACAAGAAGTGAAGAAGGTGCCCGTTGTTGAGCAAAAGGAAGAGAAGAAACAAGAGTTAGTGGCGAAGAATGAGCCCGTTCCGCCTCCGGTAGTTGCTGTCCCTGTTCAAGTTGCACCCGCTGAACCCACGTTGGCCGAATTGTATAAAGATGAGAAGCGATATGCGCTTGTCATCGGCAACTCGGCTTACCCCAAAGAAATTGGTGTACTCAAAAATCCGGCAAATGACGCAACTGATTTTGCGGCTGCTATAAAAAGTATGGGTTTTGAAGTAACGCTTATTACGGACGCCAGTTATGGAAAAATCAGGGCAGAGATGATGAAATTCCGCGATAAGCTCAACCTGGGCGAGCGCGACAAAACTGTTGGCTTGTTTTATTATGCCGGGCACGGGCTGCAACATGATAATGAGAACTTCATTGTGCCGGTAGATGCAGAACTTGCCTATGAGGATGATATTTCGAGATTCTGTTTTCCGATTCAGAAAATGGTGTTAACCCAGATGGAGAATACCAACTCACGTATGAACATTGTAATTCTGGATGCGTGCCGCAACAATCCTTTTCCAGCCCTGCACCGTGGTGTAGGTGAGGCACAAGGACTTGGAGAAGTTAGAAAGGCAAGAGGTGCATTTATTGCGTATGCCACTTCCCCCGGCTCAGTAGCTTCTGACGGAAATGGAAGAAATGGTTTATACACCCAGGAATTAATTAAGGCAATGAACAAGCCTAACCGGACAATTGAACAAGTATTTAAAGATGTACGCGGCAGCGTACTCCGGCAGTCTGGCGACAAGCAGAACCCGTGGGAGAATTCGAATATTACGGGAGATTTTTATTTTAAGTTTGATCAATAGTATAATTTTCCTTCAGGTTGAGCTTGTCAAAATCTGATCCTATCCTTTCATTTTTACTTTCTTAACTCCCTGTTTCTCAAATCTGAATTTGATGCGGCCAATGTGCCATTTCTTTTTATACACATGATTTTTATACCAGCTATGGTGATACCGTGGTTTTACAACCCTGGAGGTACCTGCCGTGCTTCTACCGCAGGAAGGAAGCAGCAAGGAGACAAGGATAAGAATAAGGAGTATTTTATTCATGGAACTATACGGTATTAAAAATAGTATTTTTAAAGACACCATCCCGGGGCTATGCGACAATGAAAACATTTGATACACTCTCAGATGCTATAAAATCACTGAAAGACCGTGGTTATACCAATGATTTTAACCTTCATCCTGAATGGATAGAATGCCCACCATTAAAATTGCAGTTAGCGCCTGAGCAGTTTCATGTCGATGAAGTTCATCGCTTTGAAGAAATGACAAGTCCGGATGATAGCGCTATACTCTTTGCGGTAAGTTCCTCTACCGGTGTGAAAGGGTTATTGATAGATGCGTATGGAGTGTATGCCGATTCACTAAGCCCGGTCATGATCAAAAAACTTACGATTGACAGTCGTACGAATACTTAGGCAAATAATTTCTTCAAATTTTGGAGAAAACCACCATAGCGCTATCTTTGCGCGCCCGAATCGTACAATTTGTACGGGCGTGGCGCTCCGTTTTACAACAGAATCTGGTCTGGTAGTTCAGCTGGTTAGAATGCCTGCCTGTCACGCAGGAGGTCGCGGGTTCGAGTCCCGTCCAGACCGCTCAAAAGCCTCAAATGAGGCTTTTCTGCTTTATGTTCTATGTTTATATAATTCAAAGTGTTAAGGACTGCTCGTTTTATATCGGTTCAACTTCGGATATAGATAGAAGAATAAAACAACATAATAATGGCGAATCAAAATATACAAGCAAAAGGGGTACATGGAGTCTTGTATATTTTGAAGTTTTGAACACGAGAAGCGAATCGCTAAAGAGGGAGAGATTTCTGAAGAAGCAACGGAACATAGAATTCTATTCCAGGCTAGTTAATTCAAAAAAGTAATAGGGTCGCGGGTTCCCCCGAGTACTCGGGGTGTCCAGACCGCTTAAAGCCCTGTAAATCAATGATTTATGGGGCTTTTGCTTTTGGTATTATTTCAGTAATTCGTTCCGAAATTGTACAATCCTTATAACTTTGTGCCTTCCTGTAGTTAAACAGGGCACGTAATACTAGAAACGAACTATGTTGTTGGAGTTTGAAAAGCCTATCGCTGAGTTAGAAGCGAAACTTGAAGATATGAAGCACCTGGCGGGCGATAGTGACGATAAAGTGAACGATGCTATAAAGGCACTCGAAAAGAAAATCAAGGATTTAAAAAAAGAAACGTTCGAAAACCTAACAGGCTGGCAGCGTGTGCAGATTTCGCGCCACCCCGACAGGCCTTATACACTCGACTACATCTACGAGATCACAACCGACTTCATCGAGTTGCATGGCGATCGTACCGTAGCGGATGACAAAGCTATGGTGGGAGGCTTTGGCACGATTGAAAAGCAAACTTTCATGTTAATCGGCCAGCAAAAGGGACGCAATACCAAGCAGCGCCAGGTTAGAAATTTTGGAATGGCCAACCCTGAAGGTTACCGTAAAGCACTGCGGTTGATGAGGCTTGCTGAAAAATATAATAAGCCCATTGTTACCTTGATTGATACCCCCGGTGCTTTCCCCGGATTGGAGGCGGAGGAGCGCGGCCAAGGTGAAGCCATTGCCCGCAACCTCAAAGAAATGTTTACCCTCAAGGTTCCGGTGATCTGTATTATTATTGGTGAAGGAGCTTCCGGTGGGGCACTGGGCATAGCGATTGGCGACAGGGTGTACATGTTAGAAAATACATGGTACTCTGTGATCTCGCCAGAATCATGTTCATCTATTTTATGGCGAAGCTGGGACTTTAAAGAACAAGCAGCCGAAGTGCTGAAACTGACGGGAAAGGATATGCTTCAGCTCAAGCTGATCGATGGAATCGTTAAGGAGCCATTGGGTGGTGCGCATAACGATGTTAAGTGGATGGCCGATGAAGTGAAAAAGAAAATACTGACTACCTATAATGAATTAAAGCAACTCCCGACAGATGAACTTATTCAGCAACGAATTGAAAAGTTCTGTGCCATGGGAGTCGTTAAAGAATAGTTCAATGTTCAATGTTTAAAATTTAAAGTTTAAGGCTCTGCGGAGCCTTTTTCTTTTGCGATGCGGAATCCCATCTTAACTTTGAACATTGAAATTGAAACTTTGAACGAAGCGAAATGAGACTTCACGTAATCAATACCGGATTTTTCAAACTTGATGGTGGCGCCATGTTTGGTGTTGTACCGAAAGCAATCTGGCAAAAGAGCAACCCTCCCGATGAAGCCAACATGTGCACATGGGCCATGCGATGCCTGCTCATTGAGGACGGCAATAGGCTGATACTGATTGATAATGGGATAGGAGATAAGCAAGATGCCAGGTTCTTTAGCCATTATTACCTGCACGGAGATGACTCTCTTTCTCAATCGATTCATAAAGCAGGCTTTTCAGTAGCGGATATTACCGATATGTTTCTAACACATCTTCATTTCGATCATTGTGGTGGTGGAGTTATGCGCAAAAATGAAAAACTGACACTTACTTTTCCAAAAGCGCAGTATTGGTCTAATGCCGATCATTGGAAATGGGCTGCGCAGCCAAATGCCCGGGAGAAAGCGAGCTTCCTGAAGGAGAATATTCTGCCCATGCAGGAAAGCGGACAATTGAAATTTGTGGACGGCACGCAAAAATCTCCTTTTAATCAGGTTGATATTTTCTATGCCTCAGGTCATACCGAAAAAATGATGATCCCGATGATTCGGTATAAAGAGAAGACAATTTGCTTCATGGCCGATTTGTTGCCATCCGTTGGACATATACCCTTACCCTATGTAATGGGGTATGATACTCGCCCTCTGTTAACACTTGCAGAAAAAGAATCTTTTATGAATGAGGCTGCGGATAAGCAGTATATTCTATTTTTCGAGCACGACTCTGTAAACGAATGTTGTACGGTGAAACGAACTGAAAAGGGAGTAAGGCTTGACAGAACTTTTGCGTTGTCAGAAGTGTAATTTAGCGCTATGAGAATCGGACTGGCATTATCGGGAGGGGGAGCACGCGGGTTCGCCCACCTGGGAATTATCAAAGCTCTTGAAGAACTAGGAATTACGATTTCTGAAGTTTCCGGAACAAGTGCGGGTGCCATAGCCGGAGCTTTTTATTGTTACGGGCATAAGCCGGATCAAATTCTTGACATTATTTCTCAAACGGGTTTTCTTAAGTCTGTTCGGCCTGCCTGGGCATGGACTGGGTTATTAAGCATGGATGGATTTAAGGATGTTCTTGTTAGGTATCTGCCTGAAAATTCTTTTGAGACATTGAAAATACCCTTAACAATTTCGGCTACGGAAATACGCCATGGCAGAGTGACCTACTTTAATTCCGGTGAGTTGATTCCTAAAATAATCGCATCCTCCAGCATTCCGGCCCTGTTCAACCCAATGACATTGAATGGTCATGTGTATGTGGACGGTGGCATTATGGATAATCTTCCGGTACAGCCCTTAGTTGGAATGTGCGACTTTATTATTGGAAGCCATTGTAATCCGGTAGAGCAACGGTTTGATATCAAGAGTGTGAAAGAAATAACTGAACGAAGCTTATTAATCGCGATTAACGTGAATTCAAGTCACAGCAAAACTCACTGTAACGTGGTGATTGAGCCGCCTAACCTTGGAAAATACAGCACCTTCGATTTATCCAGGGGCAAAGAAATTTTTGACATTGGATATCAGTTCGTCATGCAACATTATACGAAAAACGATTTTCAGGTTACTCCCTCATTAACGTAAGATGACACATAAACCATGA
>Ga0187894_10001622_pt1 | contig 28417 bp, 28 predicted proteins | sample GBC1701081metaG_FD_136650 | JGI IMG/M metagenome (GOLD analysis project Ga0187894, IMG submission 136650) | White microbial mat communities from a lava cave in the Kipuka Kanohina Cave System on the Island of Hawaii, USA - GBC170108-1 metaG ...
TAAATTAAGTTTTCTGATATTTGGCAAGAGTTTTGAGTCCCGCCTTTAGGCGGCTAATGTTTAGAAACAGCCGCCTGAAGGCGGGACTCAAAACATTAGATAATTTAGTTTACAGAGTACTAAACTTCGCTAATCAAAGCCAGCAAATCTTCTGCTGATAGTTTTCCGCTTGTATCTGTGCCATCCAAAAGACTGTCTGCCAAATCGCGTTTGGTGTCATGCAGTTTCAAGATTTTTTCTTCAACAGTATTTTCCGTAACCAAGCGATAGACTGTGACGGGGCGTTGCTGTCCTATGCGATGAGCGCGGTCTGTGGCTTGGTCTTCGACAGCCGGATTCCACCAAGGGTCTAAGTGAATCACATAATCAGCTGCAGTCAGATTCAAACCCGTTCCGCCCGCCTTCAAACTAATCAAAAAAACATCGCGGCTTCCGCGCTGAAAAGCGTCAATTCGTTCTTGGCGAATGTGCGGCAGGGTGCTTCCGTCCAGGTAATGATAAGAAATTCCTTTATCTTGCAGATATTTTTCGACAATGGCGAGATGCTTTACAAACTGACTAAACACGAGTGCTTTGTGTTTGTTTTCAAGAAGTTCTTCTAATGTTTCGCCGAATAAGTCGAGTTTGCTACTGCCCAAAGGGATATTTTCGTTGACCAATTTAGGATGGCAACAAACCAGTCTCAAACGAGTTAATTCGGCTAAAATTCTAAAGCGTTTGTCTTTTGTTTCGCCCGTTTCAGATTCGATTTTTTCTAGTGCTTCGCGGCGGACGGCTTCGTAAAACGCACGTTCTTCTTCTGACATTTCAACCGTCAGCATTATCTCGGTTTTAGCGGGAAGGTCGTCTAAGACTTGGTTTTTGCGTCGCCGCAAAACGAAAGGCTTTATCAGTTTTTGCAGAGTCTTACGCGAGGCTTCATCTTTGTTTTTTTCAATCGGCAGAGCAAATTTTTCGTTGAAAAAATCGTGATTACCGAGCATTCCGGGATTTATAAAGTTGAATAAGTTCCAAAGTTCGCCCAAATGATTTTCAATCGGAGTTCCTGTCGTGATAAGGCGGAAATCGCCTTGCAGAGCCATCACGGTTTTTGACCGTTTTGTGTTTCGGTTTTTAACGGCTTGTGCTTCATCCAAAACAATTGTGGCAAATGAGCGGCTGGTAAAAAGTTCTTCTTCAAGCTGCAAAAGATTGTAGCTTGTCACCAACACATCATATTTACCAAGATTTTCAACTTGCGATTTTCTATCGCCTTCACCGAACAGTTGGAAATTCAAAGTCGGCGAAAAACGGCGTGCTTCTTTTATCCAATTTCTGCAAACGCTGACGGGCGCAACAACCAAAGCCGCGCCTTTTTCTGCCCGTTCAACCAAAACAGCTAACGCCTGAAGAGTCTTTCCCAAACCCATATCATCAGCCAAACATGCGCCAACACCCCAATTTGCAAGGCGCGAAAGCCAATTGTAGCCGTCAATCTGATATGGTCGCAGGTCGGCTTCAAATGTGGCTGGAAGTTCTGGAACAAACCTTTGTGCATCCTTTATTTTTTTGAGATGTTCTTTCCAAGCCTTGTCAGCTTTGAAATTTTCGAGTTCGTCGGAAAATTCTTCCAATATGCCCGTGCGTAAATTGTGAAGGCGATTTTTGTCGTCCAAGACATTATTGAGTGATTGCAGGTGCTTACGTAATTTTTCAGTGATGGCAATAAATTGACCGTCCGAAAGTTCAATAAACTTCTTGGTATCCTGATTCAAGAGCGCGGTTAGTTCTTTCATTGAAATAACCAAATCTTCGTTGACCTGCGCTTTGCCTTCGACTTCAAACCAATTTTTCCCGCCTTTTACGGATAACGCAAAATTCTCGAAGTTGATATTGCCGAGCAGTTTCAGCTTTTGCCCTTTTGTCCATTCAACAACAAGCTTTTCTTCTTTTCGTGGCGTTTCCAATTCGGTCATTGCGGTCAAACATTCTTCTACATCCGACAAATTCCATTCGTAATCGGGGCTTTCGGATTCAGCGAGAAACGGACAAGACTCTTCGACTTCGCCAAGCAGTTTGCGTTCGTTTTTCAAATCGCGCCTGGTGCGCGTTCGCACTCCGTTAAGGTCTGCGATAACGGATTCCGTCCCTTTGCCTGGTTTGAAATAAGGCGGGACTGTGCCGAAAGGTTTGACGAAAAATTCCAGATGAAAGCCTTCGCCCGAAGGTGTAATAAGTGCGTGAATACGACCGTCCACATCAAACGATGGCAGGTTTTCAAAATGCTCCTCTAAATCGCTTTGAATTGCTAATTTGGTCGAGAGAGGCTGAATTGCTTTCAAAAGTTTTTCGCGCCCTTGCGGCGGAACTTTTAGCCTGTTGTTTTTAAGAGCGTTTGCAATATCAACGTGATGCTTCGATATATTTATTACCTTATAACGGGTTTCTGTCTCCTTTTGTGTAATCACGCCCTCGGTGGAAATTGTTTTATCAAACGAAAGCTCCAGGTAATCGCTGATTTGCCTGATAACCAAAGCGGGTTCGCCTGAATCAAGATGGACATTAACGCCCGGATTTTTCATCAAAAACAAATGAGGATGTCCGACAAGCACCAATAAGGCTTTTTCCCAGTCGAAATCGTAACTATATGAGCCATAGTAGTTGTAATAATCCTGATGTTTCTTCATGGCGGTTTTTACCACCAAAATATCTTGCTCCGTGAGATTTTTTACATCGCGTTCATACAATCTTTTAAGAGCGATATTACGTCCATCGGTCCAACCTTTCTTGCTGTATTTTTGTTCGACGGGCTGTATTTCTTTATGGTCAAAATTTAACTGCCAAGCGATTCGGGTTTCGTCAATTTTAGCATTTGATACCTTACTACCCTGAGCTTTTTCGGCAACCATCAACAATGTATTTAATGCGCGTTCCCAATCTTCCAGTTTTGGAACTATGTTTCCGACAGGCTCAAACCCAAGTTCGTTTCGTAATTTTTCGACACGTTCTTTTGCTTGAACATTTTCCGCGCTTTTCATGGATAAAAGATTGGCAGTTTCATATTCAACCCAACGAAAACCCAACCTTTGCGCCGTTTTCTCAAACGTCGTAGCAAAATTCGGTGTTCTCAAAGAAGGTATAATCGCCGCAACAATAAGGCTTAAAAATTTTCCGTCGAAATCATCTGAATTGATTTGTGAGTAAGCTGTGGCTGTCAGATTGTCGTTGTTTTTAAGAAAATATGAGATTGCGCTAACAGCACGGTGTGTTGTGTATTTAGAGAATGTTTTTAGAGAAAACGAACTGAATTCTTCTGCAAATAAATGAAATTTTGTTTCATCTGTTTTGTAAAGTGCCAAGCCATAGAAAAACATCTGCCAGTTAGCGGGAAACCCTTTCTTCTTATTCAACAAACGTCGCCAAAGTTTAATACCGTCTTCATAAATTGCGACCGACTTTGTAAAGTCTTTTTGTAAAAATGCAATCGTTCCCGCCGACAAAATCTTTCCTACATTATTCGGCTCGCCAATGAGTTTTTTGGCTTCGGCTATCTCTCCGGTGAGTAACAATTCTTCGATTTTGTAGCCTTTGATAACAGGTAAATCACCGAGTTTATATTCGTTTACAAAAGCCCAAAGTTCATCTGTTGGTTCGGATTTTTCAAGAGCATTATCAAACAGGAAGGGGATAATATTCGCTTGAAAGTCTTTATCAAACTCGCCCAGAAACTCTTTTTGAAAAGGGTTTGAGAAAATTTGAAAGACAATATCATTTGTCTTATCAGTTATTTCATTTTTTCTGATTTCCCCGAAAAGTTCCCGGATTGTTTCGGTCTGCTTTTGATAGATGCACAAACGATAATCGCGTAGCAGTCTGGTTTTCTTTCGCTCCGATCTGTAATACCAACCTGACAATTCGTTTAAATTAAAAGTCGTCTGAATCATTTCGACAGCATTATCAAACCAACTTTCGCGCCGTGCCTCGCGTGTGAGTATCTCTCGAAGCTGGGGGCTTGCAATCTGAAATCCGTTTCCCCAATCTGTTTTTACGTTGACAAAGATTCCTTTATGAACCAAAGAGTTTCGCAAGGTTGTAACAAACTGAATCGGATAGATTTTTCCGTCGTGTCTCCTTAACCCGACTTCTCTTAATAACTTTTGTAACTCTTGTACATTTATCGTTTCCCAAAACATCGAAACATACTGCAAGATTTGCCTTTCGAGTGTAGAGAGAGTGTTAAGTTGCTCTTCAAAATGTGTCATAATCAATTTGTTTTAGCCAAACAAATCTTCCATTTCCCAAAATTCAAATAAAAACTTCTGAAACCCGCGTCGCCTTTCGGGATATTTTCCAACCCTTTCTAATTACGCCAAACCTCTTGCTACGTGGTAGATTTCCAAACCTTCTTATCGCGTGGCTCACTCAGGATTTTCCCCAACAAACGATAGCGTTCTTCTGCGGAAGCCGAATTTCATTTCCGTTTCAATTCGTCAACCATCAACGGCTTGTCCCATAGAAAATATGGAATTGATAAAGGCAAATCTAAATCGGTTGAAAGAGAATTTTTCATAATTCTTTCGGCGGATACCAGTCAACACCGACCCAATGTTTTCTCGTTTCGAGAGCCAGTTCGTTATTGATTTTGAGGGCATTAACTGTCACCCGACAATTTAACGCTGATTTCCATAACTTAAAAACCTCAAAATAATTCTAACACGACACACAAAATTTGCGTCGGTTGCGTTCCTCTGCGGAAGCCGACTTTAGTTTTTGTTCCAACTCGGCAATTGTCATCGGCTCATCCCACAAAAAATATAGAATTGACGAAGGCAAATGCAGATTTGTAGAAATTGATTTCGACATAGATTTAGACCTTCACGCATTCCCCTCGCTTCACAAATTCGCCGCTTCCTTTTTCGACCAAACATTCGCCGTTTTCGATGACGATTAGGCAATGGCAAAATCGGTCAGCTTACGTTGCGAGGGAGAGTGAAAGGCGAGAACAATATCTTCTTTGGGGATTCCCGCAGCAATCATCTGCCCGACGGGGTCGGCATCGGTGTTGTCTTGTTCGACATAGACTTTGTTGTTCTTGATACGAAAGTGAAAAATCGAATGATATTTATGTTTTTCCTGCGCGTCCCAACCGATGCTCATCAAGACATATTCGCCGTTTTCGTCATCGCAAATCGGCACCCAGTCAAACGGTGTGTAGCGCGGCTTATAACCGGCATATTCGTTGATAATTCCGCGCAAAATCCGACGATATTTTTCTAGTTTATCCATTTCACGATCTCCTCTTTTTCTACCTCAAAAACCAATATTTTAACCGCGAATTCGGTCGTTGCCAGCTTGACCGAAGGACGTTGAAAAGATTCTTCAAAAACTTCACGCGAAACTGCCAAAAACACTTTTCGGTCAGGTTCGACTTTGCCAAGAAACAGCCGATATAACTGATATTGCCCGATAGCTTTTTCAAAGTCGGAATACAGTGAACGACTGCCGAAAACTTTGATTTCGACGGCAATCTTATCCTTTCCCTTTTCCGCCGCCAAAGTCCTTTCCGCGCCAAGGTCGGCGTAGAGAAAAACGTCTTCGTATTCAACCGTCAACGGGTCATCGGTAATCGTCCAGCCGTCTTTGATGAGTGCGTTTTTAACCGCCTCGTGATATTTGTCATATCTCGGCATAATCCAAATTATAAAGCATTTTTTCTTAACTTTTCACACATTCATCACGCTTCACAAATTGCCCGCTTCCTTTTTCGACCAGACATTCGCCGTTTTCAATTACCACATGACCACGAGATAAAACGGTTTCGACTTTGTCTTTGATTGAATCAAGTTTTGCCTCAATCTCTGCATCATTTAAGTTTTCCGCCAAAAGAGTAAAATCCTTAATTGGTTCTTGGATTGTGTCATCTGTGGTTTCGGGAATTTCCAAAAGATGAAAAAGTCCGTTTTGATTCGGTTTCTTTTCGACAAAATCTCCTAGCGAAGAAGTTCCTTTGAGAAAGCGATCAAGAATTGTGCAAATTGCCTCTTGGCTGTTATCAATCCCAATCCACTTCCTTTCTAAATCATTCGCAACGGCTAAAGTGGTTCCTGAACCGGCGAAACAATCCAGAACCAAATCGCCTTTGTTTGAAGAGGCTTCAATGATTCGTTTTAACATTTCGGGATTTTTTTCGGTGGGATAGCCTGTGCCTTTGGTGTTTTGGTTGTTGATGTCTAAATATTCCAGCCAAATATCTTGAACGGGAATCCCCTTGCTATTTTCGAGATAAACCTTGCGGCGTGGATTGCCGTTTGAAGACCAATAAATTTCGCCTCGTTTATCCATTTCTTCCAATGTTGTCGGAACAAATTGCCAATGTTTTCCGGTTGGTGGCATCATTCCACGCCAGGCTTTACCGGATTCTCCGTTTCTGACTCCGGGGGCGTGAATTGGAACTTTTTTATAGCGTCTGCCTGTTTCTTCTTCGATAAATGGATACTCTTTTAGAATTTTTTCGTCTGTCCAGTCATCGTAAGGTCTGTGCCAAATTGGTTCATCGGTTTTCGTATAAAATAAAATGTAATCTGAGATATTGCCGTAAGTCTTGCGGGTGTAATTTTTAGGCTTGCATTTTTTACGAGTTATCATTCCTTGAAAATTATTACTTCCAAAAATTTCATCTAATATTATCTTGACGTGAAAGAGCATTTTGCTGTCCAAATGAATGTAAAACGAGCCTTCTTTTGAAAGTAATTTATGCAAAAGCACAAGCCTTTTTTGTATAGATTCCAAATAATCGTTTCCCGCTAAAGTATCTGAATAAGCATCTTTTTGATTACGGGTTTGAAAGATTCCACCTGTGCTATAGGGTGGATCAATGTAAATTAAATTAACTTTTCCGCATACATTTTCATCTGCCGCTAATTTTTGCAAAACATCTAAATTGTCGCCGTAATACAGACGATTTTCACCATTACTGAAATATGATTTGAACTCAATATTTTCCTGTTTTTCATATTGAACAAACCCGTTTGTTTTACTTTTTGAGATACTTACAGCCATAATTTTTTACGAAATCAACCATTCAAGCGTTATTCTTTCAGTTACCATTCTCAGTGTTAGAACCATTATTTTGCCTTGCCAACTTTGTTCCAATTTTGCGTAATCGCTCCACATTGAACCTAACAACAAGCCCGGACCATCATTAACAAAAATGATTTTTGTCTTTAAGTCTTTTAAATTAGTGTAGCTTAAAAACTCATTGGCACAATTTGAATAACCGCCTGTGCGGTCATCTTCCTGCGCTCCGCCTCTGTCACCGTCGTAACGCGCAAGACCAATAGCTAAAACGGTTTCACCTGTTTTAATAGCAAAATCTATCGGGCGATTAGGGTTTGGATAATCGGCAAAAACATCTTTCATCAGAATATCCCGACCTGCTCTTTCGGGACCAATTATTTCTAAATCGGAAAAAGTTTGTCGAAACAAATTGAAAAACTTTTCCGTCAAATCATAGCCCTTTTTGCCTCGATCTTTGTATTCCCAAAGTAATGCACAAATTGCCTCATCAGGAATCGGACGATTTTCAAATGCTTTTTGAACTTCTTGAATCGGACGAAAACCTTGTCCAAATTGTTCGCAAATCTCCTGTGCCTTTGTTTTCTTTTTCAACATTTCTACAGGAGTTTCGGGACTAACATATTTTCTAAAAACTCTCGCCAACTGAATTCTCATCCAACCATCCGGGACATTTGAAATGTTCAAAAATAACTGAATCGAACTTTCCGAAGATTTCATCAGTTGCCCAAATAAAACGAGGACAGGCTTATAAAGTTCGCAAGCGTCCTGCAAAATATCAGGATAATATTCGCCGCTTGAAAGCGTAATCCAAGTGTGAGCATCAGCTTTATAATCTGCGAATTTCTTCATATTTTCACACATTCGCCGCGCTTCACAAATTCACCGCTTCCTTTTTCACCAGACATTCGCCGTTTTCAATCACGACTCTACCACACGAAAGAACGGTTTCGACTTTGCCTTTTTTTATAATTTAAATATTTGGTTGTAAGGCAATTACAGGCACAGAAATATGGTTGGCTGATTGTTTTGTTTTAGCCATCTCACGCTCCATTTGGCTGACGGATTTTGCTGAAAAATATCTTTCGCCGCATTTTTGGCAGACACGCGCCGGAACGCGCTCAAAAATAAAGTGTTTTCCGCGCCGATGACGATAAACCGTTACGAGTTTTTCTTCGTCCGGCAAAACCGCGTTGCAGTATTCACAAAAATCTTTTTCCATAGCATTATTCCTCTAATTGATACACGGTAATTATACGCAACAAACCCGACGGCAAAAAACGGCAGACGACTTCTAAAAAACGGGTTTTGTCTATAGTTGTTCCCAATACGACGAAGCGTATGCCGCGTGGGTCGTCGGTCAGTTCCGAACTGATTTCACCGTGCAAAATCGCATACCGCACATCCGCCGCATCAAGGTCGTCTTCATCCATTCGCCGACAATATCCGAATCGGTATTGTTTTCTTCAATTAAAACTTTGCCATTTTTTAGGCGCAGGTGAAAAATCGAATATTTGTTTGTTGCTTCGCCGTCTTTGTCCGCCACGAATTTGAGCAACAGATATTCGCCGCGTTCATTGTCGCAAATCGGCTGCCATTCGTTTTTGGTGTAGCGCGGTTTGTATGAGGCATATTTCAGTATTAGCGACTGTAATATTTCTTTGTATTTTTCTACTTTATCCATTCGACAATTTCCTCCGTTTCGGGATTAAAAATAAGCAGTTTGATTTGCAAATCAGTTACCAAAAACTTGACTGAAGCACGATTGAATATTTTCTCCCTTTTTTCTTTATTAAACCACGAAGACACACGAAGGAAACACGAAGGAATTTAAAGCAAATTTAAAATTCAAGACAATTTCTGAAAGCGGCGACGAATCTTGAAAATCGCAACAAAAAAATTTTAAAATCCTTCGTGTAATCTTTGTGTCCCTTCGTGGTTAATTAACAAATCGTTTCCATTCGAGCCGTCCGCTCGCACCGAAATTTATCAGCAGCCCGACGCGCAGTTTTGTCGCTTTCAGATAGTTTATCAACTGCGCGGTTTCGATATTTGTCAAAATATTTAACGCTTTTATTTCAACGATAATTTCCCCGAAACAAACAAAATCTGGAATATATTCTTTTCGCAACTCAATGCCTTTATAGAACAGATGTAAACGCTCCTGCGCGACGAACGGGATTTTCCGCAAAGCCAACTCAATCTCCAAAGATTCCTGATAAACCGGTTCAAGAAAACCGTTCCCCAATTCCTTATGAACTTCAATCGCTGCGCCGACCACCGCGAAAACTTCATCTTTTAACAATAATTCACCCATCTTTTTTATCCACTAAGGACACGAAGATTACACGAAGATTTTTAAATTTAACCGAGACTGTTGAAAAATATCGCTCAAATTGTCCCTGTTTTCCCTTCGTGTTTCCTTTGTGTAACTTCGTGGTTTCAAATCTTCACGCATTCGCCGCGTTTGATGAATTGCCCGCTTCCTTTTTCGACCAAGCATTCGCCGTTTTCAATCACAACGCGACCGCGAGATAAAACCGTTTCGACTTTGCCTTTGACCGTTTTGCCTTCGTAGGCACAGTAGTCCACGTTCATATGTTGGGCTTCGAGCGTGAAAGTGTGTTCTTTTTCGGTGTCAAAAATCACGATGTCGGCATCAGAACCGACGGCGATGGTGCCTTTTTTCGGGAACATTCCGAACATTTTGGCGGCGGCGGTTGAGGTTAATTCGACGAAGCGGTTGAGGGAAATTCGGTTTTCGACAACTCCGCCATTGTAAATCAGTTCCATACGATATTCAACGCCCGGTGCGCCGTTTGGAATGAGCGAAAAATCGTCGCGTCCCAATTCTTTTTGGTCTTTCATACAAAACGGGCAATGGTCAGTGGCGATGCACTGTAAATCGTCCATTTTCAAGCCTTTCCACAAATCGGCGTGGTTGTGTTTTTCGCGCAAAGGCGGTGTCATCACATATTTCGCGCCGTCCCAACCGTCGCCGTAATCGTCAATCGAGAGGAAAAGATATTGCGGACAGGTTTCGGCAAACGCGGGAATGCCTCGGTCGCGTGCTTGGCGGACTTGGTTGAGCGCGTCGGAACACGAAAGATGCACGATATAAACAGGCGTTTCCGCCATTTCCGCAAGCGCGATAGCACGGTGAACGCCTTCGGCTTCGGCAATGGTCGGACGAGTCAAAGCGTGATATTTCGGCGCGAGTCTGCCTTGTTCTTTGAACTTTTTGATGATTTCGTTAATGACGATGCCATTTTCGGCGTGCATACAAACCAAGCCGCCGCGTTCGCCTGCCGCACTCATTGCCCGGAAAATTGTCGCATCGTCTGACAAAAACACGCCCGGATATGCCATAAAAAGTTTGAAAGACGTGATGCCTTCGTCAATCAGTTTGAACATTTCGGGTTTGTGCGAATCTTCAAAATCCGTAGTGATTAAATGAAAGCCGTAATCAATAACTGTTTTTCCCTCTGCCTTTGCGTGCCAATTATCAACGCCTTCAATCATTGATTGCCCTTTATTCTGAACGGCGAAATCTATAATTGTCGTCGTTCCGCCAAACGCCGCTGCACGAGTTCCTGTGAAAAAATCATCCGACGAATACGTTCCACCAAACGGCAATTCCATATGCGTATGCGGGTCAATTCCACCCGGAATCACCAATTTATTTGAAGCATCAATTATTTTGTCGGCTTCCATCTCAAGCGTTTTTCCGATGACGGAAATTTGTTCGTCTTCGATTAAAATATCGGCGTGATAATCATCAACCGCCGTTACGATTCGTCCATTTTTGATTAGTGTTTTCATAGATTTATGTATTTTCATTTAGCACAAATCAGGTTATTATCGAATTGATATGAGTCAAATAACAACTGCGATTTACGAAAATGGTTTGCTTCGCCCGATTGTTCCACTCGATTTGCCGGAACATTCGGAAGTCGAAATAATCATTCAAACAAAAGTTGATTCGCTTCGTTCACGGGTTCGCAAAGCGTTAAAATTGGAAAATCAATCAAATAGAAGCGAAAATGTGATTTCCAACCAGCACCGCACGGAACTTGCCAAAATCTTTTCCACCGAAACGCCTCTGAGTGATTATATCAACGAAGACCGCGAAGCCCGATGAATCAAATTTTCTATGCCGACAGCAGTGCTTTGGTCAAACGCCACGTCCAAGAAACCGGAAGCGTCTGATTTCAAAACCTTGTTTTGCCCGCCTCGAATAACGAAATTATCACGGCAAAATTAAGCGTTGTCGAAGTTTTCAGCGCATTTAGCCGACGACGACGCGAAGCAACTATCAGCCAAATAGATTACAACGATTTTGCCAAAGATTTTTCGGCAATTTCAAACAACGAATATCATCTGCTCGACTTAACCGATTCGATAATTGCCGAATCACAAAGACTTCTTGAAATTCATCCGCTTCGTGCGGGCGATGCAATTCAACTTGCAACGGCGATTTGCGCCCGAAATATGCTCCAAAATTCAGGGCTTCCGCCACCGATTTTTTTAGCCTCTGACAACAAACTTCTTGATGCCGCTCTCGCCGAAGGATTTACAACCGGCAATCCAAATTTATATCCATAAAAATACAAGCACACTAATCATCAACCGCCATGACGATGCGCCCGTTTTTGATTAGTGTTTTCATATGTTTTCAAGTCCTCTAAGGAGACAAAATTTTCTCGTCTCATAAATTCTCCATACATAATAACTTGCTGATTAAAACAGGAGGATTGCGTATTTACAGCCTCATTAGAGGCGTCATGTTTATAGCCTTAGAATTAATCTTGATTTCCAAGTTCCGTAGGAGCGGCCATATTAACATACCGCTCCTACGGAACTTGGAAATTTTTGATACCTTGTAACTATAAACATCACGCTCCTATGGAGTTTGAAAACAATTGAAACTTTGAAGCTATAAACGTAACGCTCCTACGGAGCTTTGAATTTCTAAACACGCTCTAAAAGTATCCTTAATTATGTTTATAGCTACTTGAAAATCCAACATATCGCTTCAGAATATAAACATGACGCCTTTGAAGAGTCTGTAAAACCAATTTACACAATTTCTTACCACGCTCTGAGAAACTTTTTTTCTTGCCGTTTACTGAGTCTCTGTTATATTCACTCCCTAAAAAATAATCAACGAAAATGTTGATGGTGTTTTTAATTTTTTGTAAAAGTAATTTAGCTATCTTTACCTAACTCCAACTCTACATTGAATTGATAAATCATTAATTAGTTATGCAAGAACGCGAGCGTTATTCATCAGGAATGAAATGGGAGTCAATAGTAGGTTATTCGCGTGCTGTGCGTGTCGGAACACGCATTTATGTCACAGGTACAACCGCTACGGATGAACACGGGAATATTGTCGGCGTCGGAGATGCTTACGCTCAAACGGTTCAAACAATCAAGAACATTGAAAAGGCTTTGAATGCCTTTGGCGCAAGACTTGAAAATGTTGTGCGAACCAGAATGTTTGTTACAGATATTTCGCTTTGGGAAGAAATCGGAAAAGCACACGGCGAGTTTTTCTGCGATATAATGCCTGCGACTACTATGGTTGAAATTTCAAAACTGATTGACCCGGCAATGTTAGTTGAGATTGAAGCCGACGCTGAACTTTAACAATGAACGACGCGATAAAAATAGTAAACGGTAATGTAGAGGATTTTGCTTGTGATGTTTTGGTGTTGAAATACGCACAGGGCTTTCATGGTGCTGATTCTGCCGTTGCGCGTTTGTTAAGCGGTTCGGTTTTTGGACCAAGCAATATCGCACCGTTGCCCGGAGAATTTGTTTTATTTCCAGGCAACGGCAAAGTTGCGGCAAAATTTATCTTGTTCGTTGGTGTTGAAAGATTAATAAAATTCGGCTACTCGCAAATACGCGAGTTCACACGCTTTGCCTTGCAACTTCTCTCATTACGTCTGCCCGATGCAACCAATATCGCTATGACAATGCATGGCGTAGGTTACGGTCTTGATGAACGCGAAGCTTTTCTGGCGCAACTTGGCGGTTTGATTTACGCAATGAAACATGAGCATGAAAAATATAGTTCTTACAAAATCACAATCGTTGAAAAAAACTGGAAACGTTCCAACCGTCTGCAAAATCTTCTTTTTGAAAATACTACATTTCAAAAGCCGGATTCTTTAATCTCCGAAACGCAAAAGTCTGAGATTCAGGCGGGAATTTCATCTGAAAAAAAACCTCATATCTTTGTTGCCATGCCGTTTAATGACGAAATGGAAGATGTGTTTATTTTTGGTATTCAAGGTCCGGTAAACAGGGCAGGTTATCTGTGTGAGCGCGTTGATATGGATATTTTTACGGGAGATATTGTCTCAAGAATTCTCGAACGTATATCCACAGCATCTCTGGTTATAGGCGATTTAACGGGAGCGAATGCGAATGTCTATCTTGAAATCGGTTATGCTTGGGGCAAAAATGTTCCGACGCTTCTTTTGACACGGCGCGAAGAAGATTTGAAGTTCGATGTGAAAAGCCAGCGTTGTATTATCTACAAAAACATAAACGACTTGGCGCGAAAATTAGAAGCGGATTTGAAGTGTCTTTCAAAATAGTTTTCTGGGAGAAAAAATGGCTGTAAATATCTATGTTGGTCCTTTGGTGCGTTTTTATTCCGGTGATTGGAAACCTGTCTTTATGAGAGGTATAAACGTGCAGAGCGATGAAGCAAAACATCGTCCGCCCTTTGCAAATGAAAAAGTGTCGCCAATTGAAATTCGCAATTACATTATCGAGTGGCGAAAACAGATTTCATACGCATTGAAAAAACCTCTGACTTGGGCAGAGACGCCGGATACACCCTACCATACAAACAGCATTGACCGCGGCGGTTACGATGCGTTGAGGTTATGGGCGGCATACACCGAACAAACGAATCTTCCAAAGCCTGCTGATTTACCGGATGATGTTGATAACGACCCCATTCTGATAAGCAGTGAAGCAAAAAATAAATCTGAGTTTTCACAAATCATTGGTGGCGTTGTTATCTGGCTTCCGCTCGGTTTCGGCGTTGTTTTTGAAGCGGATTTTTTGCATTATGACGAACCTGTTTCCATTGGCTCGTCCGGTGCTTTGTTTGACCAACTGAAAAAGCTTAACGAAAAAACATGGAAGGCGTCTCCGGGTGAAATTGCAAGCTGGCGTGAAAGCGAAAAAGCAGACAATAATCTATTAGAACCTTCTGCTAAATTTGGTTTTTCGGTTTTCTACAATCTGGCACAATTATCAGTCATGCACCATCTGCCAATGGCTCTTTACTACTGATTTTTCAACGACAAATTTATGAGCAAACAAGAAACCATTAATATCGAAAAAATCGAGAAAAATTTTTCCGAAATACATCCGGCAATGAATAAAGCAGAAGCACTTTTTGAAGCGAATCGTTGCTTGTATTGCTACGACGCGCCCTGCACAAGCGCCTGTCCCACGCACATAGACGTTCCCGCGTTTATCAAAAAAATTGCCAGCGGGAATCTAATTGGTTCCGCACGTGTGATTTTTGATGCTAATCCGATTGGCGCATCGTGCGCGCGTGTCTGTCCCGTTGATGTTTTGTGCGAGGGTGCTTGTGTTGAAAGAACATTGATGGAAAAGCCCATCGAAATCGGGCGTTTGCAACGTCACGCAACGGACTATGCTTTGAAAAGCGCACGTATGATTTTCAAAGCTGGCGAATCAAACGGAAAATCCGTTGGTGTAGTGGGTTCAGGTCCTGCCGGATTATCTTGTGCAACATATCTTGCCAGGCTTGGCTATGACGTGACCGTTTACGACAAGAAATCATTGGCGGGCGGCTTGGACACATATGGAATGGCAGAATATAAAATGACTCAAGCCGATTCGATTGAAGAAGCAAACTTTGTAGAAAAGCTTGGCGTTAAATTTCAGTTGAACACTGAAATAATCACAAAGACCGAAGACCAAAGACCAAAGACCGAAAACCAAATTACCTTTGAAGAACTTGAACAAAAACATGACGCAATTTTCCTGGCGGTTGGTCTTGGCGCAACACAAAGATTAAAGATTGACGGCGAAGATGCGAACGGCGTTTATGATGCGCTTGATTTCATTGAAAAGATAAAAACGCGCGATTGGGCAAATGTTCCGCTTGGTCGGACGGTTGCAGTTATTGGTGCGGGCAATACGGCGATTGATGCCGTAACGCAGGCAAAACGATTGGGCGCGGAGCGCGTTATGATGATTTATCGTCGCACGGAAAACGAAATGCCCGCTTACGAATACGAATATGAGATTGCCAAAAAAGACGCGATTGAATTTCATTGGCTAACTGCACCAACTGAAATCATTACGGATGAAAACAACAATGTTACTGCTTTGCGCTGTGTGAAAATGGAGCTTACCGAACCTGATGAAAAAGGTCGTCGTTCTGTTACTTCGATTGAAGATTCAACTTTTGATATTCCGTGCGACATGGTTATCAAAGCACTGGGACAATCGAAGATGACCGAACTTTTAAGCAGAGTCAAGGGATTGGAACTCGACACATCAGGGCGCGTTGCGGTCAATAAAGAGACAATGCAAACAACGAATACGAAATACTTCGCGGGTGGTGATTGTGTAAACGGCGGCGCGGAAGCCGTTGACGCATCGCAACACGGCAAACTCGCTGCTCAGGGAATTCACCTTGCTTTGACAAACGAACATGTGAAATTTGCGGGAACTTAAAATGAACTAAGCGCAGGATTTTGCGTGAGATTTGATGGCAGCAGTTTCACGTAAAATAAAGGTGCTTGGTTTCAATGATTGATTTAGGTTTGCTTGGCTTTGTTCTTTTCAAAAAAATTCATCCGCTTGCAAAAGCAAAAGGCAGAAATCCTGTGCGATGGATGCTTTTGACTTCTTTTGTGTGGATGATGGTTGAGCTATTTATTATTGCGGTTAATATTAGCCCAATTATTCTGCTGATATTTTTAACGGGCAGACCGAAAGAAACTTTTTTCTTGCTGTTACGTTCTAAAATCGAACTCAAAGATATTTGGGCTTCGTGGTTTGTTTATACTCTCGCAATAAGCGGCGGATATTTCAGTTCAATGTTGGTTAGAAAGCATCTTGGAAAATTAGCTTCTGAGGAATCACACGAACCGCCTGCCCCTATTTTAACTCTTTCAGAATCAGAAAATGATTTTGCCGCGGATTAACGCAGACAACGCGGATTTTGATTTTGAAAAAGATGAATATACTCGATTTCTCTTGAGGGTTTTATGAATTGGAATCAACATAAAATTAAAAGTGATAAATTAAAATACTCTGAACTCACAGATAATATCATCGGGATTTTCTACGAAGTTTATAATGAACTTGGGCATGGATTTTTGGAATCAGTTTATGAGAATGCAATGGTTATTGCATTGAGAACTAAAGGGGGTTCAGTCGCTCAACAAGTTCCAATAACTGTCTGATTTCGCGGACAAAAAGTTGGTGACTATAAAGCCGATTTGATTGTTGAGAGCAAAATTTTAATTGAATTAAAAGCTGTGCGAGTTATTGATGATTCTCATGTAGCACAATGAATGAACTATCTTCGGGGTACTTCAATAGAAGTTGGGCTACTTTTTAACTTTGGTGCAAAACCCGAGTTTCAACGTCGCGCATTTGATAATGACAGAAAAAAGAATCAATCTGATTCCCGTTTGTCTGTTAATGACCTTTTGTCCGACAATTGATTTGATGTGTTATCTTTGTTTATCAAATAAAATCTTATCTGCGTCATCCGCGTAAATCCGCGGCTTAAATTTTCATTGGAGAAACACAAATGGCTGACTTAACGAGTAATTTTTGCGGAATTGAATCCCCGAATCCGTTTTGGCTTGCATCTGCACCACCTACGAACATGGGTTCGATGGTTGAACGTGCGTTTGACGCGGGCTGGGGCGGTGCTGTTTGGAAGACGCTTGGCGAACCGATTATTAATGTCAGTTCGCGGCTTGCTGCGGTTGATATTGGCGCAACGCGCATGATGGGCTTGAACAACATCGAACTAATCACAGACCGCCCACTCGATGTGAACTTAAAAGAAATCTACGAATGCAAAAAGAAGTATCCGAAACACGCCGTTATTGTGTCGCTCATGGTTGAATCAAAACGTGAGGCTTGGCACGAGATAGTAAAAAAATCTCAGGACACGGGCGCGGACGGCTTTGAATTAAACTTCGGTTGCCCGCACGGTATGAGCGAACGCGGAATGGGCGCGGCTATGGGGCAAGTTCCTGAATATACCTGTATGGTTACGGAATGGGTTAAAGAAGTTTCCAATCTTCCTGTCATAGTCAAACTTACGCCGAATGTCACAAGCATTATTCCTCCGGCACGTGCTGCAACAAAAGGTGGGGCTGACGCTCTTTCTTTAATCAACACAATCAACTCTGTCATAGGCGTTGACCTGGACACTATGATTCCTTTCCCAAACGTAAACGGCATGGCGGCGCACGGCGGTTATTGTGGTCCTGCCGTAAAACCTATTGCTTTGAATATGGTTTCTGAACTCACACGCGACCCCGAAGTGAACATTCCAATCAGCGGCATCGGCGGTATTTCAACCTGGCGCGATGCAGCTGAGTTTCTTTTGTTGGGCGCGTCTAATGTTCAGGTCTGCACCGCCGTAATGCACTACGGCTACCGAATCGTAGAAGACATGATTGACGGGCTTTCAAACTATTTGGATGAAAAAGGTTTTGAATCGGTCAACGACATTATAGGTTTGAGCACACAGCGCATCACGGATTGGGGCAACCTCGATTTGAACTACAAGGTTGTAGCAAAAATTGATTACAACAAATGTATTCAATGCAACCTCTGTCACATAGCCTGCGAAGACGGAGCGCATCAATGTATCCCGCTTGTTCAGGTCAACGGCAAACGCCTGCCCGTTGTTGATGAACACGAATGCGTTGGTTGTAATCTCTGCAATCTGGTCTGTCCTGTTCCCGGTTGTATTTCAATGGTAAGGCTTGACGACGGAAGCAATCCGCAGACATGGAGGGAGAGAACGGCAAATCAGTAAACCTGTAATTTTTTAACTTTTATCTCATAGCGTTTTGAGCCGAATGGAGATAGATTCTAATGCAAAACAACACGGCTTTTGCACCGCAATTCATTTCTGCAAACAATAAAGCAAAGTATGTAATTATGCTTTTGGCTATTAGTATTGGAATTGACGCGATTGATATTTTGCTTGGCGGTATTTTAATTTTTGCTGAATCACTCACAGCAGACAGCAAAGAAGTAATAAATGCCTTTGCCAATGAACGAATTTCAATAGAATTGAAGTTTATTCTTTTACTTCTTTAATTCTGAATTGTTCCCTTTTTGTTATCTGCTCGTTTGTTTTCTTGTCGCGGATGCGAATTTGTAGTTCGTAATCGCCCGATTCAAGCGAGTCTGTTTTCAAAAAACGCGACAGCACAATTCTCTGCCCCGATTCATCAATCTCTTTCCAATCTTCAACAACACGCAGAACATCTTTCTCTTTTTTCGTTATGACGTACTCAACATCAACCGTCGGTTGGAGTGTGATTTCATCAAGCCCCGCGTTATAGATTTGCATATAAACGCCAATGTCTTTGCCGCGTTGGAAGATTCCTCTTACATTTGGGGTAACTTTTTTGCTGGTAGCTCCAAACATATTGTTGTGTGTAAGTTCTTCAATTTGTGAGGCTAAAATTAATGACGAAGTTGAAAGATTTTCTGAGTCATATTTTGGGACTTCAAATGCAATAGATGTAACTTTCGCTTCACATGAAATAACGTCACGACCCTTGATTTGAAGTAAGTATCTATCGGAAGAAAGGGGAAAGGCTTTTTGATAAACAGATGTTTGCTTCTTAAAAGTTTCTATTTCCGCATAAAGCGGCTCTCTTCGCATTAAATCTTCAATTGTAACAAGTCGCTTTTTCTTGTAGTTTATAATCGTTCCATAGATATTCAATTGCCCAGCGTAAACTCCTCCGCCATCAATTAAACTCAATGCTTTATTTTCTACCTCAATTGATAAAACAACTATGGTTTTATATTCCGATTGCCTAAAGAAATCTACACGAACATCAAAATCAAAAGGTGTTTTATTCGTTGCGATTGTCTGAGCCAGACCATCATTTGCACGAAATAACTGTTCTCTTGCAGGACATAATACCGTGAATTCACCATTGCTTTTCTTATCTACAAGTACAATCTCCATACTAAAATCAAGTCCGCCCATCCAACGATAAAACCATAATTCCGCTTTTATTTTTTGAGTTACTGTTTCATCTTCGTAAAATCTGCCATCTTGAACTTTCCCAAATCTTGTTCTGATTTCGTCGGGTTTACCAAATTCTATATAAAGTCGTCCTCTGTCGGTTTTCCAGCCTTTTGTTTCTTTGGTTGAAAAGTTTTTGTTTGCGTAAACGATGCGCTCGTAGAATTCTTCTTTGTATTCGTTCTCGTCCGTGTCGGGGTCAGGGGCGCGGCGTTGCCAGAATGCTTCGATAAAATCTTTGCGCTCTTTGTCGGTTTGAAGTGTCAAAAAAGCGTTCTTTTCTTTTTCCGTGATGATGTAAGAAACTTCACCAAGCCATTTAAGATTTGCGCTGATGTCGTTTGTTTTTGGTTTCGTCTGTGAATTGATAAACGTCGGGGTAAAAAGAAGAAATGCTAAAACAAAAAAAGGAAAATGTTTTTGACGAATCATAAAAACCTACCGTTTTGACTTGTGTGATTGTTTTGGGGAAACAGCCTTTCGGCGGTGATGTTACCTTTTGACATAACAAACCTTCAAGCTACATAAAAAGTAAAACAGACTGCCAGTCTGTTTCTCCAACCAATAATTTGCTAAAAGAATCAGCGACAGACTAGCAGTCTGTCGTACAAAAAACTTTGTGTTGATTTAACCACGTTCAATTTTTTATACTGCTAACGGCTTTTTTAGATTTTGAAAGCCATATGTCTTGTCCCGAAACTCGTTTGAAGAAACTTTATAAACTTCTTCTCTCTGACACCTTAATCTCAAAGCATTTCCGCTTTGACGTTCACTTTCTACGCTTTGATTGGAGATAGTTTTATGTCTGCCACTTACACTGTTGTTACATTAGACGGTCAAGAACACAAGAATTTGGATTCGGAAACGGTCAAGCAGTGGTTTCTGCAAAAGAAACTGCGCGAAGATTCTTTTGTGATGTCTTCGGAAACAAATCAGTGGAAACTTCTTAAAAAAGTTTTCGACTTAACCCAATGGTTTCAACAGCCCTTTGCACATCAACCACAACCGCCGCAACAAACACAATGGCAGCAACCCATGCCCCCGCAACAAATGCCTCAGCAACAGTGGCAACCTCCTGTGCAACAACCTCAGCAAACCGGGTGGCAACAACCACAAATGCCACAGAACAACTATCAACAAACTGAGTGGCAACCGCCGCCCACAGTACAGCCGCAACAACAATGGAATGCAATGCAACAGCAACAGTGGAATAATTATCAACAACCAACTTATACACAACCTCAACAGCCCGTTTATCCGCAACCGCAACAACCAAACTACGCACTGCCTCAACAACAACACTTTTATTCCCAACAACCTGAACAACAACACTTTTATTCCCCGCAACCTGACGTTCAGGCTTACTCTCAACAACAAACTTATCAGCAACAATATCAGCCCCAACCACAGTGGGTTTCGCAAAACAATTGGGTAGCACCACCCGCGCCCGTTTCATATGGAGTTCAAAACTATAATGCCGCACCTGTCAGAAGACCGGGTGTTCGTGCCGCCGCAGTTTTATTTTTTGTTAACGCCGCGTTCGGGATTTTGGGTTTGATGGGCGGAGCAGTTGCATCAGGTGGTAACGGTGCTTACAGAGCAGGTTATGGCTTTGGCGGATTGGTAGCGTTGATTATTGACGTAATCATCGGCATAAAGCTCTGGAAAGCAGACGAAGAAGTGGATAAATACAGAAAGATTGGTATTTGGCGTTCGGTTATTGCTTTTGGTTTGAGTCTTTTGTTGTTGATTCCAATGGCAAGCACAGGCTTTGGTTTCCCGCTTCTTATTGTTTATGCAATGTACTACGGGAGTTTCATTTTAATTCTTTACGGCGAAGAACCGCCTTCACAAAACAGAGTTATCGGCGGCGTTATCATGTACATACTCTCGTTCTTTTTTGCTATCGGCGTCGGCGTGATGATAGCTGTCAGCGCAATGTCAGAGTTTAGATAACAACATCTCTTACAATTATTTTCTGTCGCGGGTTATTTGTTTTTCCGTAGTTCTTTAATTTGATTTTTTAACAGTTCCTTTGCGTTAAAGTCTGTTGTCTGTTGAAGCAATTTCTCCATAAGCGGAATTACCCTTTTGTCTTTTGCCGTAATGACAGCTTCAAGAACAGCTGAAGCCAGGTTCTGATTCTTTTCTTCTACAGCCTTTGTAAAAATTGTTGAAAGGACATCAAAAGCTTTCGGGTCTTTGAGTCCGACTCTTGTGATTAAAGACAGGGCTTCATCTCTGATGTCTTCGTCTTCATTGTCTTTCAAACGCATACCTAATTCTAAAGCACGCGCATCACCTAGTTCTGCCAAACCATTCAAAGCTGCAAACTTTGTGCGGTTTTGCCACGAAGGCGTCTCAAAAAGTTTTACAAGCGCATCATAAGCAAGAGCATTTTTTGTCGCTCCCAAAGCAACCGCCGATTCTTCTACAACCGTGTAGCTTTTGTCGGTCAGACCTTGTAAATAGATATTCGCTAACAAAGCATCTTTGCTTGCAGCCAGTGTGTTAACTGCGCTCGCTCTTACGCTGGAATTTTTATCTTTTGTTGCACTCAAAAGCACATTTCTTACATCGTTTCCTTCTACGTTTTTCAAAGACAAAACTGCCTCTTTGCGTATAGCCCAAAATTTATCGTTCTGCGCGACACCGACTAACGCCTGTCGGATTTTTTCTTTTTCCCCTGCCAATGCTTTCGGATATATTTTTTGAATCTCTTTGACGGCATTTAATCTACCTAAAACGTCTCTGTCTCTTTGTACCTGTGCAATCAATTCATCAAGCGGTTTTGCGAATTTTAATTCTTTTATCAATGTGCTTTCAAAATCGAAATTTACAAACTGAGGCTTTTCGTCAATATCAAAAACAAAAGTCTGTTCGGCTTTCGGTTCAACGAAAATCTCTTTCATCAAAAAACCGCTTGATACAGCCAATTCAACTTCAATAGGCGTTTGAAAATAATCAACCTGTGGATATGCGTTTGCAGGGTCGGGCTTTTGTGTTTGTTTGACAGTAAGCGTCAACTTTTTGGTCTTCGCGTCATAACTTTGGGTTACGTCAAAAACGGGATGTCCCATCTTATAAAGCCATTGGTCAAAAAACCATTCGAGCGTTTGCCCCGTTGCTTCTTCAACAGCGATGCGAAATTCTTCTGTTTGAACAGGCTGGTGTGCATACTTTTTCAGATAATGATTTATCGCACGCCGCCAATCGTCTTCGCCAAGATACTTTCTCAATATGTGAAGAACTGAAGCACCGCGCGGATAGGCGTAAGTATCAAAAACCGCATCAGGGTCTTTGTAATTTTTTGTGACTATCGGACGCCTTGTTCCTTCGTTCCAAGCCTTAAAATAGCTCTGTTGGTTCTGGTACAAATTGCGATAGAGTGCCTCGTCCCGTCCGAGATTTTGCTCGTCCCAAATCTGCTCGAAATAAGTTGCGAAGCTTTCATTAAGCCAAATCTCAGACCACGAACGACAGGTTACATAGTTACCGAACCAAGTATGTGCAAGTTCGTGTGAAAGAAGTGCATCACTTGTTTCGTCTTCCATTGTGCGTTCGTCAATGATTGAGGTGTCATCAAGCGTTGTTGCGGAAATGTTCTCCATTCCGCCGCTGAAATTCTTTGCAAAGACCTGTCCGTATTTTGCATTTGGAAATTTAATGCCTGTGTAATTTTCAAAGTAGTCAACCATCTGCGGAACTCGCTTTACAGTCAATCGCCCTTCTTTGACACGCTCCTTAGGAACGTAAGAGACAACGGGAACATTGCTCACACTTCTGTCTTCTATGATTACGAATTCACCAACAACAACCGACACGAGATAAGTCGCGTGCGGCTGTTCAATCTTCCAATGAAAAGTCCGCGTTCCGTCCGGGTTTTCCTTTTCCTCTAAAAGTTTTCCGTTTGAAACTACTGTGTAAGGCTTCTCAACCGTTGCAATCAACTCTGTTGTAGTGAAATCGTTCGGGTGGTCAAAACACGGAAACCAATAGTGGTTAAACTCCGCTTCGCCCTGTGACCAAATCTGCCCTGCTTCGTTTTTGTTTTTCGGTTTTACGAATATCAAACCGCCGTCACCCGCAAAGGTAGGTTTAACCTCTGTGTTTGAAGGTCCGTCGGTCTTGTATTCGATAACAACTTTGATTGTGTCTTCGATTTGATATGTCTTATCCAGTTTTATTTTGAGTTTCTCGTTTTTGTCGTCGTCCTCAAACTGTAATGTTTTGAAGGGTTCTTTTTTGTCGTCTTTATATTTTGGCGGCTTTTCGTTTATCAATCTTACGGATGAAAAAGTCATGTTCGCCGCGTCAAACTCAACCTGTTCGAGATTTGCACGCAATGGTGAAAATGTAATTTCGGCTATTCCCTTCACAGACTCTTTTTCCCAATCGAAACTTAAATTCAACTTGATGTGCTTGGTGTCATAACTGCGCGAAGGAATATACTGAGTTTTAGGAATTGTTTTTTGTGTTGCCTTTGTCGGTTTGGCAACCTGCGCTTGCAGGTTTGACGCAAAAACAACGATAATGATTAAGAATAATGACAGGTTTGTGCGTATAAACTTCGCTTTGCGAGATTCGCGCATAATGATTTGTCTCCGAACGATTTTAATTTTCGCAATTCTTACACAAAATAAACCCGAAAGGAAAAGCAATGACAAACGAAGAGAGAAAAGTTTTGATTCAGCAGTACGCAGAAGGCTTTAATGACGTAATGAAAGCAATTGAGGGTTTCCCGAAAGAATCTGTGACGGCTCATCCGATTGAAGGAAAGTGGAGTGTGTGCGAAATCGTTCATCATCTCGCAGACAGCGAGATGAACAGCGCGATTCGGCTGCGCCGCTTATTGTCTGAAGAACGTGCAGAAATTATTGGTTATGACCAGGACGACTATGCTATCCGTTTCAAATATAACGAAAGACCGTTTGAACCGTCTTTGGAATCTTTTCGTTCGTCACGCTCAACAACATTGCAAATCATAGAGCAGATGAATGAAGACGACTGGAAACGCGAAGGATTCCACAATGAACACGGAACTTACACTCCTGAAACATGGCTCAAACTTTATGCTGTACACGCATATAATCACGCTGCACAAATTCAAAGACTGAAAGAAACACTAGCTTAAATAGTAGAGGCGCGAAAGGTATAAAAATTATTGTTGATAAGATTTCAGCTTTTTTGCCGTAATCTTCTTGACAAACTTTGCTTGTGGCGAAGAAAATCGCGCCTCGCCTTTTGATCCATCGAAAAGAAAGATTTTTTATGAGCAGTAGCGTAACTGTCCTGCAAACTTCTTTTGCCGATTTGAAGTTATTGCGGCGCGGCAAAGTTCGTGATGTTTACGAAGCAGATGAAAACAGACTTTTGATTGTTGCAACCGACAGGCTTTCTGCGTTTGATTGCGTTTTGCCTACACCCATAAAACGAAAAGGCGAAGTTTTAACTCAGATTTCAAAGTTCTGGTTTGCAAAGTTAAGCCATGTTGTACCAAATCATTTAATTACAACAGAAATCGAAGAGATGCCGGATTTGGTAAAACAATATGGCGATGATTTACGCAATCGTTCCATGCTTGTAAATCGAACTGAAGTTTTTCCTGTTGAATGTGTGGTTCGCGGTTATCTCTCAGGTTCAGGCTGGAAAGATTACCAAAGTACCGGCGAAATTTGCGGTCATCGTTTACCAGAAGGTTTAGTTGAATCTTCGCAATTACCACAACCTATTTTTACACCAGCCACAAAAGCTGAATCCGGCCATGATGAAAACATCAGCGAAGAAAGAACAAAAGAAATTTTAGGCTCGGAAATAACAACAACATTACGCGAAATCTCATTAAATCTTTATTCAGAGGCAAGCAAATACACACGCGAGCGGGGAATCATCATAGCCGACACCAAGTTTGAATTTGGAAAAGACAAAAACGGAAATATAACCCTGATTGATGAAGTGTTAACCCCCGATTCTTCGCGCTTTTGGTCAGAAGAAAAATATTCAGCCGGAAAATCCCAACCTTCTTTCGACAAACAATTTGTCCGTGATTACTTGGAAACGCTCGAATGGAACAAACAACCACCTGCTCCTGCTTTACCCGACGAAATTGCAGAAGCAACAACCGCTCGTTATTTAGAAGCTTACAGACTTTTGACCGGAAAAAATTTGTAATTAAATTTGTATTAGGCTTTTGTTTAGTTCGCACCCTGTAAAACTCAAATGCCCTTTTGAGTTTGTGGTAAACAGAAATATTGAATCGTTTGCATCGGAGAATCCCCCAATGATTATTCGTGAACGTCTTCTCTCTTTAATCGAAGAGATGTTGGACGGACAAATTATGTTAGATGAGGCAAGAGTAGAATTTGAAAAGCTTTACATACAACAGGCTCTCGCACGAAATAACAACCATCTTTCAAAAACCGCCACATTTTTAGGAATACACCGCAACACTCTATCGAAAAGAGTTGCCGACTACAAAGCAGAAGAAAAAGCAAAGAACCATTCTTCAAAGAGACCTCAGAAACCCAAAACAAAAAAGAGATTGTAAAATCTGACAATACCTTCATCAACTTTTCTGCTTATAATTTCAAAAAACGGAATGGTTGTTGACAAAATCTTTCTGTCTTCTGTATCTTTAGCACTCGCTTTCGAGAAGTGCTAACACCTTTAATTTCTCTTAGGCGAAATTTATTTTTCAAACAAAATTATCAGTTTTACGAAATCTGAAAAGGAGCAAGCTTTAGGAATATGGCAACAACAATCAGACCATTACATGACCGCGTTATTGTCAAACGCATTGAAGAAGGCGAACAAATTCGTGGCGGAATTATCATCCCCGATACCGCCAAAGAGAAACCGATGGAAGGCGAAGTAATCGCCGCCGGTGACGGAAAATATAAAGAAGACGGCTCGCGCCAACCCCTTGACGTTAAGGTCGGCGACCGCGTTCTGTTCGGTAAATACAGCGGTTCGGAAATCAAACTCGATGGTGAAGAGTTTTTGATTATGCGTGAAGATGAAATCTTGGGAATCATTGGACGCACAGGAAAAGCAAAAGGCGGCAAGTAAGTTTCAACACTTACAGTCGCTTTTTTTCAAGGCAGGGTTTATCAGAATCTAGTAGGAGTATAAAAAATTATGGCAAAGCAAGTTATTCATGGTGAAGAGTCACGCGCTGCAATTTTGCGCGGCGTCAACCAACTCGCAGATGCAGTGAAAATTACGCTCGGACCGAAAGGTCGTAATGTTGTTATTGATAAAAAATTTGGTTCTCCGACAATCACGAAAGACGGTGTTACAGTCGCCAAAGAAATCGAATTAAAAGACGCTCTTGAAAACATGGGCGCACAGATGGTTCGTGAAGTCGCAAGCAAAACATCGGATGTTGCAGGCGACGGAACAACAACCGCTACTGTTTTGGCTCAGGCAATCTTCAAAGAAGGTGTAAAGACCGTTGCAGCAGGTGCAAACCCTATGGCTTTGAAACGCGGTATTGATAAAGCCGTCATTAAAGTCACAGAGGAAATCAAGCGATTATCAAAGCCTGTTAAAGGTGATGCAATCGCTCAAGTCGGTACGATTTCAGCAAACGGAGATAAAACAATCGGTGGAATCATAGCCGAAGCAATGAGCAAAGTCGGCAAAGACGGCGTTATCACTGTCGAAGAATCAAAGACAATGGACACCGCTTTGGAAGTTGTCGAAGGTATGCAGTTTGACCGCGGCTATCTGTCACCTTATTTCGTGACCGATGCAGAACGCATGGTTGCCGCATTGGAAAATCCGCTCATTCTTATCAACGAAAAGAAAATCTCCTCGATGAAAGATTTGCTTCCTTTGCTTGAGCAAGTTGCAAAAATGGGCAAGAGCCTTCTTATTATCGCGGAAGATGTCGAAGGCGAAGCACTTGCAACATTGGTTGTTAATAAACTTCGCGGAACACTGAATGTTTGCGCTGTGAAAGCACCAGGCTTTGGCGACAGACGCAAAGCAATGTTGGAAGATATTGCAATTCTGACGGGTGGTCGCGTTATCAGCGAAGACCTTGGCATCAAGTTAGAGAGCGTCAAACTCGAAGACCTGGGCAAAGCAAAGAAAGTCAATGTTGATAAAGACAACACAACAATCGTCGAAGGCGCAGGCAAAGGCGCAGATATTGAAGGTCGCGTCAAAACAATTCGCGCTCAAATAGAAGAAACTTCTTCGGATTATGACCGTGAAAAACTGCAAGAGCGTCTTGCAAAATTGGTAGGCGGCGTTGCTGTTATTAAAGTTGGTGCGGCAACAGAAACCGAAATGAAGGAAAAGAAAGCCCGTGTTGAAGATGCCATGCACGCGACACGCGCCGCTGTTGAAGAAGGAATCGTTCCGGGTGGTGGAGTTACACTGGTTCGTGCTTCAAAAGCTTTGGACGGTTTCACTGTCGAAGGTGACGCAGACGAACAAATCGGTGTGAATATTGTCAAACGGGCTCTGGAAGAACCGCTTCGTCAAATCGTACAAAACGCCGGACAAGAAGGTGCCGTTGTTGTTGCAAATCTTCGCAAAGAAAAGAGCGACAGCTATGGTTTCAATGCGGCTACGGAAGAGTATGAAGACTTGGTGAAAGCTGGTGTCATTGACCCCGCTAAAGTTACCCGCACCGCGCTTCAAAACGCTTCGTCAATCGCAGGGTTGATGTTGACAACCGAAGCAATGATTTCAGAACTTCCCGACGACAAACCCGAAATGCCTGCAATGCCGGGCGGCATGGGAATGTAAGTTCCCGTATAACGGAAAACTAAAAAGAGGCTTCGCTTAATCAAAAGCGAAGCCTCTTTTAGTTTCATTTTTAAAAATCTTTGTAACTGATTAGGTCATCAATCAGCCGTTGAAAAGGGCGTTCATATTTGTAGCCCACAATGCTAATCGCGGGACTGAGGATTCGCGGCGTCGGAGTTATCGAAGATAACGACATACTTTTTCAGTTTGATTTTTATGAATTTTCAGTTTGATTTTTATGTCGCCATTTTCAACGGCTCAAAATCTCTGTTTAATTTCCCCATAGCTGCACTA
>Ga0187894_10001623_pt1 | contig 28413 bp, 26 predicted proteins | sample GBC1701081metaG_FD_136650 | JGI IMG/M metagenome (GOLD analysis project Ga0187894, IMG submission 136650) | White microbial mat communities from a lava cave in the Kipuka Kanohina Cave System on the Island of Hawaii, USA - GBC170108-1 metaG ...
ATCGCCGTTGGCCGCCGCCATCATCGCCATGTGCACGTCGGCAAACGGCACGCCGGCCCTGGGGAAAGCACGCTCGGCATAAGCCACGGCGTCCTGCCAGACGTCGTTGGGCACGGCGTGGCCGTAAACCCCGAAGCGCCACAGCAGGGAGATGCCGTCAGTGACGACATTGATCGCCGGCGCCTTCGAGACCCTGGGCTGCACGCGCTCGGCATAGATGGCGAGCGCGCGCTGCGCATCGCCCTGCTCCAGCGCCAGCAGCGCCTGGTGCCAGGAGATATGCGCGTGGAGGATCCCGGCCCGATCGTAGTCGGGCAGCCAGCCGGCGATCAGGGCTTCGGCGTCGTCGGCCGAGCCATCCTCGAACATCGCATGCGCCAGTGCATGCACGGCATTGGCATTCTCGCGGCGGCGCTCGAAGCCGCGTTGCGTCAGCTGACGGCCGGCACCGACGCAGCCGTTCTCGGTGTGCGACCAGCCGAGATAGGTCAGGAACCACCAGTCGTCGCCGTAGTGGCGGGCGTGGCGCTCGCAGAGATCGACGCGCGCCTGGTCGTGATCAGCCATGCCGGAGAACGCGAACAGGCCGAACGCGCCCAGCGGCAGGGAGAGAATGAAGGCATCGCGCGGCCAGCGCTCGAGATGCGCCAGCGCGCCCTGCAGCGACTTCGCGGGCTGGCCTTCCATGCCGAGCGCCAGGATCTCGACGTGGCTGCGCTCGCGTTCCGCGCCGTTGCGCGCCACCAGCTCGCGCGCCGTCGCCGCTTCGGCCTTGGCCTGCTGCCCCTGGGCGTAGAGGAAATGCTCGCGCGCGCGGGCCACATGCGCCAGGGCGAAATCGGGATCCGCCGCGATCGCGCTGTCCAGCGCCTGAGCAGCCCCCGGCCAGGCCGCCAGCATCAGGTCGATGCCCTGCCGGTAGGCCGCAGCCGCGGGCTCGGACGATGTCGACAGCGGCAGGCCATAGCGGTCAAGACAGGCCATCGGACAGCTCCATTGTGATCAGGCGTGATGCTCAGGACCGACCCATTGTGCTCATCGAGCACAGAGTCCGCCAGTACCGAGCATCACCTGCGCGGTGCGGCCGCTGAAGGTGATGTGCATGTGTCGATCAGCCGTTGCATGGTGTCGGCGGACTGCGGCCGGCGCCCCTCCTCCACGTCGTGGATCAGATCGACGAGCGCATCGCCGGGTGCGGAACGAGGCCAGTTTGCTCGGCGGCCTCTGAAGGTATAGAATAATGCAACAAGCAGAAAGAAACGGTCGGAGGTGCGTGCTCCGAGCGTAACTGGAGCGTCCGCCCCGACCCGCAAACGGGAGGACGACTCATGATGCATCAGCTAGATCGCAGGCGTTTCCTGAACGCCCTCGGTATCACGGTCGGGGCCGCATCGGTGACGACGGTCGTTCCGGCAGCGGCGCAGGTTGCCCGGCCACCCAAGGGCAATATTCCTTCGACCCCGCTCAAGTTCGGTCACATGACCTTCCTCACAGGTCCCGCCGCCGTGCTCGGCGAGCCGTCGCTTAAGGGCCACCTCCTGGCCGCCGAGGAGATCAACGCGCAGGGCGGCATTCTCGGCAAACGCAAGATAGAGACCATCACGGCGGACGAGAACGCCGGCACCGACGGCAACGTAAAAGAGCTTCGCCGCATGAAGCTCTCCGAAAAGATCGACATGTTCACCGGTGTCATCTCCAGCGGCAACACGCCGGCGCTGGGGCCGGTCGCCGAGGAGCTCGGCCTGCTCACGATCTTCGTCGACGGCTGCACCGACTTCCTGTTCGACAAGGCGGTGCCGAATCCGAAGTACACGTTCCGCATCACCAACATCCAGTCGGCCGACGGCGTGACCTGCGCCGTCGCGGCGGCGCAGACCTGGCCGATGGCCAAGAAGATCGCGCACCTCCATCCCGACTATAGCTACGGCCGCAACGCTTTCGACCATTTCATGGTGGCCTACAAGAAGCTGGTGCCTGGGGCGGAGGTCGTGTCCGAAGGCTGGCCGAAGCTCGGAACCACCGACTTCACGGCGCACATCACCAAGACGATCTCGGCGAACCCCGACCTGATCGTGTCGTCGGTGTGGGGCGGCGACTACGTGGCGCTCTACAAGCAGGCGCTGCGTTACGGCATGTTCAACGACGCCAAGTTCGCGAGTACGATCGCGTTCGGCGTGGCGCCACATGCCATCGGCAAGGATCACCCGGAAGGCGTCATCGCCGGCGTCCACTCGAACTACTACTTCACGTTCCCGCCGGGAAACCGCTGGCCCGCCAACAAGACCTTCGTGGAGAAGTACTTCAAGCGCTGGAACGAGTATCCGAACTTCCAGTCCGACGGCGCCTATCATACGCTCCACATGTATCGGACGGCGGTCGAGAAGGCGAACCGATTGGTCGGTGGCTGGCCCGATGAAGAAGCCATCATCAGCCAGCTCGAAGGCATGTATTTCGAGACCGCGGCCGGCTACCTGTATCTCCGGCCCGACAACCACCAGGGCTACAAGGACGCGGTGACCGGCTTCTCGAAGAACGTGGCCGAGTACCCCTTCCAGATCCTCGATCCCGGCCGGATGATCACCATCCCGATCCGCAACATCACGGCGCCGCCCGGCTGGCCGAAGCCCGGCACCAGCCATAACGATCCGACCGCGACCTTCAACTGGATCAAGGAAACCTGGCCGCAGGTCGCCTGAGGCGCGCCCTCGATACGGCCATGCCCCCTTCCCGCGAGGGCATGGCCGTTTGCAGCCGGCGGGCGTTGGCGGTGGAGGCGGATGTCCGCGCGTAGCTCCTTCATGCGAAGCGGCGCCCTGGCAGCGACGCTGATCTGCACGGGCGCGCCTGCCGCGCACGCCGGACACGAAGTGCCGTACTACCCGTCATTCTATCCGCAGGAGATCCGTATCGAGCCGCTCGATCCCGATGCCGCCGCGCGGCAGTTCGGCAACGCCCGGGATCCGCTGCACGCTTATCTCGGCAGGGCGCCTCGCTTTTCGGGTGACATCCCCGGTCACCTGAAGTCTGTCGTCTCCCTGCGCTCGTTCATCACGGCCCGCGTCAATCCCGGATCGGAGCCCCTGCAGGCCCAACAGGCGCGCTGCCAAGCCATGGCGAGCGTCACTGCAAGGCTGGCGAAGAACCCCGAGGTTGTGGCACACGCCTACCCCGTCACCCCGTATCATGCCGACTATCTCGGCCATGCCGACCGAGCGCTGAACGCAGCGCACGACCCTGCGCAGCATGCGCGAGTACCGCCACTGCGTGTTCGTGCGGAAGGCGAGGCGTTGCTCGGGGATGTCCACGCCGACGACGCCACGTGGGACGTCAGCATTCGCGAGATTACGATCGATGCGTTGATGCGCGGCGCCAGTGCCACGTTCAACGGCTGGCCGCCGCCGCCCTGGGCGAAGGAAGGCTGGTTCCAGGCCTATCATCTGCTCCGGCCGATGGTCGGTGATCCAGTCGATGGCAATCGCGCAGATGCCATCTATAGCCGCCTCACCGAGGGAGACACGCGCGACGCCACGCTTCGCGTCAGCCTGGAGCGCGAGCTGATCGTCGCGCTCACCCGCGGTTGCGACGCCGCGGTGATCGGCTACAGGCTCCGGCGCGAGTATTACGCCGACGACTTCTCCAACGGGATCGAGAACATCGCGGTCGATTCGCAGTTCGGGTTCAACTCGGCCGTCGTTCTGCGCACGCTGAAGCTCAAGGACCTGCCTTGGAATGGCTGGCTGCGACTGGGCATCGACACGCCGGCAGCGGCCGCCTGGAACCCTGTCGGCGGCTTCACCGATGCACCCGGCCGGCTGGTGTGGGCGATCGTCGGCGATGATGCGTTTTTGCCGATCCCCTACAACAGCCTGTGGGCTGCTAACCGTACCGAGGTCAGGCCCGCAGCACAGCCGGCGACCAGACAATCCATCCGCATCCCCGACAATGCCCTGGTCACAGAGCCGGGCACAGGCCGGCTCGTCCCCGTCGGCGCTGGTTATGGAGCGATGACCAAGGTTACTTACCGCGTGCTCGCGTCGTCATACCAGGACGGCAGCGAGATGGAAGCCGCCGACTTCATCTTTCCCTACGCATTCGCAGCACGGTGGAGTGGCGCGCCGGCCGCAGCAACCTTTGACCCCGAGATCGCAACCGCGACCCGCCTGACGCGGGAGCAGCTCAAGGGCGTCCGCATCGTCAGCGTGGAGGAGACGAAGCTCCCGATCGCCGATCTCGTCTTCACCTACCGCTCGCCGATCGTCGAGGTCTATCTCGATGCCGTCTCGGCCGACGAGCATCATAATGCGCTGGTTGCACCGCCGTGGAGTTCGGTGCCGTGGCATCTGCTCGCGCTGATGGAGGCCGCGGTCGAGCGTGGGCTCGCGGCCTTCTCGCAGGGCGAGGCGCGCCGGCGCAATGTCCCCTGGCTCGACCTCGTGCGCGATCCCCAACAGCGCAGCCAACTGCACGCTCTGATCAAGGAATTCGCCGCAGCCGGCTATCGCCCGGCGTCGCTCGAAACCCTCGTGAGCCCGCAGGCCGCGACTGCCCGCTGGCAGGCGCTCGATCGATTCGTCGAAGCCAACAACCACCTGCTGGTGACCAATGGTCCCTATCGGCTCAGGCACTTCTCGCCCGACGTCTACACGTTCGACGTCATTCGCGATTTCTCCTACCCGATCGGTCTGGGCACGTACGACTTCTACGCCTATCCGGCGAAGGCGTTCGTTACGCGGGTCGAATACATCGGCGATCGCATGCTGGTGACGACCGAAGCCGAGATCGCGCTCAAGCAGCAACGCGACCGCCGTATCGTGCGCGTCCCGTTCAAGCGCGATACGCTGCGCGAGACGATGCCGATCAGGCCGGTCCCACGATACGTCCTCTTTGGCGAGGACGGCCAGGTGATCACGGCCGGGAGCGCCAGCTGGGAAGGTGATGGACGATTCGCAGTGTCGCTGCCGCGGCTCGCAGCCGGCAACTACGTCTTCCTGACGGCAGTCTTTCTCGACGGCAACACGATCAGTCCAGCAATCGGTCGCTTCGATTTTCGGATGCCCGCGGCTCGCGAGTAAGTGAGACCTGCGCGGCTGACCGCATGAGGGGGAACGGTGACGATCTTCATCATCCAGGTGCTCAATTCGCTGTTCTACGCGGCGGCGCTGTTCCTCATCGCCGCGGGCCTGAGTCTCATCTACGGCGTCATGCGCATCGTCAATCTCGCACATGGAACGCTCTATGCGCTCGGTGCCTACGTCTCGGCCTGGGTCGTCGGGGGCGCCGTCGGCCACGCCATGAACGGCACGCTTGGCCTTGCCGGCCTCCTTCTGCTGTTGCCGATCGGCGCCATTGCCATCGCGGCCGTTGGCGCCGCGATCGAGCCCACGCTGCTGCGTCCGCTTTATCGCCGGCCCGAGGAGTATCATCTGCTGATCACGTTCGGCCTGCTCATGATCATCGAAGACGCCATCAAGATCCTGTTTGGCGGTACCCCGCTGTCGGCAGGGACGATCATGGATCACATGGGCAGCATCCCGATCGGCCGGCTGCTCTATCCGATGTACAACCTGATCGTCGTCGCCATCGGGCTTGTCGCCGCTCTAGGCTTGTGGTGGTTCATCTACCGCACCAAGTTCGGGGTCATCCTCCGCGCCACGTCGCAGGACCGGCGCATGGCTGCGGCTCTGGGAATCAACGTCGGCCGCGTATACGTGCAAGCCTTCGCCATCGGCTGCTTCATGGCCGGGCTCGGCGGCGCTGTCGTGGTACCGGCGCAGGCTGCCGTGCTCGGCATGGGTATCGATGCTCTCGTGCTCGCCTTCGTCGTCGTGGTAATCGGCGGGCTCGGAAGCCTCGAGGGCGCACTGGTTGGCGCACTGATCGTGAGCCTGGTGCGCACAGCCGGCATACAGTTCTTTGCCGAGATCGAGCTTGCGGTGCTTTATTTGATTGCAACCGCGGTTCTCCTCGTTCGCCCGACCGGGCTGTTCGGGAGGGCGTGACGATGGCCACAGTGACGACAACCGCGACGCCGGCCGAGGCAGGTGCCGGCTCCTTTCTGCGGCTTCTGGCGGTGGCGATCGCGATCCTTGTCGTGCTCGCGCTGCTGCCCGGGCTGGTCGATTCCTACCAGACGGTGCTCATCACCTACGGCCTGATCATGGCCATCGCAGCGCTCGGCTTCAATCTGCTGCTCGGCTATACCGGCCTTCTGTCGTTCGGTCACTCCGCCTATTTCGGCACCGGCGCCTATACGGTGGCATTCATCGTACGCGATCTCGGTGCGCAATCCATGGAGCTCTGCATCGTCGGCGGACTCGTGGGTACGCTGCTTGTCTCGGCCTTGTTCGGGTTCATTTGCGTGCGGCACACGCGCATCTTCTTCGGCATCCTGACGCTCGCCCTGTCACAGGTTCTGTGGAGCCTTGCCTTCAAATTCTTCTGGGTGACCGGTGGTACCGACGGCATCCGCGTCGCCTATGCCAAGCTCACGCTGCTCGGCGGCCTCGTCGACTTCACCGGCCCGGGCTCGTTCCAGCGCTTCGTCTTCGCCTACTACTATTATGTGCTCGGACTGTTCGCACTGGCGACCGTGATCATGTGGATCATCGTGCATTCGCCGTTCGGCAAGGCGCTGCAGGCGATCCGCGACAACGAGACGCGCGCGGCCTTCGTCGGCATATCGGTGAGACGCTATCGCTGGATCGCCTTCATCATATCCGGTGTCTTCACGGGGCTCGCCGGCATCCTCTGGGTCCCGCTCAACGGACTGACCACACCCGATGTCCTGTACTGGCCGTTCTCCGGCGAGATCGTGTTCATGAGCGTACTCGGCGGATTCCGCACGTTCGCCGGGCCCATCGTCGGCGCGATTGCCTTCAACTATCTCAAGACCTATGCGGTCGCGAGCACCGAGTACTGGCAGCTTCTGGTTGGCCTGGTGCTGGTGATCCTGGTGCTGGCGCTGCCTTCCGGCATCGTGGGAACGGCGTCGCGACTTGCCGCCAGATTCGGCAAGGTGCCCTCATGAGCCTTCTCGAAACGGTCGATCTCAAGAAGTACTTCGGTGACACGCGCGCCGTCGACCACGTCAATCTAACCATCGAAGAGGGTGAGTTCATCTCGCTGGTCGGACCCAATGGGGCCGGCAAGACCTCGTTCTGCAACGTTGTGAGCGCGTACTACAGCGCGGATTCCGGAAAAATCATCTTCAGGGGCCAGGATGTCACGAGAGCATCGGTGACCGAGCGCGTCAGGGCCGGCATTGCGCGCAGCTTCCAGCTCGTGAACCTGTTCGATGATCTCAGCGCCTTCGACAACGTGGCGCTGGCGATCTTTTCCCGAGACGGCAAGACCCGCAACCTGGCGGCGCTCGCGCGCCGCGACAGCGCCGTGACCAGGGAAACCGACATAGTGCTCGACCAGTTCGGGCTCGCCGGCAAGCGCAACGATATCGCACGCGGCCTCGCCCAGGGTGAGCGCAAGCTGCTCGACGTGGCGCTCGCCTATGCGCTGCGTCCCAAGCTCCTGTTCCTCGACGAGCCCACGAGCGGGGTGAGTACGCGCGACAAGGGTCAGATCATGGATACGATCGCCTCGGTCGTGCGGAGCGAAGGAATCACGGCGGTTGTCGTCGAACACGACATGGATGTCGTGTTCAAGTACTCCGACCGCATCGTCGTGATGCACCAGGGTGCGATTCTCGCCCGGGGCACGCCCGACGAGATCAGGAACAACGAACAGGTTGCAATGATCCTGATCGGCTCCGCCGGTCCGGACGCCTTCGCGCGAAAGGACTGATCGTGCTCGAGGTCAATGGCATCGACACCTACCGCGGCCAGGCTCACATCCTCAACGGCGTCTCGCTGCGCGTCGACCGGCAGGAGGTGGTGTGCCTGGTCGGGCGCAACGGGGCGGGCAAGACCACCACGATCGAGAGCATCATGGGATTTCTCTCGGTCCGATCCGGGCGGATCCTGTTCCAGGACGAGGACATGACCACCCTGCCGCCGCACGAGCGCGCCAAACGCGGCATCGGCTATTCGCCCGAGGATTGCGGCGTGTTCCCGGATTTGTCGGTGGGCGAGAACCTGATGATCAGTCGCTGGCTCGGCGCTGAAGTTGCCAAACGCCGCAACGACAGGGAGCGTCACGATCCCGAAGCCCAGGCGTTCGCCCTCTTTCCTGAAGTGCGGAGCCTGCTTCAGCGCCAGGGACTGCACCTGAGCGGCGGCCAGCGCAAGATGGTCGCGATCGCGCGCGCCATGATGCTATCGCCGTCGCTGTTGCTGCTCGATGAAGCATTCGAGGGACTGGCGCCGGTCGTGGTGAACCGCTTCATCGAGGCGGTCATGAAGATCAAGGCGTTGGGCGTTTCCATCCTCCTGGCGGAGTCGCATCTGGGCGCAGCGACACGCATCGGCGACCGGCTCTACGCCATCGACCGGGGCGAGATCATCTTCCACGGGCCGCCGAAGGAGGCGCTGGCGGACGAGAAGGTCGTGAAGGCCTTGCGCGGCTAGACGTACCATGAAATGGCGCATCATCATCATCATCATCATCGCCGCGGTCTCGACCGCGGCCACTGTGGCACGCAGCGGCCACGAACTCCCGGTCTATCCATCTTATTATCCGCATGAGATCGAGATCGCGTCGATCGCGCCGGAGCGGGCAGCGAGCCTCCTGCGCGACGGCAAAATGCACGCCTATGTCGGTGGACCGCCGCACTTTGCCGACACGGTTCCCGAGCCCATCCGCGCCGTCGAGTCGCTTGGCGCGTTCCTGACCGTCCGTGTCAATCCGGCATCGCGCCTTGCCGTCGAGGAAGCGTCCGCCTGTGCCGCGATACGCGCTGTCGTCCGCGACATCGCCACCAATGCCGATGTGGTCCTTCATCCCTACCCGGTCACACCGTTTCACGGCGACTACCTGCACCACGTCGATCGTGCCGAGGGCGCAACGAGCGCCCTTCTCGGGCACGATCCCGCCGCACCCGCGATCCGGGACCTGAAGGTGCGGGCACGCGGCGCGGCGGCGAACCGGCTGCGGCATGCCGACCAGGCAGCCCCGGACCTGTGGGATGTTGAAATCCAGGAAACCGCCGTGTCGGCGCTTGTCGCCTCGACAACGACAGCGATCAATGGCTGGCTGGGACCGCCCTGGCTGAAGACCGGATGGTATCAGGCGTACCTGCTTCTTGGCGATGCCATCGATAGCACGGCCCGGGAGCGCGTCGAAGGCAAGCTGCGACAGCGCCAGTCCGGCGAGATCGGCGATCCGGTCGATCGGATCAATCTGGAGCGGGATCTCGTCGCCGCGCTCACGGGCGGCTGCCGCAAGATCGTCATCGGCTACACGGTGAAGCGTGAATACTACAGCGCCGAGTTCTCGGCCGGCATCGAGAACATCGCCTACGATACGCTCCAGGGCTTCAGTTCGCCAATGTTCATCCGCACCGTGAAGCTGAAGGACTTCCCCTGGAACGGCTGGCTTGCCCTCGGAATCGACGCCCGGTCGCAGGCTGCGTGGAATCCGATTGCGGGCTTCACCGATCCCTTCGGTCGCCTGATGTGGGCTGCGCTTGGTGACCCGGCCGCATTGCCGTCGCCATATGACGCGGGCTGGGTGTTCAACCGCATCTCCGATGTCGAGCCGGCACCGCGTCGATGACGGGCGGAGCAACGCATGCCGCGATTTCACTTCGCCTTGCGCCAATACATGCTGCTGCTGCCGATCGTGGCTGCGTTTGTGTCTTCCGTCGACGCATCCGCCGCCGAGCTGACGTTCGATCTCAGGATCGAGCAAGGCCAGGTGCCACGGAACATGCGGCTCGTCCGGGTCAAGCAGAGTGACGTGGTCAAGCTGCGCTGGAGCACGGATCGGCCCCTGACACTGCACCTGCACGGCTACGACATTGCGCTGACCGTCGAGCGTGGTGTCATCGCCGAGATGACGTTCACGGCACGCGCCACGGGACGCTTCCCGGTTCACGTCCATGATGTGGGCGGGCGCGCCGGCAGCCATTCCCACCAGGAAGCCCCCCTTGTTCTCGTCGAGGTCTATCCGCGCTAGAGCCACATCACGAACAGTCGCCGCGGCGGCGTGCCTCGCCCTCGGCGCTGCGACACCCGCCGCCGCGCATGGGTTCGGCCAGCGCTATGATCTGCCGTTGCCGCTTTCGCTGTATCTGTTCGGCGCCGCCGCGGTGGTCGTACTGTCGTTCGCCGTCTTCGGACTGTTCGTCCGTCTTGCCGCGGCCAACCCGCGCACGCGGCACGTCGACCTGCTCGCCACCCCACCCGGCCGGGCTTTCGTACGGTCGGGCCTTGGTCTGCCGATTGTCCTGTCGATCCGACTCATCGCACTCGGCATATTCATCGTCACGGTTCTTGCCGGCCTCGTCGGCGATCAGAATCCATACCGCAATATCGCGCCGACCCTGGTGTGGATCATCTTCTGGATCGGTCTGGTTTACGTTTCGGCCTTTGTCGGAAATGTCTGGGCGCTGATCAACCCTTGGCGGACGCTGTTTGAAGGAGTCGAGCGGCTCTATCGATTTGCCGGCGGTGCCGACCTGGCGCTACGGTTGCCCTACCCACCGGCGGTCGGCACCTGGCCTGCATGCCTGCTGTTTGTCGTGTTCGCGTGGATCGAGCTCGTCTATCCGAGTCCGGCCGTGCCGGCCCATATCGCGTGCTTCGCCATTGCGTACTCGGTCCTCACCCTTGCCGGCATGTTTGCGTTCGGTCACGAGGTCTGGTTGCGGCATGGCGAAGTGTTCACCGTCGTCTTCGGCACGTTTGCGCGTTTCGCACCGACACAGCCCATGGCAGGCGTGCCGACGCGGCAGTTCCTGCTGCGGCCGTTCGGGGCGGGACTCGACAGCGACGAGCCGGCCACGACACCGATGACGGCCTTCGTGCTACTGCTGCTCTCGAGCGTGCTCTATGACGGGCTCCTGAGCACCCAGGCGTGGCCGGGCGTCGAAACCTCGCTGCGCGCTGCTCTCTCCGGCACGGGAGTCGATGACCCAGTCATCGTCAAGACGGCAGGCCTGGTTGGGCTCTGGCTCCTGTTCCTCGGCCTGTACCTCGCGATCTGCGCCATCATGGCGGCGCTTGCGGATTCGCGTCGCTCGCCGTTGGACCTAGGCCGCAGCTTTGCGCTGACGCTCGTGCCGATCGCAATCGGGTATCACGTGGCGCACTACCTGGCTTTCCTGCTCATCCAGGGTCAATACATTATTCCGCTCATCTCCGATCCGTTCGGTTACGGCTGGAATCTCTTTGGTACCGCCAGCTATCGCGTTGATATCGCCGTCGTTGGCGCGCGCGTCGCCTGGTACGCGGCGGTCGCGGCAATCGTGACCGGTCATGTCACGGCGATCTATCTCGCCCACACCAAGGCAATGCGGCTCACGACGCGGCGGCGAGTCGCGCTGCGCTCGCAGGTTCCGCTGACCGGGCTCATGGTCGTCTACACATTCATTGGGCTTTCGATCACGGCAGAGCCTCTGGTCGTCGAGCAACGCGAAGCCGCCCCGCCATCCGCCGTGGCAGAGGTGATCCCTGTCCCCGCGGACGCGGTGCTACCCGAGCCGGCAGATGGAAGGCTGCTGCCGGTCGGCCCGGGAAGGACCGCTGCGGCAAAACTGACCTACCGGGTGCTAGGCTCCGCTTTCCACGACGGCACACGCACGACCGTCTCGGATCTGCTCTACGCCCACATGTTCGCCTATCGCTGGGGTGTTCGCCGCGACGGCAGTGAAATGCATTACGACCCCTTCGTGGACGCCGCGACTGCACCCATGCGCCGGTCCCTCGCTGGGTTGCGGGTCGCCGGTGCCGATACTGTCTCGAGAACCTTCCGCGTCGGCGATGTCAGCTTTGTTCGCGAGCTGCTCGTCGTCGACGTTTATCTGACGACCGCACCGGCAAAATTGGACCAGGACGCCGTGGCAGCGGCGCCCTGGAGCACGCTGCCCTGGCATCTGGTCGTGCTCATGGAGGAGGCCGTCAGCCGCGGCTGGGCGGCGTTTTCGCAAGCAGAGGCCGTGCGCCGCAACATCGAATGGCTCGATCTCGTCCGCTCCGACCAGCTCAAGCGCAAGCTGGTGCCGCTCGTCGAAGCGTTCGAGCGTGACGCATACCGCCCAGCCGCGTTGCAGTCCCTGGTGAGCGCCGAGGAGGCACGCAAGCGATGGTCAGCACTCGCGGCCTTCTATCGGGAGCATGACCACTTCCTGGTGACCAACGGCCCTTACGGGCTCACAAAATGGTCGTCCGACAGCGCCACGCTCACTGCGTTCCGGGACCTGACCTACCCGCTGGGGGTGGGGTCGTACGATGCCTATGCGATCCCGCGGCGTGGCTACGTCACCAAAGTGGAAAGGAGTGGCGATCGGATCACGCTGTCCGGTGACATCGAGGTCATCGAGAAATTCCAGAGAAGCTATCGACTGGTACGGATGCCGTTGCCGTCGGTTGCGCCCGTCGTGCGCAACCGCGCTGCGCCGACGTGTCGTTACGCGGTGATCGACAACAACGATCGGGTCGTGCTCGCCGGCCTCGCGCCACTGGGCGCCGATGCGACATTCCAGATCGACCTGGGGAGCCGACTGGCCGCCGGCCGTTACACGATGCTGGCCGTGATCGCGGTCAATGAGAACGTCATGAATCCGGACATTCGGCGCATTCCCATCGTGATCGAGTCCGGCCGATGACAGGTCCGGCAGGAACGGGTTTGAGTGACTGATTGCATCAGCACGATGTGTTTCGGAGGAATCATGCTGGACGCGCGGCTCGATGGACTGAGCGCGCCGGTCGATACCCCGCTTGCCGCATCAACAGGCGCTGGTCTACCAGGCGATCGTTGATTGAGCGGTCGAATCGCGCTCGCAACCGCCCGCACCTCCCAACTTCGCTGTGGAGGATTCAGGAACGGCCGCCGTCGACGGAGAGGATCTGGCCGGTGATCCAGGACGCCTGGTCGCTGGCGAGGAACAAGGCAGCGTTGGCGATGTCGGTGGCCTCACCCAGGCGACGGGTGTGAATGGATTCGATCAGGCGCTGCTGGCCGTCGGGGCCGTGGGCCTGCCATTGCCGCTCGCTCGACGGGTTGGAGCGCACGAAGCCCGGCGCCACCGCGTTGGTGGTGATGCCGAAGCGCGCCAGGTCCTGCGACAGCTGGCGGGTCAGGCCGACCATGGCGTGCTTGGCCGCGGTGTAGGCCTGGATGCCGGTGAGGCTCGGCCGCAGGCCGGCACCCGAAGCGATGTTGACGATGCGGCCGTAGCCGGCGGCGCGCATCGGTGCCGCCGCAGCCTGCGCCAGCCAGAAGGCGCCATCGACATTGGCCGCAAAGATCGCCCGCCAGTCCTCGACGCCGATATCCTCGATCGGCCGCCCGATCTGGCCGCGCACGCCGCCGGCGGCATTGACCAGGATGTCGAGGCGACCATCGCTCGCCAGCACGGCATCGATGAGCGCATGGGCGACGGCACGGTCGCCGAGATCGGCGACGTGCGCCGTCATGCCGTGCCGCGCGGCGAAGCGCTGCACGCCGTCGCGATCGATATCGCTCAAGTGCACGCGCGCACCGGCGTCGGCAAGGCCCAGCGCAATGGCCTGGCCGATGCCCTGGGCGGCGCCGGTTACGAGCGCGGTGCGGCCGCTGAAGGTGATGTGCATGTGTCGATCAGTCGTTGCATGGTGTCGGCGGATTGCGGCCGGCCCCCCTCCTCCACATCGTGGATCAAGTCGACGAGCGCGCGGATCGCCGGTGTGTCGACGCCGGCTTCGGCACCGAGCCGGGCGATGATGCCGATCTGGGGATCGACCTCGGTCTTGCGCTTGCGTACCGCGAGATCCCGCCAGATGCCGGAATGGGTCTTGGCGGTGTAGCGGTTGAATTCGGCCAGCGCCGCGACGCTGGCGCGCGACTGATCAGCGCTGGCGTCCGGTGCAAAGGCGCTTGGATCGAAGCCGTTGAAGCCCACGGGCGTGATCCCGCGCGCGGCGGCGACCTGCATGACCTCGCGGCCCAGGCGGTCGAACACGGCGAAGCGCCTGACATCGGCGAAATTCTCGGCCATCGAGTCGTTGGTCAATGCCGTCGCGAACAGCATCGCGCCATAGGCCAGCTTGCCCCAGAGGTAGCCCCAGATGTTGTCGGTCAGCACCGCGTCGGGCTCGAAGCGCTGCAGCAGCGCATGCATCGCGCGGGTGCGTTCGCCGATGGCGCCGTCGATCTCGCCGACTACGACGGCGGCCCGGTTGCCGAACAGGATGCGGCCGGGCCCCAGCCAGTCGGCGCCGAAATTGACGAAGCAGCCCATGGTGCGCGCGGCGCCGACCCGGGCGCTGATCGCAAGCTCGTTGAGGCCGTTCTGCGCCGACAGCACGTAACCATCAGGCGCCAGGTGCCGGGCAACGCCCTCGAGCGCCGCTTCCGTGGCATGCGCCTTCACCGCCAGCACGATGCGCCCGTACGTGCCTTCCAGCGCATCGGGCGTTACGGCCGGAATGACCTGCGTGAAAGTGTCGACCGGCCCTTCGATGGCGAGACCTGACGTGCGGCAGGCCTCGACATGCGCGCGCACGACATCGACCAGCAGCACCGGCACGCCGGCGCGTGCCCAATAGGCGCCCAGCGTGCCGCCGATGGCGCCGGCGCCCCAGATGACGATCGGTTCCTGTGGTGTTGTGCTCATGCGGTGCCTATGCGCAAAACGTCCTTGTGGGTGCCGATGCTGAGCACGCCGTCGGTGCCGATCCAGCCGCGCGCCATGCCCAGGGTGTTGAAGGGCGCGCAGACCTGGCCGAACGAGTCGATCGCGACCAGCCCGGCGCCGATCTTGTGCGAGGACAGCACGTCGAATACCAGCGCGTCGGTCGCCTGGCGCAGGCTCTGGCTGCCGTAGGACATCCGGGCAGCAACGTCGTAGGCCGCGACACGCCGTATGAAGACTTCGCCCTGGCCGGTGCACGACACCGCGCAGACACCGTTGCGGGCGTAGGTGCCGGCGCCGATGACGGGCGTGTCGCCGACCCGCCCCGCCGGCTTGTTGTTGAAGCCGCCGGTGGACGTGCCGGCCGCCAGGTTGCCGTCGCGATCCAAGGCGACGGCGCCCACCGTGCCGTGACGCTCGGCCTCGGAAGCCAGCAACAGGGTGCCACGCTCGGCGCGCGCCTTCAGCGATGCCAGTGCCTGCACGCGCCGCTCGGTGGTGAAGTAGTCGTTGGCGACGATCGGCAGGCCCTGCGCCCGCGCGAACGCATCGGCGGCATCACCCGACAGCAGCACGCAGTCGGACGCGTCCATCACCGCACGCGCCGCCTGGATCGGGTTGCGGATGGTGCGCACAGTGCAGACCGCACCCGCCGCCAGCGTGGCGCCGTCCATGATCGACGCGTCGAGCTCGTGCACCGCCGCTTCGGTCAGGGCGGCACCGTGGCCGGCATTGAAGTGCGGGCTGTCCTCCAGGACGACGACGGCGGCAGCGACCGCATCGAGCGCGGCGCCGCCGTCGGCCAGGATCTTCCATCCCGCCCGCAGCGAGGCTTGCAGGTGCGCCCGCGTTTCGGCCCAGTCGGCCTCGCTCTGGAGATTGGCGGCCAGGGTACCGCAGCCACCGTGGATGGCGATTGCCGGGAGGGACATATCAATTCTCGTCCTTGTCGTCCTGAGCGCAGCGAAGAACCCGTTGAGCCGTCGGCACGCACGAACCATTGAAACTAACGCACGTGCGCGATCGACAGGCTCGTGCGAAACGATCGTCTAATGGGTCCTTCGCTGCGCTCAGGACGACAGATGTCTTGCCCTGAAGGAAATGATTACCTCACTTCACCGGGCGGATGTTCATGGCCAGCGTGTCCTCATCGACACGCGGCTTGATCGTCACCTTGGCCTTCTGCATGGCCCAGGCCGAGCCGACCGACACCAGCGCCAGCCGCGGACGATCCCCCGCGACGATCTCATTGGCACGCTCGAGCAAGCCGCGGCGTTTGGCGTCATCCATCTCGACGGCAGCGTCCTGCAGGACCTTGTCGAGCTCCGGGTTCTTGTAGCCCAGCACGTTGAAGGCACCCATCCTCTTCTCTTTGTCGTTGGAGTGCGCCACCGACGACAGCGTGTAATGCGCCTCGCCGGTCAGCGTGCCCCAGCCCGACATCGCCATCGAGTAGTCGCCGCGCGTGCGGGCCGGGAAGAAGACGGCGCCGGGCTGCGCATTGGCCTGGGCATCGATGCCGATCGCCGCCAGCATCTGTGCGATCGACGTGCCGACCTGCCGGTCGCCCGGCAACCTGTCGCTGGTGAAACTGAGCGTCACCTTGAAGCCGTTGGCGTAGCCTGCCTCGGCCAGCAACTGCTTGGCGCGCGCCAGATCGTACTTCGACTCGGGCACCTTCTTGCTGTAGCCGAAGATGCCCGGTGTCACGAGCTGGTTCTGCGGCTTGCCCAGCCCTTCCATGGCGATCTCGGCCAGTGCCTTGCGGTCGATCGCGAGATCGATGGCCTCGCGCACCTTGGCGTTCTGCAGCGGGTTCTTGTCGAGTGCCGAGCCGTCCTTGGCCGTGACCTGCGCCGGCTTGTCGCGCATGTCGAGTTCCATGTTGAAGATGTAGACCGTATCGACCTTCACCACGGCGAGCTTGGCATCGCGCTCCAGGGTCGGCACATCGGACGCTGGCGTCCGCACGATCAGGTCGACCTGGCCTGCCTTCAGCTGGGCCACGCGCGCGGCGTCGTTGGCGATCTCCTTGCGGACATGGCGCTGCCAGGGCTCCTTGGGTCCCCAGTAGCCGTCGAAGCGCTCCAGCACCAGCTGCTCCTTGGGTGTCCACGACACGAACTTGTAGGGTCCGGTGCCGATGGCGGCCTTGCCGGTGTTGAACGCCTCGTTGGCGGTATCCTTGGTCAGGCCGGCCGCTGCCTTGTGCGAGACGATGAACAGGCGGATGAAATCGTTGGGCAGGCTGGGCGCCGGCCCGTCGGTGATGATGCGGATCGTGTGGGCGTCGACGATCTTCGTTTCCTTCACGCGACGCACATAGATCGTCGTCGGATTGGGGCCGGCCACCGTCGGGATGCGCTCGATCGAGAACTTCACGTCTTCGGCCGTGAAGTCCGAGCCGTCATGGAACTTCACGCCCTGGCGCAGCTTGAATTCCCAGGTCGTGGCGTCGATCGCTTTCCAGCTCTCCGCCAGCCGCGGCTCCAGCTCCAGCCCATCGCCTGACCACACCAGGGTGTCGAACACGTGCTTCAGCGCTTCGGCATGCGTGCCAGTTGCCGTGAAGTGCGGGTCGATCGACTCGGGGCCGGCGCGCACGCCGATGGTCAGGGTCTGCGCTGCCAGCGGCATGGGCGCCAGCGACAGGCAGGCGGCCGCGACCATCGCCGCGGCCAGAGTGCGTCCACAGATTTTCATGGTGAATCCTCCTGTTCGACATGCGTTGGCCAGGTCGGCGAATCCGAGACCAGGCGTGCGAGCAGCTTGGACAGCACCTGCTGCTCGTCATGGGTGAGGTCCGCCAGCATCCGCCGTTCGCGCTCCAGCATCGCCGGCAGGGTTTCATCGACGATGCGCCGGCCCTCGGCGGTCAACCGCAGGCCGTAGCGGCGCCGGTCGAGTGGATCGGCGGCGCGGCGAATCAGGCGGCGACGCAACAGCTTCTGGATCGCGCGGCTGAGCGTGTTCTTGGGGAAACCCGAAGACAGGCAGATGTCGTTGGCGGTGATGCCGTCCTTCAGAAACAGCGAATAGAGCACGACATACTCTGGCCGCATCAGGCCGTAGCGGCGCTCGATCCAGCCATAGACCGGCACGTTGAACTGCAGTGCCAGATAGTTGATGCGGAACGAGAACCAGCACGGGTTCTCCCACAGCTTCACGGCGATGACAGGATGCAGCGCCGGCACCTTGGCTGCCGGAAACCGGGCGACAGTGCCGGTCGATCGCTTCTGCGGGCTTGCCGCCATCCCCTTCCCCAATTAGTTCCATATGGAACTTGACGATACTTGCAGCCCTTGGTCAAGTGCCGCCCGCCATCCCCGCCGCGTAGGGGATGACACGAGGAAGCCCATGCGAATCACCGACATGAACTGGATGCAGGTCGAAGCACGCCTACAGCGCGACGACCGCTGCGTGCTGCCGATCGGTAGTGTGGAACAGCACGCCTATCTCAGCCTGTGCGTCGACATGATCCTGTCGGAAAAGGTGGCGTCGGATGCGGCGGAACCGCTTGAAGTGCCGGTCTACCCGGCGGTGCCGTTCGGCCTGACACCGTATTTTGCCGATTTTCCCGGCACCGTGACCTTGCGACTGTCGACCTACGTGGCGCTGCTCGACGACATCCTGGAGAGCCTGTACCGGTCGGGCTTCCGCCGCATCGTGGTCGTGAACGGCCACGGCGGAAACGGTCCGATCCAGGGCTTCTTCAAGGAATGGATGGGACGCCGCCGCGACGCTCGCATAAAATTCCACGAATGGTGGAGGGCGCCGAAGACCTGGGCCAAGGTGCTGGCGATCGACCCGGCGGCCTCGCACGCGAGCTGGATGGAGAACTTCCCGTGGACGCGCGTGCCCGGCGTGACGGTTCCCGAAACGGCCAAGCCGCTGGTCGACATGGCCCGCCTGCAGATGGCGAACCCGGCCGAGGTGCGCACGATCATCGGCGACGGCAACTACCACGGTCTCTACGAGCGCCCCGATGCCGAGGTGCTGGCGCTGTGGCAGGTCGCCGTGGATGAGACCCGTTCGGTCATCGCGGAGGATTGGCCCTAGGTCATGGTTCGTGGTCTTCATGTCGTCCTGAGCGAAGCGAAGGACCCGTTGAGCCCAGGGCTCGCACGGACCGACGACGTGGCGCACCCTGCGTCACCCGCAGTCCCGTGCGGTGCGAGGGCTCAACAGGTCCTTCGCTTCGCTCAGGACGACAGTGTGCCAATGCCCTGGCGGTCCCCATGCTCGGCTTTTTGATCCAGCGCTTCCTGCAGGCCATCGTCGTGCTGGTGGTGATCGCGGGCCTGGTCTTTGTCGGCGTGTTCGCCATCGGTAATCCAATCGATGTCCTGATCTCGCCCGACGTCACGCAGCAGATTCGCCTCGATACCATCGCCCGCTACGGCCTCGACCAGCCGCTGTGGCAGCAGTATCTCGCCTTCCTCGGCCGGCTGGTGCACGGCGATCTCGGCCGCTCATTCGTTTTCAACATGCCGGTGCTCGACCTGATCCTGTCGCGGCTGCCGGCAACGCTCGAGTTGACCCTGGCGGCGGTGATCGGCGCCACGGTGCTGGGCGTGCCGCTGGGGATGTTCGCGGGCTACCGACCCGAGAGTCCGGTGTCGCGATTGCTGATGGGTCTGTCGATCCTCGGCTTCTCGGTGCCGACCTTCTGGATCGGCCTGGTGCTGATCCTGGTCTTCGCCGTGACGCTGGGCTGGCTGCCGGCCGGTGGCCGTGGCGAGACGGCCACCCTGTTCGGCGTCGAGTGGAGCTTCCTGACCTGGGACGGCCTGCAGCATCTGCTGCTGCCGGCGATCAACCTCTCGCTGTTCAAGCTGGCGATGATGATGCGGCTGGCGCGCGCCGGCACGCGCGAGATCGTGCTCACCGACACGGTGAAGTTCGCGCGCGCCTCGGGCCAGTCGGAATGGACCATCCTGCGCCACCACGTGCTGCCGCTGATCGCCATTCCGATCGTGACCGTGTTCGGCCTGGAGTTCGGCTCGACCCTGGCCTTCGCCGTGGTGACCGAGACGATCTTCTCGTGGCCGGGACTGGGCAAGCTGATCATCGAATCAATCCAGAGCCTGGACCGCCCGGTCATGGTGGCCTACCTGATGCTGGTGGCCTTCCTGTTCATCGTCATCAACTTCCTGATCGACATCGCCTACGCAGCGCTCGATCCGCGCATCCGGGCTCGGCGATGAACAAAGACGCGCCTCTCTTCCGGCTGTGGGCGGAGTTCCGCGACAACCGCATCGCGGTGGCGGCGCTGGTCGTCATCGTCGTCATCGCGGTGCTGGCCATCTTCGCGCCGCTGATCACGCCGCAGGATCCCTACAACCTCGCCAAGCTGGTCCTGGCCGACGCGCGGCGGCCGCCCGGCGCGGTCGGCAGCAGCGGCTACGTCCATTGGCTGGGCACCGACGCCCAGGGCCGCGACCTGCTGTCGGCCATTCTCTACGGCCTGCGCATTTCGGTCGTGATCGGCGTCGCTGCCGGTGCCGTCGCCTTCGTCGTCGGCGCCACGATGGGCGCCATGGCGGCCTTCGCCGGCGGGCGCACCGAGATGCTGATCATGCGCTTCGTCGACCTGCAGCTGTCGTTCCCGGCAATCCTGCTGGCGCTGGTTCTATCGGCGCTGCTGGGCCAGGGACGCTTTCAGATGATCGCGGCGCTGGCGGTGGCGCAGTACGCCTACTTTGCGCGCACCGCGCATGGTGCCGCCGCCACGGAGCGGGCCAAGGACTATGTCGAGGCAGCCCTGTCGACGCCGCTGCCGGCCCGCTCGGTACTGTTCCGCCACATCCTGCCCAACTGCCTGCCGCCGCTGATCGTGGTGGCCACGGTGCAGGTGGCGAACTCGATCGCATTGGAGGCGACGCTGTCGTTCCTGGGGCTGGGACTGCCGGTCACCGAACCATCGCTGGGCATGCTCATCGCCAACGGCTTTCAGTATCTGCTGTCGGGCCGCTACTGGATCTCGATCTATCCCGGCATCGCGCTGATCATCCTGATCGTCGCCATCAACCTGGTCGGCGACCAGATCCGCGACCAGCTCAACCCGCGGCTCAAGCGATGAACGCGCTCGTGTCATTCCGAGCGCAGCGAGGAATCTCCCGCGCATGGAGTCTCCACTTTCAGGAGATCCCTCGCTGCGCTCGGGATGACGGGCTGGCCGAGCGATGAGCGCCCCCGTCCTGCGCGTACGCGATCTGGCGACGCACTTCTTCACACGTGCCGGAGCGCTGAAGGCTGTCGACGGCGTTTCCTTCGACCTCGATGCCGGCGAGATCCTGGGCCTGGTCGGCGAATCGGGATCGGGCAAAAGCGTCACCGGTTACTCGCTGCTGGGCCTGGTCGATCCGCCGGGGCGCATCGTGGCCGGCTCGATCCGGCTGCGCGACCAGGAGCTGGTCGGTCTGCCGGCAGCGGCGCTGCGCGATCTGCGCGGGCGGCGGCTGGCGATGGTGTTCCAGGATCCGATGACGACATTGAACCCGGTGCTCACGATCGCCACCCAGATCCAGCTGGCGATCGCCGCCCACGAGCGTGTCTCGGCGCGCGCCGGCCGCACGCGTGCCGTCGACGTGCTGACGCGTGTCGGCATACCGGATGCGGCACGCCGGCTCGACGCCTACCCACACCAGTTCTCAGGCGGCATGCGCCAGCGCGTGGCGATCGCGGTGGCACTGCTGAACCGGCCCGACGTGATCGTGGCCGATGAGCCCACCACGGCGCTCGACGTCTCGATCCAGGCGCAGATCCTGGCCGAGATGAAGTCGCTGGTGCGTGATCTCGGCACGGCGCTGATCTGGATCAGCCATGACCTTGCCGTGGTGTCGGCGTTGGCCAGCCGCATCCTGGTGATGTACGCCGGCCGCATCGTCGAGGAGGGCCCGACCGCGACGGTGCTGCGCACGCCGCGCCATCCCTATACCGGCGGGCTGCTCGACTCGCTGCCGGCGCGCGCGGCGCCCGGACAGGTGCTGCAGCAGATCCCGGGACTGCCGCCGAGTCTGGCGGCGTTGCCGACGGGATGCGCCTTTCATCCGCGTTGCGCGCGGGCTGACGCGGCTTGCCAGGTGGCGCCGGAAACGACAGCGGCGGACGCCCGCGGCTGGCGCTGCCACCATCCGCTGGAAGAGCGGTCATGAGTACGCCCTTCATCTCCGTTGCGTCGGTCAGCAAGCGCTTCGACCCCCAGCTGTCGCTGGGCGATCACATCGCCGGCGCACTGGGTGGCGTGGTCGAGACGCGGACCGTGCGCGCCGTGCAGGACGTATCTCTCGAGCTGGTACGCGGCGAGGTGCTGGGCCTGGTGGGCGAGTCGGGCTGCGGCAAGAGCACGCTGGGCCGCATGATCGCCGGCATCCTGCCGCCGACGGCCGGCGCGGTCGCCATCGACGGCGCCCCCGTGATGACGGGACGCAGACCGGCACGCAAGCGCACGACGCGCGTGCAGATGATCTTCCAGGACCCCTACGCCTCGCTCGACCCACGCATGCGCGTGGGCGATGCGCTGGCCGAGGGCCCCATTGTCCATCGCCTGGTGACCCGAGCGGAGGCATCCGCCTATGTCGCCGGTTGGTTGCGCAAGGTCGGCCTCGACGCGGACGCCGCCCAGCGCTATCCACACCAGTTCTCGGGTGGCCAGCGCCAGCGCATCGCCATCGCCCGCGCACTGGCCATGCGGCCCGATGTCCTGGTCTGCGACGAGCCGGTGGCGTCGCTTGACGTGTCGATTCAGGCGCAGGTGCTGAACCTGTTCCTGGCGCTGCGCCACGAGCTGGCACTGACCATGGTCTTCATCAGCCACCATCTGGGCGTCGTGCGTCACGTCTCGGACCGGGTCGCCATCATGTATCTGGGCCGCATCGTCGAGATCGGACCGGCCAACGCGATCTACACCAACCCGCAGCACCCCTACACCCAGGCGCTGCTGCAGAGCGTACCGCAGCTCACGCTCGCAGATGACGTGGTCACGTCGTTCAAGCCGATCGACGGTGAGCTCCCCTCGCCGCTGGCGCCGCCGCCCGGCTGCGCCTTCCACCAGCGCTGCGCTTTCGCCGAGCCGCGCTGCCGGCAACAGGTACCGGCCCTGCGCAACGTCGGACCGCAGCAAGAGGCCGCGTGCCACTTGCTTCCTGGGAGCGCGAACATCCTGCCCTGAGTCTGTCGAAGGGTCCCGCCCGCATCGGCGCGGTAGCGCCGACGCTCCCAGGTGTTCACGCCGCCCTGTCGTACGGCACCATCGGCACGGTGGGTTCGATACCGCGGCTCTTGCACCAGGCGAGATAGACGTCGCGTTGGTTGCGGGCGTCGGAGTAGTGCGTGACGTTGTCGTTCTCGTCGAGATATTCGACGCGGCCGGTCAGGTTGATCTGGATGATGCAGGGCTCATCGCCATGGCAGCGCCAGCTGTCGACGTTGCCGGGCGGCTCGTAGACGTAGGTGCCCGGCCCGACGATCTCGCCGGTGTCGATCAGTTCGCGACGGCCCGAGACGTTATAGCCATGGACCTCGCCGGTGTGGCGGTGCCGGCTGATGGTGGTGCCCGGATCGACACGCAGCTGGATCGTCCACCCGTCGAGGCCGAAGCGCAGCGGCCGGACAGCGACACCCGGACGAAGCTCAATCCACGCGATATCGGCAGTGTTGACGGGATAGGCAGTAGGGATCATGGGCCGGTCTCCTCTCTTGCTGAGACCGCACCATGGACGCTCAAGTGGCTCCTAAAAAGGACCACGACCAGCGATTGTCATTGGTCCAATCTTACGCCGCGGCCGGGACGCGGGCGAAGCGCCGGATCTGTAGCACTGTCAGCACGTTCAGCATGTAGATCACGAACGCGCCCCAGAAGATGGCGTGCGGCAGGTGATGATCCATCAGCCAGCCGAATACCGGCGGCCCGACCATCGAGCCGATGTCGAGGCCCGAATACACGAAGCCGAACACCTTACCCGAGGCACCCGGCGGTGTGGCGCCGCGCACAATCATGTCGCGCGACGGGCCGGTGAGCCCGCCGGCAACGCCGCTCAGTGCCATCAAGGGCAACACCAGCCAGGTCGGCACGCCACCCGTGGCGATGAGCGCCGTGAGTGCGCCGGCGACGAACAGGCCTATGGCCGCCACCGTATCGTGGCGCGTCGCGCGATCGGCGATCCAGCCGCCGATCACGACGCCGACCGCCGAGCCGATCAGCAGCGCCGTCAGCGCCGCAGCCGCGGCCTCCAGCCCGATCGGGAACATCTCGCGCAACGCCGGCACGGCGAACTGCTGGATGCCGACCACCGTGACGGCAATGAACGCGAAATACAGCATGCAGATCAGGATCGGCGCCGTCAGCAGCGAGGATACCTCGCCGCGCACCGAGCTCTTCTTTGCCGCCACGCGCGCCACGCGGTGATCGACCATGACGCGGCCCTGCCCCGCCACCACAGCGGCGACCAGCACGCCGGCGGCGGCCGAAATCAACGCTGCGGCCTGCCAGCCCCAGGCATGCGACAGGAAATAGATCACCGGCGCCGCCGGCACCCAGCCCAGCGTGCCGCCAAGCCCGTGCGCGCTATAGGCACGGCCCAGCCGATTGACGTTTACCGAGGCGTTGAGAATGGCGAAGTCGGCGGGGTGGAAGACGCAGTTGCCAATGCCGGCCAGCGCCACGATGGGCACCAGCGTCCAGAAGCTCGAGGCGAAACCCGCGATCAGAGTGAAGGCCGTGGCCGCGGCGATCAAGCCGAACGCCAGCGCCGGCCGCGCGCCAAAGCGATCGACGGCAAAGCCGGCCACGGTCTGGGCGATGCCGGAGATGCCGTAGAAGATGGCGCCCAGAATGCCGACCTCGGCGTAGTTCATGCCGAAGTCCGGCATCACGACGATCAGCAGGGTGGCGAGCGCGAGCTGATAGAAATGGCTCAGCCCATGGGCGATGCCGATGATGCTGATGACACGCGCATCGCGACCGAACGACTGAGACACCGCGACCGACATGGGAACTCCACGAAAAACAGACGCGTCACGCATATGCACGCGTGACGCGTCCGGACTCTACGCCAAGCCTATCACGGCGGCGAGCTTCGCTGCTTCATGGCAGGTTTGCCCGTCGCCGACTTGTACTACTGGCTGCGGCTGCCGACCGATCGTTCGGGCACCGAATAACCTGCACCACGTAGGGCTTTCTCAAGCACCGGGACCGCCTCGGCCGAACGGCCGTCGTTGCACATGGTCAAAGCGACCAGCGTCTCCACACTGGGACTGCTGCCACGGCTTTCACCGTAGGAGCGCATCGGCATGTAGCGTTCGTATTTTCGGGCGAGTGCATTGCAATAGGCGACATCATCGGACGGCAGATTGGCGGTCTGCGCCATCGCCGACCCGATCGACAAAGCCACAAATCCCAACGCAACACAGGTCATGACAACTGAATGACAGTACATGAACGCCTCACAGAACGACTGGGACATCAAGCGCCGCCGATGTGTGCGCACGGGCCCGATGCCGCAACGCACCGCGCCGTTTCGTCGCTGATTTGCGACGATCGCCTTGCGATGAGATTGCGGTCAGACGACGTGACGCCGCGACGGCAGGTCACCGCCGATGTTTGTCCGCCGGCACGACGTCACAATCGTTGCCGCTCATGAGATTGTCGCGAGCGGCGCGAAAGAAAAATCAGTGACGAAAGTGCCGTGTCGTTCCTACAGACGCGCGGCGATCAGATCTTGAAGCCCAGCGATCGCAGCTTGCGTTCCAGTACAGCGATACCGGCTTGCGTGTTGCCCTTGCGGCAATCCTCGATCGCTGCATTGGCCTCGAACACATTGTGGGCCGGGTTCGAGCGGATATCGGCGCCGGTGTTGCTGTAGCGCGTGTACTGCGCATAGAGGTGCTCGCACCGCGCGAGATCCGTTGGCGGTGCCTGAGTGGATGTCTGGGCCATGACCTGGACGGATCCCGGCACGCCGACAACGACCAGCACAAACACCCCAAGAACGATGCCCCGCATGGCTGTTCCACCCCGCCGGTTCTCGCGTGCCGCGCTCGACACGCCTTAAGCCATGCCGAACGCAGACATGAAGCGTCCTGCATCGCCGATCCGATCGTGACAGAATTTTGAGCGGTTGCACAGGTTCCTAAGAAACTATCGGCGATTGCAAACCGGCTATGCTCGCCGATCGGCTGTCAGACCTTGAATCCTTGCGCGCGTAGCATGCGCTCCAGCACCGCAATGCCGGCTTGCGTGTTGCCGCGGCGGCAATCCGCCAGCGCCGAACTGGCATCAAGCGCGCTGAGCGCACTGCCCGAGCGGCTCTCGCCGCCGGTGTTACTGTAGCGCGCGTAGAGCGCGTAGAGGTTCTCGCACCGTGCCAGATCGGCGGACTGTGCCGGGTTCGGTGCCTGGGCCCAGGCCGGAGCGGCAACGACCGCGAGCGCAAACATGATGGAAGCTATAATACGCATAGCTTGTTTCGTCCGTTCTGCAGTTGCCGGCGCGCGAACCGGCCCGCGCCGTCACCTCGTGGCCCGCGCGGCTATCACATATAGGCATCGCGAGGACCAGCGACAGGGGCGCGGCGACGCCGCACCGCCACCGACGATAAACCCGCCGTGAGGTGCGTTATTCCGGCGCAGGCAGCGCCATGAACACCTGCGAGCACGACACCACGCGCGGTGCGAACTGGTACCAGCCGCGCATGGCCTGAAACGCCGGCGTCTGCAGCGCCTCGGGCCCCGACAGCTCATAGACCGTTGTGTAGACCCTGCGCGCCGCCTTGCGGCCGACGCCGCGATCGATCTCGGTCGCATCGCCCGCCGATGCGTAGCGCCGACCACGCAGCACGCCCGGACAGGCCAGCGCATCCGGCAGGTGGACCGTGTCGTACCAGTGATTCCAATCAGCCTCGATGTCGGCATCGACCTCGACGGTCACGATGAACAGGCATGCCGGAAAGTCGGTCATGGGTGTGACACTCCTTTCGAATCACGTCAGATCACGCGGCCGCGGGACGGACCGTCAGGAACTGCGGCGCCGTCATGCCCATCGACACATAGATGCTGGTCAATGCCTCGGCGCCGACCGTGGCCGGCACCACCCACTCGGCTGGCACGAACAGCAGGCCGCCGCCGATCGGCACCGGCGCGGTGGGCACCAGCACGGCGAGGTATGACCGCCCGTCGAGATCGACCGCCTCGGGCGCCGACAGCAGCGCCAGCACCGCGACGCCACCGGGGCCGCCGAAGAAGCACCAGACAGGCGCCATGGCACTGGTGTCGGCCGTCCCCTGCTTGCCGAAGGCGCCCAGAAAGCGGCTGACCAGGCTGTAGACGGCGCCGATCACCGGCGCCCGCTCCATGATGCGCCCGATGAAGGCGACCACCCCGCTCTTGACCTGCGAGGTGACCAGCAGGCCAAAGGCGTAAAGGCACAGCACGATCACCAGGAAGCCGATGAGGTAGGCCGCAGTGGGGCTGGGCACGAAGGCAAGGCCGATCCGGGCGAGGATACCGCCGAACGCGCTGCCGGGTCCCGCCCACTCGAACAGCAAGGCGCCGACCCACACCGTGCCGCCGATGGTCAGCACCAGCGGCAGGATGGCCAGCAGTCCGGCCAGCAGGATACGGAGCTGATTGGACAGAAACCGACCCATGAGCCACCCCCAGGGAAGCGTGCGCCAGGCACCACACTACCTGAAACCCTCTCCGCCCGCGTAGCGGGGGGAGAGGGTTAGTCGGCGCGGCGCGTGATCATGGTGTCGCCGAGCACCAGCACGTCCATCTTGGTGCGCAGAAAGCAGTCCAGCGCCTCCTCCGGCTTGCAGACCACGGGCTCGTTCTCGTTGAAGCTGGTGTTGAGCACGATGGGCACGCCGGTGAGCTCTCCGAACGCCGATATCAGGCGGTGATAGCGGGCGTTGCCCTTGGTCGTCACGGTCTGCAGGCGGCCCGAGCCGTCGACATGCGTCACCGCCGGGATCGAGGGGCGACGCGCCGGCCGGATGCGGAACACCTGCATCATGAACGGCACGTCGTCGTCGGTCTCGAACCAGTCGGGCACCGCCTCGCGCAGGATCGAGGGCGCGAACGGTCGGAACGACTCGCGGCGCTTGATCTTGAGGTTGAGGATGTCCTTCATGTCGGCGCGCCGCGGATCGGCCAGGATCGAACGGTTGCCGAGCGCGCGCGGCCCCCACTCCAGCCGGCCCTGGAACCAGCCGATGACCTTGCCCTCGGCGATGGCGCCGGCCGTGCGGCGGCACAGTTCGTCTTCATTCGCGATCGTCTCAACGACGCAGTTCGCGGCATCGATGTCGGCCTGACGGGCAGCGATGGCGGCGGCGATCTCGTCCGGTGTCGCCCACGGCCCCCAGAATGCGTGGTCCATCACGAAGCTGCGCTTGGCCCGGCTGCCCTCGGGCAGCGTGTGCCAGACCTGGAAGGCCGCCCCGATCGCGCCGCCGGCATCGCCACCGGCCGACTGGATGTAGCAGTGCTTGAACGGCGAGCGCTCGTAGACCTTGCCGTTGGCCACCGAGTTGTAGGCACAGCCGCCGGAGAGCACGACGGTGTCGAGGCCGTACTTGCGATGCAGCGCGCCCAGCAGGTTGAAGAAGGCATTCTCGTACATGCCCTGCGCCGAGCGCGCGATGTCCTTGTGGCGCTGCTCCAGCGCATCGTCCTTGCCGCGCGCC
>Ga0187894_10001624_pt1 | contig 28396 bp, 27 predicted proteins | sample GBC1701081metaG_FD_136650 | JGI IMG/M metagenome (GOLD analysis project Ga0187894, IMG submission 136650) | White microbial mat communities from a lava cave in the Kipuka Kanohina Cave System on the Island of Hawaii, USA - GBC170108-1 metaG ...
GACAACGACGTGAAGAACGCCTCGAGCGACATTTCCTCGTCGACCTCGACGAAGATGTGCTCATCGCCCCCGAATGAGTACCTCGTCTTCATCGCTTGGCTGCCTCTGTCGTCAGGAGTGAAGATCAGGCCGCTTCTTCGCTGGGCATCAGCGGTTTGGCTTCGAGCCAGCTTTCCAACCACTTCGTGTGGACATCACCGGCTCTGACGGCGTCGTCGGCGGCCAGTGCCAGATGCAATGCCCTGGTCGTGGCCAGGCCCTCGATGCGCAATTCGCCCAGCGCGCGGGCGAGGCGGGCGATGGCGGCCGCCCGCGTGTCGTCCCAGACGATCAGCTTGCCGAGCAGGCTGTCGTAGAAAGGCGGCACGGCGTAGCCGGGATAGAGCATCGTGTCGAAGCGCACGCCCATGCCACCGGGGACCTGGAGGTTGCTGACGGTGCCGGGTGCCGGCAGAAAATTGCGCGTGGGGTCTTCGGCGTTGATGCGGACCTCGATCGCATGGCCGCGCGTGACGATGTCGGACTGATGCAGCGCCAGGCGTGCGCCGCCGGCGATCTCGATCATCGCGCGGACGAGATCGACGCCGGTGATCATCTCGGTCACCGGGTGCTCGACCTGGATGCGGGTGTTCATCTCGATGAAGAAGAAGTCACCCGTGGCGGCGTCGTACAAATATTCGACAGTGCCGGCGCCGCGATAGCCGACCATCTCCGCCATCCGTACGGCCGACATACACAGGGCGTCGCGTGTGTCAGGCGTCAGGCAGGACGCGGGGGCCTCTTCCCAGACCTTCTGGCGCCGCCGCTGCAGCGAGCATTCGCGCTCATAGAGATGGATCACACGCTCGCCGTCGCCCAGGACCTGGACCTCGACGTGTCGGGCGCGGGGAACGAAGCGCTCGATATAAAGGCCGCCATCGCCGAAAGCGGCCAGAGCCTCGGTACTGGCTTGCGGGATCAGCGTCTCCAGATCCGCCGGGCCTTCTGCAATCCGGATGCCACGGCCGCCGCCACCGGCCGCTGCCTTGATCATGACCGGATATCCGACCGCGGCGGCGACATGGCGTGCGGCCTCGACACCCTCGATGCGTCCTTCGGATCCCGGTACCGTCGCGACACCTGCCTTGGCGGCGACGGTGCGGGCCATCGCCTTGTCGCCCATGGCACGGATGGTCTCGGCCTTGGGCCCGATGAACATCAGGCCAGCGGCTTCCACCTTGGCCGCGAAGTCGGCGCTCTCGGACAGGAAGCCGTAGCCGGGATGAATGGCGTCAGCGCCGCTCGCGGCTGCCGCGGCGAGGATCGCGTCCTTGTTCAGGTACGACTTGGTGGCGTGCGCCTGCCCGACGTCAATGACGGAGTCGGCGAGCCGTGCCGCCAGCATGTCGCGGTCAGCCGCGCTCACAGCCTGGACGGTGTGGATACCCAGTTCACGGGCCGCCCGAATGATGCGCACGGCGATCTCGCCGCGGTTGGCCACCAGGATCCGGGAGATGGCCATCGCCGTTCAGGTCTCGACGTCGTACAGCGACTCGCCAGCCATGACCGGCGACTCGTTCTCGACATGGAAGGCGACCAGCTTGCCGGCCACGTCGGCGATCACCGGGGTGAATGTCTTCATCACCTCGATCAGACCGACGGTGTCGCCCGCCACGATGGCGTCGCCCTCGACCTTGAACGGCGGCTGGTCCGGCGCCGGCCTGCGGTAGAACGTGCCGGGAAGCGGGGCCTGGATCGTCGTCAATGCCATCTTGAATACTCCGGGCGGCGTGGCTCAAGTCGTGGGCGCTGCGGCGCGGCGGGGCTCGATCAGCCCCTCGGCGCGCAGCGTGCTGTGTAGCGTCTCGGCGATCAGGTGGGCGCCGGGCGTGTCGGAGTGAACGCAGATCGTGTCGGCGCGCACCGCGATGTCCTTGCCGCCGATGGAGCGTGTCAGGCCTTCACGGATCGCGCGCCGGGCGCGGTTGACCGCCTCCTGCGGATCCACCGGATCGTGCTCCTGGGTGATGATCAGGCTGCCGTCATCGGCATAGTCGAGATCGACGTAGTATTCGGCGATGAAGCGATGACCGCGCGCCGTGTAGACGCGTTCATGTTCGGTGTCGATCATGCCGAGCACCGCCACCTTGAAGACGTCGGCAGCATCACAGATGGCATGTGCGATCTCGGGATTGCGTGCCGCCATGCCATAGAGCGAGCCGTGCGGCTTGATGTGATACAGCCGCATGCCTTCGGCATCGAGGAAGCCCTTCAGCGCGCCGATCTGGTAGATCAGGCAGTTGGCCAGTTCCTCGCGGCCGATCCGCATTTCGCGGCGACCGAAACCCTGGCGGTCCGGCAGCGACGGATGGGCACCGACTTCCACGCCGTTGGCTTTGGCGAGGCGCACCGTCGTGCGCATGTGGTTGAAGTCGGAAGCGTGGAAGCCGCAGGCGACGTTGGCGATATGGATCGCCGGCATGATCCGGCGGTCATCGCCCAGCCGCCAGATCCCGTAGCTTTCGCCCATGTCGCAGTTCAGCAGCGTCATGTCGATCCTCGCTGGCCCGGCGGTCATTCGAGGCCGAACCGTGGCAAGTCCGCGCACTATTGTAAAATTGCAAGAATTGGTGGACCGTATCGAAAAATCAGATGCAACTGACGACTGGCCGGCACCCGGTGCGGGCGGGGCTGGCACGCGACCGAGAGGGGCTGAATGTCGTTCTCACTCAAGCAGATCCGCTATTTCATTGCGGCCGCCGAGACCGGCCAGGTATCGCACGCCGCGGCCGAACTGAACGTCTCGCAATCGGCCGTGACCGCGGCGATCCAGCAGCTCGAGGGCATCGTCGGCACGCGCCTCTTCGAGCGGCGGCCCAGCGGTGTGTCGCTGACGCCGGAAGGCGCCCGCTTCTTGTTGCACGCCCGCAACGTGATGGCCGCCGTCGACGAGGCGATGCGGGTGCCGCGACTGGCGACCGACACGGTGCGGGGCCGCGTGCGCGTGGGCGTGACGTACACGGTGGCCGGCTATTTTCTGCCGCGCCACCACGCACGCTTTTCGCGCAACTTCCCCAATGTCGAGCTTGAGCTGTTCGAAATCGCACGGCCGGCCATCGAGCAGGCGCTGATCGACGGCACCCTCGACCTTGCGGTGATGCTGGTGTCGAACCTCGAAGCCGTTGATCGCCTGCAGTCCGAGACCCTGATCCGTTCGCGGCGCCGCTTGTGGACGCCGATGGATCATTCCTTGCTGAAGCTGCCCACCGCAGGCATCGCGGATGTCGCGGCCTATCCCTATGTCATGCTGACCGTCGATGAGGCGCACCACACGGCCGAACGCTACTGGGCCAAGACACCGTACAAGCCGAACGTGATCTTCCAGGTTTCTTCAGTCGAGGCCGTGCGCAGCATGGTCGCCGCCGGCATGGGGATCACGATCCTGTCCGACATGGTCTACCGGCCGTGGTCCCTGGAAGGGCAGCGGATCGAGACGCGCCTGCTGGTCGACGAGATTCCGACGATGGATGTCGGGCTGGCGTGGCACCGCGAGCGGCCGATGAGTTCGGCCAGCCGTGCCTTCCACGATTTCCTGTCGCTGGCCTTCACCGGCGGCGGCCAGTCGCTGGCGGCATGAACTTAAGAGCGGGCGTCCCGGGATCTAGCGGCGCCGTGCCCCGTTGCGGGCTTTGCCCTTGGGCTGGTTGTGGCGCTTGGCCACGGCTTCGGCCAGCAGGCACATCAGCTCCCACATCATGGTGACGCCGACCAGTGCCGTGTTGCCGCTGGGATCGAACGGCGGCGAGACCTCGACGACGTCGCCGCCCACCAGGTCGAGCCCGCGCAGGCCACGGATCATGCGCTGCGCCTCGTGCGTGGAATAGCCGCCGACCTCGGGCGTGCCGGTGCCGGGCGCGAACACAGGATCGAGGCCATCGACGTCGAAGCTGACATAGGTGGCACCGTCGCCCACGACACGGCGCGCCTCTTCGATCACCTTGTCGACGCCGAGGTCGAAATACTCCTCGATGGTGATGACGCGGATTCCTTGCTCGTAGGCCCAGGCCATGTCGGCGTTGCCGTAGAGCGAGCCGCGGATGCCGATCTGCACAATGCGCTTGGGATCGAGCAGGCCTTCCTCGATGGCGCGGCGGAACGGCGTGCCGTGGGTGTATTTGTGGCCGCCGAAATAGGTGTCCCAGGTGTCGCTGTGGGCGTCGAAATGCACCATACCCAGCGGCCGCTTGCGGGCAATGGCACGCAGGATCGGCAGGGTGACCAGATGGTCGCCGCCGGCCGACAACGGCACGACGCCGGCCTTGTGCAGCTTGGTATAGAAGGCCTCGATGCGCGTCAGGCTGTCGTCGACGCTGGCCGGGTTGACGGGCGTGTCACCCAGATCGCCGATGCGCGCCAGTGTGTAGGGCTCGATGCCGCTGACATGGTGCACGCGGCGCATCAGGGTCGACATGTCGCGCATCTGCCGCGGGCCGTGGCGGGCGCCGGGCCGGTTGGTCGTGCCGCCGTCCCATGGCACGCCGACCAGGCCGATATCGACATCAGCCGGATCGGTGAAGGTGGGCAGGCGCATGAAGGTGGCGATGCCGCCAAAGCGCGGCACCACCATGCCCGATTGCGGCTTGGGGAAGGAACGGGGGTCGCTCATGAGGGGGCTCCGCACCGTTGGTTGTCGTTGACGGCAGTGTGCCGCAAATGGCGCCAGTGCGCCACAACCTCTCCCCGCAACCCTGTCATCCCGCTGTACTCGGGATGACGGCCAGCCGCATTTCTCACACCACGTTGCGTTCGATAACCGGGCGGTTGGCGGCGATGCGGTCGAAGCCGAACGGCGCCAGGTCCAGCGACACGTAGCGGCCCTGCGTCAGCCACTCGGCGACGGCGCGGCCGACAGCAGGTGACTGCTGGATGCCATGGCCGCTGAAGCCGGTGGCGAACAGCAGGTTGGCGATCTCCGGGTGCGGACCGACGACGCCGTTATGATCGAAGGTGTTGTACTCGTAGTAGCCGGCCCAGGTGCTCACCACCTTGACGGCGCCGAATGCCGGCACGCGCGCCGCCAGCGCCGGCCAGACCAGCTCGTCCCATTCGGCGTGGTTCGCCTCCAGCGGCAGATCGGGCGGATCCTGCATCGGCGGCGGCGAGATGCCGCCGAGGAAGTACTTGCCCTCGGGCCGGAACCAGGCACCGGTCGTGTCGATCACCAGCGGCAGCGGTTCGACCTTCTCGCGGCAGTCGAAGACGAAGACGCTGCGCCGGCGCGCCTCGACCGGCAGCGCAACGCCGGCCATTGCCGCCACCGATGCCGACCAGCAGCCGGCGGCGTTGACCACATGGCCGGCCGCCACCGTCTTGCCCGACGCCAGCCGCACCGTTGCGATCCGTCCATTCTGGCGCTCCAGTCCGACGACCTCGTCATGCAGGTAGACGGCGCCCTGGGCGCGCGCCTTGCGGCGGAATGCCTGCATCAACGCCGGCCCGTCGAACCAGCCCTCGTTGGCGACGCCGTGCGATGCCAGCACCACGCCGTCGGTATCCATCCAGGGAAACCGCGCTTTCAGCATATCAGGGCTCAGCAGCTCGACAGCACAGTCCTCGCGGCGCTGAATGGCGTGGTTGTCGCGCAGGATGCCCTCACCGGCGGCCGATGCCAGGAACAGGTAGCCCGGTTCGCGCAGGCCGAGCTCGACCGGCGGCTCGCCCTCGACCGACAGCAGCTCGCGCACGTGGCGCAGGAAGCCGATGCCAAAGCGCGACAGGTGGATGTTGAGCGGCGTCGAGAATTGCTGGCGGACGGAACTCGCCGACAGCGCCGAGGAGGCACGGGCATAGGTGGGATCGCGCTCGATTACCGCGACGCGGCCGCGCCATGTCGGATCGCGTGTCAGCCAGTAGGCGATCGAACTGCCGACAGCGCCGCCGCCGACGATGGCAACGTCGTACGTATCACTCATCGTTCGAGCCTATTTGCCGCCCGCCAGCGCCTGCGGCAGCCACAGCGCGATCTCAGGAAATGCAGTGATCATCATCGTGAACAGAACCATGATGGTCAAATAGGGCAATGTCACGCGCGCAATATAGCCCAGGCCTTCCTCGGTCAGGCCCTGGATGATGAACAGGTTGAAGCCGACCGGCGGCGTGATCTGCGCCATCTCGACCACCAGGACCAGGAAGATGCCGAACCATACTTCATCGAAACCGGCCGCCTTCACGATCGGCATCACGATCGGCAAGGTCATGACGATCATCGAGAAGCCGTCGAGGAAGCAGCCCAGCACCAGGTAGAAGGCGACCAGCGCCACGATCAGCAGGAACGAGGGCAGGCCGAGGCTGGCGACGAAGTCGGCGATCGCCTTGGGGATCCCGAGGAAGGCGGCGGCGCTGCCCAGGATCGAGGCGCCCAGCAGGATCATGGCGATCATCGAGCAGGTCAGCACGGCGCCCACCGCGATGTCGCGCAGCGACTGCAGGGTCATGCCCCCCTGCAATGCCGCTACGATCAAGGCGCCCAGCACGCCCACGGCGGCGCCTTCCGAGGGTGTGGCGAGGCCGCCATACATCGAGCCCAGCACGGCCAGAATCAAAAAGATTGCCGGCGCCAGGTCCTTGAGCGCGGCCAGGCGCTGGCCCATCGACACGTGGCGCAGGGCGCGCTCCGAGGCCGGCACGAGGTCGCGGCGGATCGTGGTGTGGATCATCACCCACATCATGAAGCAGCCGGCCAGCAGCATCCCGGGGATGAAGCCGGCGGTGAACAGCTTCAGGATCGAGACGTCGCCCAGCACACCGTAGATGATCATGATGTTGCTGGGCGGGATCAGGAATCCCAGTGTGCCGGCACCGGCCAGGCTGCCGATCGCGATGTCCTTGGAATAGCCGCGCTTGCGCAGTTCGGTGAGCGCCATGCGGCCCACGACCTGGGTCGTGGCGGCGGACGAGCCGGAGATCGCGGCGAAGATCGAGCAGCCCACGACGTTGACGTGCAGCAGGCGGCCGGGCAGCAGGCCGGCCCAGGGTGCCAGCCCGTCGAACAGCGAGCGCGACAGGCGCGTGCGGAACAGGATCTCGCCCATCACGATGAACAGCGGCAGCGCCAGCAGTTCCTGGGTCGTGAGAATGTTCCAGGCGTATTGCGACAGCAGCTTGTCGAGCGGGATGTCGCGGAAGATGAACAGCAGGATGGCGCCCGTCGCACCCAGCGCCAGCCCGATCCACAGCCCACCCGCCAGCGCCGAGAACAGGACGGCGAACATGGTCGTGACGACGGAACCCATCAAACCCTCGCTGGGAGCGCGACGCGGAAACACAGCCTCATCCTGAGGAGCGTCGCGCAGCGACGCGTCTCGAAGGATGGGCAACACAGATGGAGCCGGCGCCACCCTTCGAGACGGCCGCTACGCGGCGTCCTCGGGGTGAGGCGTAGCGCTTGCTGCACCGCGCTCACTCCGCCACCGACGCCACCTTCATGCTCTCGTCCTCGAGCTTCAGGCCGAGCGCGGCCTGGATGGTGCGGGCGAGGAACTGCAAAGCGAGCAGGACGAAGCCGAAAGCGATCGCTGCCTGCGGGATCCACAGCGCCGTGTCGCTGGAGATCGAGGTCTGGCCGCGCGTGTAGGAGCCCCAGGTGAAGCGCACCATGGCGTAGGCCATGAAGCCGACAAAGATAGTGGCCACCAGCGCGGCGGCGCCTTCCAGCACGCGGCGGGCTTCTGGCGACAGCCGGGCCAACACCAGCGACACGCGGATATGACCGCCGGCGCGCAGGGTCATCGCGGCGCCGAAGGTAAAGCAGGCCGCCATCAGGTAGGAGCTGTATTCCCAGGCCACCGGGATGTCGGCTGGCACCCAGGGAAAGATGTTCGACAGCGCCCGCACGATGACTTCGGCCAGCATCAGCAGGGTCAGCGCGATCAGGCAGCCGGCACCGAGCCAACCGTCGAGCCGGCTCAGTTTATCGATGCCGTCCAGCAGCAGGCGCAGCGGCGCCCGTGCCGCTGCGTTCACAGGCGTTCCTGACGCCATCAGGTGCGCTTCATCTCGGCGAGGTAGGCCTTGATCACCTTGTCCGATGCCGGCACGCGCTTGGTGAACGCCTCCAGGAGCGGCGCCGTCTTGGCGCGGAAGTCCTTCATCATGGCGTCCGGGATGGCGACGACCTCCATGCCGCCCTCCTTCAGCCGCTTGAGGCTGTCCTCGTCGGCTTTCAGCGACGCCGCCCAGAACTCGGGCTCGAGCTTCTTGCCGATCTCCTCGATCGCCTTCTGCTGGTCAGGCTTCAGCTTGCCCCAGGCGTCGAGATTGACGGTCACGATCTGGCACGACCAGGTGTGGTTGGTCGGGTAGACGTATTTCAGGAACTCCCAGAACTTGCCGTCGACGCCCGACACCGACGACGTCGAGACGCCGGAAACGGCGCCCGAGGCCAGCGCCGGGATCGTCTCGCCCCAGGGGATCAGCACCGGCGCCATGCCAACCGCCGCCACCATGTCCTGTGCGTTCTTGTCGGGCACGCGGATCTTGATGTTCTTCAGGCCGTCCAGCGTGTCGACCTTCACCTTCAGGTGCAGGTATTGGGTCGGCCACGGCACCATGTAGATGATCTTCTGGTTGTTCTTGGCGGCGATCTTCTCGTACTCCGGCCGCAGGTACTTGTGCAGCACCTTCAGCTCGTCGGCCGAGCCGACCAGGAACGGAACCGATTCGGTGCCCATCATCGGCTCGTCGCCGATCTGCTGGATGTTCAGCACGTCGGCCATCGGCACCAGCCCGTCGCGCACGGCGCGCAGATGCTCCGGCCCCTTGAAGCCGAGTTGGCCGCCGGCCTTCACCGTGATGTCGACGGCGCCGCCAGTGGCGGCTTTCACTGCCTCGACGAAGCGCTTGGCGTTCTGGGTGTGGAAGTTGCCCTCCGGCCACACCGTCGAGAGGTCCCATTTGACCTGCGCCCGGGCACTGCCGGCGCCGACGGCCAGTGCCGCGGCGCCGCCCATCGTGCCGAGAAAGGCCCTGCGTGTTCCCATCATGAAGTGTCTCCCTGTTTTGATGTTGGTTGCTTCGTGGTGAGCTTGTCGAACCATGAAGCGGGACGCACCGGCGTTGGCGCACAGCCTTCATGGTTCGACAAGCTCACCACGAAGGCTGTGGCTCACTCTGCCGCCTTCATTGGCGCACCATATGTCCGCTGCGCCGTGTCGGCGGAGACCAGGCCTTCCTCGACGTCGTGCGTCACCTGCTGCGGGTCGCGACGGCGCGGATCGCCCAATCCGCCGCCGCCGGGGGTCATCACCACCAGGCGATCGTCGGATGGAATCGTCTGCGTGCCCTTGCCCTTGAGTGGTGCGCCTGATTTCAGACCGACATAGCCCGGCGTGCCGTTCTGGCCGCCATCGCGGCCGCGCGGTGGATAATCGATGCGGTCATAGGCAGCCAGCAGGTCGAACGGCTTGTCGATGCTGGAGCCGATCTCGATGGTCTGGCCCAGCCCGCCGCGCCGGGCGCCGGCGCCGCCGCTGTCGCTGCGCAGCTCCTTCTTCCAGAAGATCAGCGGCGCGATCGACTCGGCGATCTCGACCGGCGTGCCGCGCACACCCGACGGGTAGGCCGTTGCCGATAGGCCATCAGCCTGCGGCCGCGCGCCCGTGCCGCCGTTGCTGGTCACCGTGATCGTGAAGCCGTAGTTGCCATCGCCTTCTGCCACCGCGCCGCGCATGTTGAGGTTCCACAGGCACGACGTGCCTTCGGCCGGTACGCGGTCGGGGATCGCCTGGCGCAGGCAGCCGAACGCCACGTCAGGCAGCATCTGGCCGATGACGTGACGCAGCAGCACCGGCGCCGGCTTCAGGGCGTTGAGGATGGTGCCCGGCGGCGCCGACACGGTGAGCGGCGCCAGCGAGCCGGCGTTGTTGGGAATGCGCGCCGACACCACGCAGCCCAGCCCGAACACGGTATAGGCGGTGGTGTAGGCGATGGGCACGTTGATGCCGCGCCGCACCTGCGGGTCGGTGCCGGTGTAGTCGACATGAATGCCGGCGTCGCTCACCGTCGTGGTGGCGACCAGCTTGATCGGCGCATCGTAGCCGTCGACCATCATTTCGTTGCGCCAGCTGCCACGCGGCAGCTTCGCCACCTCGCCCAGCACGGCCTCGCGGCTGCGCTCCAGGATGAAGGTCGACAGCGTATCGAGATCGGCCAGCCCGAACTCCTCCATCATCTCGACCAGGCGGCGGCAGCCGATGTCGTTGCAGCCGGCCAGCGAATAGACATCGCCCTCGGTGTCGACCGGCAGGCGCGTGTTGGCGCGGATCATCGCCATCAGGGTCTCGTTCATGCGGCCCTGGTCGGCGAGCTTCAGCATGGGAATATACAGGCCTTCCATGAACACGGCGGTGGCGTCGGGCCCGAAGCCGATGCCGCCGATGTCGGTCAGGTGGCTGGTGCAGGAGAACAGCGCCACCAGCCGTCCGTTCTTGAAGCAGGGCGTGGTCAGCACGAAGTCGTTGGTGTGGCCGGTGCCCATCCACGGATCGTTGGTGATGTAGATGTCGCCCGGCTTCATCGTCGCCGGCGGAAAGTGGCGAATGAAGTGCTTCACCGACTCGGCCATCGAGTTCACGTGGCCCGGCGTGCCGGTGACGGCCTGCGCTAGCATGCGGCCGTGCAGATCGAAGACGCCGGCCGACAGGTCGCCGGCTTCGCGCACGATCGGGCTGAAGGCCGTGCGCATCAGGGTCTGCGCCTGCTCCTCGACCACCGCGATCAGGCGGTTCCACATGATCTGCAGGTCGATCTGGCCAAGACTGTTGGACGACATGCGACGAATCCCCGCGACAACGCACCCGCCGGCGCGCCGTGGGCGCCGGGAGATACGCAAACTTTATGCCGCGGGAGGGCCGCTCGTCGATAGCCGTCGCCGGCCCCACCTGTCATCCTCGCTGCGCACGGGATGACAGGAGGTGGCGGCAACGGCGATCGTCGCTAGTGGCGGTCGATTTCGTGCTGAAGCAGGCTGGCGCAGGCGCGGTAGTAGGCCTCCCATTGCCGGGGCTTCCAGGTCTCCTGGTCGGTACCGTGCATCTGCCGTGCCGGCGCGCTCATCTGGGCCAGCAGGAAAGCGAACAGGTTCCTGACGGCCACAGGGCTGAAGTGTCGTCCATGCGCGATGCCGGCCATGAGGCTGGTGTTGTAGATGCCCTGGAGCTGCCGGCCGTGCCGTGGATGCTGGCGCACGGGCCACATTTTCACGAAGCCGTGCTGCTTGATCCAGGTCGGCGACCGGCCATCGGCGGTCAGCACGGTGCCCAGGGTCAACCCGGACAGCATTTCTCTTCGCGCCAGGGCCTGAAGCGCGGCGTCGGCCACAGGGTCGGCGACATACGATACCGTGGCGGCGGCTACCGAAATTCCCAGGGTGATCCGCAGGCGCGCGCGGTCGCTGGCGATCGCGGCGAGCCCTGTGTCGGCGAGCGTGACAGGATCGACGGACGTGCCGAACCCGAACGGCGGTCCGTAGGGGCCGTCGAACAAGCGCGCCAGCGACAGCGGTGCGACAGCCGCATCGATGACCTCGACCGGCGCCGGACCGATCGGCAGCGGCAGGGAGGCGTCATGTTCCTTCAGGTACATGGGCGGTCATCGGCAGGAGCAGGATCCGCCGACCTTCGATTTCAGATTGGCCTCGACCCAGCGCGCGGCGTCGGGTCCGAAGTCGAAGCTCGGGCCGATGATGCAGATCGTCGAGTGACCGCGATCGCTCTTCATCTGATTGAGCGTGCGCTGGTCGACCTCGATGCGGTCGTTGATGCAGTAGACGTAGGTCGTCGCCAGGGCGCTACCGGGAAGCAGGATGGCAAGCGCCGCCAGGGCGGCAGGGATGCGGCGCATGGGCTGTCTCCATGACGACGGCGATATCGCCGGATCGGACACCGTGTCAGCATCGGTCCATCCACCGCTACTCCCATTTGGCAATGGGTGTCGTTCGATGTCGTTTGATGTCTGCAGACCATGCTATGATTGTGTGGAGGGCATAGTTGCGCTGATCGTCAAGTCGTGTTCGGAGGTCGACGGCGATGACGTGGGAAGAGCTGAAGAACGCCCTGACCGGCGCCCAGACCACCTTCACGATGGAAACCGACCAGAAACCGCCGATCTTCACCATGGAAGTCAGCGGGGTTACGTCCACCAACATAACGTTCACGTGCCTTGGCGGTGGCGCGAACAAGAAGGTGTTCCGCGTAAAGGTTGCCGGCGAGGATCAGACGGCACCGCAATGGGTGTTGGCTGTTTCGACGGCCCAAAGCCCCGGCACGACGCTGAGCACGAAGGACATCCAGGGCGAGATCAACGTCTTGTCCAGGCTTGGCGAGAACCACATCCTGGTTCCCGAACCATTCATGTCATCCCCCGGCGACAAGGATAATTTCCGTTTTCAGATCAACATTGGCGGAGAGTATGAGCCATTTCCCCATCCCGTCTTCATCGAGGAATTTATCCCGGAGAACATTGAGATCAAAAAGCTGGGCGGCAGTGGCAAAGCGGCATTTTTCGAGGAAACGGTTTTCACTCAGGCGTCGATTGGTCCCGATCAACTGAAAAGAGCGCGCGGTGACCTCGAAAAATTGCGCGACTACCTTGAGGTCAGTCCGCAGACAAGCCAGTCCAATGCGACAAAGACGTGGAACGATTTCCAGGTCATGTACAAAAAGACGACCGGGGAGGTCGTGGTCATCGATCCAATGGAACCGGGCCCCGGCCGATATGCGGAGGATCCCGGGACATACATTGCGCAGTGGCTCGCCCGCATAGACAAGAAGCTTGCCGAACTTGAACCGTCCACGTCGTCATAGTCTTTTTCTGCGCTGATAGCGGCACTCTGGCTAACGCCGGCCGTCACTCACCATCAGTTCCAGCGGCAGTCTGTCCAGGACCTTGGACAGCGGCGCCTCGGGGCGCCGGTCCGTCACCAGGTGCGTGATCTTGTCGAAGGTGATGACTCTCACCGGGGCGTGGGAGTTGAATTTGCTGTGGTCGGCGACGACGACGGACGTGCGGGCCGATCGCAGCATCAGGGCCGACAACTCGGCCTCCTCGCGGGTGTAGTCCATCACCCAACCGTCCGGCGAGACGGCGCCGGCGCCGATGAAGGCGAAATCGGCGAAATAATGGGCCAGCATCGCCGTCGCATCGCGGCCAAGCGCGGCGTTGTTGATGGTCTGGATCTCGCCGCCCAGCATGTAGACGCGATTCTTGTTGCGCGCGGCGAACTTGCTGCAGCCGGCAATGCTGTTGGTGAAGACGGTGAGGCCGTGACGGTCGAGCAGGGCATCGGCGACAGCCTGCACCGTGCTGCCACCGCTCAGCATCACGGACGCCCCGTCGGGCACCAGGCTGGCAGCCAGCCGCCCGACGATCTGTTTGGCCTCGGCGTTGATTCCTTCGCGCACGGCGATCTCGGGTTCGCCGCGCTCCAGCGCCAGTGCGCCGCCATGCGTCTTGCGCAGCATGTTGCGCTCGGCCAGCAGCAGCAGGTCGCGCCGGATGGTCTCGCGCGACACCTTGAACTTGCGCTGCAGATCGGTGATCGACAGCGAACCGCGTTGGTCCACCATCGCAAGAATCACACTCTGACGCTGCTCGGCCAACACCGCGAACCGTCCTTCCATGGCAAAAACTGGCGGCCGCCACCGTTATAGCAGGGCTTTGCAATCGTGCGGGCTTCGATGGCTGAATGAGGGTACACTACAATCCGCAGTTGCAATTTTTTGCTGAAATGTTGCATGGCTATCGGAGCGAACCGGACTTGCGCAGGCCAGCGACGGCCAGCACCCGTGGCTCGCGGCGCTGCGGCCGTACAAAGCGGGATGGCGCCACGCCGTTCGACACCAGGTATGGGCGCGCCTCGCCGGCATCACTGCTCCCTGGCGCGACGCGCAGGCGCAGTAACGCGTCGCGCACGATGTCGAGCGCCGGCTGGTTCGGCTTGTGGCGGTGCTCGATCAACGCCAGCGTACAGGCCACCGGCGGATCCAGCTTCCGTACGACGACGTTGGGCGGTGGTTCGCTGAGCGCGACGTTCGGCACGATCGACATGCCCATGCCCAGAGTGACCATCGTCTTCATCGCTTCGATCGTGCCCATGTGCATGGGCGTGCGGGGGAGCGGCAGCTGCTTGGCGAGCCACCGCATGACCAGCGCATGGATGGCGCCGCGCGTGTGTTCCAGCACCAGCGATTGCCGGGCGGCATAGCCCGGCGTGACGACGTCGGGGATATCCGCCGTGGCGGCGGGGACGATCGCCTGCAGGGTTCGGGGCCGCAATGGCGTGACCTGCAGGTGCGTATCGTCGACCGGCAGCGTCGCCAGCCCCAGGTCGATGCGGTTCTGGATGATGCCTTCGACGGCATCGCGCGTGGGCATATTGGTGACCAGCAGCTCGATATTGGGATGCTCGCTGCGCAGGTAGCGCAGGACCGGCGGCAAATCGTAGGTCAATGCCGTCGCGGTCGTGCCGATATGGACACGGCCGAGCCAGCCGCCACGATAGCGCTGCATGGCGGCAGCGGCGGTGTCGCATTCCCGGAAGATCCGCCGCGCGTGCTCGACCAGTTCGCGGCCCGGCGCCGTCACCTGTATCCTGGTGCCCATGCGCTCGACCAGCGCCACGCCAAGGCGGCGTTCGAGTTCGCGGACCTGCAGGCTCACCGCCGGCTGCGTCAGGTTGAGGTGGCGCGCCGCCGCCGAGAAACTGCCGAGATCAATGACCTCGATGAGGGCGCGCAGCCGATCCAGGTTGAGGCCATTCATCCCAAAGAATTCCTTATCGCTACCATCAGAAGAAATTTGAATAGGGCCCGTCGGCGGACCAGCGTGGCAATTCTAGCAAAAATGTTGCTATCTGTGGAAGTGCGAGCAGGCCGGTGTGTAGCAAAAATGTTGCTATCCGTGGAAGTACGAGCAGGCCGGTGTGTTTATGAATTGATGGGGTGCTGCGCCGCACGGGAGCCGCCGGTGGGCATATGGGACTGGGGATGCCGTCATGATGCGGGCTGAATTGGCCTTGGATACGCTTCGCAACGTCTATGGCGCCGTGCTCGATCGACTCGATGTCGGCGTCATCCTGTTGGATGCGACGGGGCGTCCAACCTTCATCAACGGGCGCGCAGCGCGCATCGTCGCCGACAATGACGGGCTTGGCGCCGATCCTGCCGGCATGACGGCGTCGTCGCCGGCCGAAACGCGGGCGCTGAAAGCTGCCATCGCCGCCACGGCGAGCATGACGCCTGCGATGGCCATGACCGGCGCAACCGCGCGTCCACCCGAAAATGTCGCACCAAATCGCCTGTATCTCGAACGTCCATCAGGTCTCACGCCCCTGGTCGTTACCGTTGTTGCTCTTGAGGGCCTGGACGATGGCGGCACGCAGGAGCCGCCGCGTGCGGCACTGTTCGTCGTCGATCCGGCGGCGCCGGTGCGCATCGACACGCGTGGCCTGGGTACCGCCTATGGCCTGACGCCGCGCGAGGCGTCGATCGCCGCCTTGCTCTCACGCGGTGCCGATCTCGTGCAGGCCGCCCGTGCGCTCGGCATCGGCGTCTCCAGTGCCCGCGAATATCTCAAGCGAGCGCTGGACAAGACCGGTACCCGCCGGCAGGCGAATCTCGTCCGCCTGGTCTTGCGCAGCTTCGCCGTTTCACACTGCTGATTGCGCCGGGCTTTTTGCCGGCGGATGGTTTGTCGTGGGCAGCGGAGCTGCCAATCAGGCCGAACCGGTAACGGCCGCCGTACTCGCCGAGGCGAGCCGCCGACAGGCATGACAACGCGGCAGGTCGCAAGGCGGCCACAGACGGCATCCTCCGCTACCAGATGGTAGTATCGTACAGCGCCGGACGTCAGCCACATTCGCAATCCCAGGCATGTGGTGTGAGGCGGCGATGCCGCTGAACGAGAGCGATGTTCTCAATACGCTGGGTGACCCGATCACGGCAGGCATGGATTTCTGGATTGGTCCGGTGCACATCAGCGGCAAGTCCTACGGTGTCCTGCGCGACCATATCCTTGCCCGCAATATCCTCGTCGTCGGCGGCACCCAGACCTTGGCCCACTATGACGGGCGGACAGATGTGTTGACGACGCAGATCGGCAATTCTCCCGCCAATCTGCAAGAGCGCGCGCTGCTGCTGCACGAATGCACGCATGCGCTGGTTGACGTATTTACCAGCGACATCAAGGTCACCCGACATGTTGACGAGCTGGCCTGCTATTTCGCGCAGTTGGTGTACATGATGCGGTCGAACCCGGCATTGTCGCCTGCCGCGGGCCCGGGGCCATGGCCCACTTTTGTCCGTAGCGTGGCTGTGCTTGTTAAGCGCTTCGGACTCCATACGCTTGCCGGCAACGGATCGGTGATCAGAACGGTCGACCTGGAATGGGTGCGCCTGCAACTGGTGGCGCTGCCGGGGGTCAACTACGGCGACAGCAAAAAGGACACGCCGACGGGCGCCAACGGGCTCATCCGCAATCATTTTTTTCTCGGCGACATGCCCAAGGAGTCGCCGCCGACCACGGCGACATCACGTGAGAGCAGTCCGGGCACAGACGCCAGCGATGATTATCTAGCCGGTCGGCTGCTGGAAAAATACGCCGCGACCGACGTTGCCGGCTACGGTGCACGGTTGCGGGCGCTGCGGGAGCATTTCGCGGTCTGTTCGCTGGGCCGTGCCCAGGAACTGAACGCGCGCCTGACAGCACGGCGCAATGGTGATCGCTTCTCGGAGTTGTTCTACGACCGCCTGTCACGGGTGGAGCGCGCAATCCTGCTGCAGATTCTGGGCGGGAAAATCCTGATGTCACAGCTGCCGCGCTTCATGCGGCCATCGTGACGTTGGCAGCTTCTTTGCCACGCCACCGCTGAGCCGCTAGCGAGGTTGGCCAGATGTCGAGCAGCAACATCGATGACCTCCTGGTTCTGGGAGATCTCAGGCGCACGACGTTCCACGTCGGAGCCATCGATGGGCTCGACATCGAGCGCCTGGTCTCAGTCGTACATGCCGATTCGCAGCGGCAGGAAGGCGAAGGGACCGCTGCGATCCCGCCGCCCTGATCAGAAGTCCATGCCACCACCACCCGGCGGCATCGGCGGCGCCTTCTTCTCCGGGCGCTCGGCCACCATGGCTTCCGTCGTGATCAGCAGGCCGGCGATCGAGGCGGCGCCTTGCAGGGCGGCGCGCACGACCTTGGCCGGATCGATGATGCCTTCCTTGTACATGTCGTTGTAGCCGCCGGTCTGGGCATTGTAGCCGAAGGCATAGTCGTTCTTGTCGAGCACGCGGCCGATCACGACCGAGCTGTCCTCGCCGGCGTTGGCAGCGATCTGGCGCGCCGGCGCCTGCAGGGCGCGGCGCACGATGTCGATCCCGGTCTTCTGGTCATCGTTGGTCGACTTCAGCTTGTCGAGCACCTTGGACGCACGCAGCAAGGCCACGCCACCGCCCGGCAGAATGCCTTCCTCGACGGCGGCCTTGGTGGCGTGCATGGCGTCATCGACGCGGTCCTTGCGCTCCTTGACCTCGATCTCGGTGGCGCCACCGACCCGGATCACCGCGACGCCGCCCGACAGCTTGGCCAGGCGCTCCTGCAGCTTCTCCTTGTCGTAGTCCGACGTGGTCTCTTCGATCTGCGTCTTGATCTGCTGGACGCGCGCGGCAATCTCCTTCTTGCCGCCGGCACCGTCGACGATCGTGGTGTTCTCCTTCTCGACCACCAGCCGCTTGGCGCGGCCCAGCATGTCGAGCGTCACATTCTCCAGCTTGATGCCGAGATCCTCCGAGATCGCCGAGCCGCCGGTCAGGATGGCGATATCCTCCAGCATCGCCTTGCGGCGATCGCCGAAGCCCGGCGCCTTGACGGCGACCACCTTCAGCCCGCCACGCAGCTTGTTGACCACCAGGGTCGCCAGCGCCTCGCCCTCGACATCCTCGGCAATGATCAGCAGCGGCTTGCCCGACTGCACCACCGCTTCGAGCACCGGCAGCATCGCCTGCAGGTTCGAGAGCTTCTTCTCGTGCACCAGGATGTAGACGTCCTCCAGCTCGGCCCGCATCTTGTCGGCGTTGGTGACGAAGTAGGGCGAGACGTAGCCGCGGTCGAACTGCATGCCCTCGACGACCTCGAGCTCGGTCTCCAGGCTCTTGGCCTCCTCGACCGTGATGACGCCTTCGTTGCCGACCTTCTGCATGGCCTGGGCGAGGAACTTGCCGATCTCTTTATCGCCGTTGGCCGAGATGGTGCCGACCTGGGCGATCTCGTCGTTCTTGGTGATCTTGCGCGCGTTCTTCTGCAGGTCGGCCAGCACCGCCTCGACCGCCAGGTCGATGCCGCGCTTGAGGTCCATCGGGTTCATGCCGGCCGCCACCGCCTTGGCGCCTTCCTTGACGATGGCCTGCGCCAGCACCGTTGCGGTGGTGGTGCCGTCGCCGGCGGCGTCGCTGGTCCTGGACGCCACCTCGCGGACCATCTGGGCGCCCATGTTCTCGAACTTGTCCTCGAGCTCGACTTCCTTGGCGACGGCGACGCCGTCCTTGGTGACGCGCGGCGCGCCGAACGACTTGTCGAGCACGACATTGCGGCCCTTGGGGCCGAGCGTGACCCGCACGGCGTTGGCGAGGATGTCGACGCCCTTCAGCATCTTCTCGCGCGCCTCGGTGGAGAATTTGACGTCCTTGGCTGCCATGGTCGTTTCTCCCTGATGAAGTAGTATTCCTAGCGGCGTGCAACACCGCACCATCCGCTGGGGAAGGCGGCGCGCGTCCTCGAACGATCTGTCGACAGCACAATGTTAATGCCGGGGCGCGGCCGGGGAAAGCCGCCTCGGGCCCGACCGTGGGGGATCAGCGCCGGGGGTCTTTGACCGCCGCTGCACAAAGATCAGCCTGTCCGCGCCATGACATCATCGACAAACCGGCGCATCAGGCGCACCAGATCGCGGAAATCCTGCTCGCTCCAGGTCGCGAAGATGGGCGCGGCCATCCGCAGCCGAGCGGCATCGAGGGCCCTGGTGAGCACCCGTCCTTTGTCGGTGATCACCGCCTGGCGCACGCGACGGTCGGTTCGAGGGGCCCGACGGGCGACCAGACCGAGGCTCTCGAGCTTGGCGACCTGACGGCTGACGGTGGTGTGGTCGCGTCCGACGCGGTCGGCCAGATCAACCACGCCGATCGGCCCGCGCCGCTCGATCACGACCAACGGCGGAAAGAGCGCACGGTCCAGCGCAATGCCCGCTTCCTTGATCAGGCGCTCGTCGTTCTGCGGCCGGTTCATGATCCCGGCCAGGTCGACAAGGGCACCGTGCAACTGGCGGACCTCGTTTTTCATCTGTGTATTTTGCACATTTCACCTTGACGGCTGCGGGGCGGGTTATTACGTGCATAATACACATATATGGGACCAGGCAATGACGCAGCATGCGACGACGGACGTCTTGATCTGCGGTGCCGGTGCCGCCGGGCTGACCTTGGCCATCGAGCTGGCGCGGCGCGGCATTGCCTTCCGGTTGATCGACAAGGCGGCCGGACCGTTTCTGGGTTCGCGCGGCAAGGGGATCCAGCCGCGCAGCCTGGAAGTGTTCGAGGACCTGGGCGTCGTGAACCGGCTCGCCGCGGCCGGCGGTTTCTACCCGCCACAGCGCGTCTATCGCGACGGCGGTTTCGACGAGTCGCCGATCATGGAGGATCGCGACCCGGCACCCGATGAACCCTATCGGCGGCCGCTGATGGTGCCGCAATTTCTGACCGAAGCCATTCTGCGCGCCCGTCTGGCGGAGCTCGGCCACCACCCGCAGTTCGATTGCGCGCTGGCGGGCCTCGAGCAGGATGGCGAAGGCGTGATCGCCCGCATCTCGCAAAGCGACAGCGATACGCGTGTCCGTGCGCGATATCTCGTGGGCACCGATGGCGGCCGGAGCTTCGTGCGCCAGGCGCTGGATATCGCATTTCCCGGCGAGACCCTGGGCGTGCGCGCCGTCGTGGCCGATGTCGTCCTCGACGGTCTGGGCACGGACGCCTGGCACCGGTGGTCCGGGCATCCGCCGATGTCACTATGCCCTCTGCGCGGCACCACGCTCTTTCAGCTGCAGGCGCCGGTCGCGCTGGAGGGCGATGTCGACCTCTCGGCCGAGGGCTTGCAGGCGATGGTCAAAGCCCGCACTGGCCGCGATGACATCATCATCCATTCGGTTGCGTGGGCATCAGCCTATACCATGAATGCGCGCCTGGCCGATCATTACCGCGTCGCGCGCATCTTCCTGGCGGGGGATGCGGCCCATATCCATCCGCCAACCGGTGGCCAGGGCCTGAATACCAGCGTGCAGGACGCGTACAATCTCGGCTGGAAACTGGCGGCCGTGTTGCAGGGGGCGCCGGAGGTGCTGCTGGATACCTATGAGGCCGAACGCCGACCGATCGCGGCTGGCATGCTCGGCCTGGCGGCGAAGCTACTCGATGAGTCCCGGAAGAGCGCCGATATGCGCCGCGGCCGTGAAACGCATCAGCTGGATCTCGGTTATCCGCTGTCGACGCTGTCTCTCGAAAGGCCGATCCGCACGACGGGCATCCATGCCGGACACCGGGCGCCCGATGCGCCGTGTCGCGGTGCTGCCGGGCAGGCGATCCGGTTGTTCGATCTCTTCCGCGGTCCACACTGGACCTTGCTGGGGTACGCGGCGGACCCGGCGTCGGTGCCCGCGGCGCGTCGTGGCCTTCATGTTCATCGAGTCGGACCCGGTGGCGACGTTGTCGATGACCAAGACCATATTCGCCGCGCCTACGGTGTTGCGTCCGGCGACTGGGTCCTGATCCGGCCGGACGGCTATGTCGGTGCTGTCGTCGCGACCACCGAGACAGCCGCGCTGCGTCCATATCTGGCGGCTGTCGGTTTGCAGGAGCCGGCGTAGGCCGGCACCTTGCTCAGGCGTCGTTGCGCGCGCTGCGCAGCGGGATGAGGCGGCGCAGCCGGCCATCGCGCAGGTACAGGCCGCCCCAGGCCATGAGGCCCAGATACAGGCCGAACAGCAGGTGGCTGAAGATGGGATTGCCGACCCGCAGATGGGTGGCGATGGCGCCGCCGAGATAGCCGGTGAGCAGGATGGCGCCGAGAACCGACGTGCGCGGCATGGCGTACAGCAGCGTGCAGAGCAGCAGGAGAATGCCCAGGCCGCGCGCCATGGTCTCGCTCGCCGGATAGCCGAGCTCTGCCATGGAGTCCATGACAGCGCCGATCGGCACCAGCTTGATGCCACCGTCGAAGATCATGAACAGGATGACGAGCCCGCTGAGAATGCGGCCAGCCCAAAGTTGGCCTCGATGGGTTGCAGTTGTCATGGTCAATGCTCCTTGAGATGCAAAGTGTCCCAAGGACGAACGGTGCGATGGCATCCCGACACGACCAGGTTTTTTTGTACTAGCCTCGGGTGGCTCGTGGCGCATCGCGTACAGATCGCGGCGCCGCCGCGGCCGGCTGTCTGTCGCCGGGCAGCCACAGCGACAACATGCCACCCAACGCCAGAAGCGCCACGTTGCAGGCGAGGGCCCAGCTGAAGGCGTGCGCGTAGGCAGCGGGATCACGCGCTGTCCCCAGCGCGTCATAGAAGATGCCGCCGATGATCGCGACGCCCAGCGCGGCGCCGATCTGGAAGGTCGAGATCACGACGCCGGAGGCAAGCCCGGCATGGCGCTGATCGATGCCGCCGATCACCGCCTTGATGACGGACGGCATCACGGTGCCGAAGCCCAGTCCGCCGATGGCGAGGCCGATCTCCAGATATCCGGCAAGCGTGCCACCGACGGCGAGGGCGACCACGCCGAAGCCGAACACCTGGAGCGCGAAACCCAGGGTCAGGGCGCCGGTACCCAGATGCTGCATGACGTACGACGAGACGAGGGAGGCGACGAAAAAGCCGCCGGCGAAGGGCAGGGTGCTGAGGCCGGCGTCGAGCGGCGAGAGATGCAAGCCGGCCTGCAGGTAGATCGAGAAGGTCAGGTAGAAGGACGACAGCATGTAGAACGCCAGCGCCATAACGATGCCGACGACGAAGCCCTTGTCGCGAAACAGCGACAGCACTACCAGCGGCGCGCCGCCGCGGTCGGCCAGTCGCTTCTCGAATGCGACGAAGGCGGCAAGCGCCACGGGCGATGCGGCGAGCATGGCCACCATCCACAACGGCCATCCCCGCTCGCGCCCTTCGATCAGCGGATAGACGAGCAGACCGAGCGTTGCGGACAACAATGCGATTCCACCGATATCGAGCTTCTGCGCCTGCGGCGCCCGCGAGTCGCCGAGCAGGAACAGGCCGCCGGCGAACGTGACAAGCCCGATCGGCACGTTGATCAGGAAGATCGCCTGCCAGGTGAAGCCGAAGGGGTGCGCTGTCACCAGCACGCCACCCAGGATCTGGCCGCAGATGTTGGCCAGCCCGAACGTGGCGCCGTAGAGCGCCAGCGCGCGGCCTTGCTCGGCCGGCGGAAAGAGGACCCGGATCGAGGCCAGCACCTGTGGCGCCATGATCGTGGCGGTCAGGCCCTGCAGGACGCGGCCGGCGATGAGGATGGCCGGTGACCAGGCAAAGGCGCACAGCACCGAGGCGAGGGTGAAGCCGACCACGCCCAGCATGAACATCAGCCGGCGGCCGAGCCAGTCGCCCAACCGGCCGCCGGTGATCAGGAACACCGCATAGGTCGCGGCGTAGCCCGAAATGACGAACTGTACCTCGCTCGATGTCGCGCCGAGATCCTGTCGGATGGCCGGCAGCGCGAGGTTGACGACATTGAAATCGAGGATCGGCAGGAAGGCGCCGGTCAGCAGGACCGGCAGCGCAAACCAGCGGCGCGAGTCGCCCGTCGGCGCGGTGACGTCTTGAACGAGGGTGTGTGCTGGCATGGTCATCGGTCGCTCCCGATCGACGGCGCCCTGATGGCTGCCCGAGCGATCCTGGTGTTGCGGGACGGCGGAGTGCCGGTCGGTTCACAGCGACGGATGGCGCCTGTGCCAGTCGGTCACCTGCTGATAGGCATGGCCGGCGCGCACCAGCAGCGCCTCGTCGAGATGCCGGCCCACGAGTTGAAACGAGAGCGGCAGACCATTCCGGGTGAAGCCGCCGGGCAGGGTGATGGTCGGGCTGCCGGACATGTCGAAGGGGGTGGCGAAGCGCAGAAACGCCGCGAGCCCTTCCGGTTCGGCGAATAGCGCGGCCTCTTGCGCGAGGGTGAAATCGGCAAGCGGCTGCGTCGGAATGAGCAGCAGGTCGATGTCACGGAACAGGGCTGCGAGTGCGCCGGCAAAGGCGAGGCGCGCGTGATGCGCCTTCATCACGTCGATGCCGCTTGTCGTGCGGCCAAGCTCGATGAGCCCCGCGATCGAACCGGGACCGGCCGGGCCGTATGCCGACGCACGGGCGGGATAGGTCGACGCGTGGGCGATCGCGGTTTGGGCGGCGCAGTACGGTGCCCACGCGGCAATCACCCCGTCGGGATCGGGAACCGTCACGTCCCTGATCCTGGCGCCGAGGCCTGCCAGGACCGTGCGCGCCGCATGGACCGTCGCGACGACCTGTGGGTCGCTCCCGGTCTCGTTGTAGGAGGTATCGATGCCGATGCGCAGCTCGCGGACTCCCGCGTCGAGACCGGCAAGATAGTCGGGAACCGGTGCTGCGAGCGTGGTGGGATCGTCGGGATCCAGGCCGGCAATGGCGCCCAGCATCGCGCCGGCATCGGCAGCCGACCGGGTCATCGGGCCGACATGGTCGAGGCTGTCGGCCAACGCGAAAACACCGTAGCGACTGACCCGTCCCCAGGTCGGCTTCAGTCCAGTGATGCCGTTGGCCGCGCACGGAAAGCGGATCGAGCCACCGGTGTCGCTGCCCAGCGATGCGAAACACAGCCCCGCCGCCGTTGCGACGCCCGACCCGCTCGACGAGGCCCCCGCGTAGTAGTCCGCGTGCCACGGATTGCGCGGCGGCGTGATGGCCGGGTGATGCGTGGCAAAGGCGCCTTCCGTGAGTTGCAGTTTGCCCAGCAGGACGGCGCCGGCGTCGGCGAGCCGCTTCACGACCGTGGAATCGACGCTCGGTATGTGATCGGCATGGATCGGCATGCCGGCTGATGTGGCGATCCCGGCGGTGGCGAAGATGTCTTTGACCGCGATGGGGATGCCGTGCAGCGGTCCGCGATAGCGCCCGGTGGCGATCTCGGCCTCGGCTGCGCGGGCCTGGGCCAACGCGCGATCCGGAGTCGGCGTCGCATAGGCATGCAGCGATGGCTCGACATGTTCGATGCGCGCCAGCATGGCCTCGGTCAATGCCACCGGCGACACGGCCCGCGTCTGTAGCATCGATGCCACGTCGAGCAGGCTGGCGTAGTGCAGGTCGGTCTCCATGGATGTCCTCGTCCCCGGCTGTTCGCGTCGAAGACCGATATGGGTGGGCCTTGATCATATTGAAATGGCATGTATATCTATTTCAGAGATAACATTATGGAATGATAGACATGCCGACGTTGGACGTGGATGCCGTGCAAGCCTTCGTCCTGGTGGCCGACCTGCAGAGTTTCACCAGGGCCGCCGAAGCGCTCGACACGTCGCAAGCCGCTGTCAGCGTGAAGCTGAAGCGGCTGGAAGAACGGCTGGGCAAGAAGCTGATCGAACGAACGCCGCGGTTGGTCCGCTTGTCAGCGGACGGCGCGGCCTTTCTCGATGCCGCGCGCGGGTTCATCACGGCGCATGAGCGTGCCGTTGCCGGCCTTTCCGCGACGCCGCGTCGCCTCGCGCTCGGCATCAGCGACCATGTGGCCGGGCCCGAACTGCCCGTGTTGTTGGCGCGGCTTCATGCCTACGATCCCGCGCTGGTGATCGAGGTGCAGATCGACACCTCGCGCGGTCTGCTGGATGCCTTTGATCGCGGTGTGCTGGATGCGGCGATCATTCGTCGCGAGGACGACCGCCGCGATGGCGCGGTGCTGGCGCAGGAACGCGTGGGCTGGTTCGCCGCGCCGAGCTTCCAGCACCGGCAGGGCGAGGCGCTGCGTCTGGCGTCGCTGGCAGTGTCGTGCGGCGTGCGCAACATCGCCACGCGGGCGCTGGATACCGCCGGCGTCGCATGGACCGAAGTCTTCGTCGGTGGCGGCACGGCCGCCGTAGCGGCGGCGGTCGCCGCCGGCCTGGCGGTTGCGGCGTTGGCGCACCGCGTGGCACCGGTCGGTGCTGTCGAGGTGGGAGACCGACTTGGACTGCCGTCGCTACCGGCGTCCGAGATCGTTCTGCATGCATCACTGTCGGATGCCAGGTCACGCGAGGCACTGCGAACCCTGGCGGCCGCCTTTCGCGAACACCGGGCGTCCGCTACGTGAAGATGCCGGGAGCGCGCCACTCCTGTGGCGCACCGGCCCGTAGGGCCGGCTCATGATTTGGCGCTGCGCGCCAATGCGCCATTGGAGTGGCGCGCTTCCAGCAAAACATTAGCCGAGCTCAGGTGCCGGCTGTTCGAAAATCCACCTGCGGAAGCTCGGGTGTGATGCCGCGCCGGCGTGCAACGCCCCAGTCGCCATCGTGGTAGTGGGTGAGGATGTGATCGAAGCGCACGGTGTCCGCGACACCCGGCACGCCGTAGATGCGCTTGGTGAGCGCGGCGAGGTGGCGATAGTCGACGAGCCGCCTTCGGCTGGCGCGAAAGAGCGGATTGTAGACACCATCGAAGCGAACCAGTGGCGTGAAGATCACGACATCGGCCAGCGTCAGGTGTTGACCGAACAAAAAGGGGCGCCCGTCGGCGAGCCGGGCTTCGATCTCATCGAGGAAGCCGAAAAGCACATTCATCGCGGTGTCGTATTCACCCTGGTCCTTGGCTTGTCCGACCGCATAGACGCCCTTGGACAGGCTCTGCATGATGCGCCCATTGAGCGCATCGATCGCCGGTCTTAGCGCCGACGGATAGAGATCGACGGCTCGATTGGCGCCGACAGCGTCGAAGGCGTCGTTCAACATCCGTGCGATCTCGATCGACTCGTTGTTGACGATCTGACGCGTGTGGCGATCCCAGAGGACGGGAACGGTGATCTTGCCCGTGTAATGCGGGCTGCTCAGGCGATAAGCCTGATGCAGATACGCGAAGCCGTTGCCGGCGCGATCGACGCTCGACATGTCGTCGTTGCCGAAGGCCCATCCGTGCGGCGTGTCCCAGATCGGATGTAGGATGGACAGGGGAACGATCGCGTCCAGCCGTTTGAGCGCGTGGACCATCAAGGCGCGGTGCGCGAAGGGACAGGCATAGGAAACATAGAGGTGATACCGGCCCGGCTGGGCCGGGAACGAGCCTTCGCCTGTGATGACATGACGGAAACTTCCATCATGGATCATGGCTGTCAGCCCGGGCGGCGGCTCGATGTCACCTCTCCATATGCCGTCGATCATGAGCTTCATCGGTCATCCGTTGTTGCTGGCATCGAGGGCTCGGTGCGCCGGCCCGAGTGCTGTCTTTCATCGGCAATGTTGTCATTGCAGGATCATAATGGAAGGCCGCGTCCGATATTTCAGAGATATCGCTCTGATATGACGCGCCTGGCGTGAACGCCGGAACCGGGCACGGCGTGCGGGCCGTCGGTCCACCACTACTAAACGGCAATATCGCGCAACAACTGGTTGTGCGCACGTAAGGACCTTTCTCGGGTTTGGTCCAGACGCGTAGCGGTGGGGTCGCGCTCACCACGTCCGGCGCGTCGCAACCCGCGGCAACCGAGAAGGGACCGCAGACGATGAGTCCAAGCGCATACAAGAGTCGCTACGACAATCTGCCCGTGCGCCTCAAGAACGGACAGACGCAGACGGTTCGCGTCAATCAATACCGGCTGGCGAGTAAGAACTACAGCAAACGGGAAGCCGACAAGTTCATCGGCAAGTTCATGGACATGTTCCGCAAGGGTCGCTTCGATCTCACCCTGAACATTCATGCCGCAGCCGGATGGATTACGATCGGTGATCGCGACCTCGATGACAAAGAACAGGCCTTCAACAAGCGGACGGGCCTGAATACCACCTGGAGAATGGAGGGCAGTGGCGGCGATATCGTGAAAACCAGCAGTCAAATCCATCAGACCATCACGGACTGGCCCGCACTCCTGCGCTACGCGTTCCTCGGCAAGGGTGCGCCGGAACATGTTCAGGTCGTTCTGCAGCTGGCCGACCATTGGAACCTGGCACCGCACGGGCTGCAGGCCTACGCCGACAATTACCTGGGCCTCGACTGCAATGGCTTTGTCGGGAACTACCTGTGGCACGCCAGGCGGGGCAACAGCTGGACGCGGCTGGGTATCGGCAAGGGCAGTCTTGGACCGGACACCTGGATCGGCACCTTCTTCCAGGGCGCGACACTACTCAGCGCCTGGTCGCAGATGGAGCCCTCCAAGTCCTACCTCATGGGCATGGTGGACAAGAATGGCACCATCATCGGGGGCGGACCCAAACAACCGCCGGGCCACATTGTGATCACCGAGCCGGGCCAGCGTGCCCCACGCGGCAATGCGTTCGCGGTCCGTGTCGTGGAGGCCACCGGAGGCCATATGCCGGGACTTTGGGAAAGCTGGTACAGCCTTCGCAAGGTGCACAACCGGATCTTCGATGTCGACCGTGAGGATATGCAGGGAGGCTCGCGCTACGTCTCATTCAAGATCGTCGAGGTCAGATGATCGAGCGGCAAGAGAGCGTATCTTGTTCACATTCTTGTCGTCCTGAGCGAAGGACTTTGCGGTGCGTTGTTCAATGAATGTCGGCGCTGATGATCAGCAGCACCGCCGGTATTTGATGCCAATACCGCAAGATCCTTCGCTGCGCCCAGGATGACAGCGGAGCATACTGACTCAGTAAAGACTAGGCCCGGCCGGCCGGTGTCGGCTTGCGCTCCAGCACGATGCCGCCGGCGGCGTCGAGCCAGGCATCGAAAGTCGGCGACACGAAGGTCGAGGTCTCGTCCTCGGCGATGATCGCCGGTCCCGGCACCATGGCGCCCGCTACCAGGTCGTTGCGCCAATAGACCGGAACCTCGACATGCTGTGACTGGCGCGCGTCGAAGAAGCGGCGGGCACCCACCGGCGGCGGCGCCTTCTGCCGCGACGGCGGCGCCACCACGGTCGGCCGGCGCGCTTCGGTGGAGACCGTGACCGACCAGCTCAGTGCCTCGATGGCGGCATCGGGGATGTGGCGCTCGAACAGCTGCGCGTACGCGTGCTCGAACTCCGTGCGCAGTGTAGCGGTGTCGTCGGCCTGCAGTGGCCGCAGCGGCAGCGGCACCGTGATCTCGTGGCCCTGGCCGACATAGCGCATGTAGGCGACGCGGGTTTCGACTACCTTCTGGCCGCGTGCGCCGGGCGCC
>Ga0187894_10001625_pt1 | contig 28376 bp, 17 predicted proteins | sample GBC1701081metaG_FD_136650 | JGI IMG/M metagenome (GOLD analysis project Ga0187894, IMG submission 136650) | White microbial mat communities from a lava cave in the Kipuka Kanohina Cave System on the Island of Hawaii, USA - GBC170108-1 metaG ...
GGCGAGATGGGCGATTGGAAGCTGACCGGCTTGTCCGATCTTCCGCAAATCGCCGGTCAGGCGGGACAAGTTGCGGCGCGCCGCTACATCGTTCGGCCCGTTGGTTTAAATTCAAACCTGGTCGTGCGCGCCCGCGCCACCAGACAAATCCAGGTTCGGGTCACCGACGAGAATGACCGTCCTGTCCCGGACGTGCCCGTGATCTTTCTGTTGAATTCGGCGGGCGGGCAGAGCGTCGGCGCGATTGGCCCGCTGGGCGCGACTACCGCGAAAGTCTTCACGGACACAACGGGAATCGCCTCAGTTCAGTTCACCGCGGGCGACGTTCCCGTTTCAGGCTCGATCTCGGCGACGGTCGAAGGAACGAACGCCTCGTGGGTTGGACAGATCAGCTTGCTCAAGACCGTCACTGGATTTTGGGCTCCGCAAAACATAGTGCCGATGGCCGTGATGACCGGCGCCGTCGGAATCGCCGTCGGCGCTGTCAAGATGGCGACAGAGGATGGTAAGCCGCCAGTTCAATCGTCAGGTGGGCCGGTCATCAGACCCTAGTTGCGGCCTGTGGCAGTAGCCCGACCGTGAGAGAGGGCGTGGATTAGGCGCCACGCCCTCCCTCACGGTCGGGCTACTGCCACAGGCCATACACGCAAAGGAGCGTTATGGCAAAGATCAAACTCCGCGACTCGTTGATCATTCTGTTTGTCATTACGATGTTGATTGCGCCTGCTCGCTCGACCGCGCAATCCCAAGGTGAGCGCGGTCTGAAGATTCGCGTCGGCGCTCCCGCCAACGCCAATCAAAACGCGCCCGCGCCCACGCTGTGGGCTGTAGTCGTGGGCATTTCGCGCTATCAATACGGCGGGCAGGATGTCGAAGGCTCGCTCATCTCCAACCTCAAGTACGCGGCGGAAGACGCGCAGGCGTTCAGCAATTTCCTACGCAGCGACGAAGGCGGCGGCTTCCGCGATCCGAGCGAAGGCGGCCATCTTATCGTGCTCAAAGACGAGCAGGCGACCAGGGCCAACCTCGAACAGGCTCTGACCAAAATGAAGCAGGCCAAACCGGAGGACTATTTCGTCCTCTACATCGCCTCGCACGGCGTGCTGGTTCCTCAGACCGATCCCAAGACCAACGTCACCGAAGAGATCCCTTACTTCTTTCTCTACGACACAGACCCGCGCAGCCAGCAAAGCATCGAGCAGACCTCCCTCCGCATGGAGAAGGTGCAGCAGTTGGTCCGTGAGATTCCGGCGAAGAAGGGGTTGATCCTTTCTGACACCTGCCACAGCGCCGGACTGGATATGGCGGGGCGTGGCGTCAGACTCAACACCTCGCGCGCCAACGCGCGCCAGATCGAAGAGATGCGCAGCATTCCCGAAGGCATCGGTTTCATCGCCGCCGCGCGCCAGACCCAAAGCTCGCTCGAACGCGACGCGCTGGGCCACGGCGTCTTCACGTGGTGTCTGCTCGAAGGTTTGCGCGGGCATGCTGACGGCGACCAGGATGGAGTGGTGATCTTCGACGAGATGGCGAATTACCTCAGCCGCGAAGTGCCGCGCCTGACGAATAATCAACAGCACCCGCACGTCAATACGACCAAGCTCGGCGCCAACAAGATCGCGCTCTCCGTTGTGCGTTACACCGAATCGGTCTGCGGCTCGCAGCCTTGCGGCACGCTGGTAGTGCGCGCGCCCGACCTCAACGACGTGATGGTCTCAGTAGACGACGCGCCGCCGCTGCCGCTCAGCGCCTACACCGAACGCACGTGGCGGTTGCGCGCTGGAGACCACCGGCTGGTCTTCATTCACGGCGGCCAGCGCGAAACGATGAAGGCGACGGTCGAGCCGGATCGCTCACTCTTCTTCGAGGTCAATCTGGCTTTCAGCGAGGGCGGCGGGAACGATCTGGTCGAGTCGGGACCTGCGCAGGTCAACGTTTTCATGCGCGACGAACAGGCGCCTAAGCCGGAAGCGCGCGAGTTGTTGGTCAAAGGCGTGATGAGCTTCGACCGGCAGAATTTCGAGGAAGCGATTGATCTGCTCAACCGGGCGGTCGCGGCCAACGGCGGAGCATACGCCGACGCGTTCGTTTATCGCGGGCGCGCCGAGCAATCGCTGGGGCGCAAGCGAGAGGCCGTCGCGACTTTCCGTCAGGCGCTCGACTTGCGGCCCACCGATTACGAGACCCGCACGTTGCTGGCCGAGGCGCGTTTTGGCGCGGGCGACAACCTTGAAGCCGTCGCGAGAGAGTTGCAGGCGATCATCGCGCGTCATCCGAACGACGACTTCGCGCGACTGGTGCTGGGCGACCTGCTCTTCCTGCGCGGCGATCTGGTCGGCGCTGAATTGCAATTGCGCCGCGCCATCCGCAACCGCCCGCTCTCGCCGCCAGCGCATCTGATCCTGGCCGACGTTTTGATGGTGGCGGGCGGGCGCGAAGCCGAAGCGGCGCGCGAAACAGTGCGCTTGAGCGGCAAGACCGTCACTCAGTCGAACGCGAAATTGGCCGAAGCGATTGCGGAAGCGGAGAAGGCGCTGTCGTACTTCCAGCAGTTGTCGCAGAAGCGGGTCGCGGCGGCGCCCACGCCGAATCATCTCTCGATCTCGCACGTCATCCTGTCGGGCGCGCGTTACTCGAACACTGCCGCGCTGGCCGAAGCTCATCACGCGGTGGCGCGAGCCTTGATGCATTCGTTCGAGTACGACGACACTCAGGTCGCCAATACCGGCTACCTCGCGCGCGCCCGCGAGCAGATCAAGAAGGCTGATGAGTATGCGCGGCAACTGCGCGACCCGCTGCGGCTGGCGTTGGTGACGGAGACGAGCGCGCGCTTGTGGCTGATGCAGGAGGATGTGGCGCGCGCCATCAGCGAGGCGGAACAGGCGCTCAAAGTGGGCGCGCAGATCGTGGGACTGAAAGATTTCTTCGATCCGCATTACACGCTCTATTCGGCCTATGCCACGGCGCAGGATTTCGCCAAAGCCGCCGATCACCTGCAACTCTACCTCAACGGCTACCGCCATAAGATGAAGCCAGAGCAGCGACAGGCGCTGGACGAGGAGTTGACGGCGCTGCGGCGCAAAGCCCAACTGCAAGGCAAACCCAGCGACGGCAAATCGAAGGGGAAACGGAAGAAGGACGGGAAGTAGAACAATTCTTAACTATCAATTCTCCATTCTCAATTTTTTGCAGGGGGCGGATGGCGGTGAAGTAGGTGAAGTAGCCCCCCTGCAAAAAATTGAGAATGGAGAATTGAGAGTGGAAAATGCTCCTACCGAGGTTTGAATGATGATTACGAAAGACCCCGCGGAAACAAAACCGATCCTGAGCGAGCAGATCAAGCGCGACTACCACGTCATCAAACGGCTGGGGCGCGGCGGAATGGGAGATGTTTATCTGGCCGAGCAGGTGCGGGTCGGGCGGAGGCTGGTGGCGCTCAAAGTGCTCAACCAATCCTGGGCGGACAATTTGCAGGTGGTCAAACGGTTTGAAGCCGAAGCCGCGACCGCCGGATTGATTCACCATCGCAACGTCGTGACGATCTACGATAGCCGCCTGACGGACGACGGCCAGATCTACGTCGCGATGGAGTTCGTCGCCGGACAGACGCTGCGCGAATTTATGGCTGAGCGGAAGCGACTGCCGCTGGACGAGGTCGTCGAGATCACCAAACAAATCTGCGCCGGTCTGACCGCCGCGCACAAGCTGGGCATCGTGCATCGCGACATCAAGCCCGACAACATCATGCTGGTCGAAGAAGAGGATGGCTCGCTGGCGGTCAAGCTGCTCGATTTCGGCATCGCGCGTTTGTCCGAGTCGCAATCCGCCAACATCAACACCAAACCCGGCTTGATCCTCGGCACGCCCGCTTATATGTCGCCGGAGCAGGCCGCCGGATCAATCGGCGACCAGATTGACGCGCGCTCGGACATCTATTCGGTGGCGATCGTCATTTACGAAATGCTCACGGGCCGTGTCATCTTCGAGGGCGAGTCGTGGCTGGCGGTCTTGCGCCAGCACCTTTACGATCCGCCTTCGCCGCCGAGCCGGTTCTGCGAGGGAGATTACATCCCGCCGGCCGTGGATCGGGTGATCATGAACGCGCTGGCGAAGGATCGTGGCCAGCGCCCGCAGAGCGCCGCTGAATTCGCGCGCGCGTTGGAGGAAGCTTGCAGGGAAGCCCAGGGCGCCGCCGCCGCGCCCACCACTCGCAACCCGCGAGCCAGGGGCGAATTGATGAACCCGGACGCCGCCGCTCCCGATGCCGCGGTGACGAAACCGCTTCTGGACGCCCCGATTCACCAGCAAACAGCCACGCGAAACGACGGAGTCGGTCACGCAGGCCCGGGAAAGCTGGGCTTGATTCTGGCCGCGCTGGTTGCCTGTGCGCTGCTGGGTTGGGCAGGGTGGATGTTGAGAAAGACGAATTCCAGAGCGCCGAATCCATTGAACCCGGCGCCCAGCCCGGCTGCGTCGAATCCGGTTAATGCTCCATCCGCTGTCATAAAAGATTTGCTCAGCTACCGTATCCGGTTTGATCGACCGGCTGGCGGATTGATAACGCCGCCCAATCTCACCGTGCGGTCCGGCCAGTCCATTTTCTTTCAATTCAAGCTGACGCGACCGGGAGCCGTCTATCTTCTGGAAGAATTGAAGGACGGATCGTGGCGTTGGTTCGATGCGACGGCGAGTGGCCAGGCGCCGGTCCAACCGGCTGGGAAATGGATAGACCTTCCGCGCGAGCATTACTACACGCTCAACGACGAGACTGGCGAAGAGAAGTTCCGGGTGATTTATGTTCCCGAACATCTGCGCTGGTCGCTGGCGGAAGCAGTCTCTCCCTCGCGCGTCGAAATCAGCCGGGAAAAGAAGTTCGAAGGATCGGCGGTGATTGAGCCGGAAGCAGTCAATCGCGCGCTGGCGCGGCTCAACGTTGACGGCGTCGGGCTGGAAGCGGAGGGAAGCCGGATTGGAAACGCCGTCGAGTACCGCCTGCGGCAGCGCGGAGATGAATTGCGCGCCGCTCATTATCAAATCACGCTGAACCACATCGCGAGGTAGTGAAATATGTTGATCCGAAAATTCATCATCAGCCTGATCGGCCTGTCGTTATTGGGCTTTCAGGGAGTTGGGCAGGAAGCCAAGCAGGGAGTTGGACAGTCGCCGGCGCAGCCGGATGCGATCCGGGGCGGATGGTTGAAGAGCCGGTCTTCGCTGGCTAGCGGGTCCAAACCCACGCCGCGAACCCAGCCGAAACCGCCCGCGCCCGTCAATCCCCAGGAACCGTGCAGAAAAACACCGGCGCCCGGCGCCGCTTCGACCCGCCCGCAGACCGCGCTCGGATTGGGCTACACGCTTTTCCTGGCCACCGAAACGGGCGGCCTGATGCGCGTCACTCCCGACCGTCAATTCAGATCGGGCGATCGCATAAGCCTGCTGGTCGAGGCCAACCGGAATGGTTACATCTACATCTTCAGCCAGGAAAATGACGAGGCTCCAAGACTGCTCTTTCCGAACTCCGCCATCGCCAACGGTAACAACTGTGTCGCAGCCCACCAGACCTTCTGGCTCCCCGAAAAAGGGGAGATCGAATTCGACGACCGCCCGGCCAAAGAGAAGCTGCTGGTCGTCTTCAGCGAGCAACCGCTGGCCAACCTCGCCCCCAGCGCCAAGCCGGAAGGCGAAGTGGTCGAGGCCAGGCTGTTTCAGGAAGTCACTCTGGAAACAGCGATGCGCAAAGGCGGGCGCCTCGGCGCAGGCAGTTTGCTGACTCAAACCGAAGGCAAGCGCGGAGTGAGATTGAGCGTGAAAGACCCCGCGCCCGCCTTCATCCTACTGAATCAGGATGCGGCGCAAACGCGCATCGTCGCGAGCATTCAGTTGACGCATCGCTGATTCAGGTGAGTAAACACGACTTGTCTAGTTGAAGCTCGCAGGCGACCCGCAGCTTCAAGAGACGGACTCTAAACTCCGTCCTACGGTGCGGCGAGTTGTCTCCAGGTCACAGCACAAGTCGTTAAGCGAGCGTTTCAGAACGTCGAAACCACCAACCGCCCTCAAAATCTGTTATCCCGATACCACGGCCATTTGCCGCGTATCAGGTTGGCGAAGCTGCGGGTCGGGTTGAGAAGTCCTCTGATCACAATCTGAATGTTGCGATTGCCGATCTTGTTTTCCAGGCGCTGAATCAGATAACGATCAATCATATCTTCTCCGACCAGCCATCCGGTACCCACCACCGGCGTAACGACAATGTCAACGTAGGCCATCGGATTTTTGGCTTTGCCATAAGGCCGGATGCCGATATTGCCAATGCCGGCTTCGCCGACCAAGCCAAGCTCGAACTGAGTGCTGTATGCGAAGCTCCAGCCGAAAGCTTTCAATCGGCTCCGCCAATAGCTCTTCTTCAGGCTGACTTCTTCTCTGACGCCCTTCGGATCGTTATGAACCTGAATGAAGCCAGTAACCGAACCCATCATCGGATGTCCGATGTAATTGACCAGGAATGGGTCGCCATCCCCCCAGCCGCGCAAAGACCGCAAGGCTCTGAAATAGTCCTTGAAGAAAGGCCCTTTCAAGTCCGCCCGCGTGCCTTCTTCGGTTGCCAGCCTGAACGCGTGTTGAATTCCGAGAAAGATCATTGATTGCTTGAATGCGTTCTCCCAATCGAACGAGTCTTTCCTCTGACCTTCAAGCAGATATTGATCCAGCGCGTGATCCGGCAGCGGTTGAATCGGATCAGGAGGATCATCCGGCCTGGCTTTCAACTTCGATTTTTCCTTGGTGTCGTCGGAAACGGCAGTCGAGTTTGAAGGAGGATCATTTCCCGGAGCTCTCGCTTCGGGCGGATTGGCCTCGCGCAAAGCGGCGGTGAGCGCAGCGTCGAGATTTACGGTTTGAGCTGATGATTCGATGGGAAAGCATGGGCACAACGCAAACGCCGCTGCTACTATGACCATCTTCCCGGTAACGTGCGAAGAAAACGGGGCACTACTTATCCACTTCATACAAAGCCACTGAATGAATGTGATAAACGATCTTTCTCACGTAAATTTGGTTGTGTCACTGCGGCAGTGCGGGAAGGGGTTCACTGCTCGAACGAATAAGCTTTGATTAGCTTAAGTGACAACCGGAGCTTACACGCTGAGTTTTGACTTGGCAAGTCAACCAGAATCAGCGCCCAGTGAAGCGAGCGCCAAGGGTTTATTGCGCCGACTGTCCGGCGCGCTGCGGATCGAGCTTCATTTGCCGCAGCAACTCTTGAAAGCGTTGATCAGCCCGCAGAAAGTCAAACTCCGGTGAAACTTTTATCTGCGGCAGCCAACGGTCTCGCTGGACGAACGCCTCCGAAAGCCAATGCAGCGTCAACTCCTTGTCTTTGACTCTGGCATACTGGCTGGCGAAGTTGTACGGTGTGTATTTCCGGTTGACCAGGGGCTTCATATGTTCGATGAACTCCTGCAAAGCCGCCTGGTAACCGGCCGCGGCATACGTCTTCCCCAGCCGCTCGGCGGGAGCGGGCCACTCTTCGATCAGCAGCGCCTGCCGCAACGCCGCGATAGCTTCGGCGAAATTTCCCTGCATGTGATGGATCCGGGCCAGATTCCAATAAATGCCCGAGTAGTTCGCGTCCAACCCGATGGTTTTCCGTAACTGCGCCGCCGCTTCCTCGTAGCGGTGGGCGAAGAGCATCGAGGTTCCATAGTAGAAGTTGGCGTTGACCGAATGTGGATCGAGCCGCAACGCCTGCTGCAATTGCTCTTCGGCTTCGGCGAAGCGTCCCAGCTTGGCCAGGTACCAGCCGAATCGCTGGCGGGTGTTGAAATTGTTGGGGTCGAGTTTCAGCGCCCGGCGATAAGCCAACTCCGCCTTCTCCCAATCCCAATCATATTGCTCGTGAATGACGGCCAGAGTGGCCTGCGCTTCAGGCAACTCCGGGTTGAGCCGCAAAGCCTGATCCACCGCTTCCCTGGCTTGAGCAATCGTCGCCGGCTGAGAAGAGATGCCGGCGTTGTAAAGGAATTGATAGCCGTCGGCCAGTCCGACCCAGGCCAGCTCAAAGTCCGGATCCAGCTCCAAGGCCTTCTTAAAGTAAGTGAGGCGCATCTCGTCATCGCCGATGCCCTGGTTTTCCAGCCGGAGAAAGTAGCGCCCTTTCAAGTAGTTCTCGTAGGCCTCCAGATTTTCCGTCGGGCGTTTGGCGAGCCGCGCCCGCTCGTTCTCACTCAACCGCAGGGTGAGCGATTGGACGACTTTGGCCGCCACCGCGTCCTGGAGGGCGAAAGTATCGGTCATGGCTTCATCGAACTGTTGCGCCCAGACCTGCGCCCCGTCGCTGACTCTGAGCATTTGCATTGTGACACGCAGTTTGGCGCCTTCGCGCTGCACCCGCCCTTCCAGCACAGCGTCCACTTCGAGCTTCCGGCCAGCGGCGAGCGGTTCCTGCTCAGTTCTGGCGTAACGCAGCACGGCGCTGGTCGGGCGCACCGCGAGCTGGTTGAGCATGCTCAGTTGGGTGATCAGGGCATCGGTGAGCCGCAGCCGCAAACTTTCGTCATCACCGGGCTGTCCCAAAGTTTGCAGCGGCAATACGGCGATGGACTTGATCTCGGCCGTCGTCTTTGCCACTCGCTCACCGCGGAAGAAGACAAATACGCCTACCGAGCAGAGCGCCAATAGCACACCGGCCAACCAGCCGGCCGCCGCGCGCTGCTTCAAGAATGGTTTCGCCGGTTCAGCCGCAGGCGCGATTGTGGCGACGGGTTGGGTGGGCTTGCTCTCCGGCGCATTGGATATTCGCTGCTCCGGCTCCACCACCTGCACTTCAGCCGTAAAGCGATAGCCCACACGCGGGACGGTTTCGATGTAAGCGAGCGCGCCGTCGTGTTGCGCCAGCGTCTTGCGCAAGGTCGAGACGGCGACCGTCAGGTTGGCGTCTTCGACAACCGTGCCGCCCCAGACCGCCTGCATCAACTCCTCTCGCTCGACCACCTTGCCCGCCCTTTCCAACAATACGATCAACGTCTCCATCGCTTTTGGCGGCAGCAGGATCGGCTCGCCATTGCGCGTCAAACGCGGTTTATGCGGGTCGAGGCGGAAGGAGCCGAACTCGAATAAATGGTTGTCATCAATGCGCATAGGCCGTCTTTAGAAATTCCTTGAGCACAATTTAGCCAAAGCTTAAGGACATCCACCACGTGGATTGGGTAAACATTGCCAGGTGAAATTATGGTGATTCGCGAACTTGCTGATCCGCGCGGCATCGTAAGCCACAAATGACGCGCGGGCAAGGAGGCGGCAGCTTTCTCTTGTCATCAAGCCCATTTTCGCCAACTTTCAGAGGACAACTATGAGCCAATCAACCATTCAGAAAAACGAGGACAAGATCGTCGAGGAGCATACCGTGCGGGATGCGCTCGGCCTGATGAAACAACTCGGAGTAATTCAATAGGAGAAACAGCAATGAAGAGCAATTTGGAGATCGCCAAAGAAGCTTATGCCGCCTACGTGCGCGGCGAGATCGAATCGGTAGTGCGAGATTACGCCACCGAAGATGTCGAATATCACTTTCCCGGCCCCGCCGTCGTTCCGTATTACGGCGCGTGGCGCGGGCATGCGGGGTTGCTGGAATTCTTTGCGGCGATTGACGGCGCGTTCGAGATTCTGGCCTGGGAAGCGCGCGAGTTCTTTGCGAACGACGACCGCATCGCCGTTTACGGCTACGCGAAATCGCGCGTCAAAGCCACCGGGAAAGTCGTGGAAGACGAGTGGATGCACCTGCTGACGATGCGCGATGGCAAGATCGCGCGCTTACAGGGATTTGAGAATACCGCCGAGTCGGCGGCGGCGATGACCGCTTGAAAGTTCGCAGCGGCGACGCGCATGAATGGGAGGGGCAATGAGCGAGCGTGACAGTTTCTCGGCTCAGCCGGAGGAGCAGATCAAAATGAGCGAGCGTATGTATCTCTCGGCTCAGCTCAAAGAGTTGATCGATGGTTTCTACAAAGTTTCGAAGAAGCACAAGAGAATACACAGGGCGTTGCGTTATACGGTCTTTGCGATGACGGCGTGTTCGACTGTCCTGGCGAGCTTCGCCTTGTACTTTCCCGCATACCAGTCGGGCATCAGCCTGGCCATCGTCTTCATCTCGGTTGCGTCCGGCGTGGTCACTTCGATTGAGGGGCTGCGTAAACCCGGGGAGCTTTGGATTCACGAGCGCACGACCCACTATGCCTTGAAAGACCTGAAACGCGAGTTGGAGTATTTGGAGTACAGACCTGCGGATCAGAATCCTCCTCCGACGCTCGACGGAATCTTTACCCGGATGCAAAGCATTCTGGGAGCGTCAGGAGATAAGTGGAACCGAGACATCGCGTCCAGAAGCGACCCACACAACGCTTCGGGGCCTGCGCCGCCGGGTGGCAGACCTGAATAAACTCGCTGGTCATGAAGAAATCGAACTGCTACACAAGAAAGCTTAGGAGCCAAACATGCCAAATGCCCTACCGCCGCATGCGAAACCCGGCGCGCCCAAATTGGTTCGCATAAAAGGAAAGTTGCTCTCTGGGAAGAGACGGCAAAGACTCGAAGGGATCAACATCATCATTTTTGCCGCTACAGCCAAAAATCCCACGGATGAGGACTACTTTCCCGTCGCCGCGGGGGTGACCGAGACCAACGGCTATTTCTTCACGAGCCAGCTTTCCTTCCCCAATCCTGCCGATGCGGATAAATTGACTGGGGCGAAGGCTTTGATCGGTTTGGATTCCGTGGTCGAGAAAATCATCCGGTTGACGCCCACTCCGGCAGCGGGTTCTCCATCAGAAGGCACGAGCCGACCGGGGCTGGTTGAGAAATTACCGGAGAAGGTAGTTGAAGTTCTTAATCGGCTACCAAAGCCGTTTGGAAAACAGCTTGAGAAATTGCTAGCGGAATGGTTGACGCCCACTTCGGCAGGGCGATTACCCGATCGGCTAATCCTTTTCGTGGATGACGGAGGTGTGGAAGAAAGCTCTTCAGAATGCGGCTGCGGCGTTCTGAACTTTCACGAGAAGAAGGCGATTGATGAGTTCTCTTTCTACACGGTGTTGCGAACCACCGAGCCGACGATAGAGGCTTCCACCATTGGCGATATTGACGAGGTGTCGCTAGAAGAGTTGCTTGGCAAGGACAATTCGCTCCTCGACAGCATTAAGGGAGTCAAAGTGGGCAGGAAGGCCCTGGAGCAATTTCTCAATAAAAAGGCTGGGTTGACGAAGGAGACATTGCCGTTGTTGTTGGACTTGGATCGCGCGGCGCGGTTGCGTAAGAGGCTGCGTGACCTTCCGCTTCCGAAAGGGCGCGTGACGCTCAATGACAAACACGCGATTGATTGGGACGACCAGCCGACGATCTATCAAGCGACCAGCGTCGCGCACGGGCGCCTGCTGCATTTCAAGCAGGAGTGGTTTGGAGATGGATACTCGATCGGCGATTTGCTCTATTCGCTGCCGCTCGCGCCTGGGCAGCGGAAACAGATCGTCGTGTTCGATTGGGACAGACGGGAATCGGCGGCGAATACCCAGCAATTAGATTACCAGGAGAGCCTTTATAACTCGCTCAGCCGCGATCGCGATGTGAATGAAATTGCGGAGGCGACGCTGTTTGAAAGTTTGAAGGGGCATTCGGATGCGACTACTTCCGGCGTCGGTTGGGGCGTGGGCGGCGGCGCGCTAGGGATAATCCCTGCGGGAGATGTGCCGATCCCATTCGGGCTGTTGGCCGGGGTGGCCGGCGGAACATCTAAGGGCAGCTCCAAGTCGAACCTAACCGGGGAGCGCACGGCGACGGCCAGCAGCCAGCAGCATATTCAAGATAACACCATCCAGGCGGCAAATGCGGTGCGGAGCCAGCGGGCGACGATCATTCAGACGGTTTCGCAGGGAGAGCGATTTGAGGTTTCGGCGGAAGCGGTGGCGAATTACAACCACTGTCACGCGATGACGGTGCAGTACTTTGAGGTGTTGCGTCACTTCCAGGTGCAGACGCGGTTAGCCGGCGTGCAGGAATGCCTGTTCATCCCCCTGAAGATGACTCCATTCGATCGGACAAAGGCGTTGCGTTGGAGGGGGATCCTCGTCCGCCTCTTGCGGCGGCGCGACCTCGCGCCCGCCTTTGACGCGCTCGAACGCGTAGATGAAGAACTCTCCGGGAGCGACAATTATTATGATGCGATCGGATTTCCGAAAAAGATGTTCGCCCAGGAGGAGATCGAATATGTGGAAGGAGAGCTGTACATAGAGTTTCACCTGATGCGTCCGAGAAACGACGACGACGACAAGTTCGTGGAGGCGAACTGGGATCATCTGAGGCCTTACATTGGAAGTCCTCGTGAGTATTACGACTCGTATCTGCGGAGCGAAAAGAAACGCGATGAGATTTTCGCCGGCACGGCGGGCGCGCGCATCGCCGAAGCGGTCTTAAGGGAGTTGCGCGTGACGGCCATCCGAAGTTCAGGCGCCGGGAGCGCCTCGGCGCCGATTCCGGTTGATTTCACTTTGTTGTCGGATTTTCGAAATCGCCAGCCGCTTCACGTCTCGCTCAGAATGGCCGGCGCCCCGAAACTGAAGCGTGATGACATTGACGCCGTTCGGATCGGGTTCCGGCGATCGAGGCAGGCCGAAGCGCTCCGCGCCCTGCTCGGCAACAGCCTGAAGCTGATTGTCCGTTCCGGTTCCTTGCGCTACCGGACGGCAAATCTCTCCGAATACCTGTTTAAAGACACCCAAATCAACAACGACCTCACGCTCGATGGCGACCTGGCGCTGGTCGCCACGCCGCTCAATCGGCGGGAATTGAGGAACCCACGCCTGGAAGACGTCGAGATGGCGAACGCTTTACTGCGGCACCTGAACGAGAACCTTGAGTATTACCATCAGTGCATCTGGTCGCGGATGGACCCGCAGCGCCGTTTTATGTTGCTGGATGGCATCATCGCCCCCGGGAATGCCAACGGACGCAGCGTGGCCTCGGTGGTCGAGAACCGGTTGATTGGGATCGCGGGCAATTCGCTGGTGATGCCGGTCGCGCCGGGATTCCGCCTGGACCCGACGATTCAAAAAGATGTCGACCTTTTCGAGCATTACTACGAAGACCCGCGCGATCCGCAGCGCCTGAGTTTGCCGACAAAGGGCGTCTTTGCGGAAGCGGTTATGGGATCGTGTAATAGTTGCGAGAAGATAAATGAGGACCGCTTCTGGCGCTGGGAGCAGGCTCCGATTCCCGACTCGCCGACCGCGATTGGAACCGTGACGCCTCCGACGCCGGCGGCGTTACAGCCCAACCTCCAGGGGCGGGATTTCCCGGCTCCGTTAATCAACATTCAGAACGCGCCGGACCTGCCCGCGCCGCAGGGCTTTGACGGATTGGCTCAGCTTCTCGGCAATCCGAATCTGTTTCGGGACATCACGGGGCTGACCGAGAATCAACGGAATGCCCTGCAAACGCTCCAGCGGCTGGCGCAATCGGCGGAGTTTTTCGGGCAACAGGGCGCTGACCTTGCGAAGTTGGCGGCAAACACAATGTCGCCGAACATCGAGGAGTTGAAGCAGGCCAAACGCGAAAACCTGATCGCCAGCGACAAAGCGCGCGAAATGTATACGAAGCAGGCGGAGAATCGGCTCGAAAGGGAGTCGTCCGACCAGAGCCGCGCGGGCGAGTTGATCCGCGAACGCGAACAGTTGCAGCAGGCGGTGAAGGAATCGCGGATCGGCCAACAGGAGGCCGGCGAGATCAGTCGGTTGCTGAAAGAACTGCGCGAAAAAGAGAGCCAATCAACGCTCGACCGTAGCGAAGTGAAGGAGATCATCAAAGAATCAGAACGCTTCGAACACGAGTCCGCGAGCGGAAAGACGCGGATTGAGCAGGCGCCGAAGCCGAAAAAACGCGACATCCAGTTCCACGTGACGATCCAAGACCCCTACGGTACGCCGTTCACAAAAGACACAATTCCGGCGAATGATTACCTACTCCAAATCGTAGGTGAGAACGGCGTGGACGATACAGTCAGCCTTCAGCTTAGCGGTACACGATTCGGTGGTGTGCTTAAAAACGCGGCGTTGTCGAATGCGCAGCTAACCGTGCAATTGTTCGATACAACAGTTGCCTCAGACAATATTGTTTTCTCGGGAGTGAAAACGTTTAACGTGGCTCCGGACGCTAAATTTGTGTCGGTGACCGCCACTATGAAATATGTAAAACAGACCACGACCAAGACCAATACGACCACGCACACAAGTCAAATCGAGGGGAAATTGGACATTTCGCTTGGTGGAAAGCTCTCTGTTGCGTTTAAGCGTGCGCTTTCAAAGCTTCTGGAAGTGTCGGCTATCGCGGAACGGAGTCTCGGAATTAGCGGAGGCATCAGCGGCGGCATAACCGAGGGCACAACCAACACAACTACTGATACTCTTGAAGTCCTCCTGCCGACTGGAGGACTTGATGTCGTTGTGAACTAAATCTACTTTGGAGGCTGCCAAAGCCGGGGGGAGAAAGACCTGCTCGACCTGCTGTTCGACGAAAATCCCAAATAGTCCGTCAGCTTTTTGCGCTCCCTGCCGACACCATATTCGCTGACGCCTAACCGCGTTTCCAATCAGCCGCGCGCGCCTCTCCTGGTGTTTTTTTGACTACGCCTCGCGCTTGCGCTCCGCCCGGCGCCTGCCGTTCGAACTAACAAAACGCTGCGGCGCTGGCCTGAATTGAGCGCGCAATTTGGTACTATACCCGCGCAAAATCATCTAAAACCACCAACCGAGGTAAGCAATGAACGGAAGAATGCCTGTTGTCGCATTTGTCTTGTTCGCGTTGACGAAACGCTGCAATCGGTTGTCCCGCAAGTCTTTTCGGATGCGGAGGCGGAGGTCGGCTTCGCCGAGAGTGGCGATGTGTTTGAAGCGGCGCGTCACAAGCTGGCGACGGCGATTGCCAAAGCGAAAAAGGGAGAGAAATCGCAATGACAGTTCTTCAAGTATCTTGCGTCCAGATGCATTGGGCGAAGCCGATTGAATACAACCTCGACCGGACGCTTCATTTCATCGAAGCGGCGGCGCGCGAGGGAAGCCGCGTCGTCCTGTTTCCCGAAACCAACCTCACCAGCTACTACTTCCCATACGCTGTCGAGCTTGAACCACTAAAAGTTGAGAGCGCGCTCAATGAAACGCGCGAGGCGGCGGCGCGTCACAACATCTGGGTGATCGCCGGAACGTTGAAAAAGACCGAAGACCGGGTGCTCAACCTCGCGCACGTGATCAATCCGTCGGGCGAGATCGTTCACGAATACGCCAAAGTCCACATGGCCGGGCGCGATGAAAAGAAATATTGCCGGGGCGGCGACAAACTCTCGCTCTTCGAAATTGACGGCATTACGTGTACGCTGGTCATCTGTCGCGACGGACGCCATCCTGAGCTTTACCGCATCCCGGCGATGGCCGGCGCGCAGATACTTTTTCATCCCTCGTGCAGTTCTGACGAGATCGAAGCCGTCGCGTGGAAGAGGCTGTCCGGGCGCGCGCAGCATCCGGTCGGGCCGCACACCAAAATTTTCCACTGCGTAGCCAACACCATCGGCCAGTCGCCCGACGGCAAACAAACTTCGAGCGGCGCGTCGTTCATCCGCGAACCTTCAGGTATTCCTCTGGCCGAAGCGGGTTATTACCAGGAAGAGATGATCACAGCCACGCTCGATCTGGAACGCGCGGATCGTTCGTACATTCTCGATAGTTTGAATACTCCGTCGTGGATGAGCAGGTATTGGCAGGAGATGATCGAAGAGGTCAGGGCGCGGGCTGATGAGGAGCCGGAATAGAAAACGCGGAACACGCGGAAATAACGGAACACGCGGAAAGATTCCCTATTCCGCGTGTTCCGCTTATTCCGCGTGTTCCGCGTTTTAGAAGTTGATCTTACCCGCGAATTGCAAGATGCGCGGAGCGAAGGTCGCAGTGACGCGGCCAAAAGTGTTGTTGTTGATGTTCTGAACTTGGCCGATGTCGAAGTTCGTGTGGTTGAGGATGTTGAACGCCTCGAACCGAAACTCGAAGTTGACGCGCTCGGTGATGCCGGTACGTTTGATCAGGCCCAGGTCGAAATCGAACCTGCCGGGGCCGCTGACGGGCGCCAACTGCAACGTCCCCAGCGTGCCCGAAGCCGGATTGCTGAAGATCTGCGTGTTGGCTCGGCCATCGGAACCGATCAGGCTCGGATCAAACATGATGATGCGGCCCTGAGCGTCTCGGAACAGTCCGGTCTTGCCTTGCAGGTCGCTGACCGCAAGCGTGCTGTTGACCGTGTTCTTGGGCGAACGCCCGGCGCGGTTGAGCGTGCCGCGCGCCGAGACAATCGAAATCGGCTCGCCGGTCTGCCAGCGGATGATCGGGTTCAAACTCCACCCGCCGACGATCTTGCCCGCCACATTTTTGTACCAGTTGGCACTGTTCCGCCAACATCATCCATTTACTGACATTCCCATATTTCAGTAGCATCTACGCACTCCATGTATGGTACTCCGCATAGTTCAAACGCTTCTTCCGGTATCGGATTTATCGCTAAACAAGCGTTGTAGGTGCTTGCGCATGCATTTGCTGCTTGATGTCTTGTGGAACAAATATACGGCTCAAGGGAAACATCACTAATACAAGAACTATAATTATTAACTGCTGTACCTCCGCAGCTAGAGTAGCTGAGTTCGCATTGATTTTCCTCTTGTGGTGTTTGAGCCGAAGACATGCACTCATAATAATCATCGACACAATCTTCAAAGTCAGTGTCGAAGTCGTTATCGCAGTTGTAAAAATCATCCAATTCATCGGCGGAAGCCGTCTGGATTAGATCGGAATAGCTAACAAATATCAAACATCCGCATAACGCAAGCAATGTGAATGTTTTGCGGAGTAGCCTGTACGTGGTTGATTCGAACATGATTCTTGCCCTCCTAGGTGGTTTTGTGTTTAGTTGAGGCTCGGCACACAATACTCAGGCGCATGCCAGTACTGCTTCACCGAGCAAAATCTCAATGATATTGCCTCTTTCTATGAGTAAGGAAGCATTTTTCCAATAACTTACTGTAAACGTGCTAATACTTCAGCCTCCCGGTTACTATCAAGCCGCCCGATCCATGTGCTTGTTACTATGCCATTGTTGTCGACCATCAATAACGTAGGTGTCCCTGTAACTCCAACCGGCCTAAAGTCTGCCTGCCTAACCTTATCAATAGAAACACCGAGGGAGTCAAGGTAGGCTTTAGCAATGTGAGGTGGTTCTGAAGAAACTGCAACGATTTGCAAATTTGGTTGAGCGAGCAGTTTATTTGTAAGCTCTTTATAAAATGGAGCGCTTTCTGTACAAAAGTGGCATTTTGAGTGGATAGCTAATACCAAGTTCCACCTATTACCGGCCCAATCTATATTGGGCAACGAAATTCTTCTCCCAACGATATTAGCCTCTGAATTTACATGAACTGAGCTATTTCTTTTCTTAGTTTCAGTATCTGCCTGGGTTAGCCAGAAGTATTTCTTGATTAGGACAGAACTCAACAATATTGCTATTGCAATGATTGCAAGATTGGAAAGGATTTCGATTTTCTTGTGTAAATTCGACATACATCTCTTGGCTCAATAGACATTTCTATTAGCTTGGCTTCAAGCGGCCGTTTAAACCCTTGATTCCAAAGGGCAGCGGGTCGCTGGCGAAAAGCCCACTTCTTGAACCAATTATGGATCCACTCCAATCAGCAACAGCGAGTTTGCCGACCTAAAGTGTAGTTTCTGAAATAGTGATTAAGAGATGCGCGACAACTTACTGGGGAGGAAGAGCAGTGACAATTCTGCAGGGCAACACGCTCTATATTCAAACTACTGTGATTATGTGAAACGTACTGAGTTTTACCTTTGCTAAGCCTGGCACCATATCCGTGCGCAAACTTACACCCCTGCGTCAAGTCTTGTCAACGATAAAAATGCTCAATAGAACTATAAATCACAAAAAACAATTATTCACATACGTGTTGTGCGACAGACAATTTCTGATTTAGTTACTTTGGATTCACGGTGCGCTCGTTTTTAGAGAGAATTTTGGAATTGAGATAAGCAGGCTGCAAGATGAACGTATTGAGAATTTAAAGATAACATTGAGGAATCTGAAAGTAGCTGAAAGAGTACACAAGCGATGTACGAATTAACGACGGCTAGTATTTTATGTTATTTTCGTGAGCGCCGGTACCATTATAGCAGGAATTTTAGATGTGATCCAAAATTAGGGAGGCGAGTTCAATAATCTGGACTCGCAAGATGATGCTGTCATAAGGATTGGGCGCTGCTGACTGCCAGCAGCGCCCGTAGTGAGTGGACTTGGAATGAACGCCATCCACGAATGAACGCCATCCACTTCAGAACTCGAAGCGCCCAACCAGTTGAACGATGCGCGGCGAGAATGTTCCGGTCAATCGCCCGAAGTTTGCGCTGTTGATGTCGAAGATGCCTCCGGCGCCGAACTGTTGCGCCCCGCTGACGCCGAAGTTGGCCCGGTTGAGCAGGTTGAACGCTTCGACGCGCAGTTGCAGCCGGCTCGTTTCGGTCATCCGGATGTTCTTGATGATCGAAGCGTCCCAGCCGACCGTGACCGGGCCATTGACGAACGCGCGTTCGAGCGTCCCGGTCTGGCCCGGCCCGTTGTTGAAGAAGACCTGGCCGTTGAACGGCGTCGAGCCAAAGCCCTCAGCCGCGCGGCCCTGGCAGGTTTGCTGGTTGAGGTTGATCACTGACGGGTTGATGAAGTAGACGCCACACGGCGTGCGGAAGACTCCGATCAAATCCTTGATCTGCTCTTTGCTGAGCGAAGTCTGCGGTGTTTGCCGGGCCGAGCGCGAGACGCGGTTGAGCGTGCCGCGCACATCCACGAAGGTGATCGGCGCGCCGCTGGCGATGTTCAGGATCGAAGTGATCTGAAATCCACCGACCAAACGGTTCACCCAGCCGCCGCGATCCAGCCACCGTTTGTTCCGTCCGAAGGGCAGTTCATAAATCCCGTTGAAGTTGAACACGTGCGTTTGATCGTAATCGGCGCGCGAGTATTCAAGCTCCGGACGGGAGTTGTCCAGATTGGTGTTGAACTTGAACTGATCGGTTCCGCTCGCGTTGGTGAGCGTCTTCTGGAAAGTGTAGTTGGTTTGGAAATAGAGGCCGCTGGAGAAACGGTGGCGCAACTCGACTTGCAGCGAGTTGTAGTTGTACTCGCCGCCGTTTTCCATAATCGAGATCGTCCCGCCGTTCTCATTCGGGCGCAGCCGCACGGAGCCTTGCAGCCCGTTCTGCACGTAGGTCAACAACAGCGACTGTGGCTCGCCGCCGCGGATCAGGTTCTGGATCGTCGCGTTGGTGAGCAGACCGCCAAACGCGAAATTCGGGAGGACCGTCAGCGGTTGACATCCCGCTGTCGTGCAAGCCGGATTGCCTGTGAGCAACAGGTTGCTGCGCGCACGATTGAAGTCGGCGAGGAAGCCGTTGTTCGTCATGTCGAAGTTGTTGATGTCCAATCCGCGCGGCAGATTGTGGCTGTAGCCGCCGACGTAGCGAATCTCCAGCGCCGTATTCCAGCCGAGGTCACGCTGGATGCCGAAGTTGAATTCGTTCGAGCGGGCGATCTGATAATTTGGATCAATCGCAAAGATCGGGCCGAAGTTGGCCGCGATCAGATTGTTCTCGGCGAAGTTGCGCGGCAGCCTGAATGGCGGCGTCGGAATCGCCGGAACGTTGTTCAGCCGGGCGTTCAGCGGCGGCAACGTGACAGCCGTCGCCAGGCCAGGGTTGGTCGTCTGCGAACTGTCCTGCGAACGCAGAATCTCGTCGTTGACATAGCTGATGCGGAACCCGCCACGCAGCGTCGTCCGCCCATCGCGTCCGAATAGATAACCAAGGAAGCGATTCTGTACTTGCGGCGAGTAGGCGAAGCTGATGATCGGCGCGAAATTATTCTTGTCCATCCGATTGAACGTCGTGCCCTTGATCAGGTCCACCGCCCCGTTCGGATCGAGCACGGCTTCGGTCACACTCTTGCCCGCCGGGATCACAGGCTCGACGGCCAGGCCGTGAACCTCGCGCAGCGGCGTGAACAACTCGTAGCGCAGTCCGAGGTTGAGCGTCAGGTCGCGTCGCACGCGCCACTGATCAGAAAAGTAGAATGAGTAGACGTCCCAGGCGTAGTCGAACGCCTGCGGCGCGTTGGGTACGAAGCCAGAGTCGCGGCTCGAGACATTGAAAATCTGTGTGCCCGAGCTGACGATGCCGCCGAGCAATGCCAGCAAGCCATTGGCCGTCCCGAGTTGCGCGGTGCTGATTCCACCGAGGCTGGTGAAGGCGCCGGCCGCCAACGCTGGCGTCGTGGTGTTCGTTCCCAACGTGTAGCGCGGCACGGTGTCGAAGTGCGTCAACGTGTTGTCGCGGAAAAATTGCGCCTGCCCGCCAAAGCGCAACGAGTGCGCGCCCAGGATGTAATCGGCGTTGTCCTGAATGCTGTAATTACCCGAATCGCGGCCCTGCTCCTGCTGGTTGACTTCCGGATTGTTGACGAGCGGCAGCGTCAAGTAGAAAGCCGGTTCATCAAGGCGGCGGAGAAAGAACGGATCGCTCAGGAAGAATCCGCCGCGAACTTCGTTGGTGAACCGCGCCGTCGGCGACCATCGATAAGCGAGCGACAGCAACTGGCGCGTCGCCGGCTGATTGAAGACAGGCGCGGCGCCGTAGCCGGATGGAGTGTCCACGTCGGGGCGATCAACCAATTTTTCATTAGTGTAGCTGTAGACGCCGTTGATCGTGTGGCGCTCGCTGAGGTCGTAATCGAACCGCGCGCTGTACTTATCGCGGTCATTGTTGGCGCGTTGAAGGAATCGGTAGCCCGTGGTGTTAAGCCCGTCGCCGCGCTCAGTGGTGTTGCCGGCCGCCGGGAGGTTGTTGAGGATGCGGCTCTGGACGATGGGGTCAATGCCGGTCAAGCCTGCGCTCGCCGGGAGGAGCGAGAAGATGTTGACGCTCTGCCTGACGCCGGCGTTGTTGGTAAATGTGAACGTGCTCTGGCGCGCGCTAGGCGTTAGGATCGTGCGCAACTGCGATGATTGTGTGCGCAGGCGCAATCCTTCGTAAGAGCCGAAGAAGAAGAGTTTATTTTTGATGATCGGGCCAAGCAGATTCCCGCCGAACTGATTGCGGTTGAGGAACGACTTCGGTGTCCCGCTCGCGTTGTTGAAGAAGCTGTTGGCCGAAAACTCCGAGTTACGGTTGTAATAAAACAGAGCGCCGTGAAAATCGTTCTGGCCGCGCGGCGTGACGAACTGCACCTGCGACGCGCCATAGCCAAGGTCGCTCCCGGCGTTCTGCGTGGTGAGCGTGAACTCGCTCACGTCGTCCACGCTCGGACGCTCGACCGAAAAGCTCGACGCGTTCTGGCGAATGTGGTTGTCCTGAATGTTGATGCCATCGCGCGTGATGTTGGTGAAGGTCGAGCGCTGGCCGTTGATCGAAACGTTCGTCGCGCCGTTCGACGCCGTGCCCGCCTGCAGCAGGATCAGCGTTGTCGGATCGCGTCCGTTGAGCGGCAGCTCTTTGATCTGGCGCGGGCTGACGGTGGCGCTCAACTGCGCGTTGGTCGCGTTGACCAGATCAGCTCCGGCGGTGATCGTAATGCTCTCCTGCGTCGCGCCGATTTCGAGCGTGATTGGGAGCGAGTATTCCTGGCCCACGTCAATCTTGAGCGAGTTGGCGGTGAAAGTTTTGAAGCCGGTCACGCTGACTTTCACGTTGTACGAGCCGACTTCGAGTTGCGGGAGCGTGAAAGCGCCTTCGCCCGTGGTGACGACGGTGCGTTGCCTGCCCGTCTGGTTGTCGGTGATGACGACTGTGGCGCCGGGGATGACGCCGTCCGGCCCGGAGACGACGCCGACCAACCGCCCCGTATTCGATTGCGCGAGCGCAGCGACCGCCAGCAGGCAGATCGCCAGCCCCATCAAGGTAACCCTGTACATAAATCTCTCCTTTTACATTGAAAGTGCCTTTGCCACGGGATGATTGGAAGCGTTTCCAAATCGTCCCGCCTTGATCGAGATGGAATCTTGCGCAACTGTCATTCCATCGCTTTGGCAATCAAGCGATTCAAAGGGTTAGCATCGGTGGCGGTAATACATACCTTGGATAGGTATTTGAAAAACTGCATGGGAATGCAGTTTTTCAAACAAAGTTACTTGGAAAGTAACATCGAGTAGCTCGAAGGCTGTGAGAAGAAGAAGCAAGCGCGTGAACTGAAAGCAAAACGTGATAAACACTGTTTCCGCAGCGGTGAGAGCCATCAATAAAACTGGCGAAGGTGTTGGACGCCATCAAGAATCATCAAAGTGAAATCCAATGGCCGTGATCGAGCGCAACTTTGATCATTCGTTCGTTGCTTTTGTAGCGCCGCGCTGTTTAGCATTGCGTTGAAGTTATGAAGCGAAACGAACCAGCCCAACCGGCTTCGCCCACAGGCGAGCAGAACCACCAGACCATCAACGGATCGGTCGAACGCGTGACTTATCACAACGAGCAGAACGGCTACACAGTGCTGCGTTTCCACGTCCCAGGCCACGGCGAGCCAGTCACCGTCGTCGGGAATTTCTCCGCAGTGTCGCCGGGCGAGAGTCTGCGCCTGACCGGATGGTGGACGACGCATCGGGAATACGGCGAGCAGTTCAAGGCGGTTGAATACTCGGTCACGCGCCCGGCGACCATCGCTGGCATCCAGAAATATCTCGGTTCGGGTTTGATCAAAGGCGTCGGCCCGATCACAGCCAAACGTATTGTCGAACATTTCGGCGAGCAGACCCTCGACGTGATCGAAAGCGACATCTCGCGTCTCGGTGAAGTCAAAGGCGTTTCGCGCAAGCGCGTCGAGATGATCCGGAAAGCTTGGGAAGAGCAGCGGGCGATCAAAGACGTGATGCTCTTTTTGCAAGGCCACTCAGTCTCGACCCACTTCGCCGTCAAGATTTACAAGCAGTACGGCGCCGATGCGATCGTGGTAGTTGAAAAGACTCCGTACCGGCTGGCAGCCGAAGTTTACGGCATCGGTTTCAGGACGGCCGATCAAATCGCGCGCAACCTGGGGATGGCGGTTGACGCCGAGGAGCGGCTGCGCGCCGGGTTGCAGCACGTGTTGATGACGGCGACCGAAGAAGGGCATTGCTACTTGCCAGCGGGCGATTTGATCAAACGCTCGGCTGAAGCGCTCGAAGTTGAAGATCAGGCGAAGCTCCACGCGGCGCTCGAAAAGATGCTCGACGACGGTTTGTTGAAAGTTGAAGAGAGGGGTGATGAGCGCGCGGTCTACCTTCCGCCGCTGTGGCAGGCCGAGCGCGGGGTCGCGCGGCGGTTGAAGGCGTTGTTTGAAAAGCCGATTCGCGTTGATTCAAAGCGCGTCGAGTCGTGGCTCGACCGTTTTATGGAAAAACGTGGCATCGAGCTTTCCGAAGAGCAGCGACAGGCGGTTCACCGCGCGGCTGAAGAGCGTGTGTTGGTTTTGACTGGAGGTCCCGGCGTCGGCAAGACGACGACGCTGCGCGCGATGGTCGAGCTATTCCAGGCGATGGGAAAGACCGTTGCGCTGAGCAGTCCGACAGGCCGCGCCGCCCAGCGTCTGTCGGAAGTCACGGGCCGTGAAGCCAAAACCATTCACCGTCTGCTCGAGTTCGATCCGTCGGCAATGCGGTTCAAACGCGACGACCAGTGGCCGCTCGAAGCCGATGTGGTAATCGTTGACGAAGCTTCGATGGTTGATGTCGTGCTGGCCAACAGTTTGATCAAAGCGATTGACGAGCGTTCGCAATTGATTCTGGTTGGAGACGCCGATCAATTGCCATCCGTCGGGCCGGGCGCAGTGTTGCAGGATTTGATCAATTCAGGCGCGGCGCCGGTTGCGCGATTGACCCAGGTCTTCCGCCAGGCCGCCGAGAGTTTGATCGTTCAAAACGCCCATCGCATCAATCGCGGCGAATTCCCGCGCCTCGTCAAACCCGGCGAGCAGAAGTGCGATTGTTATTTCATTGAAGCCGAAGAGCCGGATGAAGTCGTTGATCTGGTCGTCAATTCGGTGGCGAAGAGTTTGCCGAAAAGTTTCGGCTACGATCCGATGAGGGACATCCAGGTGCTGTCGCCGATGAATCGTGGGCGGGTAGGCGCCAATCATCTGAACGACGTTTTGCAGGCGGCGCTCAATCCGCCGCTGCCCGGGAAGCTGGAGATGAATCGCGGCAATCGAGTCATCCGCGTCGGCGACAAAGTCATCCAGCGGGTGAACAATTACAGGCTCGAAGTCTTCAATGGCGATCTGGGCGTGGTCGAAGCGATTGATCAGGAAGACCAGATGGTCGCCATTCGTTTTGCAGACCGAGTGGTCGGATACGATTTCACTGATTTGCTGGAAGTATCGCACGGATTTGCGGTGACTATTCACAAGGCCCAGGGATCGGAATATCCGGCGGTCGTCATTCCGCTGCACACGCAGCATTACCTGATGCTCAGCCGCAATCTGATTTACACGGCTTTGACGCGGGCGAAGAAAACAGTGGTGATGATCGGGACGGCGAAGGCGATCGGAATGGCGATGCGCAATTTGGAAGCGACGCATCGGTTCACGGGATTGGCGGGCAAATTGAAAGAATAAGCGCCAGTGGCCAGATTGTGACGAAGCGCCTGGCATTTGAATGTGAAGGGGAAGCGAGAGAGGCAAGAAGGGCAAAAAGGAACAAGAGCGTCTCTTGTCCTTTTTGCCCTTCTTGCCTCTCTTGCTTCGATCCTCCCTTACGGTCGGACTACTGCCACGTTACTCGAACTGAATCAGAAGCCCTGTCTCGACAAGAAATAGAACCTGGTTGTTTCGTTCGATGCGGCGATGTCGAAGCGGAACGCGACGGTCTTGTTCAGGCGGTATTGTATGCCGCCGCCAGCGCCCACGCGGTAATTCCTGGTACTGAAATTATCGTTGGCCAGGATCGCCGGGTTGGTTTGCGAGCGGTTGTCGCCCCACACCTGACCCGCGTCAATGAAGGCTATGAGGTCCAACCCTCGCGTGTTTTCGTCGTTCATTGACCAGACGGTCTGGCGAATCTCGCCCGAAAACAGAACGGCGTTGTTGGCGCGGAAACGATAAGTGTCAAAGCCGCGAACATAGTTGGTCCCGCCCACCACCGACAGTTCGTAAAACGGAATCTGGCTGCCGCGTTTCGGCTCTCTCAGGTTGGCGAACGCGCGCAAGGCGACCGAGGTTTTGTCGCTGAAGACCGGAATGTAGACGCGGCCGTCGAGTTCGGTCTCGATCCAGCCGTAATCCGAAAACGAATTGCCGTTGTCTATTCCGTCAACCGAACCGACACGTCCGTATAAATACCAGCCTCTGGTCAACCCTTTGTCGCTGTTGCGCAGATCGAGTTCGGCGAAAGCGCCGTAGGAGAAAAGCTCGACGTTGGAATTGAGTCCGGGCAGATAATTCGTGATGGGCACGACCGCCGGGTTGCCGGAAAAGAGCGTGTCAATCCGCGGGTCTTTGTCGTCTTCGCCTTTGAACGATCCGGTGTTGGTGAATCGGGCGTAAACGCCGCCTTCGATTTTGCTCGTGAATTTATGGGAGAACAGGCCGTTGTAACTGCGCTGTTCGATGGCGAAGTTGGTTTCGTTGATGTCCGGCGTGAGCGGCCCGATGTTGAAGAAGTTGTCGCGCGTGCGGCGCAGGTAGCCGAACCAGACTTCGCCGCGCGTTTTCTCATTGCCGACTCGCAGACCGGCCTCTCCTTTGCGGTACAACCGGGTCGAAGCCAGCGCGCGGGCGAAAAGCTCATAGCCTTTGAGTTCTTTCTCTTTGTTGGTGGTCACTTCGAGGCCCAGGCCGAATCCTGCGCCCTGTTCAAAACCACCGACCAGTCCGTTGACGTGGTTAATAATCCTGATGGCGGTCAAACTGTCGCGGCGCGGCGCATTGCGCTCACGCGAAAATGACCGGCCGGAAAATTGCGACACCTGGCTCTGAGGAGGATTTGGAGAAGGGGCTGGAGCAGGAGGAGTCGCGTTGGCGTTGGTGTCATTTTTGGCGCCCGCATCATTTTTGGCGCCGGTGTCATTCGCATTTGTAGTTTTCGGGTTTGCGTTGTCATCTCCTTTCGGCGGCACGATGATCGAGAAATTTCCCAGACTGCGCGCCAGATCCGGGGCCGGCTGAGAAGGTTGATTTAAAGATCGAATGCGCGGGGTCGCGCTCGGGCTGGCAGAAGGGTTTTGATCGCTGGGGGATTGGCAGAAGGTTTCAGTCGTAGCGGTTAAGGCCAAGACCAGAACTGCTGCTAAGGACAGAGAGAGCATTCGCAGCGTATTGCTCATTGTTTGTATTCCTCCGAATTGTTAAAGCTGAAATTCGTATTTGCATGGTCGCCCTGTGATGTTTGCCCGGTCGAGTTGAGCTTACACCGTCGAAGCGGAATCAAGGAATCAGTATGTTTACACAAGCGGTCGGAGTTCGTCACCCAGCTTCATATTTAATTTCTCTCGAAGTCCCGCTCATATTCTAATTTCAATTACGCAAACCGGTAAAAAACGGATTGCGCAGTCGTTCCGAGTTTACCGCGAAAGTTTACAACCCCTGTCAAGCCAGCGAATCAAAGCGCGGTTTAATCTCGCAACCTGAAACCAGGTGCGCTAAACTCCGGGCATTAATCTGCGGAATGGAGTGTGTGGTGAGAGCGCCACGAGATAGAACGATTCATTTGGCCGCAGGCGAATGGAATTTATTATTAATTCAATGCGTGATGGCGATTGGGATCAGGCGCGCGCAATTTACCTCGAAGGCATCGGCGCCGGGCAAGCCACGTTTGAAACCGAAGCGCCGGATTGGGAGCAATGGGACGCCAGGCATTTAAAAGAGTGCCGTCTGGTGGCCAGAAGCGGCGACCGCATCTTGGGCTGGGCCACGCTCAGTCCAACGTCGAAACGCGCAGTTTACGCCGGCGTCGCCGAGGTCAGCGTTTACGTCGCCGCCGAAGCCCGCGGTCATCGAATCGGCGACGCGCTGCTGCGGGCGTTGGTCGAGGCTTCTGAACAGAGCGGCGTCTGGACATTGCAATTGAGTATCTTCCCGGAAAATCGGGCGAGCATCGCGTTGCATCTCAAACACGGGTTTCGCGAACTCGGGCGGCGCGAACGCATCGCGCAACTCCACGGCGTCTGGCGCGACACGATCATCTTTGAACGTCGGAGTCGTGTCGCCGGCGTGGACTGATTCGGGCGTCAAACATCCAACCAGTATCCAACCGGAGGGCAGCTTGATATGTGGAGAGAGTTCAAAGAGTTCATCAACCGAGGCAACGTCATGGACCTGGCGGTCGGCGTGATCATCGGCGCGGCGTTCGGCAAGATCATCACGTCGGTGGTGGACGATCTGATCGGACCTTTTCTGGGGCTAATCACGGGCGGGATTGATCTGAGCAAGCAGGAATTGTTGCTCGGCGGAGTCGCGGTCAAATACGGCAGCTTCGTCCAGAGCGTGATCAATTTTCTGATCGTCGCCTTTGTCATTTTCCTGCTGGTCAAGGCGTACAACCGATTCAGAAAAGAAGCGCCTACGCCGCCGCCGACTCCGACCGAGGCGTTGCTGGCCGAAATCCGCGATCTGCTCAAGGCCAGGTGATGAGGGGATCGAAGCAATTGAGCCGTGAGTGGCGCGGATCATCCGAAGCTGGGAGTAAATATGCCAATCAACATTTCGATAAGATCATTTCGTTCTTCCAAATGGTTCAAACCCACGCTGATTGCGGCGGGCGCGCTCGTCGCGCTTTTGCTGGCGCTGCTGGCCATTCCGCGAATCATTGACATCAACACTTATCGCAGCCAGATCGTGGCGCAGCTCGAACAAACGCTGGGCCGCTCGGTCAAACTCGGCGCGATGGATTTGAGCGTGCTGCCTTCGGTCAAAGTCAAAGTTGACGAGGTCGAGATCGGCGACGACCCGCAATTCGCCGCCGGCTATTTTGTGAAGGCCAAATCGGTGAAGCTTCAACTCGGGTTGTGGTCGCTGCTCCGAGGCGATCCGCAGGTTTCGGGAATCGAGCTGGTGGAGCCAGCGGTCGTGTTGATCAAGGCCTCGGACAGCAAATGGAATTGGAGCACGCTGAAACCGCTGCAATCGGATAAACAGGATTCTTCGACCGCGCCGTTCGATCTGCTGGTGAGCGACGGGCGCTTCACGTTGATTGACCGCAACGTCGCGCCGCCCGCCGAAAAGACCTACACTGGCGTCAACGTCGCGCTCGACGATTTTTCGCCGCGACAGGCTTTCGA
>Ga0187894_10001626_pt1 | contig 28368 bp, 34 predicted proteins | sample GBC1701081metaG_FD_136650 | JGI IMG/M metagenome (GOLD analysis project Ga0187894, IMG submission 136650) | White microbial mat communities from a lava cave in the Kipuka Kanohina Cave System on the Island of Hawaii, USA - GBC170108-1 metaG ...
CAACGCACATTGGGACGCCATAGCTCCTGATGTCAAGCAACAGCTTCTGAGAGATGCGGGCCTGGCGCCTAACAACCGGTTGCAGCGGACGGCGCTGTCGCGCCGCCGCTGAACCGGAACGTTGGGCATCTATCTTTTGATGTGAGCGGCTCTGAATTAAAAGTTTTACGGACATTTCCTTTGAAAACCAAACAGGAGAAAATAGATGAATCAAAGCAATGGGTTCAGAAGATTAAACGGGAAAGTAGCGATTATAACCGGTGCGACGGGCGGCATCGGCGAAGCGACAGCGAAATTATTTCTCGATGAAGGCGCGTCCGTGATGGTGGTCGGACGCTCAAAGGAAAAGCTGAAAGCGACGCACGAACGCCTTGCGGTGGAAAACAATCTGGCGGATTTTGTTGCCGATGCCGCCGACGAAGAGGCGACAGCGGCGGCAGTCGCGGCAACGGTTGAGGCTTTCGGCGGCGTGGATATTCTGATGGCGAACGCCGGAACGGAAGGCAATTTCGCGCCGATTGAAAGCCTGACACTGGATGAATTTGAAACGGTTCTTCGCACCAACGTCATCGGCGTTTGGCTTTCGATGAAATACTGCGTCGAACCGATGAAGCGGCGCGGCGGCGGTTCGATGATTGCGATTTCGTCAGTCGCGGGAATGATTGGTTCACCAACTATGTCGCCGTATATCGCCAGCAAACACGCGGTTTTCGGTTTGGTAAAAACGGCGGCTCTCGAATTAGCCGCGTCCAAAATCCGCGTCAATGCCATCGGTCCGGGTCCGATTGATAACCGGATGATTCGCTCGCTTGAATCGCAATTTAATCCCGAAGACACGGCGGCGGCGCACGAATTCATTTTATCGAAAATACCGATGCAGCGATACGGCACAAACGAAGAAGTAGCCAATCTCGCTCTGTTTCTTGCGGGTGACGAATCAACCTTCTGCACCGGCGGAATTCATATGATAGACGGCGGATTTATTGCCGCATAAATTTAACATTGAGTGGAAAATGGCTTCGGGCGATATATATGGAAACGCTGACAGTTCAATAGCTTTGTTTCTAGTTACGGGCTGCCCAACAAGTCAGCCTTGAAAGTCGCAGTCAAGAGCATAATTTGACCTGTCCGCCGGGGCAACGAAAAAACAACGGTTGCTGCGGCAGGGTTTAATTTATTGATCGCCGGATGGCGTTCGACCTTTGTCGAGAAAGGACGTTTGGAATTGATATAACTGCTGATGATGCTTGTTCTTTAGTGACCTTATTCGTGATTTGAACTCGTTATCAACTGTTCCATTCAGCTATTTGAGACTTCGCTTGTTGAAAAGCGGTCTATGGTCGTATCGGGTTTTGGCTGCCGGCGGTCATAACCAATGGATGAAACTTACAATTCGTAGAGTTGTTTGGTTCTTGACTTGGTTTAGAGACTCGCCGGCCTCCATGTGAACGCTCGCTATGCCTTCGAGACCCTCAAACGCGGCACGCAAATGCTGCTCCGATGTCGGCACGATCCTCGAAAACCGCAGCCCTCCGTCCGCTCCGATCACCGCCTGCTGACACCGGCTTGATCCCATATCCAATCCCATATATATTTGTTCCTGCATTGCTTTTTTTAGAAACCTCCTTCTTATTTGAGAAGGCCAAACAATGCACCCGACTGTCAAAGATCAAGTAAGATGAAACCGGACCAATGGACGTGAGGGCGAAACAGCGACTTTCTTATCAACGGTTTTTCTTTAACTCAGAGTTGTGTGGTGGCGGTTTCGCCCCACGTCATCTCAATCGTTAGGCTGTTGCGTATCGGGTTGCCGCAATAGTCACGAAACAATCAAGAGCAACCCACATACACTAATCAAAGGAGACAATCATGGAAAGCAAGGCACAAGAATCCGAGAAGGAAAGACTTCAGTTGGGCAAGGAAGTCAAGAATCTGATCGCTGAGGCGTCGGTTCATCGTCGAATTCTTCGGACTATCAACAATGCAGTGCGACCAGAAGACTTGCTGGCACCAGAACCCAGCATTCCTCACGTTGAGGTCGCTGGCTTCGCGCTCGGCACACCAGCGGGAGACGACCATGGACCTGAGCCTATCGACAAGAAAGCGGAGGAGAAAAGGAAACGGGAACGAGCCGTTCAACTAAAATTCGCATCGGAGATTCTCAAATTTCGCGACGAGAACTATCCGCTTGGCTTTCGGCATGTGCGTGAACTGGAACACGGAAAACTCCTAGATATTAGGCGCTTCCCCGACCTGTTCTTCCATCTGACCCATCTGACCATGGGGCAGTGGGCGGATTTCCCAGTAGATATTCCGGATCGCGGTCCCGGGAGCGAGACCGGCGTCATTCACGCCGCGATGTGTCACACCGGCAAGGTTTTGTTCATCACTGCGGACGAGACCACACTTCTGTGGGACCCGAACAACACCGCGCCCTCGACCTTTGAGGACCCGACCAACCAGCCACATCTGATGCCGAGCGGCTATTCCCAGCTCTGCGGACACCATGTCTTTCTATCCAGCGGCAAGCTGTTATCAGTGGGCGGCGGTGGGTATAGCCCCAGCAGTTTGGCGCGCGCGGGCTATGTCTTTGATCCTCCCTCCAAGACATGGACAAGGACCACGAACAACATGTCCGAAGCCAAGTGGTATCCGACAGCCGTTGCGCTGGGCGACGAGAGGGTTCTGGTCACCTGCGGCAACAGGGGTGGTCACATGGAAATATACGACGAGGCTACCAACTCCTTCTCGACCGTAACGGGCGATGACAACAATTTCCCGAACCTATACCCCGGGTTGCACCTGCTGCCCAGCCACAGCATTTTCTATACACGTACTGGTTGGGGTGATGCCGGCACGGGTGGATCGCCTTCGAATGATCCGCAGTCGGCGTATTTTAGCTTCTCGGCCTCGAATGCGGGGGCATGGAACAATATCCAGAACGCTTCTGCGAACCGCACCAAGGGCATGTCCGTGTTGCTTCTGTCCAGTGCGCCGCCATATGTCCGCATCATGGTGATTGGCGGTGTTGGTGGCGACCGCAGCACCTATGAAATCGCGGATGTCACCTCGCTGTCCGGCGCGACGAGCTGGGGGCCAGCGACGCCGTTCCCAGATGGCATCGATCGCAGCCTTGCCAGCGCAGTGCTGTTGCCCAACGGTAGTGTTTTTGTCGCCGGTGGCACACCAACCACGAACTCGCCTTGTTCGATCTTCAACCCATCCACCGGGGGGTGGTCGGCGATGGCGGAGTTGCCATCGGTTCGGCACTATCATTCGGTAGCAATTCTCCTGCCCAGCGGCCAGGTAATGATGGCGGGCTGGCAAAACACGAAGATCGAGATCTTTAGCCCGCCTTACATGTTCTCAGCGCGCCCGACTATTTCGTCGGCGCCGAGCTTGGTACACCATGGCCGCACCTTTGCGATCTCTTCGCCCGATGCGGAGACCATCACTAAGGTTGTATTGGTCCGTCCGATGGCCGTAACCCACCAGACTGATAGCGAGCAGAAGGTGATTGAAATGGCCAACCGGCACGACCACGCGACCCCAAGCCAAATATTGTGCACGGCACCGGACAGTTTACATCCGCATTCCAATGCGCAGAAAGGGTATTACATGATGTTCGCCGTAAACGCGCAGGACGTGCCTTCGGTGGCAAAGTGGATCTACCTCCACTAACGAGTTGAAGGTCGTGTAGGCAGGTTCAGCTTACTTGAAGGGCACATGTCCACATCCTAACAACCGGTTGCAGCGGACGGCGCTGCGCGCCGCCGCTGAACCGGAGCGTTAGCCGTCGCGCATCAATCGTTTAGACTCTGCGATCGCTTCATCAAGGTCACTAACTTTTCCGTCGAGCTGTAGCTCATATACCGCATCGAGAATCTTTTTGAACTGAGGCGATGGTTCGAGGCCAAGCTCGATCAGATGTCGTCCCATGAGAATCGGTTCAGGAGCTTTCTTCTCGATATCGAGTTCGCACACCTTTTCGATAAACCATTCTTGCGCTTCTGAGCCGAATATCATCTTGCTGCGATCGCCATCGGGATAACGCCCGAGGCTGTCGGCTTTTGCGACGCGATAGAGCAGATCGGGCTCGACTTTGCGCGCGAGCCGGCGAAACGCTCCGTCGCCGACTGGTGATTTCGATTTGTAATATTCGCCGGGCTTGAGATGATAACGGACAAGCTGAATGACTTGATCGCGAACATCAAAACCATTGAGTGTATAAACGCCAAGCTTATCTAAAAAGCTAATCGTCGGCTCGACGCCGGCTTCGTCGTGACCACGCGAACGTATTCGTCCGTCGATGAATTCAGTTGTCGGAGGTTTGCCAAGATCATGACACAAAGCTCCGAGCATGACCGTGACCGCACGCGCTTTATCGAGTTCGTCGATAAGTTTGCGAGCCTCGTCCGTCACCATCAGAGTGTGAACATCGACGTCGCCCTCGGGATGCCAATCCGGTTCTTGCGGAACGCCGACGAGAGCATCGAGCTCGGGAAATAGCTGCTTGACGACGCCGAGATCGTAAAGCCATTTCAGACCGATCGATGGTTTTTGAGCCTTTAGCAGCAGCTTCTCTAGTTCGCCCCAGATGCGTTCCTTTGCCAGATCGGTGACATCTATTGTCTTGCAAACTTCTACGGTTTCTGCGTCGATATCAAACTCAAATCTCGCCGCAAACTGCGCCGCACGCAAAACTCGCAAGCTGTCTTCTGCAAAAGTTTCACGCGAAACTAGGCGCAAAATCTTACGCTCAATGTCGCCGCGACCGTCGAACGGATCGACGATCTCGCCGGTCAACGGATCTTTTAAAATTGCGTTGATCGTAAAATCGCGCCGCGAACACGCCTCTTCGAACGACATCGACGGATCGCCCTCGACGACAAATCCGCGATGACCTTTTCCACTCTTTCGTTCGCGTCGTGGTATCGAAACATCGATCTCGCCCGCAAGTTTGTAAACTGCAAAAGCTTCGCCGATGACATTCACTTCGCCAAAACCTGCGATGATCTCACGCAGCCTTTCAGCTTCAACACCGTAAACCTCAACGTCCCAATCCTTCGCTGCAACACCCATCAGCTCGTCGCGAACGCAGCCGCCGACGAGCATTGCTCGCCCACCGATATTGGCAACGGTGCACGCCAGTTTGGTCACATTATCCAATAAAAAGGGCATTTTCCTAATTTCTAGAGTGCTTTGAAAAACCCTTAAATAAAGAATGTAAATTCGAAATAGATAATAGGTGACAGATTTTAGATGGTAGATCTATCAGTTCACATCTATTATCTCTAATCTATTCCGAATAAATCGATCGATACTTAGGTTTATCAAAGAGCGTTTCTATTCTATCTTATGCGGGAAGTCAGGCTATGAAGCGATGTGATCATTGACTATAGCCAGTATCTCTGACTCCGCATTGGCAGATCTTTTTTCGATCTCGGCGCCGTCAGCGAGTATTTTGTCCGCGAATTCCCTGTCCTTGAGACCGGCGGCGTTGATCTTCACATTCAGGTAAGCGCCCATCACAGCCGAACGCGCGCACAGTGCGCCGACGCCCGCGTCTGAAATCGAATTTGGATTACCGGTTTCGGCCATCGCTCGAATGATCTCGAATGCATCGAACGCTCGTTGCATCGTGCGAAACGGAACTTCGGTCGCATATTTTGTCGCCTCTTGAATCGCAGCCGTGCGAACGGCTTTTTCTTCGTCGGAAGTTTTTGGCAAGCCGAATGCATCCATCACGCGGTTGAATGCAGCAGTATCCTCATCAACGAGCTCGAGCAAATCGTTCTTGATCTGCTGCGCTTTTACGGCCCAATCCGAAAATTCCTGCCAGCGGTCGTCCCACCCTGCTTTATGCGACGAAAGGTTTGCGACCATAGCAGCAAGCGAAGCACCGAGCGCGCCGAGATACGCAGAGATCGAGCCGCCGCCGGGAGCCGGCGATTCGGAAGCGGTCTCGTCGGCAAACTCGCGGCATGTCATTTCGATTAGTTTGTTCATGTCTTTTTTTTCCGATGCGATGACGCATTCGATGATCTTTTCGTTTGGGTCAAACGGTTTGAGATCGTCGAGTCCCATCGATTTGATCGCGATCTTGATGATCTCGGCATCGGTCACGCCGAGCGAACGGCCTTGCTTTGCTAAGTAATGTTTGCCCGCGTCAATGATCGCTTTCTTTGGAACAAGGCCGACTATCTCGAGCCCTGTGACGCGAATCCCGCGTTCACGCGCCTTCTCGCTCACTTCGTCGAATGCAACGTGCAGCGGCGTCTGCGACAAGTTCGTGATATTCATCGAAACCTGCGCGATGCCGTATTCGCCGATGAACCAGCCGATCGCCTTTGTGCCTTTGAGCGTGCCTGGCAGCATGACAGGTTCGCCAGCCTCATCGGTCACGATCTTGCCGGTGGTGGAATTGCCTTCGCGTTTTGGCCGGCCTTTTTCGCGAACGTCGAATGCAATCGCATTCGCACGCCGTGTCGAAGTCGTGTTGAGGTTAAAGTTTACCGCGATCAGAAAGTCGCGCGCGCCGACGGCCGTCGCGCCCGAACGAGCGACACCATCATCAAACTCAGCCGGGCCAAAATCCGGCTTCCACGCTGCGTCAACTAGCTTGTCTTTTAATCCTTCGTATTCGCCTTCGCGACAGTTGGCGAGATTACGGCGCTTTTTCTCGGTTGCCGCGTTTTCGTAAAGATAAACCGGAATGCCAAGTTCGTCGCCGATCCGCTTGCCAAGCTGTCGAGCGTACTCCGCGACCTCTTCCATCGTGACGCCTGAGATCGGCACGAGCGGACAAACATCGGTCGCGCCAAATCGCGGATGATCGCCCTTGTGCCGACGCATGTCGATCAGTTCGCTCGCCTTTTTTACCGCGCGAACTGTAGCCTCGACAACCTCGTCCGGCGTGCCGACAAAAGTTACAACCGTGCGATTTGTCGTATAACCCGGATCGATATCGAGGAGCTTAACGCCATCGACGCTCTCGACCTTGTCGGTGATCTGTTTGATCACGGACATATCGCGGCCTTCGCTGAAGTTGGGAACGCATTCGATCAGTCGTTTCATAATGATGAACACTAACGCTTTACAATACTATCGCATACGTTGTCATCTACAATTACCACTGAGGTGAATTATGGCCACACGCAAAGTTCCGTATCCGCATCCCGGAGAAATACTTTTAGAAGATTTTCTTAAGCCGATGGACATTACCCAATACCGCCTGGCAAAGGAGATCGGCGTGCCTCAACGCCGCATCAGCGAGATCGTCGCCGGCACACGCGGCGTTACGGCTGACACCGGCCTGCGGCTATCGAAGTTTTTCGGCATGTCCGAAGGATTTTGGATCGGTTTGCAGATGGATCATGATGCTGCAAAAGCCAAAGAATCACTCGAATCTACCCTCGCTAAAATCCAGTCCTTCGATTCAAAACTCGCCAAAGTTTAGATTAGATCTTAAGACGACCGGTCAAATAGTTCTTGAGCGAATCAACGCCGATCCGTTCCTGTTCCCATGTGTCGCGATTGCGAATGGTGACGGCGTTGTCTTCGAGTGATTCGTGATCGACGGTGACGCAGAACGGCGTGCCGATCTCGTCTTGTCTCGCGTAGAGTTTGCCGATGCCGCCGGTGTCGTCGTAAACGGCTCGCATGTGCGGCTGCAGATCGCGTTTTAGTTTTTTGGCGAGCGTCACGATCGCGTCGTTATTTTTTGCGAGCGGCAGAACGGCGACCTTGATCGGCGCGAGTTCGGGCGTGAGTTTTAGAATGACGCGAACTTCGCCTTTATCATTTGTCCGCTCTTCGTAAGCGTCCATCATCACGGCGAGCAGCGTGCGATTGACACCGATCGACGGCTCGATAATGTAAGGATAAAACCGCTCGTTTGTCTGCGGGTCGAAATAAGACAAATCCTCGGTCGAGTCGGGATTTATGCGTTTCCCATCAGCATTTTCGGGCTTTTTAGAGTGAACTCGAAGATCGTAATCTGTTCGATTCGCGATGCCCATCAGTTCGTCCCACTGCTTGTCCTCCTCTTCGCGTTCCGGGAAAAAACGATAGAGAATATCGACGGTGCGCTCGCTGTAATGAGCTAACTCGGCTTTTGTCTGCTCGTAGTGTTTGAGATTTGCTTTTGAAATGCCAAGCGTCGCGATCCACGCGTCAAAGCCGTCGATCCACTCCTGATGAGACTTTGCGGCTTCGTCAGGGCGGACAAAATACTCGAGCTCCATCTGCTCGAACTCACGCGTGCGAAAAATAAAATTCCCCGGCGTTACTTCGTTACGAAACGCTTTCCCGATCTGCGCGATGCCGAAAGGCAGCTTTCTCCGCGAAGTATTCAACACGTTTGCGAAGTTTGTAAAAATTCCCTGCGCGGTTTCAGGCCGTAAATATGCCAATGCCGACTCGTCTTCGTCACTCGAAGCCGCGCCGACTGTTGTGCGGAACATTAAGTTAAACGGACGCGATTCCGTGAGATTCGTCGAACCGCAATTTGAACAAACAGGCTTGCCGTCTGCATTTGTCTCTAATTTATCTTCACGCAGCCGCGTTTTGCAATCGCGGCAATCGACAAGCGGATCGCTGAATGTATCTTCGTGGCCGCTGTATTTCCAAACCAAGCGGTTTTGAATGATCGACGAATCTATTCCCTCGATGTCGTCTCGCTCATACACTAACCATCGCCACCAGCTTTGCTTGATATTGTTCGCCAGCTCGACGCCGAGCGGCCCGTAATCCCACGACGAACCCAGCCCGCCGTAAATTTCGGATGCCGGATAAACAAACCCGCGACGTTTTGCGAGCGAGACGATAGTTTCGATATTGAGTGCAGACATTTAATAATGTTTCCGATCAATATTGAACGCACTTTAAGCCAAGATGGCGTTCGAATGGCAAAAAATCTCTATCATTATGCAGGAGCGCATAGCCGCTCAAAATGCAGCGAGTTGCTATGATCGTGTCAATTGTCTTTCTTACCGTGAGACCTCTCGCTCGCAAATTACGATAATTCTCCGCAGCCTTGACCGCGACAGAATATCCTCCGAGGGTTACGCATTCGAAGGCACCCATAAATTTCCGCGTCGCCGCGAAATCGGCGTCATTTCTAAAACCCTGAAGCAATTCCGCGAGGATAAGATCGCCGGTAATAATGGTGTCCACATCGAGCAAGCGATCAAGCACGAGTGCACGAGGCGTGTTCACCCCGTTAAGGTACTCGATCCAGACGCTGGTATCTACGAGAACCATTTAGTCCAGTCGCATCGCTTCCAGTTCGCCGTCCCAACGAACTTTCCCTCTTAACTTGCGGATCTGAGTTTGCTTTCTGAGACGGAGCAATTCTTTGAGCGCAAAATCTACAACCTCTCGCTTGGTCTTCAAGCCGGTTGCTTTTAGCGTGTCTTTTATCAGTTTGTCGTCGATTTCGATATTCGTGCGCATATGTGTAGAAATCTCCCGTCACTTACACATCATATTAGGCCGCTTCTTGGCTGTCAAAAATAAAAAAGGACGAACCGTTAAGCTCGTCCTCATTCTTTGTTATGTTTCCAACCTAATAAACAGTCGGCGGAGTCGCACCAGGCGGAACGATCCACAGTTCGTAAGTTGTCTTTACGCGTTCGCCGCCTTTGACGATCGAGATTCGTCTCGGATCGAAGCCTCGCGTCTTGACCATGTAATCAAGTGCCCGTTTTGACAGACGATCGTATGTGTTACGCGTTCGGCTGGCACGGTCGGTGCCCGGATAGATGATCACGTAAAGCTGTGCGTCGGGCGTGTTCTGAGCCTGAATTACGCAGTTGTCGAAACGCGCCTTGTCGTCGTCCGGCGTACGAGCTTCGAACTCGTCACAGCGGAATGCCTTCGGCTCGACAGGTGGCGGAGTCGGCGGAATTACGTCCGTCGGCACCGAGATCACCTGACGGCACTTGTTGTCGTAAACGTCGTCGTTGACATCGAGTTCGGCATTGATGGTTTGACCACCGAGACCGGTCGAATCGACCGTTATGCTCGACGTGCCGAGACCGCTGGTCACGCGGCCGTTCGAAACGTTCCACGCATACCTGATCGGAATCGGCGCCGTGCCGGAATTGACGGCGGCAAATGTGACAAGATCGCCTTCGTTAATACGGTCAGGCCCTTCGAGACGGAAGTTATACGGACACGCGCGAGTAACGGTCTCTTCGACGAGCTTTAGACAGATGCAATGCTTTTTATCACGTCTGATCTCGACCTCGCGGACAAACACCGAGCCGTTTGGTCCGCCGACTTCGAGAGTGTGAATTCCAGGCGAAAGATAAAATTCCGCCGCCGTGCCAACACCACTCATGCCGGCGTATTGGCCGTCGATCTTGACCGGATAAGAAGCCGGCGTCGTTCTGACGGTGAGTGTCCCCGAGTCTTTCGGCCGTTTTTTGTCGTTGCCCGTATTCGCCATGGCGACGCTAACGCCAAGCGTGAGCACAAGCCCAATCACAAATAAAAAGTTGTATCTGAGTAATCTCATCTCAATGTCCTCTCAAAATTGCGGCTCGTAATTCGTCGCCGCATCAAACAAACCAACCGCCGCGAGCGTAACGAACTCGCGGCGCCTAGATCATAACTCTATTCAGTCTCCTTTTCATCTCCGGCGTCCTTGTTGCCTTTCTTGCCGAATCGACGGCGTGCGGCAAGTCCGACAGAGGCGAGACCCGTACCGAAAAGAAGTATCGTCATCGGCTCGGGAACCGGCTCGGGCGGAGTCGGCGTCGGCGTCATCGGCGGCGTCATGGTCGGCGTCGGCGTAATGGTCGGCGTCGGCGTCTGCGTAGTCGGCGGCGTCGGCGTCGGCGTTTGTGAGGTAGGCACGGTCTGAGTCGGCGTCGGCGTATCCCTCTTACGTCTGATCAAGATAAAAGCGATAGGAATCGCAGCCAGACCAAGCAGTGCCCATTTTGGAAATCCGCGCTTCTTATCCTCGTCGCAATCGCAATAGTCGTCATCGACGATCTCGCTCTTCGTCTCGGTGATGACGCGGCCGTCCTGCTGCGGAGTCGGCTTTTTGTCGTCGTCGTTGTCATCGTCAATAACCGACGACATGCTGCCTGCGACCGCGAGCCGCGAAAAGATGCTCGACTCGGCCTTGCCCGGCTTTGCGTTCACGATCTGAATGACCTCGTCAAAACGCAGCGGTCCGGCATTAACCTTTGTAAAGCCCGCCATGATCGACGCGACGCAAACTGCCGAGAGTAATACTCTTAAATTTAAATTTCTCATGTCTGTTACCTGACCAAAAAGGCATCAGCTTGCAAAAACCATGTGGTTTTTACAGCTCGGTTGGCACTCACTGTCGAAATTGATTCTGGGGCTAGTCCGGCAAATATAGCAAAAAGAAAACTAAATTGCACGTCCTTTTCAAGATTTTATTGCTAAAAAAGCACCAAAATTCAAAAATTTCGTAAATTCAGAGGGAAAAAATGGTTATTAAGCTAACCATTCCAAAAAATCTCGATCTTTTTTATTTTTTTTCAAAAAAAGAACCGGCTACCACAAGATAGTGATAACCGGTATTTAATTCCTGAATTAAAAAGTTACTCGCCTTCGCCCGAAGCTTTAGCCTTTTCTTCATTTATGATCGCCTTTCGCGAGAGCTTGATCTTGTTGCCCTCTTTGCCGATACATTTAACGAGTATCTGCTGACCTTCTTTAAGCTCGTCACGCACGTCTTTGACTCGTCGGTCAGATATCTCTGAGATGTGCAATAGACCGTCGAGGCCCGGAATGATCTCAACAAACGCACCAAAATCGACGATTCGCGAGACAGTACCGAGATAAGTCTCGCCGATCTCAGCTTCGGCCGTGATTGCTTTGATACGTGCAATCGCAGCCTGTGCTGCCTCGCCGTCAGCCGATGCGATCGAGATAGTTCCGTCGTCCTCGATGTCGATCTTAGCACCGGTTTCCTCGGTGATCGAACGGATAACCGAACCGCCTTTGCCGATAACGTCACGAATCTTCTCAGGATTGATCTGCATCGTAATAATTCGCGGAGCAAACGGTGAAATGTCTTCGCGTGGCTCGGCGATCGACTTGGCCATAATGTCGAGAATGTGAATTCGACCCTTTTTCGCCTGCTCGAGCGCTTCCTGCAAGATCATCGCGTTGATGCCGCCGATCTTGATATCCATCTGCAGAGCAGTGATGCCGTCGGCCGTGCCCGTAACTTTGAAATCCATATCGCCATAATGATCTTCGGCTCCGGCAATGTCGCTCAAGATTGCATAACGATTGCCTTCCATAACGAGGCCCATCGCGACGCCGGCGACCGGTTTCTTGATCGGCACGCCCGCATCCATCAGGCTCAAGATGCCGCCGCAGACGGTCGCCATCGAAGACGAGCCGTTCGACTCCGTAATGTCAGAAACGATGCGGATCGTGTATGGAAAGTCAGCTTCGTCGGGCAGAACAGCCTGAATCGCACGCCGTGCCAGATTGCCGTGCCCGGTCTCGCGGCGCGACGTCATGCCAAATCGCCCTGTCTCTCCTACCGAATACGGCGGAAAATTGTAGTGCAGCATAAAGCGGCGTTTGACCTCACCTTTTTCGAGATCGTCCATATACTGCTCATCCATCTTTGTTCCCAAAGTCGTCGATACCATCGCCTGCGTCTCGCCACGCGTGAACAACGCCGAGCCATGAACACGCGGCAGCCAACCGACTTCGCAATTGATCGGGCGGATCTCGCTAAATCGACGGCCGTCGGGACGACGCTTATTGCCAAGCATATCTTCGCGGAAAATTTTCTCTTTCAAGTGGCCAAAAACTTTTCCTACCATCGAGCGCTTAGCAGGATCGTCCTCGGGATAACTCCCGACAACTTCCTTTTTAAGTGCGTCGATGCCCGCATAGACCTCGATCTTATCGCGACCGGTCGAATCGAGCGCGGTGCGAAGTTTGTCCGACCAATTCTTCTCGATCTCAGCCGTGAGCTCTTCGTCGAGCGGAGAAGGTGCAAACTCGCGTTTGCTAATAGCAAGAGCCTTGCCAAGCTCTTGCTGCCACAGACACAACCGCTTGATCTCGCGATGTGCGAGCATAAGCGCCTCGACCATGACTTTTTCTTCAACTTCGTTTGCTTCGCACTCGACCATGCAGATCGCTTCTTCGGTGCCGGCGACGACAAGATTCAATTGTGATTCACGTCGTTCGTCAAATGTCGGATTGATCAGATATTTACCGTCGATCAAACCGATGCGAACGCCGGCGATCGGATTGTGAAATGGAATGTCGCTCAAATAAAGCGCACATGACGCACCCGTGATCGCGATAACATCGGGATCGTTTTCTCCGTCGGACGAAATAACCGACGCAACGATCTGTGTTTCAAATCTGTAACCGTCTGCGAACAAGGGTCTTACGGGCCTGTCGATAAGACGGCAAGTAAGCACTTCTTTCTCCGACGGACGGCCTTCGCGGCGAAAATAGTTTCCCGGAATGCGTCCTGCGGAGAATGTATTCTCACGATACTCTACCGTGAGCGGAAAGAAATCCAATCCTTCTTTTGCTGTGCGGGCACTGACAGCTGCAACGAGCAGCATCGTGTCTCCGTAACGTATAACGACCGAACCGTCGGCCTGTTTGGCAACCTTGCCTGTTTCGACGATCAAGTCTTTATTTCCCAACTTGATCGATTCATTCAAATATTTTTTTGTCATTTGTATCCTTAAAAAAACAAAGACGAAAAAGCTACTCCGTGAAGCCCTTTCGTCCTTGAACAATTATAAATTCGACGAGATCCAAATTGGTCGCTGCGTTTTTGCTGTCACGTTCAGCCGCTGGCGGTAATTTCTTCGATAGGATCTTTATGATAAGGCTCGAAGCAGCCTGTGAACTCGACCTGCTATCTTCGCAGTCCGAGTTTCTTTACGATCTCGTGATACTCATTAATATCACGACGCTTGAGGTAATCAAGCAATTTTCTACGACGCGAGACCATTTGCAGCAAACCGCGACGCGAGTTGTTGTCCTTCTTGTGAACCTTAAAATGCTCGGTCAATTCGTTGATACGCTGCGTGAGCAACGCAATTTGCACCTGCGACGAACCGGTGTCCGACGTGTGCGTTTTGTAATCGCTAACTAACTTCTCTTTTACTTCTTTCAATGTTGACATAAAAATCTTGCCTTAAATGGCCTCTCCTTTTGCTCGCAGTAACTCCGTGAACTCAGCACGGTAACCGCGAAAGATAGTGAACAACTAACAACTAATAGTGAATAGTAATTCTCCTTTATTATCTATGATTTAGGTTGATTGAGCAACCTGCTTTTCACTGTTCAGAGTTAACTAATTTCGTATTCGAACTCTTCCATGAACTTCGTCGAGAAGTTCCCTTTCTGAAAATTTTCGTCCGCCATTATCTTTCGATGCAGCGGAATTGTCGTCTTGATTCCCTCGACGACCATCATCTCGAGCGCTCTTTGCATGCGTGCGATCGCGAGTTCGCGCGTGCGTGCGTGAACGATCAGCTTTGCGATCATCGAATCATAATATGGCGGCACCATATAACCGGGATAAACCGCCGTATCGACTCGCACGCCCGGCCCGCCGGGAATATTGAACGCTGTGATTCGGCCCGGACTCGGCGTGAATTTCACAGGATCTTCTGCATTTATGCGACACTCGATCGAGTGGCCGACGATTTGAACTTCGTCTTGCGAGTAACCGATATTCTCGCCGGTGGCGATTCGAATCTGATTACGCACAATATCGGCAAGCGTGACCATCTCGGTCACAGGATGCTCGACCTGAATGCGCGTGTTCATCTCCATGAAGTAGAAGCTGCCGTCTTCGTCGAGTAAAAATTCAAATGTGCCGGCGCTCGAATAGCCGATCTCCTGACATGCTTTTACGGCGACCGTGCCCATCTTTTCGCGAAGCTCTTTTGAGATCGCGGGTGACGGGGCTTCTTCCAATAATTTTTGGTGACGACGCTGGATCGTGCATTCGCGCTCGCCAAGATGAATGACGTTGCCGTGCTCATCAGCCAGAACCTGAATCTCGATGTGCCGCGGCCGCTCGATATATCGCTCAATATAAACTGAGCCGTTTTTGAAGGCGTTGAGAGCTTCGGTCTGTGCGAGTTCGAGATTGCCGGCAAGCTCGCTCTCTTCGCGAACGATGCGCATTCCGCGTCCGCCGCCGCCGGCAGCAGCTTTGATGATCAAAGGAAAGCCGATATCGAGAGCGAGTTTTTTTGCTTCGTCAGCTGATTCGATCGGGTCAGGACTGCCGGGCAAGATAGGCACGCCAGCCGCTGTCATTGTCCGCCGAGCTTCGACCTTGTCGCCCATCATTGCAATAACTTCGGGGCGTGGGCCGATGAATTTGATATTGCAATCTTCGCAGATCGTCGCGAATATTGAAGACTCGGCCAAAAAACCATAGCCGGGATGAATCGCATCGGCATTTGTGATTTCGGCCGCGCTGATGATGGACGGAATGTTGAGATAGCTGTCAGCCGACAGATTGCCGCCGATACAAACCGCCTCGTCGGCAAATCGCACGTGCAGCGCTTCGCGATCCGCCTCGGAATGCACAGCGACAGTTTTGATGCCCATCTCTTTGCACGTCCAGATGATGCGGTTCGCGATCTCGCCGCGATTGGCGACTAAAATTTTGCGTATCTCACGCATTAGAAACGTTAAACCGCAGAGACGCGGAGTCGCAGAGAAGGAAAATTAGAAGGTTTGGCCTTTTTATATTCCTCTGCGTCTCCGCGTCTCAGCGGTGAATATCTATTTTCTCACTCCAAACAAAGCCTGACCATACTCGACGGGCTGACCGTTCTCGACGTATATCTTTACGATCTCGCCAGAAACTTCAGCCTGAATCTCGTTCATTAGCTTCATTGCTTCGACAATACAAACGGTCGTGTCTGGCGAAACATTACTGCCCTCGCTGACATACGAATCTTTGTCAGGACCGGACGAGCGATAAAACGTGCCGACGATCGGCGAAGTTATTTTGTGAAGACCGGCGTCCGGATCAATCGCAGGTTCGGCGGCAGTTTCAACAGCATTAACTGCGGCGACCGGCGGAGCAGTTGCAGCAACCGGCTGCGGTACCGCCATCATCGGCACACCGGACATCTTGCTCAGACGAACGCGAATATTCTCGTTCTCGAATTCAAAATCGGTAAATCCGTGCTCGTTAACAAGTGCGGCCAAAGCCTGCAACTCGTCCATATTGAACGACGGATCGTTGATCTGACCAGTTTTACCGCTTTTTTTATCGACCACTGTGTTCTCGTCTTTCGCTTTTGCCGAAGCCGTGTTGTTGCCCAATCGCTTGCCCTCCGAGCTGTTAGCTCTTGGCGGCCATTTCGCGTGGGTTATCGACCAGTTCGATCACAGCCATTTCGGCGTTGTCGCCCTGGCGTCGGCCGAGTTTGATGATGCGCGTGTAGCCGCCGTTACGACTCTTATAGCGCGCGCCGAGCTCATTGAAAAGTCGCTGGACAGCCGCAACGCCGGCGGTGCGCTCGATCTTATCTTTCGATTCGCCTTTTTTACCGCGAAAACGGCTCGCAGCGATCTTGAATGTGCTGTTGCCCGCATGAAAGAATTTTGCAGCTTGTCGGCGAAGATGAACTTCGCGAAGTTTACCGCTCTCACCGTCGAGGCCCTGCGCCTTTTTAGCAAGCGTGATCACTTTTTCGACAAACGGACGCAGCTCTTTCGCCTTCTGAACAGTCGTCACAATGTGCTCTTTGTCAGCGTTGATAAGCGAAGTCGCCATGTTCCGCAGCATCGAAATGCGATGTTCTGTCGTGCGGCCTAATTTTCGATGTGCCTTTAAATGTCTCATCTCTAAAGTCTAGAAAGTCATGTAAGTCTAGGTAGTCTAGAAAGTCCTTTCAAGACTTTCGAGACTTCCTCGACTCTAATCTAGGTCTCTTCCTCCGCTGCCAGGAATTGGATTTCCTTGTTCGTCAAAATCCATTCCAAAATCGAGGCCCATGCCGTGAAGCATGTCCTTGATCTCGGTCAATGATTTTTTACCAAAATTCTTTGTGTGGAGCATGTCCTTTTCGCTGCGGCGAATCAGATCGCGGATCGAGCGAATGTCTGCATTCTTCAAACAGTTATAAGAACGCACCGAAAGCTCAAGTTCATCGACCGATTTGTCGAGCAGATCGTTTCGCATCAGCGGCGGACGAGCGATGTCCTCATATTTATATTCTTCTTCTTCTTCTTCAAAGTTGATAAAGATCGACATGTGATCTTTTACCAACTTCGCCGCAAGGCCGATCGAATCTTCAGGTTTGACCGAGCCGTCGGTCCAAACCTCGAGCGTGAGGCGATCGTATTCGGTGTTCGAACCTTGACGCGTTTTATCGACGTTGTAATTTACTTTTTTGATCGGCGTGTGAACCGAGTCGATCGGAATGTAACCGACCGAGAGATCTTCGTCGTTATTAAATTCCGCCGAAACGTAACCGCGTCCCTGCTTGAGACGCATCTCGATCTTAAGCGAACCGCTCGGACTGATCGTCGCGATGTGAACGTCGTCCTGCAAAACCTCAACGTCACCGTCGGCTTCGATGTCGGCGCTTGTAACTGCACCGGCGCCTTTCTTACTGATCGAAAGCGTCTTCGGTCCGCTGCCGTGTAGCTTGAACGGCACTTGTTTGAGATTGAGAATGATGTCGGTCGCATCTTCGACGACGCCTTTGATCGACGAAAACTCATGCTCGACGCCCTCGATCTTAACGGCGGTGATCGTCGCGCCTTCGATAGACGAAAGCAGCGCACGACGGATCGAGTTACCGATCGTCGTGCCGAAACCGCGCTCGAATGGAGCCGCGTGAAATTTACCGTAAGTCTCCGACAGCGAGTCGCTATCGACGTTGAGACGTCCCGGCATTTGAAAATCTGTCCAATTATTCTGTGTCATATTCGTTCTTTGTTTCCTATAAGTTGGCCGCTGTCCCCGATTTGCCTTTAGCAAGAACGCTTCTTAAGACAAACCGCTCTTCGGCCAACTGGTAATTACTATTTACTGTAAAGCTCAACGATCAGTTGCTCATTGATGTTTGCGTCGATGTCTTCGCGCTTAGGCAAACTCGAAACCGTCACTGACAATTCCTTGCCAAACGCATTGAGCCACGACGGACGCCCGCGGCCGACAGCCGTCGACCACGCCGCATCGACGTGCGCATTCTTTGTCGTCTTGTCCTTAACCGCAACGACGTCGCCCGCTTTAACTTGAAACGATGGAATGTTCACTTTGCGGCCATTGACCGAGATGTGTCCGTGATTTACAAGCTGACGAGCCTGACGACGCGAGGTCGAAAAACCCGAACGGTAAACGACGTTGTCGAGACGACGCTCAAGCATAAAGAGCAAATTCTCGCCCGTGACGCCTTTTTGCCGACGTGCTTTTTCGAAATAATTGCGAAATTGTTTTTCGAGAATGAAGTAAATGCGCTTTACCTTTTGCTTCTCGCGAAGCTGCTCGCCGTAGCCCTGGATCATCTTGCGACGAGCCGCACCATGTTGTCCCGGCGGATTGGTTCCGCGCTTTTCGATGGAGCACGACGGCTTGTAACACCGGTCGCCTTTCAAAAATAACTTTCCACCTTCGCGGCGGCACAAACGGCACACCGCATCTCTATATCTAGCCATAATTTATTTTTTTGCCTTCGCTTAATAAAGCGAAAAAGTTTACGAGCTAACGCCCTTCTTCCTTTCGATAATCGTCATTTCAAATTTCAGATTTGAAATACAAAATACATCAAACTCTGCGCCGTTTCGGCGGACGACATCCGTTGTGCGGGATCGGCGTGGTATCGCGAATCGCCGTCACGCGAATTCCTGCCAACGCGATAGCTCGAATCGCAGATTCGCGTCCGCCGCCCGGACCTTTAACCCGAACTTCCGCTTCGCGCATTCCTGCATCTAGCGCCTTGCGAGCAACTTCGCCCGCCGCTTGCTGCGCCGCGAACGGCGTCCCTTTACGGCTCCCGCGAAAACCACGTGCACCCGAAGATGACTGCGCGATCAAATTGCCCTGCGCATCCGTGATCGAGATCAGCGTGTTGTTGAACGACGCCGCAATATGAACGATCCCGACAGGAATGTTCTTTTTCTCTTTCTTCTTAAAAGTCTTCTTTTTTGTCGTTGCTGCTTTAGCCATGCTTTTGTTCGTTGTTCGTCGATCGTTGTTCGTTGCGGTCATCGTTCTTGACTACGAACAACGAACCACGAACAACCAACCAACTTATTTCTTGCCCGGTGCCTTCTTCTTAGCGACGGCTGCTTTGCGCGGTCCTTTGCGTGTGCGTGCGTTCGTGCTAGTGCGTTGGCCGCGAACCGGCAAACTGCGACGATGACGAAGACCGCGATAACAGCCAATGTCCATCAGCCGTTTGATGTCCATTTGAAAGCGCTTACGAAGATCGCCTTCGACATCGCCCTCAGCGTCGAGGATCGCGCGAATCTTGTTCAGATCGTCTTCGCTGATGTCCTTGATCTTCATGTTGACATCGACGCCGGCCTGCTCCAACACAGCCGTCGCACGCGATTTGCCGACACCGTAGATGTAGGTCATCCCGATCTGTGCCCGCTTGTTGGGCGGTAAATCAACTCCTGCTATACGAGCCATATTTTTCTCAAATTCTAAATCTCAAATTTGAAATTTGAGATTTGATATCTCTAACCTTGCCTCTGCTTATGCTTCGGGTTATCACAAATGACCCGCACCACGCCTTTGCGATGAATGATCTTGCATTTATCGCACATCTTTTTTACTGAAGGCCTTACTTTCATCTCAAAACTCCTGTAAATCGTGAATCGTCAATAGTAGCTTCCTGTCTATTCACAATTTACGATTCACCATCCACTATTTGTAGCGATACGTTATTCGCCCGCGTCCAAGATCATATGGCGAAAGCTCTACAAGAACCTTGTCACCGGGCAGTATGCGAATAAAATTCTTACGCATTTTGCCCGAAATATGAGCTAAAACCTCATGATTATTGTCATCGACGGCAACCTTAAACATCGCGTTCGGCAATGTCTCCAGCACGGTGGCCGTGACTTCTATCGCTTCTTCCTTAGACATACGCTATAAGCCAACCTGCTGAGTGATTGGACAAAATATTGAGTTTACCCACAAAAACCGTTTGTTTCAAGTCGCCGCAGCCATCTTTCGCTGCTGGGTAGTGTCCTAAACTTGTGGTGTCCGATGACTTTTCCCTTTGTGTTCTTTGTGTCCTCGCTCTGTGCACTCTGTGATTACTTCCGGTTTTAATCACAGAGTTCACAAAGGCAGGACACAAAGGGCACAAAGGCTGAACACCACTGGATTAGGACATTACTCGCTGCTGTTTTTGCTCCTTTGTGAGCGTTAAGATCTCGGGCCCGTCGGCTGTCACCGCCAAAGTGTGCTCGGCGTGTGCCGAAGGCTTGCCGTCGAGCGTCACAACCGTCCATTTATCGCTCAAAGTCCGCGTTTCATGCGTTCCAAGATTCAACATCGGCTCGATCGCAAAGCAATAACCCGCTCGAATCTTCTCCTTTGTGCCCGCACGCCCGTAGTTCGGTATTTGCGGGGCTTCGTGCATATTTCGGCCAATACCATGGCCGGTGTAATCACGAACAATGCCGTAGCCGAATTTCTCTGCGTGCTGCTGAATCGCCGAACTAATGTCGCCAACGCGCCCATTTACCCGGGAGGCCTGGATTCCGAGATCAAGACATTCTTCTGTCACGCGAATGAGCTGTTTTAGCTCGTCATCGATCTCGCCGACCGGCAGCGTCATTGCCGTATCACCAACAAAGCCATCAAATGTCGCAGCCATATCGAGCGAAACAATGTCGCCCTCTTTCAATGGCTCTTTCTTTGAAAAACCATGCACGATCTCGTGATTGACCGACGCGCAGATCGCGTATGGAAAGCCGTGATAGCCAATAAAAGTCGGTATCGCACCGGCGTCGCGGATCATCTTGTCCGCCGCGTTATTCAAATCCATCGTCGAAATGCCCGGCTCAACCATCGAACGCAGAGCTTCGCGCACTTCGGCTATCAGCTCGCCAACGGCACGCATCTTGTCTAAATCTTTTGCGGATTTTGCGATAATCATCTAATTAGCCACAGAGGGCACCGAGAACTCTAAGGAACTTTCTTTGCGTTCTTTGCGTCTTTGCGTGAGATAAGATTTTCCACGCAAAGACTCAAAGAACGCAAAGAAAACTTCAGATCAATCGGACCATTTCATTAAAAATATCTTCAATATCTCCTGTCCCGTCGATCTTTTGCAACCGTCCGGACTTTTCATAGTAATCGAGCAGCGGCCTTGTCAATTCGTCGTAAGTTTCGAGCCGAACTTTAACTTTCTCTTCTGAATCGTCCGCTCGATGTTCGAGTTTTGCATCAGTGTGTTCGTCACAAAAACCTTCAACTTTTGGCGGCTTAGAGTAAATATTATAAATCTCGCCGCAAACCGGACACGAGCGGCGCCCCGTTAGTCGCTTCATCAATTCGTCACGCGAAACATCGACCTCGATCGCCTGAATTCCCTTGCCCTGCTCTTTTGCAAGCTTCTCAAGCTGCTTGGCCTGCACCGCCGTTCTCGGATAACCATCGAGTAGAAACATTTCTCTGCAATCGTCTTTTGACGTGCGTTCGCGAACAATTTTATAAGTCAGATCATCCGAAATAAGTTTTCCCGACGCCATTATCTCCTGCACCTCGCGTGCGAGCGGTGTGTCGAGCGTTTTCATCTCGCGAAACATATCGCCCGTCGAAATTTGCGGAATGCCGCGACGCTCCTGCAGCAATCGAGCTTGTGTTCCCTTTCCCGCTCCCGGAGCGCCGATCAAAACGATAATCTTATCCATATTTTTCACCGCAGAGACGCCGAGACGCAGAGGAAGAAAAATCAAATGATTTCTCTGCGACTCTGCGTCTCTGCGGTTCAAACAAAACTAACTTCGCCTGCCTCGTAATCGCGAGCCGGCACCGAGAAACCCTTCGTAATTTCGCATCACAAGCTGCGCTTCGATCTGCGCGACCGTATCCATAGCAACGCCGACAAGAATAAGCAGCGACGTGCCGCCAAAGAAAAACTCGTAACCGAGACCCGTCGGTATCCAGCTCAAACCCGATGTGGACGACACGAAATTATCGACCGACGTCCCGATAAACGGCAGCCGCGCGACCTTGAAACCACTTAGCAGCAACTGTGGCACGAACGCAACGAACGCCAGATACAAAGCGCCGACCGTCGTCAGCCGCGTCAAGATCGAATTCAGATACTCCGCCGTCGGAGCACCGGGACGAATGCCGGCGATAAAACCGCCGTGCTTGCGAAGATTGTCCGCGACCTCGTCCGTGTTGAAAATGATCGTGATGTAAAAGAACGTGAACAGAACGATCAGAGAGAGAAAGACAAATTCGTAGTATGGATCGCCACCGTAAAACTGCTGGAAAAAGTTAAAGACCTTCGACCAGGTTGAATCGGGCTGGTTCTGATCTGCCGGAAACGCAGAAAACAAAGTCTGAGGCATAGCCAAAACCGACGACGCAAAGATCACGGGAATAACGCCGCCCATATTGATCTTGAGCGGCAGAGTCGTCTCCTGACCGCGAAAAGTTTGATTGCCGACGCGACGACTCGCGTAGCTGATCGCGATGTGTCGCCGCGCAGATTCGACATATACCACAAGTGCGATCAACGCAACCATCACCGCGACGAGAAAGACGACGCCGATAACCTGTGAAGTCTCTCCAGAACCGACGCGTGTGTAAACCTGCTCCAATCCGCGCGGCAAACCGATGACGATACCGGCGAAGATCAGCAGCGAAATTCCGTTACCGATACCGCGTTCGGTGATCTGCTCGCCGAGCCACATCACAAAGATCGTGCCCGTCGTCAGCGTTACGACGACCATCGCCGTCGCCCACCATGTGCCGCCGATAATGTTGTTGCGCGAGAGCCACGTCGCGACAAAGAACGTCTGAACCAGACAAAGAGCGACGGTGGAATAACGCGTCCATTGGTTCATCTTTTGACGACCGACCTCGCCTTCTTCCTGCACTTTTTTCATCGCGGGCGAGAGCACGGGCAGAAGCTGCATAATGATCGACGCCGTGATATAAGGCGTCACGCCGAGCGCAAAAACAGAGATCGTGCGAAAGTTACCGCCCGAGAAAAGATCGAGCACGCCTAGCAGTGTTCCGGCCACCTCGCTCCACACTTGCTCGAGCTGCGCGCTGTTGATGCCCGGAGCCTGAATGTGCGCTCCCAATCGATACACCGCCAGCATCCCGAGCGTGAAGAGAATCCTCTTCCTGAGCTCAGGAATCTTGAACATGTTTTGGACGGCGTTAAAAAACTTCTCCATAAAGTTGATGGTTGTTCGTCGTTCGTTGTTCGTAGTCAAGTGCTTTACAACGAACCAAGAACTACGAACAACGAACTAGGTCGTCTCGACCGTTTTCTCGATCTTTGTCGCCGAACCGCCGGCCTTTTCGATTTTATCTTTAGCGGTCTTGGTAAAACGATGTGCAGAAATTTTCAGCGACTTCGAAATTTCACCGTTACCGAGAATGACGAGATCGTGCTTCGCCTTTTTGATCAGGCCGCGTTCGTGCAAAATTTCAGGCGTGACTTCGTCGCCGGATTTAAAATTCTCGTCGATCTTCGCCAGGCTGATCTCGATCCACTGCTTTTTGAAAATATTCGTAAAACCGCGCTTCGGCAAACGACGCTGAAGCGGCATCTGGCCGCCCTCAAAACCGGGACGGCTCGAATAACCCGAACGCGATTTTTGCCCCTTGTGTCCCTTGCCCGAGGTTTTGCCAAGACCCGAACCCGGCCCGCGACCGACGCGCTTTTTCTTATGCGTCGAACCGGGTGCCGGATGTAAATTGTTTAATGCTAAAGCCATATTCGTTCGTGGTTCGTTGTTCGTTGTTCGTAGCTTCGCTCTTCTGCAACGAACAACGAACGACGAACAACCGACTAATCTACGATTCTTAATAAATGCGGTACCTTTGCCACGACGCCGCGCGAAGCTGGTGAATCGGGCAGCGTGACTGTCTGATTCAGCTTTGTGATACCGAGACTCTTTACGATCTCTTTTTGTTTTTTCGCGTAGCCGATCATCGACCGGTAATACTGGATTTTGATCTCGCCGCCTTTTGTGTCTGCCTTCTTCGCCATTTGCTTTGTAATTTCAAATTTCAAATTTCAAATTCCATAAATCGGAATTTGGTATCAACCTAATTCTTCGACCTGCTTTCCTCTCAATCTCGCAACTTCTATTGGGTCCTTCATTCTCGTCAGCCCGTTGAAAGTCGCGCGAATAACATTGTGCGCATTGTTCGAACCGAGAATTTTGGTGCGAACATTGTGCACGCCCAAGCTCTGCAAAACCGCGCGAACTGCACCGCCGGCGATAACGCCCGTTCCCTCGGCAGCAGGTTTTAACAAAACTCTTCCGGCTCCGTATTCGCCGATAAGCTCGTGCGGCAAAGTGCCGTCGATCAGCGGAACGCGGATCAAATTATTTTTCGCAGCCTCGACCGCCTTTTTGATCGCATTCGGAACTTCCTTTGCTTTGCCGGTGCCAAAACCGACGTGACCGGCTTCGTCTCCGACGACGACGAGCGCCGCGAACGACATATTTTTACCGCCCTTAACGACCTTGGTCACGCGATTTATCGAGATCAGCTGATCTTTTAAGATAAGCCCGCTTGCTGAGATTTTTTGCTTATTCATCTGTCTTCTGCTTTTCTTCCTTTGCCGGTTTTGAATCCGCCTCGTGTTTGTTAAGACCGGCCTCGCGCGTGGCGTCGATCAACGCTTTGACTCGGCCGTGATAAACGTAACCGCCGCGATCGAAGACTACGCTCTCGATGCCCGCTTTTTTTGCGCGTTCGGCGATCGCCTTGCCGACGCCTTTTGCGCCTTCGACATTGCCGCCGCTCTTTATCCCAAGTGTCTTCTCAGTCGTCGAAGCGCTCGCCAAAGTCTTGCCGCTGCCGTCGTCGATGATCTGCGCGTAAATGTGATTCACACTGCGATAGACCGCAAGCCGCGGCCTCGCCGCCGTCCCGCGAACTTTTTTGCGAATGCGGCTATGAACGCCCTGCCGTATCTCTGCTCTGCTTTTCTGTGACATATTGTTTGTCGTTCGTTGTTCGTCGTTCGTTGCGGTTGTTCTTAACTACGAACAACGAACCACCAACTACTTACCAGTTTTCCCTGGCTTCAACCTGTAATACTTATCCGCGTAACGCACGCCTTTGCCTTTATAGGCGTCGGGCTTGCGAAGTCGGTTCATCTCGGCCGCGACCTGGCCGAGTTTTTGTTTGTCGATGCCGCTCAAAGTGATCGTCGTCTGATACTGATTGATCGACGTTTTTGCGTTGTCGCGTTCCGCTTTTGCATCAATACCCTCGGGCAGCGGAAACTCGATCGGGTGCGAATAACCGAGTGCAAACACGATCTTCTTGCCCTGAACCTCAGCCTTATAACCGACGCCGACGATGTCCATGTTCTTCGAAAAGCCTTCGGTCACGCCGACAACCGCGTTGTTCGCGAGCGCCCTCGCAAGGCCGTGAAATGCAGCTTTATCGTCGCCGGCGCGTGTCGCCGTGAGTGTCCCCTCTTCCTGCTTAAAGCTCACGCCCTCAGGGATCGGCGTCTTCAGCGTGCCCTTCGGCCCCTTAACTTCCATCTCCGAATCATGAATCGTCACGGTCACGCCTGACGGTATCGCTATCGGTTTTTTTCCAACTCGTGACATAAATTACCTTAATAAATTTCAGCGAGAATCTCGCCGCCGACGTGCTCTTTGCGCGCCTGCCGGCCGCTCATCAAACCTTTCGAAGTCGAAACGATATTCACGCCGTAACCGCCGAGTACTTTCGGAATTTCTTCTGAGCCGACATAAACGCGGCGTCCCGGTCGCGACACGCGCGACAAGTGCGTGATCGACGACGTTCCTCGCGCGTCGTAACGAAGATTAATGCGGATCATGTATTTCACGCCTTCGCCTTTCGACTGATAGCTGTTAATGTAGCCCTCTTCTTTGAGAATGCGGGCGACTTCCATCTTCAATTTTGATCCCGGTATATCAACACGCGGATGATTCGCTAGTATTGCGTTGCGAATTCGCGTCAACATATCGGCTATTGGATCTGTCATTACTAAATTTACTCCGTAACTTTGGCTTTCGGTCTTAGGTTTTGGGTCTTTGACAAAGGCCAAAGACCAAAGGCCAAAAACCAACTCTCATTACCAACTCGACTTAACAACTCCGGGAATTTGTCCTTCCAGCGCAAGATCGCGAAGAGCGATGCGCGAGACGCCGAACTTACGCAAATATCCACGGGAACGTCCCGTTTGCGAACATCGATTACGCACACGCGATGGCGAAGCGTCACGCGGCATCTTTTGCAGCTTGATCACCGCCGCATCGACTTCTTCAGGTGTCGATTGCGGATTATTTATGATCTTCTTCGCTGCGGCACGACGCTCGGCGTAAAGTTTGACCTTGTCCTTGCGGCGGTTGTTGTTAACTACTTTGCTTATCTTTGCCATATATAAATTAGTCGTGAGTCGTTAGTCGCGTGTCGCCAGTCTGGTCTCGCGACTCGCGACTCGCCACTCGCGACTATTGCCTGAACGGCATTCCGAGCGCCTTTAACAGCGAACGAGCCTCGTCATCATTTCTCGCGGTCGTGACGATCGAGATATTCATACCTCGCGTCTTATCGACCTTGTTAAAATCAATTTCGGGAAAGATCAGCTGCTCGCGAATACCGAGCGTATAATTTCCCCGTCCGTCGAACGACTTGCCCGATACGCCGCGAAAGTCGCGAACTCGCGGCAGCGCGACCGAGATCAGCCGGTCGAGAAACTCATACATCCTCGCACCGCGAAGCGTGACCATCGTGCCGATCGCCATTCCCTGACGCAGCTTAAAAGCCGCGATCGACTTCTTCGCCTTTGTAATTACAGGCTTTTGTCCCGTGATCGTTTTCATCTCTTCGGTCGCGACATCGAGGATCTTTGCATTTGCGCTTGCCTCGCCCAAACCCATATTGACGATGACTTTCTCGATCTTCGGTATCGCCATCGGATTTTTGATATCAAACTCTTTGGCTAACGCCGGAGCGATCTCGCTTTTATATTTTTCTCTAAGTCTGGCCATTACTATTTAGTCTTCTTTTTCTTCGGCTCTTCCGCAGGAGTTTCTTCTACGGCCGCCGCAGTCTCTTCTTCCTCGTCAACCTTCTTCTTGTCTTCGCGCTTATACGACGCGTTCTCCGGAATCAGGTTGCCGCTCTTTGCGACGCGAACTTTTTTACCATCGCGTATTTCATATTTCACGCGCGTCGGCTTGCCTGTGTCGGGATCGATCAACGCAACATTCGAAACGCTCACCCAAGCTTCCTGCTCTTTGATTCCGCCTTCGCGATTAAGCTGCGGCACAGGCTTGACGTGCTTTTTGACGATCATCGCTCCCTCGACCTTGACCTTTGCGCTACTCGCATCGACGGCAATAACCTTGCCGCGATACGGCTGACGCGCGCCCTTGCTGTCGTAGCGGTTGTATTCTTTACCGGCGATAAAAACGACCTGATCGCCGCGCTTGATTCTACTGTTTACCGTTGTCTTTGTGCCTTTCATCTTAAATAACCTCCGGAGCGAGGCTGACGATCTTCATAAAATTCTTTTCACGAAGCTCGCGTGCCACTGGACCAAAAACGCGTGTGCCGACCGGCGTTCCGTCATCCTTGATCAAAACCGCAGCGTTCTCGTCAAAGCGAATATACGTTCCGTCTTTGCGGCGAACTTCTTTCTTCGTCCTCACGATCACGGCGTTATAAGTTTTGCCCTTTTTCGCAGTGCCGTCCGGCGAAGCTTCCTTAACCGTCACCTTGATCGTGTCGCCAAGCCGCGCGATCTTTGCCGTCGAACCGCCGACCGGCATTATCATCACAACGCGCTTCGCACCCGAATTGTCCGCGACCGCTAACGAGGTCTGCATCTGAATCATATCTTTTCTCCGGTGGTCAGTGGTCAGTGGTCGGTGGTCAGAAAAGAGAGTTCTTACTGACCACTGACCACCGACCACCGTCCACTATAATTCTGCCTTCTGAATTATCTCCACCACGCGCCAACGCTTTCTTGCCGACAACGGACGTGTCTCGACGATTCTCACTTTGTCGCCGATCTTTGCACCCATCTCGTCGTGCGCCATAAACTTCTTTCGCTTCTTAACGTATTTGCGATAGACCGGATGCTTTACGAGACGATCGACGCGAACGGTGACCGTCTTTGTCATTTTGTCCGAAGC
>Ga0187894_10001627_pt1 | contig 28368 bp, 29 predicted proteins | sample GBC1701081metaG_FD_136650 | JGI IMG/M metagenome (GOLD analysis project Ga0187894, IMG submission 136650) | White microbial mat communities from a lava cave in the Kipuka Kanohina Cave System on the Island of Hawaii, USA - GBC170108-1 metaG ...
ACCACCAACCGCCAATCGGCGGAACACTAAAACTGCACCTTGACAACGCCACCGTCTTTAGAGATGCGTCTTTGCGTGAGATAAAAGAATTTTTTTTCACGCAAAGCCGCAAAGGACGCAAAGAAAGAAAAATAGGATAAAGGCTCCTATCGCGTAATCCGGGTTTATCTTTGCGGCTTTTCGGGAGAAAGAGGTTCCCGCAAAGCCGCAAAGCGGAAGTAACATGAGTTGGCATTTTACTTTTCTTTACCCTCGTAAAGATCCTTTCGCCCAAAACCGTCTTTCTTAATTTTACGAGCGAGCGAGCGCATTTCGCTGTCGATCTTTGTTACGATGCGGCGAAGTTTCTGCTCGGGTCGCGCCATAAAATATGTTACGTGCGTCGTCTCGTAACCGTTTGGTGAGTACGGCGAAAAATAGTAATTCGAGATGCAGCGACGTGTGCCGTCCGACTTGACGGCGTTGACCGAGTGCCACGATTTGGCGTGTGTCGCCATCAGGACGAGGCGATTAAATAGGCTCGGTATCTCGACGGGGCGTGTGACGTGTTCGTCCCAGAGTTCGAGATTGCCGCCATTCGCGCTTCTCCAATCGGGCGTGATGTAGTAGAGCAAATTCAGCACGCGATAATTTTGCTGTTCGCCGTCGTGCGAGTTGTCGATGTGCGGATTAAGAAAATGTCCGCGCTCCATCGCACTGATGCCGCCGGCGTAAAGGTGCGGGTCGCCGACGGCGTCGCGGAGGCCGGTCAGTTCGGCAACTTTGTTAATGACGCGTTCGTCTTGAAATGCAAAAGTTATATCGGCGATCAGCGGGTCAAATTTGTCGAGCGACTTTGACGTAAATTTGCGTTCGCGAAAGCTATCGAGCAGCCGCATGTCACGACTCGGCGGAAAAGCAGCGACGATTTGATCCGCGATTTCACGTGGTAGCAGTTCGTCGATAGCGGCGTAGTTTGCCGTGACGCCCTTATCCGAGGCAAAATCGGCTTTAATACTCGCGGCGTCCCGGTCGAAGCGTTCGAGAATCAGGTTTACGAGTTGCTCGCGTGTCATCAGCTTATAATTTATTATTCGTTGCCATGGGAAGTAAACCGACGAGAGAAAATAAATCCGACATTCGGTGGAGCTTTAGCGTCTAAGTTTCGGTTGAAAATATAACCGACAGAGGTTTTTTGTAATGATGGACAGGCGATTTTTTATAAAGACGGGCGGCATCGGCTTAGCGAGTTTTGGTTTTATGGCGGCGGCGCCGGAGTTTTTGCATCAGTTTGCGGCGGCGCAAAGTGTTGCGAAAGGTTACGGGAAGAAAAAGGTTTTGGTCACGATCTTTCAGCGCGGCGCGGTTGACGGGCTGAATATGCTCGTGCCGCATGGCGAGAGTGAATATTACAATCTTCGACCGACAATCGCTGTCGCAAAACCCGGCAAAACTGACGGCGCGATCAAGCTCGACGACACATTTGGCCTGCATCCGTCGATGACGGCGTTCGAGCCGTTGTGGAAGAGTGGTCAGCTTGCGGCGATCACGGCTGTCGGCTCGCCCGACAACACGCGTTCACACTTCGACGCGCAAGATTATATGGAATCGGCGACACCCGGCGTCAAAGGAACACGCGACGGATGGCTCAACCGCGTATTGCAAAATTCTACGTCGAAGGACGTTTCACCTTTCCAAGCCGTGTCGATGACACAATCGCTACCACGCGCTCTCTACGGACGAGCTTCGTCGGTCGCGATGACAAATCTTGCGGACTTTTCGGTTCGTGCCGGCATCTATTCGCAAAATATGAAGGGCGGCTTTGAGGGAATATACCAACAAAACGCAAAAGACACGCTCGGCGAGACAGGCAAAGAAACTTTCGAAGCCGTGAATTTTTTAAAGACGGCGAATCCCGCGCAATACAAACCTGAGAACGGCGCCGTTTATCCGGCAACGCAGTTCGGACACTCGATGCAACAGATCGCGCAGCTCATAAAAGCCGGTGTCGGTCTCGAAGTCGCGTTCACCGACACAGGCCGCGACCTGAATTGGGACACGCACCTAAACGAAGGCGGCGCACGCGGTGCGCTCGCAAATTACCTTCGCACATTTTCACAATCGATCGCGGCATTTACGATCGACCTCGGCAAGCGAATGGACGACGTGGTCGTATTGACGATGAGCGAATTCGGTCGCACCGCTCGCGAAAACGGCAGCCGCGGCACCGATCACGGCCACGCGAACACGATGTTCGTGGTCGGTAATGGAGTTCGGGGCGGTAAAGTTTATGGCGAATTTCGCGGTCTTAAATCAGACAAACTTTACGACGGCCGTGACCTCGACGTCACCACCGACTTCCGCGATGTCTTTGCCGAAGCCGCGTACAAACAATCGAACGCAAAAGACCTCGCAAAGATCTTTCCGAATTATTCGGCGACGAAGGAGAAGTTCAAGGGTTATTTGAGTTAAAGATTATTGACGAGATAAAACTCGGATTAAGGGCGCTGTTGAGGCGCCCTTTTCAATTAAGAATCACGGCTGATCAGGAATGTCCGATTCGACTAGCATCGCGAGCAGTTTCAGCGATTCTTGCCAGCCGAGATAACATGCTTCGGCGGGAATCATGGCGGGAATGCCTTCCTGCAAGATGTTGACCTCGGTGCCGACAGAAACTTCCCTAAAAGTGACCGTGTTCGTCATCTCGCCGGGAAGGTTCGGGTCGTCGAATTTGTCCGAGTTTACGATACGCTCGTTCGGGACAAGCTCTTTATATTCGCCGCCGAAAGAATGACTTTGCCCCGTGCCGAAATTTGTAAAAGACATCTTGTATTTACCGCCGACGCGGGCATCCATCTCGTGAACTTTACATGTAAACCCGTTCGGCGGCAGCCACTTGGCCATTGCGTCGGGGTCGAGAAACGCTTTATAAACTCTTTCTGCCGGTGCCTTAAAAACGCGATGTAATTTGACTGTATTCGTGCTCATAACTTTATCTCCTCTACAATTCTACCTTCGCCGATCTTTCCGGCAAGGTTTGTATGCTTAAATACTCATTAAACGATGGACAAGAACGAATTGTTTGAAAAAGTTGCCGAGAACGAGCTATTGCAGTTTCTCGGCGTGAAGATAGAGGTCGCGACGCCGAAACGCGTTGTGCTGACGATGCCGGTCACGCCAAAGGTTCATCAATACACCGGCATTATGAACGGCGGCGTGTCACTCTACTTGGCTGAGACTACAGCGTCGATTGGTGTAAACGCGGGCTGCGATCTCGACAAAGTTTCGCTTCCAGGTTCTAGTAGTTCTACCCGATCGAGATACTTTTGCAGCAGACAATTTTTATTAATGTTTCACTGGCTTAAACTGTTGATATTTTGAGCCTGTCGATCTTATCCAGCTTAACGATCCGTTTCGCGTGCCAGAGATCATAGTTAGACTGCATCGCAAGCCAGCTTTCGGGTGAGCGGCCAATAGCCTTGGAGAGACGCAAAGCCATCACGGGGCTGATGCTGCTGTTGCTGTTTAGAATTCGATTCAGAGTCGATGGCGACACGCCAAGAGCGGCGGCGAGTTCGCGACCGCTGATGTGATTAGGTTCGAGATAAACCTCAGTTATAAATTCGCCGGGATGCGGCGGGTTGTGCATAGCCATTAGTGGTAATCCTCGTAATCAATAACGTGAGCGTCACCATCGCTGAATTCGAACGTGACTCGCCAATTTCCGTTAACCCAAATCGACCACCGGCCTCGATCTTTTCCTTTTAACGGATGCAGGCGAAAGCCGGGAACATCCAATCTCTGATGCCAAATGCCGTGTCGAGTGCGGCCAGCAGCATCTTTATCCGTTTCGAATGGTGTGGTTGAATTCCAGCAACGCTTCCATTGTCAAAGAACTTTTTTAGTCCTTTGTGACGAAACGACTCTATCATCTCAATTATTATTATGTGTTGCGGAACACGCAACAAGCAGACATTAGCGACGATAAACTTCGCGTCGGTGACCGATCTTAATGACCAAGACGATCAACTGTTCGTTGCGCAGCTCATAAATCACGCGGTAGTCTCCAAGTCGGATACGGTAGAGGCTGTCAACGCCTTTAAGTTTTTTTACGTTTAGTAATTCTGAAAAAGGGTTTTGTGCTAAGAGTTTAAGGGCTTCGGCTGTCTTGGCCTGCAGTTTGTCGTCCAAAAGATCAAACTCTTTTTGAGCACTTTTGACGAACTCGACCGTGTAAACCGCCATTTAATTTTTACCGCTCTCGACACCGGCCAACACTTGCTCTAATGAGACAGTTTCCTCGTTTCGCCGCGCGTGGTAAGCCTCAATGTCGATCTCATCCTCTAATTGCTCGACGAGAGCTTGTTCGATCAAATAACGCAGCTTGATCCCTCGTCGTTTACAAAAACTGACGAGTGCGTCTTTTACTCTGGCATCAATAATTGTCGAGAGAGTTGCTGTTTCATTCATAATAATGAATTATAATGAAAATTAAAGAAAAAACAAGGGGAGCTTTTTAGCGCTTACAGGTCAATAAATAATGGACAAAACCGAGTTACTTAAAAAAGTCGCCGAGAACGAACTGCTGCAATTTCTCGGCGTGAAGATAGAGGTCGCGACGCCGAAACGCGTTGTGCTGACGATGCCGGTCACGCCAAAGGTTCATCAATACACCGGCATTATGAACGGCGGCGTTTCGCTGTATTTGGCAGAGACTGCGGCGTCGATCGGCGTCGTGGTTGGGTCCGATCTTACCAAAGTCACGCCTGTCGGAATTGAGATAAATGCCAACCATCTGCGCGCCGTGAGCAAGGGCGTGATTACCGCGGAGGCAAAGCCGATCTACTCGGGGCGCACGATGAGCGTTTGGGGAATCGAGGTCACAAACGACAAAGGTAAGCTTGTCTGCACGTCGCGCATCACTCTGCTCCATCAAAAACGCGCCGCTTACAAACTGAGTTAGCCACGAATGCACTAATGACTCGAATAGAAATCTGAATTAGTGCAATTCGTGAAATTCGTGGCTAAACTCTTTCTGTGCATAAATTTGTTCGCAGTTTGATCACCGAATGGCGGCGGCTGAAGCTGCCGGTCGATAGCGCGACGGTTGTTGTTGCGGTTTCGGGCGGGACGGATTCGAACAGTCTTTTGCTGGCGCTAAGTGATCTGAAGCAAAGAAAAAAAATCAATTTACGCATTGTCGCGGCGCATTTTAATCATAAGCTGCGTGGAACAGAGAGCGACGGCGACGAAGATTTTATAAGACAACTCACGACAAAACTCAGGATCGAATTTGCCGTCGGCCACGCAAAGCTCGACAAATCCGGCAATCTCGAACAAAACGCACGCGCGGCGCGCTATCGTTATTTAGCCGACACGGCAAAGCGTCTCGACGCATTCGCTGTGCTCACGGCTCACACGATGAACGACCAGGCAGAGACTTTTTTGATGAACCTGATTCGCGGCAGCGGGCCGGACGGCTTGCGTGGAATGACGCAGATTCGCTCTTTTGACACGGAGACGCTGAGACACAGCGACGCAGAGAAAGAAGAAAGCGTGCCCGTCGATCCCGGCGTCTCTGCGTCTCTCTTTCTCCCTTTCTCGAATTCTCCTCTTCTCGTCCGTCCGCTGCTAACGTGGGCGAAGCGCAGCAGCACAGAGGGTTTTTGCCACGATCTCGCTATCGAGTGTCGGCACGATCCGATGAATGACGATACGGCGTTTCGGCGTGTGCGTATTCGCAAAATTCTGCTGCCGCTGCTCGAAGATATGAACCCGAACATCATCGAGACGCTCGCCAACACCGCGTTCTTGTTACAAAATTCCCCACCGAGCACCAAGCACCGACAGCCCGAATCTAAATCCGACGATCCGCAAATAAAGGACTTGCGACAATTATCTCAAACCGAACTTTACGAGTGGATTCGCGCGTGGCTGCGTCGCCGTCGTGGAACGACACGGGCATTGCAACTGAAACATATACAGTCGATAGAGCGTTTGATTTTGAGCACGAAAAGCGGTCGTATCGCGGAATTGCCCGGCGGCAGCCGCGTCGTGCGATTTCAGGGCAAGCTGATTTATGAGGAAAATAAAGTTGATAATCGCCCTGCCGATAACTAAAATTAGAAGTTGCGTTGCTACCCACGGCGTGCGTGATGAGAAACAACGCAGTTTGCAATGGTTTCATCAAAAATTGAGCAAAAAACTTTCCCGTGAGAGAGTTGAGCCGGAGGCTATAAGTTGAATTCGAAGGCAAAACAGGTTTTATTGTGGCTGGTCATCATTTCGGGCGCGCTGGTTTTCGTCTGGTATCTACAGACAAAACAAACGGCACCGCCAAAGGAGTTGTCCATCGACATGGCGGTCACGCGCATCGCCAATAAAGAGTTAAAAGAAGCTGCGTTCAAGCAGTCGCAAGTTGAGTTTCTCGATACGACCGGTAACAAACTAGTGACCCCGCTCGGCAGCGAATCCACGCGCGAATTGCTCGTCAAAAAGATCGACGATTTTAACCGCGAGAATCCAACCAGTCAGATCAAGACCAGCGAAGAACCAATATCGACCGGTTTTGGCTGGCAGATACTCGTTAGCTTTTTGCCGTTTATCCTTTTGATGGGTTTCCTGGCGTTTACGCTCAGGCAGATGCAGGCGGGCGGCAATAAGGCGTTGAGCTTTGGCAAGTCAAAGGCGAAGCTGCTCAATAATCAGCAAAAGCGCGTGACGTTCAAGGATGTCGCGGGCGTGGACGAGGCCAAAGAAGAGCTGCAGGAGATCATCGAATTTCTAAAAGACCCGCAAAAGTTTCAAAAGCTCGGCGGCAAAATACCGAAGGGCGTGTTGATGGTCGGCCCTCCGGGAACCGGTAAAACTTTGCTTGCGAAGGCTGTCGCCGGCGAAGCAAACGTTCCGTTCTTCTCGATATCCGGTTCGGACTTTGTCGAGATGTTTGTCGGCGTCGGCGCGTCGCGTGTGCGCGATCTGTTTGAGCAGGGCAAAAAGAACGCGCCGTGCATAATTTTTATTGACGAGATCGATGCTGTCGGTCGTCATCGCGGCGCCGGACTCGGCGGCGGTCACGACGAACGTGAACAAACTTTGAACCAACTACTCGTCGAGATGGATGGCTTCGAGTCGAACGATGGCGTTATTTTGATGGCCTCGACAAATCGGCCAGATGTTCTCGACCCCGCGTTGCTGCGTCCCGGACGTTTTGACAGACGCATCGTCGTCGGTCGGCCGGACGTTCGCGGCCGCGAGGGAATCTTAAAAGTTCACACAAAGAAAATCCCGCTCGACGAAGGCGTCGATGTCTCGGTCATTGCACGCGGCACACCCGGATTCACCGGAGCGGATCTCGCAAACATCGTTAACGAAGCTGCTCTCAACGCTGCTCGCTACAACAAGAAAGTCGTCGGAATGAATGACTTTGAAATTGCCAAAGACAAAGTGATGATGGGCGCCGAGCGAAAATCGATGGTCATCTCCGACGAGGAGAAAAAGATCACTGCCTATCACGAAGCCGGTCACACAATGGTCGGTCTAAAAGTTCCGAACATCGACCCCGTGCATAAAGTCACGATCATTCCGCGCGGCATGGCGCTCGGCGTGACGATGTATCTGCCGGAGAAAGATCGTCTGAGCGCGACGAAGGAATATCTTCTCGGCCAGATCGCGATGGCGATGGGCGGTCGTATTGCCGAGGACGTTTTCATTGGCTCGATCACTACCGGCGCGTCGAACGACATCGAGAAAGCGACCGAAGTTGCACGTGCGATGGTCTGCGAATATGGAATGAGCGATCTTGGCCCGCTGACTTTTGGTAAGAAAGAAGAGCAGATATTCCTCGGTCGCGAGATCTCGCAGCACCGCGATTATTCTGAAGACACAGCGATAAAGATCGACCTCGAGGTCAGACGCATCATCGACGAGCAATACAAAATTGCAGAGACGATCATTAACGAAAACAAGGACGCGATGATCCGCCTTGCCGAAGCACTGCTCGAATTTGAGACGCTCGACAGCGTGCAGATTCGCCGAGTCGTCGCCGGTTTGCCGCTCGAAAAGGAAACTTCGACCACAGACGGCGGTAATAATTCGTCGGCGACCGAAGAAACGGCTGAGAATCCTTTTAATAAACCGATCCTGCCGACGCCTGCTACTGCGTAGCAGGAAGGCAGAAGGCAGAAGGCAGAAGGCAAAAGGCAAAAGGCAAAAGGCAAAAGGTAAAAGTAGAGAATCTTGCTCACTTTTGCCTTTTTACTTTTGCCTTTTGCCTTTTTCCATTCGCCTTTTTACTTTTGACTTATGCTCAGGCAAACATCTCGCCGACAAATTTCACTCGCTTCTCCGCTGGTGATGGGCATTTTGAATGTCACGCCGGATAGCTTTAGCGACGGCGGAAGTTTTTTGCACGTCGATGCCGCAGTAAAGCAAACCGAGCAAATGATATCGGGCGGCGCCGACATTATCGACATCGGCGGTGAATCGACGCGGCCAGGCAGCCAGCGTGTTCCTGCTGAAGTAGAAGTCGAACGTATCGTCCCGATCATCGACGCCATTCAAAAAAAATTCGATACGCCGATCTCGATAGATACGACAAAGTTCGCGGTCGCAAGAGCCGCTCTCGACGCCGGTGCTGAGATCATCAACGATATTTCCGGGCTGCGTTGGGACGAGTCGATCGCCGAACTTGCAGCGGAGACAAACGCCGGCCTCGTCCTGATGCACTCACGCGGGAGTTTTGAGACGATGCACGAGCAGCCGCCGGTCGATGACATTTTGGCGGAGGTTATACGCGACCTTCGCCGCGCGATCTCGACAGCGAATTCACACGGAGTCAAGGACGAGCAGCTCGTGCTCGATGTCGGCATCGGTTTTGGCAAGACTGCTGAACAGAATTTAGAGTTGATCGCTAAACTTGATAAAATCGTTAGCGAATTTGAAAACTTTCCCGTTCTCGTCGGAGCGTCGCGAAAATCTTTTATCGGCAAGATCCTCGACGACGCGCCGCCGACGGAAAGACTGGGCGGCAGCATCGCGTCGGCCATTGCATCGGTCGCAAACGGCGCGAAGATCGTCCGCGTTCACGATGTAAAAGAAACAGTCGCGTCGTTAAAAGTTTGGTCAGAGCTGAGTAAAGTGATATGAGATTTTTTTTGATCACAATTTTGTTTGTTGTCACGACAGGTTTTACCGAGTGCTATAAACCGGTCACGCGTTCGGGTTTGCCGTCGCACATTAAGACGGTCGCCGTGCCGGCGTTTCAGTTTGAGACAAAGGGTTTGCGTTACAAGGTCGAGTCGCGATTCACCGACGCCGTGACGCGCGAGATCATTCGTCGCGGCAACGGCCTGAAAGTGCAAGGCTCGCGTGAGCGTGCCGACGCCGTGCTCGAAGGCACGATTCGCGATTTTAATTTCACCGGCGTTCTGCTCGACAACGAAGGCCGTGCACGCGTTTACGAGGTGACGATCGTTACTGCGGTGACGATACGCGATCTTCGCGAAAACAAGATTCTTTACGACAACCAGAATTTTATCTTTCGTGATTCGTTTGAATTTGCGTCGGATCCGCGTTCGTTCTTTAACGAAGAAGACCCGGCCGTCGAACGAATGGCCCGCGCCTTTGCCGAAGCCGCCGTGTCCGCTTTTGTAAACGGCATTGGCGTGAAGGAAGAAAAGAAATAATTGCCGCCGATCATACAGATAAAACAAATCAGGACTTTTGATCTGCGTCATCTGCTTTAATCTGCGGCTAAATTTTTATGGTCTTTGCCAGAGAAGATTTACGAAACCAACTAAAGCGGCACGAGATAGCGCCGGTGTATTTGCTGTTCGGACCCGAAACTTTTTTGCGCGATCTGGCTGCGAAGACAATTACGCAGCGTGCGTTTGAGAAAGACGATTTTCGCGATCTGAATGAGACGAGTTTTAGTCTTAACACACCCGACACTTTGCAGCAGGCGATCGCGGCGGCCGAACAACTGCCGATGATGGCGTCGCGCCGTGTCGTTCGAATAACAGACTTACGAATTTCCGCGACCGGCTACCGCGACACGGTCACCGAAGCGCACGAAACGGCATTGCGCGCATATCTCAAAAATCCGTCGATGACGGCGGTTATGATCTTTGTGGCCGACGAGCTGAATGGCGTTCGCAAGATGTCGAAGCTGCTCAAGGAAAACACGACAGCCGTCGAATTTAAAACGCTCTCGGATGTCGAATTGACAAACTGGGCGCGTGACAAATTTGCCGAGGCCGGTGCCGAGATCGACAACGCCGTCCTCAATCAGCTCATATCCGTCGTCGGACCCGACGTGCGTCGTCTGACAAACGAGGTCAACAAACTTGCCGCCGCTGCGTTGCCGAATAAAAAGATCAGCTCCGATCTGATCGCGGCGTTGGTTCCCGATTCGCGTGAGATGAACAGCTTTGCATTCACTGATCATCTGATCGCCGGACGCAAAAGCGATGCCGTATCGACGCTCAAAAAAATTCTCGACGACGGTGCCGAGCCTCTGATGCTGCTCGGTTCGCTTTCCTACACCTATCGTCGATTGCTGACGGTAAAAGACATGATGGAACGCGGCGTCGATCGTCGCGAGGTCGCCAATGTTTTGAAGCGAGGCTACAACGATCAGGAAAAATTGTTTGCGGCGGCGCGCCGTACGAAATTGAATCGCCTAACGAACGCCATTAAACGCATTGCACAAACCGATCTCGCGATAAAAACCTCGGTCGGCGGCAGCACGACGGGCGCGCGAATGCAGATCGAGATGCTCGTCTGCGAACTTGCAACGAGTCAGTAGAGGCGCACGTGAGTAAGGGCTCAATGTGGCTAAAAAAGCCCTTACTTAAGTGCGGGCTACCAACACGTTTGTAATTTTTGTAATTTAGATCGGCGCCAGATCGGAGGAGCGATTGTAATAGTTGTAGAGATCGTTGTAATCGCCAAGCGCGCGATTCAGGATGAGCGGAAGCTGTTCGAGATCGCTCTTGTTTACGATCAAATTTAGATTTCTTACGAACGCATCGTGAGCGTTCATCGTCGTTCCTTCGTCTTCGAGCGAGATCAAAAACAAGCGTCGTCGTTCGGACGAATACATCGCGTTCGCCTTCTGCTGAATCACGGCTGCTCCGCCCATCTCGACCGCAAAGTCGGGCGAGAACATCATCAACTCGGTCTTACCTTCGCGTAATCTTTCGTTTGCCTGTGCCGGTGTTTGAGCAACATAAACTTTGTAGCCGCTCTTTGCAAGCAGCTTCGCCGTGTCGTCGCATTTGTCGCCGAGACAGAGCAAAATACGTCGCGGCTTTTCCTCGTCGCCCTCGATCTTGTTATCGCTCTGGAGCGCCGTCATCAGCGAGCGAAGCGCATGATTTATTTGAACGTCGTGCTCCTTTTCTGCAAAATCGGCAGGCGTTTCGGCCGCGGCCGCAGGCTTGTTTGCGGCGAGCTGATCGACGGTCGAAAGACCCTTGCCCGACGCATCCTTTTGCACGCGAAGCAGATTTTGACAGCGCGGACAACGTACGGAAAAATTGCCGCTCGGAATTTTCGATTCGTCGAGCTGCAGTGAAACGGAGCAATTATCGCATCTGATTATCATAGTGGTCGGTGGTCGGTGGTCAGTGGTCAGTGGTCGGTGGTTGGCGGCGTGGCTTCTGACCACTGACCACTGACCAATGTTACTCGATCATGCTGAGCACGGACTCAGCGGGATTTTCTACTGGCGGCTGCGGAATGACAGCTTTGGGCAGCGGTTCTACAACGGCGGCCGGACGATGTGTGTTTACGTAATCTTCGGTCGATGACAAACCTTTGAGCTGTAGCAGCAAATTGTTTTGGTTTGTCGCGAACGAGAGCCCGTCGTCCATCGTGATCTGTTTCTTCTCGATCATGCCGCGAATGACCGAATCGAAATCCTGCATGCCGTCGATCTCACCGTCGCGAATAGCGTCGAGCAAAGTCTTGCCCTCGGTCTCGCCTTTTTCAATGTATTCGCGCGTGCGCGGATTCGATTTCAAAATTTCGACGGCGGCGATGCGACCGCGTCCGTCGGCGGTCGGTATCAGACGTTGCGATACGATGTAGCGAAACGTCTGCGCGAGCCGTGTGCGAATAATTCTTTCTTCGTTCTTCGGATAAAGACCGATGATGCGGTCGATGGTTTTCGACGCGTCGATCGTGTGCAGCGTCGAGAGAACAAGGTGGCCTGTCTCGGCGGCTTCGAGTGCGATCTCGGCTGTTTCTAGGTCACGCATCTCGCCGACGAGAATTACTTTCGGAGCTTGTCTTAAGGCGGCACGCAGAGCGCTTGCGAAATCTTTTGTATCGGCTCCGACTTCGCGCTGATTGATCGTCGATTTTTTATGATTGTGGAGAAACTCGATCGGGTCCTCGATCGTGACGATGTGATAGGCCTTTGTCTCGTTGATGCGATCGATGATCGCGGCGAGCGTCGAGGTTTTACCCGAACCGGTCGGGCCGGTCAGCAGGACGATGCCGTTTCGTATGTTCGAAATTTGAGCAAGCTGCGGCGGCAGACGCAGGCCCTCGAAACTCGGTATCTCGTGCGGGATGACGCGCATCACGATCGAGTAGGAATTGCGTTGTTGAAAGATATTTACGCGAAAACGGCACTTGCCCGGCAGCGCGTAACTGAGGTCGGCGGTGCGATGTTTTACAAGCTGTGCGGCTGCGTCAGGGTTGTCGCGGATGAGTGACATCGCGATCACCTCGGTCTGATAAGCCGATAGTTTGCCGAGGCTCAACGGCGACGTCGGATAGAGAACGCCGTTGATCTCGACTTGCGGTTTTTTCCCGCAAGAAAAGTTCAAATCGCTGACATTCTCGGCGGTCAGCAGCATTTGCTCGATGATAGGCGCTATATCCAGCAGGCTCATGGGTAAAATCTACTCCAAAAAATTTAGTTAAGACGGAAGATTTGTGAATGTGACGCGTGAGAGGCGACAAAAACATTATCGCCTATTGAGCACAGACTTGGCAAGACATTTTTGGCAATTGAAAAACAATCTTTTTACCATGATTTTTATAACGCAGAGACCGCAGAGGAAATTAAACCGAGATTAAGCATTAGAGAGTAATGATTTCTTTCTTATTGTGATTTCTTTGCGTTCTTTGCGTCTTTGCGTGAGATAAAAGAATTTTTTCACGCAAAGCCGCAAAGGACGCAAAGGAAGAAAAATAGGATGAAAATTCCTATTGCGTAATTCGGGTTTAATTTAAATTCTCTGCGTGCTCGGCGGTCTCTGCGTTAATTTTCCAGCTTTATGGGACTGCCGATAAAAGGCGAACCATGTTCGCAGTTATTTTCTCTGCATCCGAGACGATCGAGCTGACGATCGCGACCGAATCGGCGCCGGCGTCAAAAACACTATGAACGTTTGTCTCGTTGATGCCGCCGATCGCGACGACAGGCAGGCTGCCGATAGCGGCCTTTAGGGCTCGCAGACCATCGAAACCGACGATCGGGTCGGGGTTTTTCTTGGTCGTCGTGGCAAAGATCGGACCGATTGCCAAGTAGTCGATCGGAAACCCGACGGCACGTTTCGCCTGTTCGACCGAGTGCGTAGAAAAGCCGATGACTGCATTTTCACCTAACAAAACACGTGCTTTTGAAGGTGGCATATCGTCCTGGCCGAGATGAACTCCGTCGGCTTTTGCTGCCAACGCGATGTCGGCGCGGTCGTTAATGATGATGCGAACGCCGCTTTCGCGCGCGATGCGGACGCACTCGACGGCTTGCTCGTAGAAATCTCGCGGCGCGGCGTGTTTGTCGCGAAGTTGGATCAGCGTCGCGCCGCCAGTGATGAGTCTTTGAAATTGTTCGACGTGTGAAAGTCCTGAGAGACGCGTGTCGGTTATCGGGTAGATCTTTGGCAGCGAAAGTCGCATCAAGTGGACTGTAACACAGTGTCAGTAGCCCGCACGTTAGTAAGGGCTCAAGGTTGCTAGTGAGATCCGCTATCCCGATGAGGTCATGTCAAACTTTCACACGCTCCCCGATGCATCGGGATGCGCGCTTACTGACACTAGACCAACGCCTTGATCATCAAAAAACAATCTTCGCCGTTGCTGTAGTATTTCGCGATTCGCTGCACGACCATATAGCCGCCGCGTCGGTAAAGCTGCTGCGCCTCGGTGTTGCCGACGCGAACTTCGAGCATAACGGTGCCGACCTCGCGAGACTTTAGCGCGCTTTCGATGTGATCGAGCAATCTGACGGCGAGACCGCGACGACGATGTTCGGGTGCGACGCCGATGGTCGTCAGGTGCGCGGCGTTATTCTCATTGACCATCACAAACGCAAACGCGACAAGCTCGTCCGATGGCGTGACCAGCCGATAGCTCAAGGTGCGCGGCTCGCTGAGAAGATAATTGAATGTGTGCTTTGTATAATTGTCGCCGTTGCGAAAACAACGCAGATTTAATCGCAGCACTTCGGGCAGATGTTCGAGGTTGAGCGGCTTTATCTCATACGTCGTAAACGGCGCAGGCAGAACGACTTCCGGTTCTGCGAAAACGGCCGGAATAAAAAAGCTGCGCAATGTTTCGAGAACTGCCATGTTAAGTCCAGGAAGTCGCGGCGGTCTGGAAAGTCTGGGAAGACCGCAGATGCGCGTTGAGACCGAAGATCATTCGTCCGATCTCGTCCAGCTTTTCGTAAAGTCCACTAAATTCCGACTCTTCTACGTAACCTAAATCTAACGCTAGATACATGTGTGACTTCGTCTCAGCCACCGAGCCCAGAGCCATGTTGAGGAAATTGGCGAAGTCCTTGTCTGTCCGCCGCCCTTGACCCTCGGCAATATTTACCATAATCGAAATCGAGGAGCGGCGAATCTGCCTGCGTAGATCAAAGTCTTTCCCGAATTCATTCTTTCCGCTGACTAGATATATCTCACGCGTGAGCACTCGAGCCTTTTGCCAGGCCTGAATATCCTCGAACCTTTTGAACGTTGACATCGAACCAATTCCTCCTTCTTCCTCGACTTCCCAGACTTCCCAGACTTTCTAGACTATCAATACGCAGTCGCCGTAGCTGTAAAAACGATACTCTGCGGCGACGGCATGTCTGTATGCGTTCATTATAAGTTTGTGACCCGCGAAAGTTGAAACGAGTACGAGCAGCGAGCTTTGCGGCAAGTGAAAATTTGTGAGCATCGCATCGACGGCTTTGAATTTATAACCCGGCGTTATCGTGAGATCGGCAACGTGATCGCCGCCGGTAAAGCTGTCGAATCGAGCGAGATTAGATTCCAGCGCGCGCGTTGTTGTGGTTCCGACGGCGATGATACGACGATCTTCGATCTTTGCTTTGTTTAGAATTTCGGCGGTCTCGTCGGAAATTTCATATCGCTCTTCGCTGACTTTATGCTGCGAGAGGTCGTCAACTCTCACCGGCTCGAACGTTCCGTAGCCTACGTGCAAAGTAATTTCCGCAATCTTAACGCCAATGTTTTTCACCTTTTGCAAGATGTCCGGCGTAAAGTGCAAGCCCGCCGTCGGAGCTGCGATAGCGCCGCGATTACTCGCGTAAACCGTCTGATAACGTTCTCGGTCATCGATCGAATCGACTTCGCGTTTGATATATGGCGGCAGCGGCGTACGGCCAAGTTCGTCGATTAGCTGATTGACATCACCGCTCGTTTCAAACGCGATCTCGAGTTGGCCGTCGTCGTATTTTGCTGTCACGGTGGCCGTCAAGCGTTCGTCGAACGAAATTGTCTTACCAACCGCGAGTCGTTTGCCCGGACGCGCAAGTGCTAGCCACGAGTTGTTGCCGGTTTCGCCGATCAGAAAGATCTCAACTCGCGCTCCTGTCGCCGTTTTTCCCAAGAGACGCGCGGGGAAAACTTTTGTATTGTTCAAAACGAGAACGTCGCCTTCGCGGAGATACGACGGCAGATTGGTGAACATCCCATCTCGAAAGTTGTTCGCAACGCGATCGACAACGAGCATTCGCGACGCCGAACGCTCCTCGAGCGGCTGTTGCGCGATCAGTGACGTGGGTAAACCGTAATCAAAATCCGAGAGTCTCATTTACCAAAAGACAATTCGCTTCAGTGGACAGTTACACGTGTAAAGTGGATAGCTAAAGAAGTTAAGTGGTGCCGGAGGTCGGACTCGAACCGACATGGGAAGTGAATCCCGCTAGATTTTGAGTCTAGTGCGTATACCAATTTCGCCACTCCGGCGGCGAATTTACGATGATACTTTTTATGCCCGCGAGAGGCAACCGTGATGAAGCTGAGAAGATCGCCACGAATGCACGAATAAGAAAAAAATTCGTGCATTCGTGGCTAACTTTCTTACTTCAATTTGTGTAACCCGGAATCGTTTCGTACTCGACGATCTTGTATGGATCCATCGCATCAGCGTCGGCGAGTCCTTTTTTTACAAGTAGAATGAGGTTCACACCCGGTCGCAGCGGATAAACGCCGACGTATTTGTAGTGCGTCGAATAGCGTTTTATGACGTCTGCATCCTGATCGTCCTTTTTCGCGACGATCATCTCCGAGGTGCTTGCATCGATCAAGTTGCCGAAAAAGTTTGCGTGTTTGTAATCGACGAGATACCACGTCATCGGCCAATAATCGGGCGACACGATCTCGATCGTTGCATTTTTTCCTTTACTGCTCTTATCGGCGTAATACTCGATCTTGTAGATCAGATCGTGCAGTCCGCGTTTTGTGTGCGCATAAACGTAAGCCATCTCTTCGTCGTCATAGCGAACGAAATTTAAAGAGTAAGTTTGATACGCGAGCACCGACGAGCCCGAGATCGTGAGAACTATCGCCGCAGCTTTTAGTGCGAGCGTTTTCGACTCGATAAGCTGTCCCAGCGCATAACCGGCGACAATGCACATCGGCAGCAAAAAGCTCAGCGCGAGCCACGGCGTTTTATATGGAATGATCGAGTAGGCTGCAAAAAGCCCGCCGGCCCATAGCGCTGTGAACATCGCAAACCGATGCCGTCCCCAAAGCATTGTCATCACACTGCCGAGCGTCGAGAGAATGAGCAGCGGCGACTCGACCTTCATCATCCATTTCAGATAGCCGACCCAACCGTGCATCGTGTGATCTTTGCTTCCGGTCTCTGACCAGTTCGAATACGCCTCGAACGCTTTACCGACGCCATCCTTGTATGTAAAAAACGATGAAAAAAGCAGGACGCCGAGATAGACGAAAACAACCACAGCCGAGCCTATAATTGCGAGACGATTGCTGCCCGTTCCCAGTCGCGAGCTAAAAGTTTTCCAGGTCAGTTCGGTGGGTTCGTTAAAATTTGTACCATCATTTTTGCGCCGACTGATGATAAAAATTATCCACGTGACGACAGCCGCAACGGCTAAAAACACTATCGAATAAAAGATAAAACTTTCTTGCGGCTTGTCTTGGCCGAGAAAGTTTTCATACAGCCACTTGCCGCCGTCGATCAGATTTTGCCGGTAATAAACTGCAGCCGCGGCTGCGATCACGTGCAATGCGAGCAATGTGTTGAACCAATGTTTTTTGTATGCATCGCCGGCATGAATTCCGCGCCATATCCAAATACAAAAAAACGCAATCACCATCGTGCCGAGCGTGATGAACGTCGTCTCTTTTGTCGCAAACAGCAGCGACGCGCACGCAGATGCGAGCAGCAGATAGATCGGGCGGCCCATCTCCCAGTTGATCAACATTCGCACGACGTAATAGACGAGCACCGATTCGACGATGAAAAACGCGAAGCGAAACGCCCAGACGGCTGCTTCACTTTGACCACCGAGATAACTTGCAAGATTTAGCGACGAAGGCAAAAAGCAAGTGAAAAGTATCAGCACCATCCACGCAACAGCGCACGGCCCGGCGGTGCGTTTCTCGATAAAAAACAAGACGGCAACAACAATCGCGAGACTTAGAAAGATAAAAAATATTTCGTGAATAAAATATCGCGAGATAAAAACCATGCCTGGGCTTAGCGCGAGAAACAGCGCGGCAAGCAAGCTTCCCGTGCGGCCGATGTAACGTTTCAGATAGAACGCGAGCACGACCGTCAGCAACCCAAAGATCGCGACGCTCACGCGGATCGGAATTGTTTTCAGGCCAAATAGCTCGACAAACGGAAGCGAGATGTAATACAACGTCGGCCCGTGATAGTTTGCCGGGTCGTATTTATAAACGCCGTCACGAACTAGGTTTGTGAGAAAAAATCCGTTGACGCCTTCGTCATGATGCAGCGGTTTGAGCGCGAGATTATAGAAGCGCAAAAATGCCGCGACGACGGTAATAACAGCAGCGAAGGTGAGCCACGACACATCGCGGCTTGCGCTTCGTTCGACTATCTCTGATTCGTGTTTATTCGTGTCCATTCGTGACTACTTTATTTTATACACGCGATACTGTCCGGCCTCGGCTAGAAGCGGATACTTCGCAAAAAAAGCTTCGTTTGGTTTCAGGCTTTCGCGTTCCTCGGGCGAGATGAGAACGTAATCGATGTCATACTTTCGCAAAAGAATGTCAGCGACTCCGCCGCCTTGGTAAATACGCTTCACATCTTCCTCACGCTGTCCGTAATCGATGCCGTGTGACGAGAGATGACCGCTATATCGCATAAGCGAACGGCGGCCTGACAGCACGATCGCAGAATTGTAAGTAGGCGCATTTAAGACAAGCGCATTCGGCGCAGTTTTTAGTTTGATCTCATTCGCAATGCGCACGGCGTCGTAATCAAAAACTCGTGACGAAATTTGTCCCGAAGCCGTTCGCCACACATCGAGCGCGCCGGCGAATATCAAACCTGCGAAACACGCAACTGCGACAACCTTAAAAATACTTTTGCGTTCCCACAACCACACGAGTGCATATGCGATAAGAGGAATCGATCCGACAAACCAGTAGATCAAAATCTTTATGTTGTCCCATTCCCACGGCGCGAGTTTTGCGACGTTTGATACGAGAAAGAGAAAAGCGAAAGGAATGTAAAAGAGAAGGAGGTCTTTGGTCTTTGGCTTTTGGCCTTCGGTCTTTGCGTTCTTTGCGTCTTTGCGTGAAATCAAAATGATAGCCGCGATGATCGCCGGAATTACGAGACCTGTATTCTTTATCCAAAACCACAGCGCATTTTGGTCACGACTGTCCCAGCCAAAGTGCCACTCAAAAAACTTCGTCGATTCGGTTGCACTGCCTGACAAAGCCCAGACGAGTTGTGGTATTGCGATAATGCAAACACCGATTCCGAACGCGATCCACTCGCGCCATTTGTCCATTCGCATTGAAAAACAAAAGGCGGTCACGACAAACAACGCGACGAGACTGTGAAGATGTATGAGCGGCAGCGTACCGGCTAGTAAGCCCAGGAGAAAAGGCGAAGAGGCGAAAAGGCGAAGAGGCGATTTGTTTTCCATCTCTGCGTCCTTTGCGGTCTCTGCGTTAAAAATTCGCCAAAGATATGCGAGCACCGTAATCGTCAACGGCATTCCGAGCAGCAGGCTTCGTTGTGTAATAAAAAGGACGACCATCGAGTTGCCCCAGCGAAAGTGATCGCCGATCGTATAGTCGCGCGGCAGATGATTTAGAAAGTTCCAAAGTCCCTGGCTAGATTCCCAAAAATCTCTTGCGAACCACAAAAAGCCGAGGCCGCCGCTGAAAAATAGCAGAGTCGGAGCAATGCGGCCGGCGAGTTTGTTTTGCGTTAGCTTTGAAACAAAACGTTCTAAAATGACAAGTAGCGAAAAACACCACGCGACATTTTGCGCAAACAAGGCGTTCTTAACATCCGCGCCGAGTTTTACAAAACACGCCGTCAAAAAATCTGAAATGAACGGATAGGTAAATTTCGCACCAGACCACGACGGGTTTTGCGGCGGAAAGTTATTGCCGTCGGTAAAACTGAAGATCGCGCCGAGATGAAACGGCAGATCGCCGAGATTTTGCGAGCCGCCCGTGTAGATTCCGTCCTTCATCTCAAACATCGCTCTTGCAAAAAAGAACCAGAAGAGCAAAAAGAAGAATGCGTAAAACGCAAAGCTCGCAAGCTTAACCAAGTTTGCACCTTCGAGCTTGCCGCGCGCTTTGTTGAGATTGCCCCGAAGTAGGTCGCGAAACTTTCGCTGCGTAAAAATCAACAGCGGCAGCATCGCGATCACGAGCGACGCAATTATCGTCACAGCGCTAAAGCCGATCGTGCAGGCAACAACAAACGCCACAATACCAAACATCGCCGATCCAATAACATTGCCGACCGCGAGTCGCCACATCAACGGTGCGTCGTCGTCGATCAGATAGGTCAACGACATTCCGCCAAGCGTTATTAGTGTGATCAAAAGCAGCGAGACGAACATAATAAAACTAAAGGTCGGGTTCTGAACCTATTGTGTTCAGTCTTACTTTGTGCTCTTTGTGTCCTGACTTCGTGAACTTTGTGAATAAAGAAGAAGTAATCACAGAGATCACAGAGCGAGGACACAAAGAGCACAAAGGAAAGGCATTGAACACCACAAGTTCGGGATACTACCAAGCTAACAGTTAAGTTACTGTAATTTGCTAAAGTCCGCAAAGCGATTTCAAACGACGGACACAAACGTGTAGAATTACACTTTTTGGCCGCATGGCCTGCTGAATAAGAAATGCTCCAAGCTGGAATCGTTGGCTTGCCCAACGTGGGAAAATCTACACTTTTTAACGCACTGACCGCGCAGGAAGCGGCGCTCGCTGCGAACTATCCGTTTGCGACGATCGAGCCGAATGTCGGCGTCGTCGCCGTTCCCGACGAGCGACTTGAACCGCTTGCAAAGATCGTAAAAACCGATGTGATCGTGCCGGCGACAGTTGAGTTTGTCGATATTGCGGGTCTTGTGCGCGGTGCGTCAAAAGGAGAAGGTTTGGGCAATCAGTTTCTTGCAAACATCCGCGAGACCGACGCGGTGATTCAAGTTGTTCGTTGTTTTGAAGACGAGAACATCATTCACGTCGAGGGCAGCGTTGATCCGATTCGCGACATCGAGACGATTCAAATTGAATTGGCGCTCGCCGATCTCGCGAGCGTCGAAAAGCGCCGTGACAAAGCTCAACGCGGTGCAAAATCAGGTGACAAAGACGCGAAACGTGAGATCGAGCTGCTCGATAAGATCCAACCCGTTCTCGAAGAAGGCCGCCCCGCACGCGCCGCTAATTTAACCGACGACGAAGGCGCCGAGATAAAAAGCTTTTTTCTCCTGACGACCAAGCCGACGATCTACGCCGCGAATGTCGACGAAGCAACGCTTGCCGACCCGTCGCAAAACGCGCACGTTGCTGCTATTCAAAAACATGCCGCGAGCGAGAACGCCGAGGTCGTCATCATCTGCGCAAAACTCGAAGCCGAGCTTGTCGCTCTCGCGCCTGAAGAACGCACCGAGTATTTAAATGATCTCGGCTTGCAGTCGTCCGGCGTCGACAAAATGATCAAGTCGGCGTTCAAAATGCTCGGGCTAATGTCGTTTCTCACGGCCGGCGAAAAAGAAGTTCGCGCGTGGACGATCCCTATGAACACAAAAGCGCCGCGGGCCGCGGGCGAAATTCACACCGACATCGAGCGCGGCTTTATCCGCGCCGAGATCATTGGCTACGACGACCTCATCGCGTGCGGTTCGCGCAAGGCCGCCAGCGAAAAAGGCCTCGCCCGTCTCGAAGGCAAAGAATATATAATGCAGGATGGTGACGTCGTTGATTTTCGTTTCAATGTTTGACGTAAAAACCATCGCGAAAATCGCCGTGTGGAAAGCATGGCTGATCGCTTTAACCGGCGCTGTCGGCAGCTTATTTTTTAGCGAAGTATTGGGTTATCCGCCGTGCGCTCTTTGTTGGTATCAGCGGATCGCGTTGTATCCGCTCGTTCTCGTGATCGGCGTCGGCATCGCTCTCCGCGATCGGCGTGTTGCGGTTTATGCACTGCCGTTGACACTTTTCGGACTCGCGATCGCCGCTTATCATAACTTGCTCTACTACGGATTCATCGCGGAGGAACTCGCGCCTTGCACAGAGGGAGTTCCGTGCAACGCGGTGCAGCTCGAGCTGCTTGGCTTTATCACCATACCGCTGATGTCGCTCGCGGCATTTCTCACGATTGCGATCTGTCTTATTATTAATTACAAGTATGCGAAATGAACTGAAAGTAATGATCGTTATCGTCGCCGTCGTAGCGGTCGGCGCGTTTATCGGTGCTAGGTATTACGGTAGCTCCGTCGAAAAAAAACCTGTCCCGCCCGCTCAGAATAACGAAGCGCTGATCCGCGAAGACAGCCCGACACTCGGCCCTGCGGATGCGAAAGTCACCATCGTCGAGTTTCTCGATCCCGAATGCGAAACGTGCTCCGCGTTCGGTCCGATCGTCAAAAAAATCGTTAAAGACAATGATCCGAACATTCGTCTCGTCGTTCGCTACGCTCTGTTTCATCCAAATTCGACGCGGGCCGCGAACTTTCTCGAAGCCGCCGGCGAACAGGGCAAATACTGGGAAGCGCTTGATCTTTTGTTTCAAAAACAGCCCGAATGGGGCGAGCGTCACGGCGCTCCCGCGAGTGCGCCAAAGCCTGATATCAATGCCCTTTTTGAGAAATATGCGCGCGAGCTAGGTCTCGATCTCGACAAATTAAATTTAGCTACAAAATCGCCGCCAATTGCAGCCAAGCTCGAACGCGACAGACGTGATGGCGTGAGCCTAAGCGTGCGTCAGACACCGAGCTTTTTTGTAAACGGACGAAAGCTGACGCGATTCGGCGAGGCCGAACTTAAAGCTCTCGTTGGCGAAGAGTTGAAAAAATAATGAAGCCAAAAGAAGATTTTGAGAATAAACTCCGAAACTTTGTGAGTACTGTTGGTGCGGCGGTCGCTATGGACGACGGCTGTTGGACGGTTAAAGGTTTCATCGATGTCTTTAAGAATATTTATACAATTTCTTCAGACACGAAAATAGTTTCTAAAATCTTAGAAATTCATCTTTTCCCGATGATTTTGAGTTTCGCTGAAGAGAACGGTTTCAAGCTCGTTTTAGCACAGCATCAGAATTACTACCCCGACATTTCTTTTGTGCTGGCGACCGATGAGAGAGTTCGATTTGCCGTCTCACGCTCGGTTCGCACGGCGAATATTTCATAAACCGTACTGGCTCTAAGAATATTCAGTTTCCTTACGCGAGTTATTTGGGACACTATTGCCTTGGAATTATTTATGATCGAGCCGAAAGCAAAACAATAGATGAAACAAAGGTTGTGGGAATTGACGAACTTCATTCAATAGCTTCGGTCGTTAAAAACTTTCAATTTTTCTTACAAGAAAAATGGAAAATTGCTAGCGACAGGCGAGGAAGTGGTAATACTGCAAATATTGGCAGCATCTGCAATATTGAAGATATTGTTAATGGACGCGGCATGTTCTCGAAACTTGGAGAGGAATGGTTTGATGATTACTGGATGAATTATAATAAGATCAATGTGACAAACGATGCAGGAGAAACAACGACGCTCAAGAATTTGAAGGAATTTGTTGCGTTCAGAAATGGAGATATTTCACTGATCGTTGGACGATCAAACAAACAAACGAGCAAATGAAGTCGAAAATTCACGTTCCTCCCATTAAATCTCAGGGCATTAAGACAAAGCTAGTCCCTTGGATTCGGGGCGTTGTGCCGAGTGACTTCGACGGCAAATGGATTGAGCCATTTGCCGGAACGGGTGTTGTCGCTTTCAATATTGCCCCAAATAAAGCAGTCTTGTGTGACACGAATCCTCATGTAATTGGTTTCTACCAGGCAATTGCAGATAGTCGAGTCACGCCTGACATAGCTCGCAGTTACCTGAATGATGAGGGCAGATTGCTCCTACGCCTTGGTGAAAGTCACTATTATTTCATTCGAAACAGATTCAACTCAAACCATAATCCGCTTGATTTTCTATTTCTTAATAGAGCGGGATTCAATGGGATGATTCGGTTTAACAGTAAAGGACAATTCAATGTTCCTTTTTGCCGCAAACCACACAGATTCACACCAGCCTATATCACAAAAATAGTAAATCAGATTGCGTACGTTAAGTATCGTATTGAGCTTGGCAATTTTGCGTTTTGTGTTCAGGATTTTAAGTCTTCGATTGAAGAAGCTCAAGAAAATGATGTTATCTATTGTGACCCGCCGTATATCGCACGACATGTCGATTATCATAATGGCTGGGGACCTGAGCAGGAGGAGGAGCTGTGTGAGGCACTTTCTAAGTTTCGCGGTCGTTTCATTCTTTCGACTTGGCATCATAACGCCTATCGAAAAAATGAATATATTCAGACTTTATGGTCAAAATTCAATATAGTAACCCGCGAACATTTTTATCATCTCGGGGGTCGTGAAGAAAATCGGAATCCGATCATCGAGGCACTTGTGACAAATTTTCCAATCGAAGAAGACAACGAAATCGCACGAACTAAAACTGATGCTGTTCAATCAACATCTCAGAAGTCTTTACAACCCACATTCACTTGGTAATTTCACTTCGACCACTCGTCGGAGATGCGTGTGTCAGTCTTGATAGGAACTTTTTTTACAAACTCTTCACCGGCTCGCAGCATTGCGGACTCGAGTTTTGCGCTTGTCGCGTCGGATTCGGCTGCATCGCACTCGACGACGATCTCGTCGTGAACGATGTTTACAAGACGCGCGGATGTGCCGCGTATGTCTTCGTGCAACAATCTCAAAGCTCTTTTTAAAATATCTGCGGACGTGCCTTGTATCGGCATGTTTTTCGCATAACGCTGCGCCGCTCCCATAGACGAGCGGTCGTTATCGGCATAATTTATTCGCGCCATGCGGCCCGAAGCGGTTCTTGCAAAGCGGTCGTTCAAAACATTTTTTGCGGCATTGCGGAGCCATTCGTCCATCTTTGGGTAAGTCGCAAAATATCGCCGCAGTGTGTCCTCGGCCTGCGTTTGCGTGAGACCGGTCATCATCGCAAAACGCTGTGCACCGAGCCCGTAAACGACGCCGAAGTTCAAACGCTTTGCAAACGAGCGCTGATCGGCGGTTACGTCTGCGGTATTTACGTTGAAAACCTGTGCCGCCGTCGCCGCGTGAAAATCCTGCCCCGATTCGAACGCCTCAATAAAATTTTTGTCCTCAGAAAAGTCCGCCAGGATCCGCAACTCGATCTGCGAATAGTCAGCGATGACGAGCTTCTTGCCGTCGGGCGCGTTGAAGCAGCGACGGTATTCGTCCTCGTGCGGTATCTGCTGTAGATTCGGCCGCGAGCACGCAAAGCGTCCGGTCGGCGCGCCGATCTGGCGAAAGTCGGCGTGAATCCGCCCGGTCGCGGGCTCGATAAATTCGAGAATATTCTCGCCAAAACTCTGACTTGCTTTTGCGGCGGCGCGATATTCGAGTAGTTTTGCGACAGGCGGATATCTTTCGGCGAGCGGCTGCAGCTCCCACGCACGCGTTGTGTTTGGCAAAGGCACGCCGAGTCCGACAAGCGCGTCCGTCACCTGCTGATGCGAATCAAGATTTATCTGCGGCGCGCCGAAAAGCGACGCCTGTGCAACGCCCGCTGCGAGCATATTTTGCAGCTCGCCCGCCGTTTTTTGCTGCACGACGGAAACTTTCGCAAGCTGTTCGCGCCAGCGGCCTTCGTCGAGATAAAAACCGTTAAGCTCCATCTCGGCGATCGGCACGACACACTCGTTTTCGAGTTTTAGCACACGCGTCAGATCGTCCGACGCGATCCGCTCGTCGAGTTTTGCACGGACTTCGGGCATGATCGCCGCATCGCGCGCAGCATACTCGACTTGCGATTGACTCAGCTCATTCGCCGACCAATCACTGACCTGCTCGCTCTTATCAAGCGTTCGCTGCAAAAAGAATTGCACGACATCGGCCAGACCGTGACGCCGCTCGCCTTCGCCAGCGGCGATCAAAATACTCGCCAAATACGTGTCATAAACACCGCCGACCTCGATGCCCAGATGATGCCGCACCCATTTCGTGTCGAACTTAGCATTGTGCGCGATCTTTGTCTGACGCGTTGAGCTAAGCAAATCTCTCAACGGCGCCAATTCGTCGTTATCGCGAAGCGGCTGTCCACTGTCAACCGTCCACTCGCCACTGCCAAAGTTTCTGAGGTCGATCACCTTCGTGTTCCTGCCATCGCTCAACTGCACGAGCCGCAACTCGCCGCGATACGGATCAAGCTCCGTCGTCTCGACGTCAAAGCCCAAAAAGTCAGCGCTTTTAAGCTCATCACAAGCCTTCTTTAACGCCTCGCCATCGCGAACAAGCTGAAAATAGATCTCCATAACAGACAAAATTTTCTCTATTGTATCGCGCCTCAACGCGGCGATACTAACTACTAAGGCGTCTTTGTTCAGTTGCTTATCGCTTTACAGGATTTGCCCGATCAGAAACTTGACTTTCTGAACTCTGAGGATTACACTACTCGCAAAATTCACTAATTCCTTTTATTTTCGAAAATTTAAGGAGAGCTTATGCCGAGAGTTCCACGCGTCGTCAGTATTCTTTTCATTTCACTCATCAGTCTAGTAACTGTGCGCTGAAATTGTGGTCGGACAAACTGCAACTTACACCGTTCAGGACATTGCCCCAAATACGATAGGTGATAGCAGCGTGTCGTATTTCCCGAAAAAGATTAATGACAGCGGGGTAATAACGGGTTTCAAATCTTCGTCCACAGTCGCAGCGAAAACTTGGACGGGCACTTTAAACTCTAAATGCCTCGGCCGGAAATTCAACAGCGCCTTCATGGCAGCGTTTGTTCGAAACTGAGTCTAATTTGATAGGAGTAAGGAATTCTAATGATTAAAAATATAACATGTCCATTCTCGTTGACAGTTTTATTGTTTTATTTTCGGTCCTTAACACAGTCGCACGAAATCGATCACAGTAGTACAAGCCGCGATTCTTGGCTCGTGCACACAAAATAAATTTAATTAACAGAAGGTGGATGGAACTTGCAGTTACTGACCGCCACGATGCCGCTCCTGTCAGTTGACTATCGTTTTCTGACGTTGTCACGCTTCAAAGAAATATGTTTCACATTTGACTTTTTTTAGAAAGCGGAGCGCAATGTTTACAAATAGTTAGTTTGGCCGCGCACACGGCGTAAAAACCGGGAGTCGGCCAAGTGATCGGTTCAGTTGAACCGATTGCAACAATTGAATTGTTAGATTAATTGGTTAAGACGGCTTCGATTTACGCGTCGAAATTTTTCCAGAGTTTCCCCGCCCAAATCCCAGTCAACAAATACAACTTTATCTGGTAAGACTACGGGAGGTTTTATGTCCAGACGAAAAAGAGAACGTAACCGCTTGTCGTATGACAAAGCTGCGGTTACGGGTCTTGGTCGGCGCAGGTCCTGCAATGCTAGTTTCGTCTCCCAACTCATTCCCCAAAACAAAGTACTTCTCCAGATAACAACCCCCGGATCCGAGTTCTTTCAGATTTCAATACCGAAATTTTACAAAGCACCGCACAGTGTGCAGTTTACTCATACAATGGGTCAAAAGGAGTGAATAAAATGTTCAAACTATCGTCATTTGCCTTCTTACTGTTAGCAGCAGTAATTACTTTAACCGCACAAGTAGATTCAGGTTTAAAATCATTTGTTTCGGGACTTGCAACGGACGCAAACGAGTATTTCTACCATCGAAGTGAAGTTAGTGCTGATGGAAGGCTCATTGTTTTTGGGTCAAGAGGAAATTTAGCGACTTTTAACCCACGCAATTCTGATGGGAATTATGAAATCTTTTTACTTGATGTGGCTCAGCGCCATGTCTTTCAGATAACGGATACAAAAAACGCCTTGTTTAATCCAAATGGTTCCCCAACTGAATATGCCAATATTCAGGTCTCCATCCTTAATCTCCAACCGTCTATAAGCAATGACGGCAAGTGGATTGCATTTGGCTCAAACGCTACAACTTCTGTCCCCGCTAGTCCGCCTAACGGAACGAACCCTGGTAACTTTAATGGAAATACAAGTGGTTATCTCCAAATTCTCCAGCAAGATGCGAACACGGAGCTATGGCTTTATCGAGTCCCTGACCTTCCGCCTGTAGATTTATCACTAGGTGATCTGCCTACGTTTGTAGATTTAGGGACAGGCACTTTTACCCAAGTCACAAATAGCCCACCATCTAACCTTCCCCGAGTTCGTGTCAAAAGTTGTGGAACTGCGATCTTGGCATCCTTGTTATTAATGGTTTTCAGAGCCGGTTTTTAAGATGGCGTAGTAGCCGGGTAGACTTGTTGACCGGGCAGTTGTACCTCCTTTAGTTTTTCCGCGTGGCAGAGTGTTTGCCATGCGGTTGAAGCTCGTTCGAGCAGTTTGAAGACGAGATAGAGTCCCGATCG
>Ga0187894_10001628_pt1 | contig 28362 bp, 34 predicted proteins | sample GBC1701081metaG_FD_136650 | JGI IMG/M metagenome (GOLD analysis project Ga0187894, IMG submission 136650) | White microbial mat communities from a lava cave in the Kipuka Kanohina Cave System on the Island of Hawaii, USA - GBC170108-1 metaG ...
CCTCGGTGCCATGGAGGTGGCCGAGAACGGCGACCTCGCCAACTGGATGATCCCAGGCAAGATGGTCAAGGGCATGGGCGGCGCCATGGACCTGGTCGCCGGCGTCAAGCGCGTCATCGTCGTCATGGAGCACGTCTCCAAGGACGGCCAGTCGAAGCTGTTGAAGCAGTGCACGCTGCCGCTGACCGGCCAACGCGTCGTCGACATGGTGATCACCGAGCTGGGCGTCTTCGCGGTCGATAAGGGCGGCGATGGCGGCGTGACGGTGGTCGAACTGGCCGATGGCGTGAGCGTCGATGAGGTGAAGGCCAAGACGCAGGCCAAGCTGACGATACCGGCCACGCTAAAAGCAGCCTAGCCGACGGCGGGCGGCGGCGTTCGCGTCGCCGGTTTCGCCCTCCAGCGGTCATAGTCGGGTCGGACCGATGTTCGAGCGTTATATTGAAACCGCCATCGATATCATGGCGCCGCCGGAACGCGTCTGGGACATCCTGACCGACTTTCCGGCCTACCCATCCTGGAACCCCTACATCGTCTCGGCCTACGGCACGCCGACCGTCGGCGCCTGGCTGGAGGTCCACACGCAGCCGCCGGGCAAGCGGGCCATCATGTTCCGCCCGACCGTCCTGGTGGCCGACGCCAACCGCGAGCTCCGCTGGCGCGGCCGGCTGCTGATGCCGGGCCTGTTTGAGGGCGACCATTTCTTCCGCATCGAAGACCGCAGCGGCACCGTCCACTTCGTGCATGGCGAGACCTTCTCTGGCCTCCTGGTGGGCTTGGTCCGCGGGACCCTGTCGGCGACCCGCAGTGGCTTTGAAGCCATGAACATGGCTCTGAAAAAACGTGCAGAAGCAACGAATTAGGCCGATTTTGTGAACGCCGACGCTGGCGTCACCGCATCCGAGCCATGCAATTTCGGTTCTGGTGCCTAAATAATGCATAGCGTATGTAGTTGGCCGTACGGGCGCTCGGGCTTGCAGCACGGCATCCGTCGGAGCCCGCAATGTCCGCCGCCGTCGCCCGTTTGTCCGCCCTGCCGCTGTTTACGATCATCCGGGCCTTGCCGCCCAATCTGCGCGGCGCATTGTGGGTCATTGCCAGCGGGGCGATCTTCACCCTGGTCAGCGTCTTCATCCGGTTGGCGACGCGCGAACTCGACAGCCTGCAGGTATCGTTTTTCCGGGCCGCCTTCGGCCTGCTGTTCATTGCTCCGATCCTGATCCGACTGCGGGTCAACCCCTTCGACTCGCCGCGGCTGGGTCAGCACTTCACGCGCGCCTTCATGGGCACGGCCTCGATGGTCTGCGGCTTCTATGCGGCAGCGCACTTGCCGCTGGCCGACTCGACGTCGATCAGCTTCTCGACGCCGCTGTTCATCACCATGATCGCGGCGCTGTTCATGGGCGAGACGGTACGCTGGCGCCGTTGGTCAGCCACCATCGTCGGCTTCCTGGGCGTGCTTATCATGGTGCGGCCCGGCGGCGATGTATTGCAGTCGGCGGCACTGGTCGCGATCGCCGCGGCTTTGCTGACGTCGATCTCGGCCATGATGGTGAAGCGGTTGTCGGCACACGAGTCGGCGCTGCGTGTGTTGGCGACGTTTGCCGTCATTTCCACATCGCTGATGGTCGTGCCGGCGATCACCGTGTGGCGCTGGCCGTCGCCCACGGTATGGCTCTATGTCGCCGCCATCGGGCTGTGCGCCACGATCGGCCAGTATTTCTGGGTGCGCGGTTACGCCATCGCCCAGGCATCGGCGGTGGCACCGTTCGACTATCTGCGCATGCCGATATCGGTGCTGATGGGCTTCCTGGTGTTCGCCGAGCTGCCGACGATCTGGACGCTGGGAGGCACCCTGACCATCGCCGCGTCAGGCCTCTACATCGCCTATCGCGAAGCGCAGCTCGGCAGGAAGATCACCGCCGAGATCAAGCCGCACAAGGCGCCGGCATAGCGCAGGCGGCCGCCGTCAGGACATACCCGGCGCGTACTTGATCACGGCGAAGACCGTGCCTTCCGGATCAGCCAGGGTCGCCATGCGGCCGACGGGCGAATCGGCGGCCGGGCGAATCACCTTGCCACCGGTGGCCGTGGCCTTGGCGACGACGGCATCGACATCGTCCACGGTGATGTAGGGCACCCAGCCTTTGAGGGAACTGCCGCCGGGCACCATGCCCCCGGCACTGACGTCGCCGACCTTGATCACCGGGTAGGCGCCCTCGGGCATCGGCATGTCCTCGAAGCGCCATCCGGTCACGGCGGCGTAGAAGCGCTTCATCGCATCGCCGTTGCCGGCATGAAGCTCGTTCCAGCTGAACAAACCGTGGGTTCGCATCGCATCGGCCATGGATCACATCCTCCCTGCTGACGTTGTCAGTAGGGTTGACGTCGGATCGAACCGACAATCGACGGCCTGATGTTCACACGTGCGTGAGAGCGGGGGCCTCGAGGCGATCGCTCTCCTGCCGGTCGGTCGGCGCGACATCGCGGACCTCGCGGGATTGCACGTCGATCGTCGGGATGTCCGCCAGATCCCGCGCGGTTTCCCCAGGTGCCAGTTCGCGCAGCTGACGGATCGCCGGCAGGACGCGTCCTTCGAGGCTGCCGACATAGTCGTTGTAGGCACCGACGGCACTGTTGAGGTTGCGTCCGACGCCGGCGAGATGCCGCGACAGGGTTGTGATGCGCTCATAGAGTGTCTGGCCCAGCTCGCTAATGCGGCGCGCGTTTTCCTCGATGCGCTGCTGACGCCAGCCGTAGGCCACCGCCTTGGCCAGCGCGATCAGCGTCGTCGGCGTCACGACCAGCACGCGCTCGCGCAGCGCATCGTCGAACAGTGTCGGATCACGTTCCACGGCAGCGCTGTAAAAATTCTCGCCGGGGATGAACATCGCCACGAAATCGGGTGCGTCCTTGAACTGCGTCCAGTACGCCTTGCCGGCCAAGGTGGTGACGTGGGTGCGAACCTGGCGCGCGTGGTCCGCCATCTTCGCTTCGCGTGCCGCATCGTCGCTGGTCTCCAGCGCCTCGAGATAGGCGGACAGCGACGTCTTGGCATCGATGACGATGCTGCGCTCACCCGGCAAGCGCAAGATCGCATCCGGGCGCAGCCGGGTGCCGTCGTCGGTGGCCACGGTCTGCTCGAGGTCGAAATCGACATGCTCGCTCATGCCCGACAGTTCGAGTGCCCGGCGCAGCTGTTGCTCGCCCCAGCGGCCGCGGGTCTTGGGCGCGGCGCGCAGTGCGTTGGCGAGTTTCGCCGCCTCGCCGCGCACGGTCTCCTGGCCCTGCACGACATTGCGCAGCTCGGCCGACAGCACGCCCATCGCTTTGGCGTTCTCCTGTTCGAGCGCCGTCAGCCGCTGCTGGTATTTCTCCAGGGATTCAGCCACCGGCTTCACCAGGCCGTCGATGGCACCCTGGCGCTCCTTCAGGTCGGCAGCGGCGACCTGCTTGTGACTCTCCAGCAGCTGCTTGGCGACTTCGATCAGCGAGCTCTGGCTGTCGCGCAGCGCAGCGTCGGCCAGAGCCTTCATCTTGACGGTGACATCGTCACGCAGGGCGGTCAGCGCCGTGACCTTTTCGCCGTGCGCTTCTTCGGTCTTGCGCAGGGTTTCTTCCAGTTTGGTCTTGGCGGCGGCCAGCGCCTCGACCCGGCCGCGCAGCAGCACCAGTTCCTGGTCCATGACAGGCAGGCGTTCAGCATGCGCCGCCAGCCGCTCGGCCGCCTGCAGCTTGTCCTCCAGCGCCGGCACGCGTTCGGCGGTGGTTCGCACCGCAGCCAGGTGCGCGCGTGCCTCGGCTGCCAGGTCGCGCTGGCTCTCCAGTTCGGTACGTGCGGCGTCGCGATCGGCCAACGCGGCTCTCTCGCCGCGCGCACGCGCGAACCAGCCCAGCAGCAGGCCAAGAATGAGGCCGACCAAGAGCAGGGCGGCAAACAACGGCCAGATCAGATCTGGCGGAACAGTCGGTAGTGGGGGCATCGGTAACTCTTGTCGTTACGACAAGAGTCGCAGATCGCCGCGCGGCGATCAATCGGGCCGGCGTCGCTTGGGGAAAGATCAGCTGATGTCGATCGACTTCAACCAGCGTCGAGCCCGCGTGCGGTGCGCTTCGCTGATGCTGCCGCCGACGATCTTCAGTGCTGCCAGCAGCACGGCTGCATCGTCCGTGAAGCCCAATCCCAGGACGACATCCGGGATGACGTCGATCGGCATGATGAAATAGGCCAGCGCCCCGATCAGCGTGGCACGTACCTTGAATGGGGTGGCCGGGTCGCGGGTGCAGAACCACGCCGCGACGGCATCCTCGGCGAACGGGATTCGCCGTGCCACGGCTTTGATTTTGTTGACGAAACCGTCGCGTACCAGGGCCGCATCGCGGCCGAACGTGTCGGTGTCTTGCATCGAGGCTCCTCCCAGTGAGCCGGGCTAGCAAATAGGTATTGCCACCGCCCACTGCAAGATCGCTGTCTTGCCAAGGACGCCGCCGGCCCACAAGGTGCCCCGATCTTGCCGGGGAGACAGAATGGTGGTCGCACGCGGGGAAGTGGCGGCACCTGCACCGATGGACAGCGCGCCGCGGGCGGAGGCCTCAAAGCTGGGTCAGGTGTCGTGGGCACTATTCGATTGGGCCAACCAGCCGTTCTTCACCATCATCACCACCTTCATCTTCAGTTCCTACTTCGCCAACGTGTTGGTCTATCAGCACGAACTGGCGGCCCTGAAGGCGGCCTATCCCGACCGCAGCGCTGCCGAGCTGTCGCAGCTTGCCCAGGCGGCCGGCCAATCGGCATGGGCTTTCACGCAGTCGGCGTCGGGCTTCATCATTGCCCTGCTCAGTCCGTTTCTCGGGTCGATGGCTGATGCGGCTGGCCGGCGTAAGCCGTTCATCCTGATCTTTCAGCTCCTGCTGGCGGTGGGCTGCATCGCCTTGTGGTGGGCCCGGCCCGGTCAGGGCGACTGGATTGCGTTGATCTCGCTTGCCGTCATCGTCGCCACCATCGGTGCCGAGATCTCGATCGTGTTCAACAACGCCTTCTTGCCCGATATCGTACGGCCCGAGCGCATGGGCTGGTTGAGCGGCTTTGGTTGGGGCATGGGCTATCTCGGCGGCTTGGTCGCGCTGTTCATCGTGCTCGCCGTCAGCCGTCCCAGCCTGCTCGGTTTGGCGCCGCCAGGCAGCCCGCCGTTGTTCGGCCTCGATCGCGCCACCTTCGACGTCGAACGGCTGATCGGCCCGGCGTCGGCGCTGTGGCTGTTCGTCTTCGTGCTGCCGATGTTTCTGTTCACGCCGGATGGCAGGCGCAGCGGACTGAGTGCCGTCGATGCCGCGCAGCAAGGTTTCCGGACACTGATCGGCACGCTGCGCAAGCTGCGTCACTACCGCAATCCGCTGCTCTATCTGATCGCCTTCATGATCTACAATGACGGCCTCGCCGCGGTGATCGCGTTCGGCGGCGTCTATGCCTCGGCGACCTTCCTGTGGCCCACCGAGACATTGGGCGTGTTCGGCATCGTGCTCACGGTGCTGGGCGTGTTCGGCGCCTTCGCCGGCGGTTGGCTTGATGATCGGATCGGATCGAAGCGCACGGTGCAGATCGCCATCGCCGGAACGATCATCGCCACGCTCGGCATCCTCTCCGTGTCGCGTACCGGCGTGCTGTTTGTCATCGGTGTGCCCGAGCCCGTCGCCGATCGCGGCCTGTTCGGCTCGCTGCAGGAACAGGTCTTCATGGGCTTCGCTCTGCTGATCGGCATCTGCATGGGCCCGATGCAGGCTGCCAGCCGCACCCTGGTCGGGCGTCTGGCACCGGAAGGGATGTCGGGCGAGTTCTACGGACTGTTCGCGCTGTCGGGCCGCGCCACGACCTTCATGGCCCCCTTCCTGATCGGCCTGCTGACGCAGCTCACCAGTTCCAATCGCGTCGGCATGATGGTGGTGCTCCTCTTCCTCATCGTCGGTTTTATTTTGCTGTGGCAAGTCCGCGAGGAGCGGGCCCAACGCGTCCATTGACGCCGTGTAGTTCCGGCAGCACGCTCGCTGCCCGGTTTCATATCCAGGGGGCAGCGATGATTGTCGCCATCGTTAACTTTCAGCTTCCGTCCGACGTCACTGCCGAACAGGCACGCACGCTCTATGCCGACTCGGCGCCCAAGTACCGCGCCATGAAGGGGCTGGTCCGCAAGTACTACCTGTGGGACGCCGATAAGCGCATCGGTGGCGGCGTCTACCTCTGGGAGACACGCGCAGCCGCCGAAGCCGTCTACACAGCGGAGTGGAAGGCCTATATCAAGGCGCGCTACGGCATGGAGCCGGCGATCACGTTCTTCGACGCACCGGTCATCGTCGACAACGAGATCGGCGCCACCAAAGTGGCGGCGTAGATCGACGCGGCACGAGCAAATATTCAGGTCGGACCTGAAACACCGGCGCCGCTGAACGTGGCCATACCGTCAAGGCAGGCGCAGGCGGCCTTGAGCAGGCTCACCGCCAGTGCCGCGCCGCTGGCTTCGCCCAGACGCATGCCAAGATCGAGCAGCGGTCGCTGATCCAGCCGCGCGCACAGGGCGGCGTGTGCCGGCTCGGCCGAGCAGTGCGCCACCAGGCAATGGTCGAGGGCGTGCGGATCCAGCGCGTGCAGCACGGCGGCGGCGGCGGTGCAGGCGTACCCATCCAGCAGCACGGGGATACGTCCCATGCGTGCCGCCAGGATGGCCCCGCAGATCGCTGCCAGCTCCTCGCCGCCGACGGCAGCGAGGACCTGCAGCGGATCGCCCAGGATGGCGCGGTGGCGCTCGATACCCAGCCGCACCGTCTCGATCTTGCGCTGGAACGCCTCGCCGGCGACACCGGTGCCCGGTCCGACCCAATCCTCGGCGCGGCCGCCGAACAAGGCCAGGCACAGGGCCGCGGCAGCCGTGGTGTTGCCGATGCCCATCTCGCCCAGACACAGCACGTCGATTCCCGTCTCCGCGGTCATCATGCCGTAGGCCATGGCGCGCGCGCAGCGCGCCTCGTCCATCGCCGGACCTTGGGTGAAGTCACCGACCGGGTGCTGCAGGTCCATCTCATAGACCCGCAGGTCGCCGTCGATGGCGGCGGTTAGTTGGTTGATAGCGGCGCCGCCGGCGATAAAGTTCTGCACCATCTGTGCATTGACCTCGGCCGGATAGACCGAGACACCGCGCGCCACGACACCGTGGCTGCCGGCAAACACACAGACGCGCGGCCGCTGGCAGCGCGGCTGGCTGCGGCCCTGCCATGCCGCCAGCCATTCGGTGATCTCTTCCAGGCGCCCCAGCGATCCCGGCGGTTTGGTGAGATCGGCCTGCCGCAGCCGGACTTTGGTGCGCGCCGCTTCATCGGCTTCCGGCAGCTGCGCCAGCACGGCGCGCATTTCGGCGAACGTAGCGGGTGTTGAAGGTTCGGGCATCGACGGTTCGACGGACGTGGAAGCGATATTCGGCGGGCGCCGAAGCGGCCGACTTGTCCTACAATCACCGCACCATGGCCAGTGAAAACCCCGATCCCCTGGGCCAGAACGACCGCGACACGCCACGCACGCCCGAGGAATGGCTACAGGCGGTGGGTGAGGCAGCGGCCTTCTTCACATGCCTGCCCTTGGGCAGCCGCATGCCGCGCTTCCGTGCGGTCGATATCCTGCCGGTCTGGCCCGTCGTCGGGCTCGCCATCGGTCTTGCCGCCGGCATCGATCTTGCCATCGCGCGATGGCTAGGCGCGGCGCCGTGGTTGGCCACGGTGGTCGGCCTGCTGACCGGCGTGGTTCTGAGCGGCGCGCTGCACGAAGACGGATTGGCTGATACTGCCGACGCATTTGGCGTCACCAACGCTGATCGCATGCGGCGACTGGACATCCTGCGCGACAGCCGCATCGGCACCTACGGCGCGCTGGCGTTGGCCTTTTCCCTGCTGCTACGCGTCGCGGCCTTGACGCAAATCACGGTTGTGGCCGGCACGGGTGCCGCTCTGTTGGCACTGGCCGCGACTCATGCGCTATCACGCGCTGCCATGGCGTGGCCGATCAATGGATCGAGCCCGGCACGATCCGACGGCCTCGGGGCGGCGCTGGGTTCACCCCGGGCAGCGATCGCCGGTTGGACTCTGGCGATCGGCGGCGGGATCGCCTTTGTCGCTCTGCTGGCCGTCGCGCCGTTGGCGGCGCTGTTATCACCGCCGCTGGCCGTGGCGCTGGCCGCAGGCGTTACGTCGGTGGCGCGGGACAAGATCGGCGGCTATACCGGCGACACTTTGGGCGCGACCCAGCAGGTGGTGGAGATCGCCGTGCTGGTGCTGGTGGCGCTCTGTGTCGGCGGAGGTCGTTGATGGCAGCGGCGGTGAATGGCAATGCGGTGACGCGCTGGTGGTGGGTGCGGCATGCACCGGTGCCGAATCCGGAGGGCCGCTGCTACGGCCAGCAGGACAAGGACTGCGACACCTCCAACGAGGCGCTGTTTCAGCACCAGGCCCGCCTGCTGCCGAAGGGCGCCGTGTGGGTCACCAGCGGCCTGCTGCGCGCCAAGCGCACGGCAGCGGTGTTGGGTGCGTGCGGCGCCGATTGCGGCGAGCCAATCGTCGAACCGCGCTTCAACGAGCAGCATTTCGGCGACTGGCAAGGGCGCACCTATATCGAGCTGCGCAACGATCACAGCCACCTGTTCTGGCTCGGCCCGCCGGCCGTGCGCGTGCCGGGTGGCGAGAGTTTCGTTGACCTGTTCGAGCGCACGCGTGCCGGCATTCTCGATCACACCGTGCGGCATCGTGGCCGCGATATCGTGGCCGTCACGCATGGCGGCACCATCCGCGCCGCGATCGCACATGCGATGACCCTCGACCCCGAGCAGGCGGTGCGCTTCGAGGCCGACAACGTGTCCGTCTCGCTGATCGAGCATTACGAGCACGCCGACCCGGCCCATGCCTGGCGGGTGGTGTTCACCAACGTGATGCCCAGCGAGCACCGCGGCCATCGCGCGTTGGCGTGACGTGACCTGCACGACGCTGGTGCTGGGAGGCGCACGCTCAGGCAAGAGTACGTACGCCGAGAGGCTGGTCGACGGGACTCTAGACGGTGGTATGCCGCGACCGGCGTTGCTGATTGCGACCGCCGATCTTGCCGACAGCATACGCTATGGCGATGCCGAGATGGCAGCCCGCATCGCCGCCCATCGCCAGCGGCGGGGAGCCCATTGGCAGACGATCGAGGAACCGGTTGATCTTGCGGCGGTCCTGCGACGCCATGCCGATGCGCAGCCGATCCTCGTCGACTGCCTGACGCTATGGCTCTCCAACCTGCTGCTGCGCGACCATGACGTCGTGGCGGCGAGCGCGGCGTTGGTGGCGGCGCTGGCAGCCATGCATACCGACGTCGTGCTTGTCGCCAATGAAGTCGGGCTGGGCATCGTGCCCGACAATGCGCTGGCGCGGCGTTTTCGCGACGAGGCCGGGCGATTGAACATGCGACTGGCGCAGCAGGCTGGCCGTGTCGTGTTCCTGGTGGCCGGTATACCGATGACGATCAAAGGGGCTTGAGCCCACGTCACTCGACCGTCACCGACTTGGCGAGATTGCGCGGCTTGTCGATATCGCGGCCCTTCTGCAGCGCCACGTGATAGGCGAGGAGCTGCAGAGGGATGCCCAGGAGAATCGGGTCGAGCTCCGGTTCAGAGCGCGGCACCTCGAAGACCCCTGCGACGGTTACCGGCAAATCGCCGGCGTGGGTGATTGCCACGATGGGCCCGCCGCGGGCGCGAATTTCCTCGATCGTCGAGAGGTTCTTCGTGAACAGGTCATCGCGCGGCATGACGACGACCGTGGGGGTTTCGGGTGCGATCAGCGCCAACGGACCATGCTTGAGCTCGGAGGCCGGGTAGGCTTCGGCATGCAGATAGCTCACCTCCTTGAGCTTGAGCGCTCCCTCCATGGCGACAGCGTAGCCGGCGGCGCGACCGACGAAGAAGGCGTGCTCGCAGGCAAGAAACTGCCGGGCGAGCGCGGCAATCTCCGTCTCCCGCGCGAGGATGCTCTCGATCTGATCCGGCAGGTCCGACAGCGCTTTCAGGAGACGCGCGCCGTGCGCGGTTGACAGGTCACGGATGCGCCCGAGATGCAGCGCCAGCAAGGCGAAGACCGTCACCGTGCAGGTGAACGTCTTGGTCGAGACAACGGAGACTTCAGGCCCGGCATGCAGATAGATGCCGCGGCCGCACTCGCGCGCAATCGTGCTGCCGACGACATTGACAATGCCCAGCACGCGTCCGCCCTTGCGCTTGATTTCCTGCACCGCTGCCAGTGTGTCGAACGTCTCCCCGGATTGGCTGACGGCGATATAGAGCGTGTCCTGTTCGATCACGGGGTTGCGGTAGCGGAACTCGGACGCAGCCTCGGCATGGGCGGGAATGCGCGCCAACTGCTCGATCAGCTGGGCACCCATGGCCCCCGAGATATAGGCCGAGCCGCAGCCGAGAATCTTGATGCGCCGCACTTCCAGCAGTTCGCGCGCGCCCAGCTCGAGGCCGCCTAAATGCGCGGTCTGGAAGCGCTGTTCCAGACGGCCGCTGAGCGCGCGCCGCACGGCGTCGGGCTGTTCGGCGATCTCCTTGCGCATGTAATGGGCGAAGTCGCGCTTGTCGAAAGCCTCATCGGTCCAGGCGATGGTCGATGCCGTCTTGGCAGTCCGGTCGCCATCCAAGGTCGAGGTCTCGAATCCGTCGGCGCGCAGTACGGCGATCTCGCCATCATCGAGATGCACGACGCTGCGCGTATGGCGCACCAAGGCGGAAGCGTCGGATGCGACGAACATCTCGCGCTCACCGATCCCCAGGGCGACAGGGCTGCCGTTGCGCGCCACGACGATCGAATCCGGCCGCGCCGCGTCGAGCACGGCGAGGCCATAGGCACCGACCACCATGCGCAACGCTGCGCGTACGGAGTCCTCCAGCGAGTCATGCGGCATCCTGGCGATCAGGTGGGCTAGCACCTCCGTGTCGGTCTCGGAGCGAAATACGACACCGTCCGACTCGAGATGACGACGCAAGGTGGCAGCGTTTTCGATGATGCCGTTGTGGATCACGGCGATCCGATCGGTGCTGTCGCAGTGCGGGTGGGCGTTGCGGTCGCTGGGTTCGCCATGGGTAGCCCATCGGGTGTGGGCGATCCCCGGCGATCCCTTGAAGCGTGCGGGCACGAGCTTTTCGAGATCGCGCACACGGCCTTTGCACTTGGCGACGCGCAGCTCGCCTGAGCGCACCACTGCGATCCCGGCCGAGTCATAGCCGCGGTACTCCAGTCGATGGAGGCCTTCCATCAGGATGGGCGCTGCGTCGCGCTTGCCAATGTAACCGACGATCCCACACATCCGGGGTCTCCTCCTCAGCCATAGATCACGCGCCGCAGCTGTCGCTCGCTGTAGGCGGGGGCGCGAAACCGCCAACGCGCCAACTCGGCACTGAGCCGTGCGAAAATCTCGCGGTTGGAGAGCCCCTCCTGCTGCAGGCTGCGGTGACGGCGGCGTACGAAGTCATCGGGTTGCTCCGACAGAAAACCCAGCACCTCGTCGACCACCTTGGCGGCTTCGGGTGGGGTCATACGGCTTGTCCGCGCCAGATGTGCCACCAACTCCTCTAGCTCGTTTAACTCCGACATGGCGTCACAAGATCCAGATTGAGGATGAAAAAGACAACGTTTTTGCCCGAATTCGGGCAAAAATATCAAATACTCGAGTGAAATGTGGCCGTCAATATAACAGGACCAGTCCAGTCACTGACTGCGTGAACAGGCCGAGTTATCTGCTTGTTAGCGGATGGTGCAGTCGGCGCCGTAATCGATAGCTTCCCGGCACCTCTGGTGGGGTTATCGATGTCATCTTCCTCGACTCGGTCTATGAGCGGCTTTGAGTGGTTGCTGCTGGCGACCTTGTCTGTGCTGTGGGGTGGCTCGTTCCTGTTCGGCAAGATCGCGGTCGGCGAGATTCCACCACTGTCGGTAACCCTGGGGCGGGTCGCGCTGGCGGCGCTGGCGTTGAACCTGCTGCTGCGGGCGCTGGGCCAGCACTTGCCGAGCGACCGCACCAGTTGGCTCGCGTTCTTCGGCATGGGCCTGCTCAACAATGCTTTGCCTTTCACCCTGATCTTCTGGGGCCAGACGCGAATCGGGGCGGGACTTGCCTCCATTCTCAACGCCACGACGCCGCTGTGGACCGTCGTTGTTGCCCACCTGTTGACCACCGACGAGAAGATGAACGCGGGCAAGCTGCTGGGCGTGCTGCTCGGCATCGCTGGTGTTGCGGCGTTGATCGGTCCCTCGGCGCTGGCTGGTTTCGGCGGCGACGTGCCGGCGATGATCGCCATCGTGTTGGCGACCTTGTCCTATGCGTTTGCCGGTATCTTCGGCCGTCGTTTCGCGCGCATGGGATTGGTGCCACTATCCGTCGCTGCGGGACAGGTGACGGCAGCGACCGTCATCATGCTGCCGCTGGCACTGATGGTGGACCAGCCCTGGTTGTTGGCGCCGCCCAGCGCCACCGCTGTCGCGGCATTGGTCGGCCTGGCCTTGATCAGTACGGCGTTGGCTTATGTGATCTACTTCCGTCTGCTCGCAACGGCAGGCGCTACCAATCTGTTGCTCGTGACGTTCCTGATCCCGCCGAGTGCCCTGGCGTTCGGCATGCTGCTGCTCAATGAGCGCCTGCAGTCGCGGCATATGGCCGGCCTCGCCCTTATCGGCGCCGGGCTGGTGGCAATCGACGGCAGGCTGTGGCGCCGTGCGCGGCGCACGGTGGCGTGATCGGCACCTCGTCTTAGCGATGGCGCGGCGGCGATGCCGGGTTATGCTGTCGCATGCGTGTGCGTGATTCGGGTACCGACTTGCTGGTCGACGATCATCCGACCCTTGATCGTTGGGTCGGGGTTTTCAATTGTGCGGCAGCCAGCGTCTGCGTCTCGATCGCGATCGATAACTATCGCCCCGGTGGCGAATGGCGCGACGTGTTTCTGCTCCTGATCATACCTTTCGCGGCCCTGATTGCCGGCCTCGGTCTGTGGCGCGCGGTGGCACGGCCGGACACCTACCTGTATGTCGATGGCGCTCAGGGTATTGTTACCCTGGTCCGCCGCACCGTCCTGCGTCGTGTCTCAGGTAGCTGGACCGCGGCGCAGATCGCGGGCTTCGCCCGGGCACAGCGCCCCGGCCGTGACGGTGAACCCGTTTTTCGCCTGCGGCTTGATCTGGCCGACGGCACGTCGATGCCGGCTGCAACGCTCTGGCAGGCTGATCGTGCCGCCATTGACGCGGTCATCGGGCGTGCCCATGCCCTGCTGGGCAAGTGAGTTCGCCACTTTTGCCACATTTCTGCCCTGCGCGAGACCGATGATTGCGGCGCTCGGGAGTGCTATGGTGGCCGTGCTGTAGCCAAAGGCGTCCCTCCGCCGGCTGCAGCCAGAAACGGAGAATAAAACATGCCGACGTCCCGTACGACGCTATCGCGTCGTTTTCTCGTCGCTTCGGCGGCCGCTTTCGTACCCGTGATCGCTGCGGCGCCGGCGCTGGCCGATGCCAAGCGTCAAGCGCTGGTCAACGACGCCCTTGCCGCCGTCCAGCGCGTCATCGACAGCAAGGAGTTTCCAGACGCCCCCAACCAGCTGAAGCGGGCGCGCGGGGTCCTGATCCTGCCCAGCTTCGCCCAGGCCGCCTTTCTGATCGGCGGCGCCGGCGGCCGTGGCGTGTTGCTGGCGCGCAATGGTACCGGCGACTGGAGCTATCCCGCCTTCATGACCATGGGGTCGGGCAGTCTCGGTCTTCAGATCGGCGGGCGCGTGCAGGAGATCCTGCTGATCGTGCTGACCGAGAAGGGCTTGAATGCGCTGCTCGACAGCAAGTTCAAGTTCGGTGCGGAAGGCGGCGTCACGGTGATCAATGCCGGCGTCGGCATTGCCGGCGCAACAACCGGCGCCGTGGGGGCCGACATCGTCGCGTATTCAAAGGCCAGCGGGCTCTTTGTCGGCGGTGCCCTCGAAGGCTCCTATCTCGAGCCGGACAACGACTGGAATGCGCTCTACTACGGCCAGGGCGCCCGGGGTCGCGACGTCATCACAGAGCGTCGCTACACGAACCCAGGCGCCAACGGGCTGCGCCAGTACCTAGCGCGCTACTGATCCCTCTCATGTGCCCCGCTGGGGCACATGAGCCGCCTACGACTACGGCTTATCGTCGGGCGTTGTCGTCGCAACGCCCCCTTTTCGCGTCGAGTTGAAAGTAGTTACGCATGCTGGGAAAGATCGCCGCGTTGGTATTGGCGCTCACTATCGGGCTCGGTGCTGGCCTCGAAGCCCGTGCACAGACCAAGACACCGGCCAAGTCCCCCAAGCCGGTTCACAAGACAGCCCCCAAGAGTACCACCAGCGCGCATAGCGCGGCGGCGCACCCCAGCCCGGTTCGGAAAAAGCCTGCTGCCCTTCAGAGCGCATCGACCAAGCGGCCGCCGGCCCGACGATTGCAGCCCGTCAAAACGGCCCAGCGGTCAGCGACTGTGGCGCGCGGCGTTCGTTCGGCCAAAACGAGCCAGCTGCGGGCCGCGACCCGCACGGCGCGACCCAACACGCGCCTTCCGGCGCAGCCGACCTCAGGCCGGCAGGGCGCAGCTGCCCAGGATGCGTATGCGCTGTCGGAGAAGCGCCGCTCGACCCGCTTCGGGCGGATGCCGACGTTCACGGCACCGAACGGTCCCCTGCCGGATGACGGCGTGTCGCGGGCTCTGTCCTTGTACAACGTGCACACGGGCGAAGCGCTGAACGTCACCTACTGGCACCGCGGCCAGTACGTGCAGTCAGAACTCGATCGCCTGAACGACTTCCTGCGCGACAGCCGTTCCGGCGAGCAGGTCCAAATGGACCCGAAGCTGTTCGACATTCTGTGGCGGGTGCGGCGCCAGCTGGGTTCGACGGCAACTTATCGTGTGCTGTCAGGCTACCGCTCGCCGCAGACCAACGCCTGGCTTGCCAGCGTCAGCAGCGGCGTGGCCTCCGACAGCCTGCACATGCGCGGCCAGGCGATGGACGTCATGCTGCCGGGACGCACCGCCGGGCAGATCCGCCAGACCGCACGCGCTCTGGGCCTGGGTGGCGTCGGTTACTACCCGCGCAGCGGCTTCGTCCACCTCGATACCGGCCCCGTGCGGTACTGGTAGTCACGCGTTCGCCTACAGGACTCTCAGGAAGGCCAGCAGGTCAGCCTTTTCCGGCTGCCTCAGCTTCAACTCGAGGATCAGGCTAAAGAACTCAATCGTATCGTCGAGTGTCAGCAGCCGGCCGTCATGCAGGTACGGCAGCGAATCCTTGATGGCACGCCGTGGGAAGGTCTTGATCGGACCGTGTGGATCGTCGTCAGCCCTTGCCGCCGGCGCGGCGCAGAATTTCCGTGACTCCGCCACTGCCGCGCCGCGACTCGCGGGCGTAAGCCATGGCCGTGCGACCGGTGTAGTCGGAGATATTGGGATCGGCGCGCTTATCGATGAGTGCACGCGCGACCTCGGTGGAACCGTTGCGGGCGGCCATCATCAACGCCGTGACGCCTTGGCGGTCCTGGGCATTCACTTTGGGATTGCGTTTCAGCAGAACCTGCACCATCTCCGGGTCATTGCGTTCTGCGGCCCGGATCAGTGCCGTACGGCCATCGCGGTCCGTGCCGTCGACAATCGCGCCGCCTTTCAGCAGCGCCTCGGCGATCTCGACGTACCCTTTGGATACGGCAACGATCAGCAGTGGCTGACGCTGAACGTCGATTTGGTTGGCGCTTTCGCCTTTCAGCAGGCCTTGCTGCACACCCGCGAGATCGCCCTTTTCGACGGCTGTCACCATCGGTCGCGACAACAGGATCTCAATCTGTGCGTGAACCGGGCTGGTGTGAACGGCGCCCATCAACAATGCTGCCGCCACACAGGCCATCGTCACACCGCGCGTCATGATCACTCTCCGTGTCTCACGCACCGTGGGCGCGCTTCTCTTCGACGACATCCCAGATGCGGCCTTCCAGATTCACGCCATCAAAGCGATCGATCTGCTGCAGACCGGTTGGTGACGTCACGTTGATCTCGGTCAGCCAGTTCCCGATCACATCGATGCCCACAAAGATCAGCCCACGCTCCTTCAGCGCTGGACCGATGGTGGCACAAATCTCGCGATCGCGCTCGGTGAGCGCGGCTTTCACCGGCACGCCGCCGACATGCATGTTCGATCGCGACTCGCCTGCTGCCGGCACGCGGTCGATGGCGCCAACCGGCTCACCGTCTATCAGGATGATGCGCTTGTCGCCCTTGCGCACCTCCGGCAGGTAGCGTTGCGCGATGATCGGCTCGCGCGACGCCTTGGAGAACATCTCGAGCAGTGCATTGAGGTTCTCGTCGTCCGGCTTGACGCGAAAGACGCCGGCACCGCCGTTGCCGAACAGCGGTTTCAAGATGATGTCCTTGTGCTCGTCGCGGAATTCACGGATGCGCGCGGCATCGGCCGCGATCAGGGTCGGCGGCATGATGCCGTCGAAATGCGTCACGAACAGTTTCTCGGGCGCGTTGCGCACGTGGGCAGGGTCGTTGACCACCAACGTCTTGGGATGGATGTGCTCCAGCAGGTGGGTCGTGGTGATGTAAGACATATCGAATGGCGGATCCTGCCGCAGCCACACCACGTCGAGGGTGGCGAGGTCGAGGATCTCTGCTGCGCCCAGCTGATAATGGCGGCCTTTCTCGCGGCGGACCGTCATGGGCTGCACCCTGGCCATCACCTTGCGGTCGCGAAAGAACAGGTCGGCCGGCGTATAGTGGTAAAGCTTATGGCCGCGCGCCTGCGCTTCAAGCGCCAGCACAAACGTCGAATCACCATCGATATCGACGGTCGAGATGTGGTCCATCTGAAAGGCGACAGCGAGACCCATGCACGATTCCTCCGGCGCCGCCGAATCGGCGGCCGGCTCAGTTAAGCCGCCGCCGCAGTTCGCGCAAGAGAGCCGTAGCGTCGCGCCGGGCTTTGGCGCGGACCGCCGAAACTTCGACATCTTCCGATGGCGGGTTTTCGGCGTCGACCGCCAGGAACCGGTCGAAAGCCCGGCAGGCCGCGCCGACGGCGTCGATTTGTGCGTTGAGCGCGCCGGCCTCGAACCACAACTCCGACCGGTCCGGCGCGATCGCCGTCATCCGTTCCAACGTCGAGGAGGCGCCGGCCGCATCGCCACTGCGAAGCTGGCGCACCTTGATGTTGTTCTCCAGCCGCAACAGAACGTCCTGGTCGGACATGGTGGCGACGTGCTGCGGCCGCAATTCGGCGTCGGCGCCTTGCACGGACTTCAGCAGGCGGCGCAGGTCGGGAGGCTCCAGCGTGGCGCCTTCGTTAAAGGGATCGAGTACGGTGCGGGCGCCGTCGGCGTCCAGCAGCACCAGGAAATGGCCGGGAAAAGCCACGCCGACACAAACCCAGCCCTGAGCCCGCGCGACGTGCAGCCAGATCAGGCTTAGCGCCACCGGCAGGCCGCGACGGCGGTCGATGACGGTCGCCAGATCAGCGTTCTGCAGGTCTTCGTATGTCTCGCGATCGCCGCTATAGCCGTAACCGTCTGTCAGGACTGCGCGCAATGCGTCTGGCGGCGCCTGCCCGTGTTGCGTTCGTACGCCGACTTCCTCGCACAGCGTTGCCACATGTTCGCGATACGGCGCCGGCTCGAGATCTGGGCGGCGCAAGGCCGAGAGCACCAACGCGGCTTCGACGACGTCGACGGACACATCGCCGGCCGCGCACAGCGCCGTCAGCCGCTCGAGCAAGCCGGTTTTCATGCGAGCCGTTATCGCGGTGCCTCCCATATTCGACCATCCGCCGTTACGGCCGCCAGGCGTCGACAATATGTGTCGGCCATCCGCGCGGCGTCACCAGCATGGCATCGAACCTGATCGCGCAGCCCGCCAACCCCGGCCGGCGCGCGATGAATATCTCTGCCGCACGAGCGATGCGCCGCCACTGTGGCTCTGTCAAGGCGAAGGCGGCGTCGGTCGTGGCGACCCGGGCCTTGACCTCGACGAATGCCACCAGGTCGCCTCGGCGGGCCACGATATCGATTTCTCCCGCCCCGGACCGCCACCGCCGCGCCAGCAAACGATAACCACTCAGGCGTAGCCGCCACACGCAGCGCCATTCCGCCCAGCGCCCCATTCGGTCGGCCGCGATCCGCCGCGGATCGGCGGCAGAACCGGGAGGCGGTCCGGTTCTCATTCGGACAGCCGTTTCAGCGCCAAAGCACGCGCGTAGACCTCCCGACGCGGTCGCCCGAAGCGTGCCGCCACTTCGGCGGCCGCTTCGCGCACGCCGGTTGCCGCGAGCGCTTCGCGCAACGCGGCGTCGATGTCGGCTTCGGCCGGGGCGGCCTGCGGCCCTGGCGGCGCGATCACCAGGACGATCTCGCCCTTGGGCGGTCCGGTCTCGGCGTAGTGGCGTGCGAGCGTATCGAGCGGTGCCCGGCGTACTTCCTCGAACCGCTTCGTGAGTTCGCGCGCCACGGCGGCCGGGCGCGGTCCCAGAAGCTCGGCCAGATCCGCCAGGGCCTCGATGAGGCGATGCGGCGTTTCGAAGAACACGAGGGTCGACGGCACCGATGCGAGCGCCGCGATCGTCTCGCGGCGCGCCGACGGCTTGTTCGGCAGGAAGCCACCGAACAGGAAGCGGTCGCTCGGCAGGCCGGCCAGCGCCAGCGCCGCCAACGGCGCCGATGGGCCCGGAACGACGGTTACCGGCAGGCCGGCGTCGACCGCGGCGCGCACCACGCGATGGCCTGGATCCGAGACCAGCGGCATACCTGCATCCGTGACCAGCGCGACGATATTGCCCGCGCTGACCTCGGCGACGATGCGGTCGGCGGCTGCGGCTTCGTTATGGTCGTGACAGGCGATCACGGTCGCCGAAATGCCGTAAAGCGTCAGTAGTGTGCGCGTGACTCTCGTGTCTTCGCAGGCGATCACGTCAGCGGCACGCAGGATGTCCAGCGCGCGCAGCGTGATGTCGCGAGCGTTGCCGATTGGCGTCGCCACAATGTAAAGGCCTGGCGCTGGTTTACTTACTTCGATGCCGTCGCTACCGTCGGCGTTGGCAGGCAATATTCGTGTGGGGACAGCCATGATGCTCCGTTCGCTCGCGCCATGTCCATCGATGGGCCGCGCCCCGGGACTCGGTCTCGTCGGATGGTTGGCAACGGCGGCGGTCGGGCTGATGCTGGGCGCCTGCGCTACCACCACCCCATCGCAACCTAGCACGCCACCCCCGCCGCCAGAACCTGCCATCGCACATGCGGATCCCAAACCGGAGCCGGCCCCGCGCGTAACCGCAACCGGTAAGCTCAAGGTTGCTTTGCTTCTGCCGTTGTCGGGTCGGGCGCGCGACATCGGCACCTCGATGCTTGAAGCGGCGGAGCTGGCGATCTTCGATGGCGCCGGCCGCGATATCGCGATTATTCCGGTGGACGCCGGCGATACACCCGAACGGGCCGTGGCAGCCGTGCAAAGGGCGGCACAGAACGGTGCTGTGATCCTGCTCGGTCCGTTGTTCGGTCCGGCAACGGCAGCAGCAGCGCTGGCGGCGCGCGATGCCAATCTGGAGATGGTGAGCTTCTCCAATGATGAGGGTGTCGCGCAGCCTGGCGTATATCCGATGGGACTGGGCGTGCAGACGCAGGTCCGCCGCGTTGCCGACTATGCCTTGTCGAAGGGCATCCGCCGCTTCGCGGCCTTCGCCCCGGCGACGCCCTATGGCCAGCAGGCAACGCAGGCGCTGCGGGACGCCGTCACGTCGCGGGGCGGCACCATGGTTGCGACCGAGCGCTTCAATTTCACCGCTGGCAACCTGACAGGTGGGACCGATCGGGTAACGCAGGCGATCGTGGCTGATGGAGCAGGACCCACTGCTGTGCTCCTGCCGGTCGCCGGCCCGCCGCTGGCTGCGGCGACGCAAGCCCTGGCGACGACCAATCCGGATGCCAAAAAGGCGCAGCTGATCGGCACCGGCGTATGGGATTCGCCGACCATTGCCACAGACGGCCAACTGTCAGGCGCCTGGTTTGCGGCGCCGGATCCATCCCGCCGCACAGAGTTCGAGCGCAAGTTCGAGGCGGTTCATGGCAAGCCGCCGCACCGCCTGGCGACCCTGGCCTATGACGCGGTGACCATGGCGGCCAAGCTGGCGCGGGTCAAACCTGGCGGCGATTTCTCGGCGACGGCGCTCACCGATCCCGAGGGTTTCCAAGGCTTGGATGGGCTTTTCCGGTTTCGTTCCGACGGACGGGTCGAGCGAGCGCTGGCGGTGCTGGAGATCGGCAACGAGCGGGTGCGCATCGTCGATCCGGCACCCTCCAGCTTGGACCGGCCGACCAACTGACGTGGCGACGGGGTTTTGAGGGGCGAGCATGGCGTACGATCGCAACAACGTCTTCGCACGCATCCTGCGCGGTGAGCTGCCGTGCCGGAAAGTCTACGAGGACGAGCATGCGCTGGCATTCCACGACATCAACCCGTTGGCACCTGTCCATGTGCTGGTTGTGCCCAAGGGCGACTATGTGTCGAACGCCGATTTCACAGCCCATGCGCCGGATGCCCTGGTGGTGGGTTTCTGGCGGGCCGTCGGCAAGACGGCCCGGACCCTCGGACTGGAGCCCGAAGGCTATCGCCTGGTCGCCAACCACGGCCCCAAGGGCGGTCAGATCGTTTTCCACTTTCACGTCCACATCTTCGGGGGGCGACAGATGAGCCCTCGCATGGGCAATATGCCGCGGCCGGACGACGAGTAACGGTCAAGTGAACTGCCATTCCGGCGCCCCAATAGCTGGCCAGGATGCGCCTTACGTTCTGTTCGCAGGAAAGCTTATGCGCCGCCTCGGTTCCCTGCCATTTGCCGTGCTTGCACTGGCCGTACCGGCTGTTGTGCACGCCGAGCCGTTGCCAAAGCCGACGGCCGATTATGCCGCCGAGGGCACCATCACGTCCGGTAAGGGCAGCAATCCGGCAACTGTGCGCCATGGTGCCGGCAAGATGCGGATCGATACCCAGGTCGATGGGAAAAAGGCTGCGATCTATATCGATCTCACGGCGCGTACGGCAACGGTGGTCAGCCAGCGTATGGGCCAGAAGATTGCCATGCAGATCGACCCCGAACGTGCCAGTGACGCCGTCAACATGCTGGATCGCGACGCCAAGCGTGTCGGCGAGGCGAAGGTCGCGGGTGAGACCTGCGATGAGTACGAGTTTGAAACGTCCAAGGGACACACTGTGCTCGCCTGCGTGACGCATGATGGCATTGCGCTGCGCACTCGCGACGTCAGTCGCAATCGCGTCGTCTGGGAGGCGTCGAGCGTCGCGCGTGCACCGCAGAATGCGGCGCAGCTCGTGCTGCCGTCCGATGCCATCCCGCTGCCGAAGTTGAAATAGCACGCCCGCCGCGGCATGCCATTGATCAGGACGACGCGGCATCCGACATGATGGCCGGGGCAGCCGTGCTGCCCCGCTCGGCGCCAGCCGGGCCGCCGGTAGCAGCCCGAAATTGCCGTCAGGTGGCGGATAGCGCAGGATCACCGCCGGGTGTTCACTGCGGGTATGACCGACATGAATCGAGCCCTTTCTGTTCCGAGCCGCGCGGCGCTGCGTGATGCCGCCGCACCGGCTGCTGCCACCGTGGTTGAGAACGACGTCGCGATTCCCGACGCCGGGTCGTGCTGGGAGGCTCTGCGTCAGCGCGACCGCGGATTCAATGGCCGCTTCTACTTCTCGGTGAAGACGACGGGCGTATATTGCCTGCCGTCATGCGGTGCCCGCACGCCGCGGCGCGAGAACGTCGCCTTCCATGCCTCATGCGCGGCGGCCGAGGCCGCGGGTTTCCGGCCCTGCAAGCGATGCCGTCCGCGGGAATGGATCATCGACAAGGGCCTGAGCCGTGCCGTGGCGACGGCGTGCCGGCTGCTCGACGCCGTCGACTCGGATGAGACACCGTCGCTTGAGGCCGTGGCGCGCAAGGTAGGCGTCACCGCGTCAACCCTGACGCGGCGCTTCCAGCGCGAACTGGGCGTCAGCCCGCGCGACTGGCTGGCCGCCCGCAAGACGGGCCGGTTCAAGGCGGCGCTCAAAAGCGGCGACAGTGTCACTGAAGCGCTGTACGGCGCCGGCTACGGCTCTTCGAGCCGGGTTTATGAGAATTCCGACAAGGTCCTGGGCATGACGCCGGCCACCTATCGCAAGGGCGGTGCCGGGGCGCGCATTGCCTACGCCATCGCCGGCAGCGACCATGGCCGCGTGCTGGTCGGTGCCACGCACAGAGGTATCGCTGCGGTCTATCTCGGCGACAGCGACACCAAGCTGGCCGACGATCTGCACCGCGACTTCCCGGCGGCGGAAATCGTGCCCGACGATGGCGCGCTGGGGCCGCGCGTACAGGCCGTGCTGGCACGCCTCGATGGTCGCAAGCCCAGCGCGATCGACGCTGTGGACCTGCCACTCGATATTGTCGGGACCGCGTTCCAGTGGCGCGTCTGGAAGGCGCTCACCGAAATTCCGGCGGGCCAGACCTTGACCTATGGTGCCATCGCCGAACGGCTCGGCGAGCCTGGCGCCGCCCGGGCCGTGGGTCGCGCCTGTGCGACAAATCCCGTGGCGGTTGTCGTGCCGTGCCATCGAGCCGTCGGCTCCAGCGGCGCCCTGACCGGCTATCGCTGGGGTGTCGATCGCAAAAGGAAGATCCTCGCTGAGGAAAAGCGCCGCGCCGTGCAGTAGCCGTCACTCTCCGTAATGAGGACTTATGCTCGTTACGGAGAAGGGCTCTCACCTGTCGGTGAAGCTCAATCCTTGTCGGTGCCGGGCTCGGTCGATGCGGGCTGATCTACGCCTTCTTGCGGCGTTCTGTCCGCTGCGGGCCTGCGGCCATCCAGTTCGATCAGCTCGACCACGTCGAGTGGCAGCGGCTCGTGCGCGATGTCGTCGTACATGGCGTGAAGCTGCCGGTTGAGCCAAAGATCGAACGGCCGTTCCTCACGCGGGCTTTGCGACGATTGCTTGTTCGGGCGGCCGCCGGGAGGGACTCTACGCCTGTCATCGGCCATGGCCGCCCTCGCGTGCCTTGCGGACAAAGGTGCGTGAACCACAGTGCATCGAGGGCTTCACCAATCATGTGGACCAGAGAACTGTTCCGGCCGACGCCACAGCCCATTCCAACAACCATGCACAGTATCACGAATCACAACCGAGCGGCGTTCAAAACGACGCTCGGGGACGTCGGCGCCGCCTGAGATCGACCGGCGCGTACACGCGGCGGATCCTTGGGCGTTGGCGTATCGGCTGTCGGTTCTGCCGTGAGGCTGCTTTCCTGGCCGACCAATAGCTGCTCCAGCATATCGCGTGCGCGCGAGATGCGGCTCTTGATCGTGCCAACGGACACACCGGCGTGGCGCGCGATCTGGTCGTAGGACTGCCCATCGATTACGGCCAGTACCAGCGCCTCACGCTGACCGACGGACAACTTCCCGAACGCGGCCAGGAATTCCTGCATCACCAGGCCACGATCCTGCTGGGCGGGATGGGACAGTGCATTGCAGATGGTCTCGTCGAGCGGCACGGAGGGGCGCTGGCGCCGCAAGCCGGAAATGAATTCGTTGCGCTGAATACGAAACACCCATGCCGAGAAACACGTTCCGGGGCGGAAGCTGTTTTGACCCGCCAGCGCCTTCACGACGGTTTCCTGTACCAGGTCATCAGCGCGGTCGCGGTCGCGCGTCAGTGACAACGCGTAAACCCGCAATCGGGGCAGGATGCCCTTCAGCTCGGCATGAAAACCTGTGGTCTTGGCGTCGGCCGTCGACATCGTGTTCTCCGTCGATGGTTTGGCTGTGCTCACATCGAACCAATGCTGGTGCTGGCCAAAGAGTTGCCAAGTATCCAAATTTATCTATATGTTGAGATGTGGTGGGCTGTACCTATCTATATATAGTGAGTTCATTCACTCACTAAGTCGGCCAGTTGTCGTCGCGCCCGCGAGACGCGGGCCTTCATGGTGCCAACAGCGCAGCCGCACAAACGAGCGGCTTCCTCATATGAAAAACCACCGGCACCAATCAGGATCAGCGCCTCGCGATACTGCGGGCTCAACCGCCACAAGGCAGCGGCGAGATCCATCATCTCGGCCCGGTATTCGGGTGACGGAACGACGCCATCACTGCCGGCTTCATCCAGCATATCCATGCGCCGTCGTGTCGATCTGAGTTCCGAATAGAACTGCGTGCGCATGATCGTAAACAGCCACGCCTTCAGATTGGTGCCGGGTTCGAACTGGTGTTGCTTCGCAAGAGCCGTCGCGACCGTGTTCTGCAACAGATCGTCAGCCGCCTGCCGTTCGCGGCACAGGAAGCGGCTGAACGCACGCAGGTCGGGAAGCAACGCGATGAGATCATTCTTCACGCCACCGCTACGCGGTGCGGGCGCCTGTGCGTCATCTGCTTTGATCGGCCCACTCATGTACACCGCACATGGGACCTCGCCGGCGTCAGCGAAAGGGCTGAATGCGTGCTGCGATGCACTTCCAGGAACCGTCAAATACTTAGAGCGTTGCCTTGCGTGCGACGTACCGCGGTGCGGGACGAACTGTGGAGGCATTGTGATGAACTGGGACCGGATTGAGGGCAACTGGAAGCAATTTACGGGCAAAGTCAAAGAAGGCTGGGGCAAGCTGACTGACGATGACATTCAAGTCGTCAACGGCAAGCGTGACCAGCTGATCGGTCGCATCCAGGAGCGCTACGGCATCGCCAAGGATGATGCTGAAAGGCAAGTCAGGGATTGGGAAGCGAAGCTGTAGTCACAGCCTGGCGGTTTCATTCGAAGATCGAGGCGGCATGTGCCGCCTCGATTTTTTTACGCTGTGTAGCATCCCGGGGGCATGGCCGAAGGGGGATTCACATTTCAACAACGGACGAAAGCGCGAAATCCGGTTGCCGGTGTTGCACGCTTATGGGCAAAAAAGCCCAAGAAATTTTTTCCGCCCTCCGTTAGCGTTCGTGAGGTCCGCGATGACGCCGCGCGCGATCGCGGCATTTGAAGAAGTTCTGCCTGGGGAAGTCCATGTCTGAAGCGCTAACCACCGAGACTGTTGCAGCCTGGCTCGCCCGATCGCCGTTCATCAGCTTCATGAACCTCACAGTCGAGTCGCTCGACGAGAAGGCTCAGACGATCACCATGAAGATGCCGATGCGGCCCGAGTTCGAGCGTGGCGCCGGCACGGGCCAGTTTCACGGTGGTCCGATCGCATCATTCATCGACACGGTCGGCGACTATGCCGTCGCCATCGTACTCAAGTCAGGCGTGCCCACCATCAATTTCCGTGTCGATTACTTGCGCCCGTCGGTCGGCAGCTTCCTGCGCGGTACGGCGACGGTGCGTCGACTCGGGCGCACGGTGGCGGTGGTCGATATCGACGTCACCGACGATCAGGGTCGCCTGTGCGCCATCGGCCGCGGCACCTACAGCGGTCAGGCCGGCTAGGAGTGCCGGCCATGTATCGACCGCCCTATGAACGGGATCCGAATGTCAGCAATCTCGGCGATATCATCGACGTGACAGCGCCGGATGATCGGCCGTGGGTAGTCGATGTTGAAGCGGACGGCAGCACGACGACCCTGACCTACGGTGAAGCGCGCGCCGCCATCGCCGCGGTCGCGCGTGGCCTGTCGCGTCGCAGCTTAAAGCGCGGCGCGTCGATCGGCATCCTGTCGGCCAATCGCGCCGAGGTGCTCGTCGCCTATTTCGCGATCATGCGCGCCGGCTTCGTCGCCGTGCCGATCAACCACAAGCTGCCGCGCCCGGTCGTCGATCACATCGTCAAGGACTCGGCGATCGTGCTGATGTACGCCGACGCCGAGCGCGCCGCGCTGGTGCCGCCAGGCCTGCCGGTGATCCCTCTCGATGCAACCGCCGCCGGCTGGCGCGCTCATCTTGACCTCGGCGCGTTCACGGCCATTGCCATGGAGCCTGATGAGCCGGCCACCATCCTGTACACCTCGGGGTCGACCGGCATGCCCAAAGGTGTGCCGCTGTTGCACGGTCCCTACGTGTGGATGGTCAACCGCAACATCGGCCTGCGCGATGTTCTCAACGGCAAGGCGGCGATCGTCGCTGCGCCATTGTTCCATATGAACGCGCTCTTCTTCTCCAAGCAGATCTCGCAACTGGGCGCCACCAACGTGCTGCTGCGTCAGTTCAGTGGCCGCGCCTATATCGAAGCCATCGATCGTTATCGGGTGACGGTGCTGACGTCGGTGCCGACCATGCTGGCACTGGCGGTGCGCGAGCGCGAGGCGCTGGCGCGCGCTGACCTCTCCTGTGTGAAGTTCGTCTTCACCGGCTCGGCGCCGCTCACGCAGGCACTGGCCGACACGGTCCGCGCGACGTTTCCGGGTGCCGAATTCGCCAACGGCTATGGCACGACCGAAGGCGGCCCCAGCGGCTTTGGTCCGCACCCCGAGGGCCGCAGGCAGCCCGACACGGCGATCGGCTATCCGCAGCCCTATGTCGAGGTGAAGCTGGTGGGGGGCCCGACGGCAGACGAGGGCGTGCTGCACATGCGCGCGCCGACCATGATGCCTGGCTATCTCAACCTGCCGCAAAAGACGCAGGAGAAGCTGAACGACGGCTGGTACGACACCGGCGACGTGATGCGCCGCGATGCCGACGGCTTCTTCCATTTCGTGGGGCGCGCCGACGACATGTTCGTCTGCGGCGGTGAGAACATCTATCCCGGCGAAGTGGAGAAGCTGCTCGAACGTCACCCGACCGTCCATCAGGCGTCGGTCGTGCCGGTCGCCGACGAGATCAAGGGCGAGGTGCCGATTGCCTTCCTGGTGGCGCGCAAGGGCACGGCGCCGACGGAAGCGGACATCAAGCAATACGCGCTCGCCAACGGACCTGCTTACGCCCATCCGCGCCGCGCGTTGTTCCTGCCCGAGCTGCCGCTCGCCGGCACCAACAAGATTGACCGCAAGGCGCTCATCGCGCGGGCCCGCGAGCTGTTTCCCAACGGCGTTCGCGAGGGCCGCTGAATTTCGGACAGCGGGCGTCCACGCTCGCATTCGCCCGGAGCGATAGCGGAGGGCGACAATACTGCGCGCGTGGACGCGCGCGGTCCAAAAAAGGAGAAATAGATATGCGCGCCATCGTACTGCACCGTCATGGGCCGATTGCGGGCATGACCTACGAGACGGGCTTCCCCGATCCGACCTCTCGGCCCGGCGATGTGATCGTGCGCGTGAAAGCCTGCGCGCTGAACTATCACGACGTCTTCACCATCCGCAGCATGCCCGGCATCAAGATCACCATGCCGCGGATTGTTGGTCTCGACCTGGCCGGCGAAATTGCGGAGGTTGGATCCGATGTGACGGGCTGGAACGTCGGCGATCGCGTCGCGGTCGATCCGATCGATCGTGTGCGGGGCGGACTGACCGGCGAGACCTTCGATGGTGGCATGGCCGAGTTCGTCCGTCTCGGCGCGCACCAGCTGCTGCGCCTGCCGGACGACGTTGCCTTCGACACCGCGGCGGCATTGCCCTGCGCCTACGGTACCGCCTACCGCATGATGGTGACGCGCGGTGCCGTGAAGGCGGGCGAGAAGGTGCTGATCCTCGGCGCTTCGGGTGGCGTCGGCACGTGCTGCGTGCAGCTCGCCAAACTGGTCGGCGCCGAAGTTGCTGTCTGCGCCAGCAGCGCTGAGAAGCTGGAGCGGTTGCGCGGGCTGGGCGCCGATCACCTGATCAACTATGCGGCCGAGGATTTCATGGCCGCTGCGCACCGCGTCTTTGGCCGTCCGCGTGTCTGGGGCCCGCCAGGTGGGGCGGACGGCGCCGACGTGGTCGTGAACTTCACGGGTGGCGACACCTGGGTACCCTCGATCCGGTGCCTGCGTCGTCAGGGCCGGCTGCTGACCTGCGGCGCGACGGCCGGTTTCGATCCCAAGGAGGACATCCGCTACATCTGGACCTTCGAGCAGAACATCATGGGCTCGAACGGCTGGATGAAAGAAGACATCGTGGCGCTGATCGAGCTGGTGCAGCAGGGCAAGCTCGATCCCTGTATCGATCAGCGCTTCAAGCTCGCCGATGGCCTGGCAGCGCTGCATGCGCTGGAACAGCGCACGATCACCGGCAAGATCATCGTCGAACCGTGAGCATGGGAAAGCCTTCATGGTGAGCTTGTTGTCTAGCCCAGAGACAAGGTGGACGGGTGTACGGAAACATGGTGGACACCTGTCAACCCGGTTGGGTGAGGTCGAGCCGGGCGACGACGAAGCTGGCGAACAG
>Ga0187894_10001629_pt1 | contig 28356 bp, 26 predicted proteins | sample GBC1701081metaG_FD_136650 | JGI IMG/M metagenome (GOLD analysis project Ga0187894, IMG submission 136650) | White microbial mat communities from a lava cave in the Kipuka Kanohina Cave System on the Island of Hawaii, USA - GBC170108-1 metaG ...
GGCGCGCTCGATGCGGGCGGACGGATCACGACGCACGGGCGGGCGATGCTGGAGCTGCGCCTGCATCCTCGCCTCGCGCACATGCTGCTGCGCGCGCGCGACCTGAAGCTCGTGCCGCTGGCGTGCGATCTGGCGGCGCTGCTCGGCGAGCGCGACCTCATCAAAGGGTCGCCGCGCGAGCGCGACGCCGATCTGCGCGTGAGACTCGACGCACTGCGCGGTGGCGGTGGCGGTGGCGGTGGTGGCGGGGCTGGTGGCGGTGGTGGGGCTGGCGGCGCTGGTTCCGTCGATCGCGGCGCGCGCGAACGCGTGCGACGCAGCGCCTCGCAGTATCTGCGCACGATGAACGTGCGCAAGGACGCGCGTGCGAACACCGACGCCACCCGCAGCGACGAAGACGCCGGCGTATTGCTCGCGTTCGCGTATCCGGATCGCATCGGACGCAGCCGCGGGGAGGGCGGGCGCTACCTGCTCAGCAATGGGCGGGGTGCCAAGTTCGAAGGGCCGCAGGTACTCGCGCGCTCCGAGTTCCTGGTCATTCCGGAGCTGGACGCCGGCGAGCGCGAGGCCCGCATCTTTCTCGCCGCGCCGCTGAGCCGCGACGCACTCGAAGAGCACTTCGCCGATCGCATCGTCGAGGACGACGAGGTGCGCTGGGATGCGCGCGAGCGGGCCGTGAGCGCGGTGCGCGTGCGTCGCCTGGGTGCGATCGCGGTCGACACGCGGGCGCTGACGCGATCGCGCGGTAGTAATCGGCGCGATGCCGATGAGCACCAGGCGCGCGTGGTTGCGGCGATGATCGAAGGTCTGCGCGAGCTCGGGCTCGATGCTCTGCCGTGGGAAAAGGACGCGCGCGACTGGCAGGCCCGGGTGTCGTTCGTACGCAGCCTGCCCGCGCAGGGCGCAGCGCACTGGCCCGACGTCTCGGATCCGGCGTTGCTGGCGACGATGGAAAGCTGGCTCGCGCCGGCGCTCGAAGGCGTCACTCGCGCCGATCACCTTGCGCGCCTCGACCTGCAGGCGGCGCTCGACTCGCTGCTCGACTGGAAGCAACGCAAGCGGCTCGACGAGCTGGCACCGACGCATCTCGCGGTGCCGAGCGGCTCGCGGATTCGCGTCGACTACACCGATTACGCAGGCGCCGCCGTTCGCCGCGACGAGGAAGGCGCCGGTGCTTCCCGTGGGGCTGCCGCGACTGCTGCGCCGTCTCTTTCGGTACGCATCCAGGAAGTGTTCGGCCTGCGGGAAACCCCTCGCGTAGGCGGCGGCAGCGTGCCCGTGGTCCTGAAACTCCTGTCGCCGGCGCAGCGACCGGTGCAGGTGACCCGCGATCTCGCCAGTTTCTGGCGCGGCGGCTACGCCGAGGTGCGCAAGGAGCTCAAGGGGCGCTATCCGAAACACTACTGGCCCGAGGACCCGCTGCAGGCCGAGCCGCGGCGTGGAACGCGGAGGTAGAATGAAAACCCCGACGGTGCTCATCCCGCAATGCTGAGCGACATGGGTCAGATCGTGTTCAGACGGTTCTCGTTCCTCCTCTTCTCATCGCTGCTCGCCGCCACCGCGCACGCCGACTGGCTCGAGGCCAGCAGCGATCATTTCGTCATCTACGGCGACATGCGGGAGAAGTCGCTGCAGGAATTCGCCGGGCGGCTGGAGCGATTCGATGCGGTGATGGCGTACATGTACAAGCAGGAGCCCACCAAGCCGAGTCCGTCGAATCGCGTCACCATTTTCGTCGTTGCCAGCGCGGACGAAGTGCAGGAAGTCACTGCGCTCAAGAACCGGTATGTCAGCGGCGTCTACATTCCGCGCGCCGGATCGTCGGTCGCCGTGATCCCGCGGCTGAAGAGGGGATCGACGAAGTTCGACCTGTCGGGCGAGACGATCCTCTATCACGAGTACGCCCACCACTTCATGGCGACGAACCTCACGAAGCGCGCGCATCCGCGCTGGTTCGTCGAGGGATTCGCGGAATTCTTCGCCGGCGTGCAGTTCCGGGCGAGCGGCGACGTGTTGGTCGGTACGCCGCCCTACTATCGGGCATTCGAGCTGTCCACCGGCCGCAAGGTCCCCATCCGCTCGCTGCTCGACTTCGACGGCGGCGTGGATCCTGCGAAAGTGGGCAATGACACGTTCTATGGAATGAGCTGGGCGCTGTTCCACTATCTCGTGATGGTGCCCGAGCGTGCCGGGCAGACGGCGAAGTTCGGCGAGCTGCTGGCGGCGGGCCGCTCGGCACTCGAAGCGGCGGAAGGCGCTTTCGGCGATCTTCAGGAGCTCGACAGGAACCTGCAGGCCTACCTGAAGCGCCGCCCTTACCTGCTGCTGCTCAAAGCTGTGGCGTTCACCACCGGCACCGTGACCGTACGCAAGCTTCGTCCCGGCGAAGCGGCGATGATGCCGGTCGTGATCGAATCGCGCGTCGGCGTGAGCGAAGAGGAAGCGCAGAGTCTGTTGCCGCAGGCCCGCAAGGTTGCCGCGCAGTACCCGGACGATCCCTCAGTGCTCGCGGCGCTCGCCGAGGCCGAGTTCGATGCGGGCAACGACGATGCCGCCATTACTGCCGCGGACCGCGCCCTCGGCATCGAACCGCAACTGATCAGAGCCCACCTTCAGAAAGGCTACGCACTACGCAACAAGGTCGAGACGGGCGTTCTTCCGAAAGAAGCCTGGAAGGACGTGCGCATCCAGTTCGCGAGAGCGAACAAGGCCGAGAACGATCATCCGATCCCGCTCGTGCAGTTCTATCTCACCTACCTGGCACAGGGCGAGCGACCGACGAAGAATGCGATCGACGGTCTCGAGTGGGCGATGGAGCTTGCGCCGTTCGACAAGGGCCTGCGCTGGCTGGTCGCGCAGCAGATGGTGCAGGACGAACGCCTTGCAGAAGCGGCGCAGACGCTGGCGCCGCTCGCTTACAGCCCGCATCCCGGCGAGCACACCGACATGGCGCGAAAGCTGCTGGAGGACGTGGAAGGCCGGCTGGAGGCGAACCAGTGACGGGCGCTGAAACCTGGGCGGAGCCTGGGGCGGAAACCTGGGGCGGAAGCCGCCCAGGGAATCGCGAGCTGATCGGGGCGGCTGCTATTCGTCCTGCAGCTCGAAGCGCATGCGCAGGCCGAGCCGCTGCTCGATGACCTGGCCGTCGACTTCCTTGGGCTTGAACTTCCAGCGCTTGATCGCGCGGACCGCGGCTTCGTCGAACACGCCGAGCGGTTCGGAGGCCGCCACCACGACGTCCTTGACCTCGCCTTCGACCGACGCGGTGAAGTGCAGGTCCACGTAGCCTTCCTGGCGCTTGCGCTGCGCGCGCTGCGGATAGTCCGGCGTCACCGATTTCACGACCATGGTGTCGCGCACGGGCACCGGCTTCTCCAGCGCCTCGGTCTTGCGTTTCGCGATGTTGATCGCAGCCGCCGCCTGGTCGAACGCCGCGCCGCTCGCCCCGAGCGCCTTGGCTTCGTCGAGGAACCGCTGGCCGCCGCGCACGTCGTTGCGCGACGCGGCGTCGGAGGCCTGGCTCACGAGCTGACCGCGCAGATTCTCGACCACCGGGCCTAGGCCCGCCGTGTCGGGATACTGCTTCTGCAGCTGCGCAACGTAAAACCTGGCGCTGTCGTTCTCAGGCTCGAGCAGCGCGCCTTCGCCGACCCGCGTGCGCGCGAGTCCGAGTATGCGATCGCCTTCGCTGGTCTTGCGCTGCGTGGTTTTCATTTCGCGCTCCACGCGGGCGAAATCGATACCGCTCACGTTGAGCTGGCGGGCCTGGGCGATCCACTGATCGGCGCCTTCGGAGTCGCCGCGGCCGCCGGCCTGCTGCGCCTTCTGCACCATGCGGTTCGCGAGCGAGCGCAGGCTCTGTTGCACCAGCACGCTGCCCGAGTCCAGCTCGCGCGCCTGCGCGAAATAGTGGCGGGCGTTGTCGTTCGCAGGCTCGACCAGTCGGTCCTGCGTCAGGCGTTCGTTGCCCAGCCGTATGAAGCCAGCGAGCTTCTGGTTGAGCGCGTCGGCCTTGGCCGCTTCCTGCTGCGCGGCGTTCGAGCGGTCGAGCTCGCGCGTCACCTGCGCCTCGAGGAACGCGATGCGCGGGTGGCCCGGCTCGACGCCCTTGGCGACCTTGATCGCCGAGCTCGCTTCGCGGATTTTCTGCTCGAGCAGCGCGGTCTCGGCGCGTGCCAGCATGACTTCCGCGACGCGGTGCACGCCGTCGCGCGCTTCCGCGTTGGTCGGATCCAAGCCGAGCGCGGCCTTGAAATGATCGAGGGCACCGTTGCCCTTGGCGTCGATGTAGCGGCCGGCGGTGAATGCCTCGCGTCCCTTCTGCAGGAACGCTTCCGCTGCTGCGGCGCGACTCTCTTCCGCCGTGGCGCCGCTCGGCACCATCGGCGCGATCTCGCCTGTGCCGGCAACACCCGCCGAATCGTCCTGCGTCGACATCCACACGCCCACGCCGATCGCGCCGAGCGCGACCACGGCGACACCGGCCAGGACTGGAACGCTGCGCCATGCGGGCCTGGTGTTGCGCCGCGCGGTGTCGGTCTTCAGTTCGAGGTGACGGTTGATACCCGATTCGAGCAACGCCGCGAGCTTCGCGGAGGCGTCCGCCTTGACGACGAAGCCCTGCACCGCGCCGCTGTCGATGAGGTCCTCGACACGGCGACGATCTTCGGCCTCACCTGTGACCACGAACCCGAGCTCGGGGAGCTGCTGGCGCAGCTTGTCCACCACGGCCTCGAGCTGGCTGGACACCAGCGACAGGTCGAGGAGCACGACCGCGCACGGGGTCTGCATCAGCATGTCCGCGGCCTGCGAGTCGCTCGTGGCGTGCCACAAGCGGTTCGGCAGCGTCACCACGCGGCGCACCGCGAGCAGGAAGAAATCGTCCTCCGTGACCGCGAGGATCTCCGCGCCCTGACCCGAAGGCGCCGGGGCGATGGTGGTCACCTGCTCGTTGCGCAGGTTCCGTGCGGCACTGTTCTTCACTTCTTCACTCCCTCCAGAAGGCGGATGCGTGCGTCGCCGGGCGGCGCGCCAGTCGCGGCGGACGGCTAGTCGAGGCAGACGACGAGCTGCGCCGAGTGGCTGCGCCAGTTGATCGGAATCACGAACGAGCGGGTGTTGAGCGGCGTGACCTGCTCGCCCTGCGGGCCGCTGACCACGCGCGGCACCGAGATCATGAACTGGCTGCCGAAGTCGCGGCGCGCGTTGCCCGAAATCTGGTTGGCCACTTCGCCCACGAGGTCGCACATGTTCTCGTGCGTCATGTCGGTTTCGCCGAGGCGCATCAGCAGCACGGTGAGCATCGGGCGCGAGGCGGTGAAGTACACGACGCCCTTGCGCTTGCCGGCGATGGCGATGATCCCGGTGTATTCCTGGATGTTCGGCACGCCTTCGTTGACGAGGTAGGGCGAGCCGACCGACGCGGCCTGGTTGGCGGCGGTCTGGAAATAGTGGGTCGTGCCTTCGACGAAGGTCTCGAGTTCGACCTTGGTCATCGTGGTCATTTAGCCCGCTCCTCGGAGCAGCTCATCGAGCGCGTCGGTGAGCTGTCGATCCGTGAATGGCTTGCACAGGAAACCGTTGGCCCCTTTCTTCATCGCCTCGATGGCCGTTGCCTTGTCGGCGAGCGCGGAGATCACGAGGATCAGCACGTCGGGCTTCATCGCCACGAGCTGCTCGACGCACTCGATGCCGTCCATCTCCGGCATGGTGATGTCCATGGTGACGACGTCCGGCTCGGTGCGGCGGAAGAGCTCGACCGCCTGCTTGCCGTTGCCCGCGGAGCCGATGAAGTTGAGGCGCGCGCACTGGTGCGAACGCTCGATCTTGCGACGCATGATGTTCGAGTCGTCGACGATCATCAGCTTCAGAGGTACAACCGCGTTCATTGCTCCGATCCTTTGTACTTGCCTTTGTCGCCCGACCAGGAACCCGTCACGCCGCCGCCTGCGCGCTCGTGGCCGCAGGCAGCCAGATGCGGAAGCGCGCGAAGCGTCCGACCGTGGTGGAGACGCCAACCTTGCCGCCGAGCTCCTGCACCAGGTTGCGCACGATGTCCATGCCGACACCGCGGCCGGCGTCCCTGGTGACGCCCTCCTGCGTCGAGAACCCCGGCATGAAGATCAGAGACAGCGCGCGCCGCTCGTCGAGCTGCGAGGCCTGATCGGCGCTCAGGAGCCCGCGCTTGATCGCGGTCTGCTTGAGCTTGTCCGTCGACAACCCGCGGCCGTCGTCCTGCACGACGAACTCGAAGCCTTCGTGGCCGCGGCTTTCGAACTTGATGACGATGGTGCCGGCCGCGTCCTTGCTGGCGTTGCTGCGCTCGGACGGCGTCTCGATGCCGTGGGCGATGCAGTTGCGCACCATCTGGATGGCGATGTCCTTGACGGCGCGGCGATACGGCTTGGGCACGCCGTCGAGGCCGGTGCACGCGAGCTGCACCTGTTTGGACTGTTCGCCGGCGACGCGCGAGGCGAGCGACTTGAGCGAGCTCTCCAGCGAGCCGGAAGCTTCGGCGCCTTCCGCCATGCGCGCCAGCATCTGCGGCGCCGGCTGGATCAGCGTGCCCTCGGGCCCGATGCCCGTGTCCTCGTGCACCTTGGGCTCGCTGCCTTCGTCGCCGGCCATGGCGACGCGCAGATCGGCGAGCTTGCTCACCATCTCGCGCACCGAGCCGAGGTGGCCGAACAGGTCGTCGAGCTTGACGACCAGCGGCAGGAAGTCGTTGCCGGACAGCGACGGACGGCTGCGCAGCTCGGCGAGCGATTCCTCGAAGCCGTGGGCGCGCGATTCCACGGTCTTCAGGCCGAGCGCCGCCGCTTCGCCCTTGACGCTGTGGATCTGCCGGAAGATGCCGTCGAGCTTGGCGCGGAACGCGGTCTCCTCGCGCGCCGGCTCCTTGAGAATCGAGTTCACCATCTTCATCGCGACCTCGCTCTCTTCGAGGAAGCCGCCGAGCTGGCGCGGGTCGACGTGCAGGATGTGCAGCAGCATGTCGAGCTGCGCCTGCGCCTTCTCCTGCGACTCGAGCAGCTCGCGCGCCAGGTGCACGCGACGCGTGACGTCGTTGACGGTCACGAGCAGGCGCGACATGACGCCGTCCGCCTTCACGCGGTTGAAGTCGAATTCCAGGTAGATGGTGTCGAGCTGGCCGCTGCCGTTGTCGAGCGTCACCTCGATCTCGACCAGCGGGTTGATGGTCTTGATGAGCTTTTCGTTGACGCGCTCGCCCCACAGCAGGCGCACGTATTCCACCGCCGTCGCGAGGGTCTTCTCGGGCACCAGGCCGCGCAGCAGGCCTTCGAACGTCAGCTGGTCGAAATCCTTGCGGCGGAAGATCGCTTCCAGCGCCTCGGAGCGCTCCGAGCCGATCTTGAGATCCTTGTCGAGCAGGAACAGACCCTGGTTCACCGTGCGCAGGATGTCGTCGGTTTCGTTCTTCGCGCGCGTCGAGTTGCGCTCCTGCCTGCTGAGCACGCGGCCGAAGTAGAAGATGACGGCGAGCAGGACCACGACCGCGGCGCCCATCGCCGCGAGCAGGTAGGTGCGCAGCGTCGCGGCGCGCGCCTGCGTTTCCGCCTGCACGGCGTCCGCGAGCGCGCTCACCAGCTTGGCCATGTCCTCGTGGCGCGCCAGGCCGAACTGCACCGCGTCGTTGAGCTCGCGGTTCAGGCGCAGGCCCGCGGCGCTCAGCTGCGTGCCGCGATCGGCGGTCTCGACGTAGGGGCCGGCATTGAAGGCGACGATCGGCTTGAGGAGCGTCCGGTACTCGCCCCACACCTGGCGCAGCTCCTGCAGGCGCCGCCGCATGACCGGGGAGCCGAACGGCTGATAGCCGATGCTGGCGAGGCCGCCGCCGTCGCTCGCGAAGCGATCGAGCTCCGCGAATGCGCCGTCGAATGCGGCAACGTTGTTCTTGAGCTCGGCGAGGCTGCGGCCGAGGAAGCGGCGCGCGCCGAGGTCGTTCTTCACGATCTGCGCCTGGCCCGCGATCACGCGCGGCTGCAGGCGTTCCTGGGCGATGGAGCGCACAGCGGCCATGCTGTCGGACGCTCTGCCCGCGAAGAGATAGTTCAGTCCGAGCACCGCGCCGGTTCCGACGAGGAACAACGTCAGCACCGCGACCAGCGTCTGGTACCTGCCCAACCTGACCTTCTTCATCTTTACGCCCACCTCATCGTGTCCAGTGACGCTTTGCTCGTTGTCGCCCTGCCGGCACTGCGGGATCGCCCGGCAGGCGGCGGCGGGGTCATCGGCGAATCGCCTGTCGCAGGCGTCGCTGCTCGTCGACGCAAATGCGCCAAGTGGGCGCTATCTTTGACAATAGTCCGCCCGGGGGATGTGGACGCAGGTCGGATTTTCCCGGCCCCAAAAGGGGCCTGGTTCATAGTTTTATGAGCTTGCCGGCGTGACCGGTTCGGCGCCTCTCAGCGCCTGTAAAAAATCCGTGGCGGACTGGAACCGTTCCGCCGGCCGCTTGGCCAGGAGGCGATCGAGGAGGGGCTGGAAGCGAGCCACGTCGCCCGCCATTTGCGGGACCGGTGCGTGCTGATGCTGCGCCAGAATGTCGAAAACGGTGCTGCCCTGATAGGGACGAGCGCCGGTCAGCAACTCGTGGAAGATGACGCCGAGACTGTAGAGATCGGAGCGTTCGTCGGTCGGCTGGCCGCCCGCCTGCTCCGGGCTCATGTAATACGGCGAGCCGCGAATCTCGCCGGCGCCGGTGAGCGCCTTGTCCGCCGCCAGTTCCTTCGCCAGCCCGAAGTCGATGAGCACGATCGAGTTGTCCGTGCGCAGCATGACATTGGCGGGCTTGAGGTCGCGGTGCAGGACGCCGGCGACGTGGATCACGCGCAGCGCCTCGGCGATCTGCCGCACGTAGTTGAGCGAGTCCAGCGGCGACATGGGATTGCGCAGGCGCGTGCGCAGGTCGCCGGCCGGGAAATACTCCGTGGCGATGTAGCTCAGGCCCGGCACGGAGCCGAAGTCGTACACGTCGACGATCGCGCGATGACGCAGCTGCGTGATCATGTGGTACTCGCGCTCGAAGCGTTCGGCGTCGGCCTGCGACCCGCCGTCGCCGTCGCGGCGCAGCACTTTGAGCGCGACGTTGAAACCGAGCTCCTCGCTCCGCGCCAGGTACACGGCCGAGCGATCGGACTGGGCCAGCGTCTGCAGCACGCGATAACCGGTGATCGCGGAGGGCAGTTCGTCGCCGTGCGCGGGCTTGCGCGTCTGCGGGCGGCGGCGATCGTGGACCGGCAAGCCGCGGGCGCGCAGCGCGGCCGCGATGCGCTCGCCGAGCAATCGCGGCGACGAGAGACGCACGGGAATGAAATCCGCGGCGCCGGCGCGCAGCGCGTCCACGGCGGTGAGCTCGTTGCCGCCGCGCGCGAGCAGCAGCACCAACGCTCCCGATCCGCGAAACGGTGCGAGCAGCGTCTGCGGACCGTCAGTTCCTTCGCGTTCGGCACGCGCGTGGTCGTATGACACGAGCACGGCGTCGTATGCCGCCAGGCGTTGCAACGCTTCCGCATCTGCGGGAATCGCGGCGGAGTCGATCGTGGCCTGCGGATACGCGACGCGCATGTCGCCCAGCACCTGTCTGCCGAGTGCCTCGTCGAGTCCCAGCAACATGAAGCGCGACGTCATGGGGCGCGCATCTTCGCACAGCAGCACGCCACGTGCGCCTGACGTGCGCCTGATTCGCGAACGCTACACGACGTTTACACGTTCACTACATGTTGGCTACATGCAGCGCTCGCAGTTTCAGGGCGTACCGTGTGCGCAGCTCGCCGCGGGCATTGCCCCGAGCCGCCGCGCAAGCCGCGCAGCGTCGCGCAGCTTCCTCAGCAGTCGGTGTCTTTCGCGCCGGCCTCTTTCTTCATGTCCTCGCAGGCTTCGCGGGCGCCCTCGGCGATGTCCTTCGCTTCCTTCTTCATCTCGCCGGGCAACTCCTCGCGCGCTTCGGCGACGCCCTCCTTGACGGCATCAGCAAGGTCTTCCGCAGCGTCGGCGGTTTGCTCTGCGGCGTCCTCGAGCCCTTCCTGCGCCTTCTCCATCGCCTGGTCGATCTCTTTGCCGGCCCGCTCCGCGGGCCCTTCCTTCGCGCAAGACGCGAGTGCAGCGAGCAGCGCCATGCTGCCGATCAGCAATACGCGCCTGAAGGGAAAGAGGGTGGGGTTCATGAAGTCTCCAGCGGTGAGATGGAGAGGCAATCATACGGTCCTCGCCGCGCTGCCACGCGCTCTGCTTGAAATTTGTTCAGCGCGACGAAGCCGGAAACCTCCTTTGACCCTCTAGCCGACGCGGCGCGCAAGGGTGTATATGGGCGCTGGCTGTCCAACATCCCCCGAGATCGAGACCTATGTCTGAATCAGCATCATCCAACGGTGCGTCGCGGAAAACTGCGCGCGCACGCAAGTCGACTTCGAAGAAAAAGGCCCCGGCAGGGCAGGCCGCAGCAGCGGTCAAGGAGCAGACTGCTGCCCCGGTACCTTCCCAGCCCGCGTCTGTAGCCCCTCCGACCGCCGCCGCCAAGGCCCCGGTTACCGGGCCGGCGCCGGTTACCGGGCGGGCGCCGGTCACCGAGCGGGCGCCGATCACCCAACGGGCCCCGGTTACCGAGCGGGTCGAGGTGGTCCTTACGGCGCTCGATCGACGCACCATGATCGCGACGGCGGCCTACTATCGCGCCGAACGCCGCCAGTTCGCCTCCGGCCACGAGCTCGAGGATTGGCTGGCGGCCGAGGCGGACGTGGACGCGCTGGTACGCAAGCAGACCAAGGCATCACGCAGCGCGCCATCGGCCTGAGCCTCGCAGGGCGGTAGGGCAGGCACGGCACCTCTATAATGGTGCGATGCAGGCCGCGCGCGACCTCTTTTCCTATCGCAAGCACTGGGCGTCACGCTTCGGCGTGGCGCCGGTGCTGCCCATGTCGCGCGCCGAGATGGAGCAGCTGGGGTGGGACAGCTGCGACATCGTCATCGTCACTGGCGATGCGTACGTGGACCACCCGAGCTTCGGCATGTCGATCGTCGGGCGCCTCCTGGAGGCGCAGGGCTTTCGGGTCGGTCTCATCGCCCAGCCCGACTGGCGCAGCGTCGAAGCCTTCGCCGCGCTCGGCCGCCCGAACCTGTTCTTCGGCATCACCGCCGGGAACATGGATTCCATGGTCAACCGCTACACGGCCGATCGGCGCATCCGCAGCGACGATGCGTACACGCCGGGCGGTGAGGGCGGCAGGCGTCCGGACCGGTCGGTTATTGTCTATGCGCAGCGCGCACGCGAGGCTTTCGGCGACGTGCCGGTCGTGATCGGCGGCATCGAAGCGAGCCTGCGGCGCATCGCGCACTTCGACTACTGGTCGGAAAAGATCCGCCGTTCGATCCTGCTCGATGCGCGTGCCGACCTGCTCGTCTACGGCAACGCCGAGCGCCAGATCGTCGAGATCGCGCACCGGCTGGCGGCGGGCGAGCGCATCGGCGACCTGACCGACATTCGCGGCACGGCGTTTACGCGCAAGAGCCTGCCGCCCGACTGGTTCGAGATCGACTCCACGACGCTCGACACGCCGGGCCCGATTCAGCGGCCGGTCGATCCGTACGCGATGGAACCAGACACGCCGGGTCCGTCCGGCGCTGCCGCGCCCGCCGCGCCCGCCGCGCCCGCCGCGCCCGCCGCCGCGCCGTCGCCCGCGTCCGGCGAGATCCGCATTCCGCTGGCGGGCATTCGCCGATTGCGGCACAGCCGCGAAGTGCCGAACGCCGCGCGCGAGCGCAGTGTGATCCGCATGCCCTCGCACGAGCAGGTGGAGCGCGATGCCGTGCTGTACGCACATGCCTCACGCATCCTGCACATGGAGAGCAACCCCGGTAACGCGCGCGCACTCGTGCAAAGGCACGGCGACACCGACGTGTGGCTCAACCCCCCGCCGGTGCCGCTCAGCACGCGCGAGATGGATTCCGTGTACGAGCTGCCGTATTCGCGCGTGCCGCACCCCGCTTACGGGCAGGCGGTGATTCCCGCGTACAAGATGATCCGCTTCTCGGTGGCGATCCAGCGCGGCTGCTTCGGCGGTTGCACGTTCTGCTCGATCACCGAGCACGAGGGCCGCATCATCCAGAGCCGCTCCGAAGATTCGGTGATCCGCGAGATCGAGACGATCCGCGACCGTGTGCCGGGCTTCACCGGCGTGATCTCCGATCTCGGCGGCCCAACCGCGAACATGTACCGCCTCGCCTGCAAGAGCCGCGAAATCGAGTCGGCGTGCCGGCGTCCTTCGTGCGTATATCCCGGCGTGTGCCCGAACCTCGACACCGATCACGCTCCGCTCATCCGCCTGTATCGGCGCGCGCGGGCGTTGCGCGGCGTGCGCAAGGTGCTCATCGCCTCGGGCGTACGCTACGACCTGGCCATCGAGTCGCCCGAGTACGTGCGCGAGCTGGCGCAGCATCACACCGGCGGCTATCTCAAGATCGCGCCGGAGGCGATCGGCGAGGGTCCGCTGTCGAAGATGATGAAGCCGGGCGTGGGCACGTACTACCGGTTCCGCGAGCTGTTCGATCGCTACTCGAAGGAGGCGGGCAAAGAGCAGTACCTGATCCCGTACTTCATCGCGGCGCATCCGGGCACGACGGACGAGGACATGCTCGAGCTCGCGCTGTGGCTGAAGCGTGAGGGCTATCGCGCCGACCAGGTGCAGGCGTTCCTGCCGTCGCCGATGGCGACGGCGACGGCGATGTATCACTCCGGCAAGAATCCGCTGCGGCGCGTGACGCGCGACAGCGAGGGCGTGCAGATCCCGAAGGGCCTGCGCGTGCGCCGGCTGCACAAGGCGTTCCTGCGCTATCACGATGCCAACAACTGGCCGGTGCTGCGCGAAGCGCTCAAGCGCATGGGTCGTGCCGAACTCATCGGCAACGGCAAGCGCCATCTGGTGCCGGCGTACCAGCCGGCGGGGACGGGCGGGAAGCCGGAAGGCGCTCGCTCGCCGGGGAAGAGCTTCGCGACCCAGCACACCGGCCTGCCGAAGACGCCGCGGACGCCGAAAGGGCGCTCGGCGCGGCGCGGCCGGCGGCCGTGAGGCAGATGCGGGTGAGGGCGTGAGGGTGTGAGGGCGTGAGGTAAGGGGCACGCCTGGTCGTCTTCCACGGGTGGTCCGCACGCCCGCGAGGGGCGGCCGGACCGCCATGCCCCGTCTATTGGGAATGGGCGGCGCGCAGAGAAAAGCGCCGCGCCAGGCGAAAGAACGAAAGGAGAACAACGATGAACGAAGCCGCCACCACGGCGATGACCTACAAGAGCCTCACCGGCCTCGACATCACGGTCATCGCGGTGTACTTCGCGCTGATCCTCGGCATCTGCCTGTATTTCGCGCGCCGCGGACGCAGCACCGAGGACTACTTCCTCGCCAGCCGCAACGTCGGCTGGTTCGCGATCGGCGCCTCGCTGTTCGTCTCGAACATCTCCACCGAGCATTTCATCGGCCTCGCCGGCTCCGGCGCCACGTCCGGCCTCGCCGTCGGCCACTTCGAATGGCTCGCCTGCCTGATCCTGCTGATCCTCGGCTGGGTGTTCGTGCCGTTCTACCTGCGCTCGAACGTGTTCACGATGCCGGAGTTCCTCGAGCGCCGTTTCAGCCGCTCGTGCAGCGTCTACCTCGCGAGCATCTCGATCCTCGCCTACATTTTCACCAAGATCTCGGTGCACCTGTACGCCGCTGCCATCGTGCTCGAGCGCGTGGTCGGCTGGGATCCGATGACCGCTGCGATCGTGCTGGTGGTGGCGACGGGCATCTACACGATCATCGGCGGCCTGGCCGCCGTGATCTACACCGAGCTGCTGCAGACACTCGTGCTGCTCGCCGGCGCGATCGTGCTCACGTGGATCGGCTTGTCCGAGATCGGCGGCTTCGACGGTTTGCGCGCTGCATTGCCCGAGCACTATTTCAGCATGATGAAACCAGCCGACCATCCGGAGTTCCCGTGGACCGGAATCTTCCTGGGCGCGCCGATCCTCGGCATCTGGTACTGGTGCACCGACCAGGTGATCGTGCAGCGCGTGCTGTCCGCGAAGGACGAGGGACATGCCAAGGCCGGCACGATCTTCGCCGGCTTCCTCAAGATCACGCCGGTGTTCGTGCTCGTGCTGCCCGGCCTGATCGCCTTCGCGCTCTACCCGCAGCTCTTCACCACCAACGCAGAGGGCGTCGTCACCAACGGCGACATCGCCTATCCGACGCTGATCGTGAGCCTGCTGCCAGCGGGCCTCGTCGGCCTCATGGTGGCCGCCCTGCTCGCCGCGCTCATGGGTGGCATGGCGAGCGTGTTCAATTCCGCCTCGACCCTGATCACGCTCGACTTCTACAAGCGCATGCGCCCGCAGGCGAGCGAAACGCACCTGGTCGCGGTGGGACGCATCGCGACCGGTGTGCTGGTGATCCTCGGCCTGCTGTGGGTGCCGTTCATCAAGCTGCTCAGCTCGCAGCTCTACATTTACCTGCAGTCGGTGCAGGCCTACATCAGCCCGCCGATCGCGGCGTGCTTCATCCTCGGCATCCTCTGGACGCGCCTCAACGGCCAGGGTGCGATCTCGTGCCTGCTCACCGGCCTGGTGCTCGGCTCGCTGCGCTTCGTCCTCGAAGTGTTCGACAAGAGCGCGCACTACCAGTCCGAAGCGATCCGCTGGCTGCTCGACATGAACTTCCTGCACTACGCGATCTTCATGTTCGTGGTGTGCTCGGCGGTGCTGGTGGCCGTCAGCCTGGCCACGCCGGCGCCCGATGCACGCAGGCTCGCGGGCCTCACGTTCGCAACGGTGGACCAGAAACTAGAGACCACCGCGGTCGGCAAGAGCGTGGAGCTGCGGCGCGAGTCGCCGCTCGAGCGGCGCGTCAACGTGATCGCCAGCCTTCTGCTGCTCGCAACCGTGATCGCGCTGTGGGTGTATTTCCGGTAGGCGTCGTGGCTGACCGCGTTGCAATGGTCGCGAACGGCACTGGCGTCGCCCCGGCGGACGGCGAGGTTCGTCAGGCGATTCGCTCGCTCGCACCGCGCGTGACGCAGGCGCAGGCGATCGAAGCGCTGGGGCGCGGGGTGTGGAATCGCGCACGCGGCGGGCGGTTGCGCAGCGTCGCGGCCGCGTACGTGCCGTTTCGCCTGTTCGAGGTCGACGTCGTCAATCGCGGCCAGCTGGCGACCACGATCTTCGCGGCCGATGCGGTCACGGGCTCGCTGGATCTCTACGAGCTTGAACGCGTGCCGCCGGAACACGAGCTGGTGCGCGTCGCTTCCGCGAACGCGCCGCTGCCGCGCCTCGATGAGGCGCGTTCGCTGCAGCTGCTCGAGGAGCGCGTGCGGCGCGCGGTGTTTCAGGGTGGCTTCTTTCGCGTGCGCAACCTCGAAGTGCGCGCCCGGCGCCTGCCCTGCGACGTGCACGTGCCGTACTGGCTCGGCTTCTTCGGCGACGGCGATCGTGCGCGCCTGCGCGTGATGGACGCGGTGCGCCGGCAGATGGAAGGCGCGAAGGCGCGGGCGCTGTTCGAGGACTGGCTGGTGGGAACGCTCGATGGCGATACGCCAATCCGTCAGTCGTGAGCCGCGGCGGTGCGCTTCGCGAGCCGCGCAACGGTCATGGCGATCTCCCGCAGTTCACCGGGTTGCAGGGTCCACAGGCCAGACGCGTGCGGCGCCGAACCGCAGGCGCGGGAAAGAAGGGATGAAACCCGAGTCCGCACGGCATCGGCCTGCCGCCGAGATTGCGGACGCTGAGAGTGACGCGCACGGCGTCGCCGGCGATGGCGAAGGTCTGCATGGCGGCATAGTGCCAGGGCCACTCGCCATCCGCGGCGCGCTCGTAGCTCAGCGAGCACTCGCTGGCGCTGCTGGCGCGGATCTGCCACACGGCATGCCAGCCGTGCCCGTGCATCGTGTGCGGCGTGCCCGCGACGTTGCCGCGCATGCGTATCCTGGCGCCGGCGAACCGGAACTCGCCGTTCTCGATGCGGTTGGAGAACGGGACCAGCGGAAAGTAGCAGCGGGGCGGCGGTGTCGCGCCCTGGTCGTGCGGGGCGGCAACCGGTTGCAACACGGCCGCGCCGTCGAACTCGCACGACAGCAGGCTTCCGCCGTGTTCTTTCCCGGCGGCATGAGCCAGTTCGAGATCCGGAAGAACGAATTCCTGGTGTTCGAGGAAGGGCCGAGCGTCGACATGACGCTGCAGTGGGCGACCTACCGCGACGCGGCCGGGCAGAGCAGCCTCTCGCGCATCTGGGGCGGTATCCATCCGCCGATCGATGACATTCCGGGCCGCCGGCTCGGCGAGAAGATGGGCCTCGCCGCTTTCGCTCGCGCCAACGACTTCTTCGCAGGACGCTGACGCGACAGCCCGGGGATTCGCCGTCGCGAGCGCTAAAGCTTCGCGGACGCGAAGGTATCGCACGCCTCGATCGCACCTTCGTCGAGGCCGGTCCTGAACCAGCGCTGGCGCTGATCTGCCGAACCGTGCGTGAACGAGTCCGGCACCACCTCGCCGCGCGTACGCCGCTGGATCGTGTCGTCGCCCACCGCGGCCGCCGCGCCGAGCGCTTCCTCGACGTCGCCCTGCTCGAGAATCTGCCGCGAACGGTTGGCGTGGTGCGCCCAGATACCCGCATAGCAATCGGCTTGCAACTCCAGGCGCACGGACAGCGCGTTGCCTTCAGCCTCGCCCACGTGCTGCTGCCGGCTGTGCACTTCTCCCGACGTGCCGAGCAGGTTCTGCACGTGATGACCGATCTCGTGCGCGAGCACGTACGCCTGCGCGAAGTCGCCCGGCGCCTGGAAACGGTCGCTCAACTCTCTATAGAAAGAAAGGTCGATGTAGGCCTTCTGGTCTGCCGGGCAGTAGAACGGGCCGACGTTCGCGCTGGCCGCGCCGCAGCCCGACTGCACGCCATCGTCGAAGAGCACGAGCTTGGGTGCGACGTACTGCGCGTTTGCCTGCGCGAATAGCGCGCTCCACGTGTCCTCGGTGTCCGCGAGCACCACGGAGACGAATTGCGCCGTTTCGTCGTCCGCACGCCCGATCGTCTGCACGCCGCCGGCCGGCGCAGGGGCCTGTTGTCCGCCCGAATCCACACCGCTCATCAGGCCCATGATCAGGCGCGGATCGACGCCAAGGAAATACGCGGCGACCAGCGCCACGATCGCGCCGCCGCCGAACTTGATACCGCCGCCGATACCCGACGACCTGCCGCGATAGTCTTCGACGTTGCCGCTCTGCCTTCCGCCGCGCCAGCGCATGGTTCTCTCCGGTATGGGATCCCCGCACCGCCATCTTAGCCCTTGCGCATATGAATTCGTTACACGCGCCCGAGCTCGCGCGCGCTATCCTGCCGTGCCATGAGAGCCATCGTTCAGCGCGAAACTGGTTCGCCCGACGTCCTGCGCCTGGAGGAGCTGCCCGACCCGCAGCCGGGCGAGCACGACCTGCTGGTGCGCGTGCACGCGACCTCGGTGAACCCGGTCGACGTCAAGGGGCGCAAGAACCAGGGCCTGCGGCAGTTTCCGATCGTTCTCGGCTTCGACGTCTCCGGCGTCGTGGTCGGGCTCGGCGCGAAGGTCGCGGGCTTCAGGGTCGGCGACGAAGTGTACGCGGCGCTCAACCTGTTCCGGCACGGCGCCAACGCGGAGCTCGTGGCCGTCGATTCCCGCAGCGCGGCGCACAAGCCGCGCTCGGTCGATCACGCGACCGCCGCGGTCGTGCCGCTGGTGACGGTGACCGCGTGGGCCGCGTTGCACGATCGTGCACGCGTGCAGCCCGGCCAGGCCGTGCTGATACACGCGGGCGCCGGCGGCGTCGGCCACATCGGCGTGCAGCTCGCGAAGCTCTTCGGCTGTCGCGTCATCACGACTGCGAGCCGCGACGAGTCGATCGAATTCTGCCGCGCACTCGGCGCGGATCAGGTCATCAACTATCGCACCGAGGATTTCGCGAAGCGCGTGCTGGAGCTGACGAACGGGGAGGGCGTGCCGGCGATTCTGGACTTCGTCGGCGGCGAGACCCTGGCGAAGTCCGTCGATTGCCTCGCGACCGGCGGCCAGCTGGTGACGATCCTCGGTGCCGACACTGGCGGCGCGGGCCAGAAGCTCCTCTTCAAGGGCGCGACGGTGCACTACGAGTTCATGGGCATTCCCACCTGGCGCAACGTGCGCCAGGAGTTTCATGCCGGCATCCTGCGCAACGCCGCCGACCTGATCGATCGCGGGCTGTTGCGTCCGCACGTGTTTCGGAAGCTGCCGCTGGCGCAGGTGGGGGAGGGGCATCTCCTGCAGGAGACGGGGCACGTGACGGGCAAGATTTCGATCGTCGTGCGCGAATAGCGGCTCAACTTGCGGCCTTGGGCGTCGTGTCATACAATCATGCGTGTTGTATGACAAAAAACAGGACACTGCTGTCGGTGCGTCTCGATCCGGCTCTCGCCGCGTCGCTGGAAGAGTATTGCCGTGACACTGGCGCCAGTCGCAGCTACGTCGTGCAGGAAGGGGTGGCACAGTACCTGGCGACGCGCTCCGGTCCATCTCTTTCGAGCCTCGCGGAGGCAGTGCTACCGCCAATCGGTGAGGCCCTGACCACGCGAGAGAAGCGCCCCGCTCGCCAGGAGCGTTATCGCAGGTACGTTCGTGAGAAGCGTCGTCGTTGATTCCGGCTTCCTGATAGGTCTGTTCGACGATACGGATCCGTTGCACGCGACGTGCCGTACGTTCCTCGCTGGCTACAAGGGACGGTTCCTGACAACCGAAGCAGTGCTCACTGAAGCCCTTGCGATGCTGAACGTACGGCAGCAGCTTCGCTGCCTCGATTGGCTGGGCAATGCGGCCGAGCTGGGATTGCTGTTGATCGATCGCGAGCCCCTTCCGCTTCAGGCAATCGAGAAGCTGACGGCGAAGTACGCCGATCAGCCAATGGATTTCGCCGATGCCACGGTGGTCATGCTGGCGCGTCGTACTGGTGTGCGCGACATACTCACGGCTGACAAGCGCGACTTTGCCGTCTACCGCCTCGGCCGCAATACGCGGTTCGTGGACATCCTGGGCGGGAGCGACTGATCCCGGTTCTTGCCCTGAGCCTGGCGGCGCAGATCAGTACCGGCGCGGACCGATTGCACCTACAATCGCGCCGACTGGGCGTGTAGCACAGCGGTTAGTGCAGGGGACTCATCGAAAAGGTGCCTTCGCGTCGCGAGGCGCGAAGTGGACGGGATGAATTCAGGGAAACCTTCCGCGGCCGACTGCCGACCGGGCACGGCCGCGATGGCAACCCTGAGCCAAGCCGGCGGTGCACCGCCGGAAGGTGCAGAGACTACCTGAGGGCTTGAAGTGCCCTTGATGACAGGCGAGAGCGTCCCGCATCCGTGCCGCGCCAGCGCTGGCGAGCGTTTCTTCAGCGCGGCGGCATCGATGAAGAGATAGTCCACTCCCGGCGGAAACGCCGGGGCGAAGTGAATCCCTTGGTCGTAGGTTCGAATCCTACCGCGCCCATTCCTCACATCGGTCTGAACAGGTGACTGAACGCGCGGCTCACCTTCACGGGCCGCGGCAGTCCACGCAGCGTCAGCGTGAAGTGCCCGAGCTCGTCGCGCGTCGCGCTCGCCATGTGGCTCGCGTTCACCATCACGCTGCGGTGGACCTGCACGAACTCCACGCCGTCGATGCGGGAGGCCAGGTCGCGCAGGCTCATGCGCACCAGGGATTCGCCGTTCGCCGTGATCACGCTGACGTACTTGTCCGCGGCCTCCAGGCAGATGACGTCCGCGACCGGAATCATGCGGATGGTGTTGCCGACGCCCGCGCGGATCACCTTGATGCGCTCCGCGGGCGCCTCGGGATCGGAGATCGCCTGCACGCGTTTGAACAGCGTGGCCATCTCACCAGCGGCCGGTGTGGCGGTGCGCGTCGCGAGCCGCGCTCGCACGCGTTCCACGGTCTTCTGCAGGCGCTCGGCGGTGGCAGGCTTGAGCACGTAGTCGATCGCCGCCCGTTCGAACGCCGACACCGCGAATTCGTCGTGCGCCGTCACGAACACGAACAGGGGCTCGGCCTTTTCGTCGGGCCAGTCGTCCGCGGCAGCTTCGGCCACCTCGAGTCCGGTGCGGCCCGGCATCTTGATGTCGAGGAACAGCACGTCGGGCGTCAGCTCCAGCGCGCGCTCGATGGCCTCGACGCCGTTCTCCGCCACGGCAACGATCTCGAGCTCCGGCCACACCTCCTGCAGCACGCGCGACAGAGCCTTCGCCAGCAGCGGCTCGTCTTCAGCGATGAGGGCCGTCGGTTTGGTATTGCTCACGTCCGGTACCTCATTGCGGAATCCGCACGAGGGCGCGCGCGCCCTGCGGCTCGTTGCGAACCAGCGTCAGCGTGGCGCCAGGACCGTAGAAAACCTTGAGTCGATCGCGCACGTGCACCAGGCCATAGCTCCTGGGCGACGGATCCTCGCCATCCGCCGGCAGGCCGAGCCCGGTGTCGCTCACGGTGATCTCCAGTGCTTCCGACGTGCGGACCGCTTTCACTTCGATCTCGCCGCTGCCGATCTTCGGCTCGATACCGTGCCTGATCGCATTCTCGACGAGCGGTTGCAGCAGCATGGGCGGTATCGCCGCCTGTTGCAGAGCGTCGGGGAGCTCGAGCCGGAACTTCAGCCGCGAGCCCATACGCAGCGCCATGATTTCGAGGTAGGCGCGCAGCTGCGCGAATTCGTTGCGCAGCGTGGTCGCTTCCTCGCGCGACGCGGCGAGTGCGCTGCGCAGATAGACGATGAGCTGATCGATCATCGACTGTGCGAGTTTCGGATCGCCGTCGACGAGCGAGCGCAGGTTGGCGAGCGTGTTGAACAGCATGTGCGGCTCGAGCTGCGCTCGCAGCAGCCGCAGCTGCGACTCGACCGCGAGGCGCTGCGCTTCCGAGCGGGCGGCCGCTTCGAGCGCGATGCGCTGGCGCATGGCGTCGAGGTAGACGATGAAGATGGTGGCCAGCGCCGTGACGATGAGCGCGACGAACCTGCGCGGGCCGGCATTGAAGAAGGGCGGCGGCTCGCCGAGCAGCAGGTAGGCGAGGCTCGAACCGGCGACGTACCCCACCGGAATCGCCACGGCGCTTATATAAAGGTGTGCGATCAGGGGGCGGTGCCGCTGCAGCCAGGGGATGCGGCTCAGGAGAACGCCGCAGGTGACCGCGGCAATACCGACGAACTCGGTGATCAGCAGCCAGCGCCCGAAGGCGGGCAGGCTGGGGTTGGAGAGCGTGACGATTCCGGCCAGGAGCGCGCAAAACAGGACGGTCAGGACGAAGAGGTCGAGGACCTTGTTCCACGGGTTCGGGCGGAACCGTTCGGATGTGACGGATAGAAACATACGGCAAGAACTCTAGGACCGCGCTGCGGCGAACGCCAGCCGATGTCCGCGGGCGGGGGGTGCGCGTCGCGAGCTGTCGGTTTCGTCGACCGAACGGTTGGCGTCAGCGCCGGCCGGCACGCCGGCCGCCAGGCAGGCACCAATCCGCAGCTCGCGCCTCCCGAACGACAGCTCGCGCCCGCGTCCGGTGCCTTCGTCGCAATCCACGACCGTCCGCGGTCGATTCCCCGAGGATGCCGCCCCATCGACGGACGCGGTCCGTTACCCGGGCCGGCGGGTGTGCCGGCAACAGTCAAACCTACGGAGATTTCATGCGTATCCTGAAGACCTTTTCCGCGCTCTCGCTGGTCGCCGTGCTGGCCACCGGTTGCGCCGCCACCCAGACCAACGTCCGCGCCGCGCAGGACCCCGCCGTGAACCTGAACTCGTACGAGACCTTCGGTTTCTTCGAGCAGGCGCCAAGCAACACGCGCTACTCGACGATCCTCGCGCAGCAGCTCAAGCAGGCGACCCGCGTGCAACTCGAGAAGCAGGGCTACCGGTACAGCGACGACAACCCGGACCTGAAGGTGAACGTGTTCCTCGCCGTCATCGAGCGCCAGGAACTGCGCTCGTCGCCGGGCTACGGCTACCGTCCGTGGATCGGTCGCAACCAGATCGAGACCAACAGCTATCGCCAGGGCGCGCTCGGCGTCGACCTCGTCGACGCGAAGAAGATGGCGCTCGTGTGGCGCGGCGTGGCCGAAGGCCGTGTCGACCAGAAGGCAATGAAGGACCCCGTGCCGGCGATCAACTCCGCCGTGGCCGAAGTCTTCGCCAGGTTCCCCGCGGCACAGAAGACGGCCGCGCTCTGAGGCAGCGTTTGATCAAGGAGTCGTTCGCGTGATCGTGGCGATCGGCATCTTCATGCTCGCACGCGTCGGAGGGGTTTCGGCAGGAGCCCCTCCGGTCTTCCGCGACCGACGGGTGCTCGGGCGCATCGGCATCGGCTGGATCGTGCTGGCGGTCGGATTCGCACCTGCGCTTGCGGCGGTGGCCGGCTGAGATTGTCAAGACCGGATATCGCGCGAAAACGTGAGTATCACGACTGGTTCACGTCGAAGTGAATCCGTATGGTCCAGACAAATGATTCGTACGGCGCGCCTTGCGACGCCGTCTTCGATGAGCGGGAACTCCAGGCGCGGGTCGCATCGATACAGGAGAAACGCGCTTGCCTCATCGCGAAACCAATTCGCAACCGCACGTTGATCGCATCGCCCAGGTGGTTGTCGTGTTGCGCGGTCAGCGCGTCATCCTGGATCGTGATCTGGCGGAAATTTTCCAGGTGACGACGAAGCGCCTCAACGAAAGCGTCCAGCGGAATCTCGCCCGGTTTCCCACGGACTTCATGTTTCAACTTACGAATCATGAAGTTAGCAACTTGAGGTCGCAAATTGCGACCTCAAGTTGGGGCGGCGGCCGGTATCGTCCCTTCGCGTTCACCGAACACGGAGCGATCCAGGCGGCGAACGTTCTCAGATCGCCGCTGGCGACGATGATGGGAATCCACGTGGTCCGCGCGTTCGTGAGAATGCGCCAGCTGCTGAATTCGAACCGGGAACTCGAACAACGGTTCACCGAATTGGAGCGCCGCATCTCCGGTCACGATGAGGCGATCGACGACATCCTGGAGGCCATCCGGCGGTTGATGGACCTGCCAGCGACACCGAGCAAGCCCATTGGCTTCACTGCGAAGCTCGATGACTAACGCGCCCGCTGCGCCGGCCAGCGGATTTCGAACCGCGCGCCACCGAGCGGTGAGGTCAGCACGGCAGCAGTTCCGGCGTGCCATTCCACTGCACGCCTGACGATCGCGAGCCCCAACCCGTAGCCCGTCTTCGTGCCTCGCGGCTGCGCGAGTTGCACGAAAGAGCCGAATACGCGCTCTCGGTCCGCCTCGGGAATGCCGGGCCCGTCGTCGTCGACGTGCAGCACGTAGCTTGCGCCGGTGCCCGCTGCCTCGATCGCGAACGCCACCCGGATGCGGGTACGCGCGTAGCGGATGGCGTTGTAGAGAAGATTGCGCAGAACCGTTTCCATCAGGTGCGCGTCGCAGTGCACGCGCGTCACGCTGGGGTTGTTGCTGCCGTCGCCTTTGTCGCTCGTGTCGCCCTTGCCGATCGTGAGTTCGCAGAGCAGCGCCAGGGACGGCGGCGCGGCGCGCCGCACGGAATCGGTAACGGCCGGCAGGATCAGCGTGAAGTCGTGCTCGCCGACGTTGAGGGCAACCTCGGCGCGCTCGAGGATCGCGTAATCGAGCGCTGCGGTCACGAAAGCGTTCAGCTCGGCGATGTCCGTGTCGATGTTGTTCAGGTGCTTCGCGACGATCTCGCCGTCGCGCGCCGTGCGCGCCATCTCGATCTCGAACCGCATGCGGGCGAGCGGCGTCTTGATCTCGTGCGACACGGCGTTGGACATGTCCTGGTGCGAACCGATGAGGCTGTCGATGCGTTCCGCCATGCGGCGAAACGCCTCGGCCAGCGGGCGCACCTGCGAGCCCGGCTTGATGTCGGCATCGAACACCCAGTTGCGGTCGCCGAACGTCGTCGTCGAGCGCTCGAGCCGGCGCAGGTCGCGCGTCAGCGGCCACAGCCAGGCCATGATCGCGAGCCCGATGGCCGCGTACAGCCCGAACGCGAGCGCCCACTCGATGCCGCTGCGCTCCTCGCTGATCGAGTAGCGGAACGCGATCACCCGCGGTTCGTCGCGCAGGCGCTTGAGGATCCAGGTTTCGCCGTCCGCGGCGCGCATGAACGCAGCTTCGCCGCGCGCGAGGCGCTCGAGCGTGTCCCGCCCCGCAATGTCGGCGGGCTCGAACAGTTCCAGGTTCACGCCGCTGTTAGCGGCAAGCGCAGTAGTGAACGGGCGCCGATCGGCCACCGGAACGGCGCGCAGCTGCTCCTCGAACAGCGCGAGCGCCGCGGCAGGCACTGCGTCCTCGGCGGCGCTGCGGCGTCCGTAGATTTCCCAGAGCCGTTCCTGGCCCCAGGTGGCGGCGGCGAGGGTGGCGACGATCAGCAGGTAGAGCGTGAGAAAGTGGCGCGCCATGCGCTACCAGGCATCGGGCACGAACAGGTAGCCGTGGCCCCAGACCGTCTTGATCTTCTCCGGGTTGCCGGTGTCGCCGAGCTTGCGCCGCAGATGCGAGATGCGCACGTCGAGCGTACGGTCCAGACCGTTGTACTCGCGCTTGTAGAGCTGCTGGTACAGCGTCTCGCGCGACTGGAATTCGCCGGGATGCGAGGCGAGAAACACCAGCAGGTCGAATTCGTTGCTGGACAGGGACACGGGACGCTCGTCGAGCGTCACGGAGCGCGCCGCCGTGTTGATGGTGAGCCCGCCGAAGCGCATCGGCCCGTCTTCGCCGGGCGCGTTGCGGCTGCGCCGGAGCAATGCGTTGATCCGCGCCACGAGCACACGCGGCTCGACCGGCTTGATCACGTAGTCGTCGGCGCCGAGCTCCAGTCCCACGACGTGGTCGATGTCGCTGTCGCGCGCCGTCAGGATCAGGATCGGCATGCCGGCGTCCGCTCGCAGCTCGCGGCACACCGCGAAACCGTCCTTGCCCGGAAGACCGAGATCGAGCACGACCAGGTCCGGTCGCTCGGCGCGCACGCGTTCCAGCACGCGATCGCCCTGGTTCTCGACGACGACGCGAAAGCCGTTGCTGCTGAGGTAGCTGCGCACCAGCTCCGAAAGCCGCAGGTCGTCTTCGACCAGCAGGACCAGCGGATGACCGGCGGCGGCGGTTGTCGGCATCGACGTGTTCAAAAGATACTCCACGGCTGGCGTCGCTTGCGGCGCAACTGCAATGCTTCCCGGATCACGGTCACCGCCTGCGTCACCAGCACGGTGCGCAGCTGCGGATCGCGCAATTCGACCACGAGATCCTCGTCGAACACCAGCGCCACCGAGTAGCGTCCCTCGCTGTGATTTTCCCAGCATTCCTTGATGTCGGGCTGCCCGACGATCAGCAGGCACAACGCCTCGTTGCGGGGGGAACGCCACTGGGCGTGCACCACCGTGTCGCAACGCTGGTCGCGCGCCGTGAGCGTGCAGACGCGCGGCTTGAGCTCGAGCTCGATGAACTCGTGCCGGATCACGTCGGCGGCGCGCGCTGGCAGGCCGGCCGCGCCGAGCGCGGCGCACAGCAACGCGCAGGTGGCCGCCCCCGCTCGTCTACCCATGCGCTCAGAAGATCCTGGCGACGAAACCGGCGAACGCGGTGGCGACGCTCGCGTCATCCACGATCGGACTGTCGGCCACGGCGTCACCCAGATATTCGTAGTGCGCGAATGCGGTGAACGTCCAGCGCTCGGACAGGGGCCGTGTGTACGCGAGCTTGACGAAAGGATTCACCGCGGCTTCGGCTTCGTAGAGGCCTTCGATGCCGTAGTAGTAGTCGACCAGCTCCGCGCTCTTCCACGTGACGCCGGCGCTCCCCACCAGCGCGCCGCGACCCTCGCTCAGGGGTGCGGAGATCGCGGCGCGCACCTCGAAACCGTCGTGTTCGCCTGTGACTTCGTAGAGCGCGTCGAGCTGACCGCTGATCCTGCCGCTCGTGAACGACCACTCCGGGCCGACCAGGTACGTGGTGTGCCGTTCGGGTACCGGGACTCGCAGGCTCACCACCGGCATCACGGAGCCGCTGTCCAGGCCGACGAAGACGTTCTGCAGGTCGTTGCGGTGGAAGAACACCCGGTCGTAGCCGGGCGTGGCGATCAGGTTGAACGTGTGGGTCTCGTCCTCGAACAGCGTGAAGCCGAGATCGAGGTTCTCGAGAAAGAAGCGCTTGCCGTAGTAGCTGATGCGCGGTATCGCGACCAGCGGGATGTCGCCGTTGGTCGCCACCGGATTGGTGCGACCGCCGATGCCGAGCGAGATGCTGATGTTGATCTCGCCGACGACGACGCATTCGGGGGAGGGCGCGCTGCAATCGGGTGCGCTTCGCCCGTCACGATCGCCTTGCACTGCTTCCTGGGCCGACGCCGCAGCCGTCAGCAGCAGGCCGGCAAGAAACGTGGCGACGGTACAGGAAGCGTGGTGCATTACCGGTGGACGCCGGCGCGGCGGCCGGCTCTGCGGGGATAGGCTGCTATTGCAATGGCTGGGATTTTCCCAGACTGCCGGCCCTGCATCTGTTGACCCTTCGTACCGAGTTGTAACGCAAACGTACGACGTGCGGGGCGGGCAGTTCCGGACGCCGCCCGAACGCTCTGTTTACAAAGCGGCGACAGCTTTTCGGGTCGCCGGCTCCTAGCATCGCGCTCGCAGAATACGCGCGCCGGCGACACCCGGCGACGGCTTCGACAATCGAGTGGAGTCTCAAGCGAATGCGCATCGATGCAACCGGCCGCCCCACCCCGTGGTACCTCGTCGCGGGCAGGATTTTCGTCCTGGGCGCCATCTGGACTTTCACGGCTGGCGCGACCTCCTGCAGCGTCGGGGGCGACGACGGCGAATTCGGCGGACCGACCTTCGTGACCGACCTCACGCTGCGGAATTCGGCCGGCACCGTCGCCAGCGAGTTCTCGCCGGGCGAGACCATCACCCTGGAGCTCACGGTTCGCAATCGCAGCGACCTGGAGGCAGTACTCGAATTCACCAGCGGCCAGCAGTCGGATTTCGTGGTGCTCGACAGCGGCACGACGCGGGTGCGCTGGAAATGGTCGCACGGCAAGGCGTTCACCCAGGCGACCACCGACCTGGTGTTCGCCCCGGATCAGACGCGCACGATCACGGTTCAGTGGGATCAGCGCGACAACGACGGCCTGGCGATCGCGCCCGGCAACTACGAGGCGCGCGGCGTGCTGATCTTCGGTCGCTTCGCGAGCGACCCGCTGTTCCCGCACCAGCTCGGTTCGCCGCTGCGGCGATTCACCATTCGCTGAGGTGCGCCCATGGACATGATGGTCAAGTTCCTCTGGGCCGGCATCCTGTTCATGGCACTGAGCACACTGGTCTGGTACGCGCGATGGCCGCTGCGCCGCGCCCGTCGCCGGCCGGGCTCGCAGCCGATCGTCGTCCGGCCGCAGGCCGTGCGCGGCGGCCAGTATCCGTACGTGTTCGTCAACGAGGACGGCTCGGTGCGCGAGCTGCACGTCGTCGAGAAGCAGCACCTGGAAATGCCCTTCTACGTCGGCGATCCGCAGCGACCTCAGGTGAAGCTGAGCTACGACCAGCCCAACGCACACGGCGGCTTCAGCGGCTATCTGCGACGTACCGCGGTACCCGGTGTGCCGGATCGCCTCAGCTGGTGATCTCGTCGCGCTGATGCGCAGCAGCAGGCAGGCGAGGAGCGGGCGCTGGGGCCTGGTGTGGGTGGCGTTTCGGCGGCATTGGGAGATAATGAACGACGAAGAAGAACGAGGGAACCGATCGCGACGCTGAAGGACTGGTTTCGAGAATGGCCCGGCCGTCGCGAGCGGCCCAGGTGCAACGACCGCAGCCGTCCCGGCAACGTCGACCGCCCCACGCCGCGTTACCCCAGGTCCAACCGTACTCGTCCTCCCGCTCGTTTCGTATAGAGACGAAGTCGAGATCTCGTCGGGAGGAAAGCCTGTGGCTCTGCGTCTGCGCGTAACGGACTGGGTGGACGACACACGCTGGCGATGGCTGCTGGAAGGCGCCGACGGCCGGTTCATCGCCGATCACGACGTTCGTCTCGATCCCGGCAGCCGCGAGTATCGCGGCTTTCGCGAGCTGGGCGAGTATCTGCAGTACCACGAGCCGCTGGCCAGCGCCGACGAGCAGCTGGGCGCCCTGGGTCTGTGGATCGGGGAGAGGGTCTTCGGAGGGCTGCGGATTGCCCTGCGAAAGGCCGCCCGCAAACCGGCCGAAGCGGTCAGCGCACTGATCCCAGCGGCGGCGCAGGGCCTGCTGGCACGACCGTTCGAGGTCGCGTGTTTCGAGGACGGCACGCGCTTCA
>Ga0187894_10001630_pt1 | contig 28348 bp, 32 predicted proteins | sample GBC1701081metaG_FD_136650 | JGI IMG/M metagenome (GOLD analysis project Ga0187894, IMG submission 136650) | White microbial mat communities from a lava cave in the Kipuka Kanohina Cave System on the Island of Hawaii, USA - GBC170108-1 metaG ...
AATCATAGGATATTGGCAAGCATCGCACACTTTATCCATAACTTCAACAAGACCTGCCGCTGGAAGCTTAAATGTCGCAGTGCAATCAGGATGCTTATTGCAGCCAATAAAACGGCCAAACTTACCGACACGAACAATCAAATCGCCCTGTTTACAAACCATACACTTGCCAACGGTTGTCATCGCGGCCCTTGTTTCAGTAAAAGTCTTTTTGAGATCTTCACCAATCTCTTTTTCCTGAGACTTAAAATCTTTTAACAAATCAGTCAAAACAGACTTCGCTTCATTCAAAATCTCAGGCTCGTGCTTTTTTCCCTCTCTAATAGATTCCATGTCAAGTTCAAAACGACGAGTCAATTCTTCATCTAAAATTTTAGGAACGTGGTCCTCTAGAATTTGAACAGTCTGCATTCCCAAATCAGTTACAGTGATTGTCTCGCCATGAATGTAATTTCTTTTTGAAAGAGTGTCAACAATTTCAGCACGAGTCGCCTTAGTTCCCAAATTTCTTTTCTCAAGCTCTTTAATCAGACTTGCAGGAGTGTACCTTTTCGGAGGCTTTGTTTCTTCAGCGTGAAGCTCAATTTTTTTAACCTGAACCTTATCGCCTTTTTCCATCGCAGGAAGCTCATCTTCTGAAAGCTTAACATACGGCGCGTAAAAAATATGCCAATTCTTCTCAACAGTTCTTGTCCCTTTCGCGATAAACATTTCAGAATTAACATCAATAGTCGCTGTTACAGTTTCACGAACAGCAGGCTCTCCAAAAGTTGCGAAAAAACGCTTAACAACTAAATCATAAACCTTCTTGTCTCGCCCTTCAAGCTCGTCAGGAACAATGCCAGTGGGATAAATCGCCGGGTGTGCCGGGTCAGTTTTTTTACCGTTATTTGGAACTAATTTGCCTTTTTTTAAAAGAGCATTCGCAAACTCTGTGTATTCTTCAGCTTTTGCAAGACCCTTTAAAATTTTAGGAAAACCAGTATTCTCAGGCAACTGCTGGCTCGAAGTTCTAGGATAAGAAATCCAACCGTTCGTATACAAATTCTGAGCAACTTCAAGAGTCGCCTTCGGATTAATACCAAAACAGCGATAACTTTCAGTTTGAAGAGTCGTCAAGTCAAAAGGCGTTGGAGGAGTTTGCTTAAACTGCTGCTTTTGAAGATCTTTAACAGCGCCATCTTTCTCGCCTTTAACTTTTTTCATTACATCATCAGCTTTTTCTTTCTCCCAAAATTTATCCTCTTCATGCCACGCAATAATTGGAGCTTTTACCTTACCTTGAAGCTCAATCATCCAAAAAGGAACAGGCTTAAACTTTTGAATTTCACGCTCTCTTTCAACAACAATTTTTAACGCAGGACCCTGAACACGACCAGTGCTTAGAATTTTAAACATTCCCGCGCTCTTAATCGCGTGCGTTAAAGCCCGAGACAAATTGATACCATAAAAATAATCAAGAAAATGACGAGTTTCACCGGCTTCAGCCTGACCCCAATCAATATGAGGCGAGACTTTAGCGTAAGCTTCAACCAAATCATCTTTTGTAAGCGCCGAAAACTTCATACGTCTCGCGTCTTTTTTACCGCAAGCGAAACGAGCAACATTCCAGCCAATAACTTCACCCTCAACATCGTAGTCCGTCGCAACAGTAACCTTATCCGCATCCTTTGCGAGCTTTTTTAGAACATCAAGATATTTTTTTGTGAACTCTGAACCCTTGTTTATTTTATGGGAAGGAACCCATTCAATATCAAAAACAGGATACGCAAAACCTTTCTTTTTTTCTTTTTCTGCAAGACCGTACAAATGACCGACAGCGCACGCGACAACAATATCTTTGCCATCGTGCTTTAATTCATAATACGGAACTCCATCTTTTGCTATTTTTTTTAATTTACCATCAGACAAAGCTTCAGCGACACGCTTACTCGCGTTTGGCTTTTCAGTCACTATAAGTTCATACATATACACGATTCTTCTTTGAGGGGTATAAAAATGTTGTCCAATACTTATTTAAATACGCCTTGGCATATTCTCGATAAAAAAGAGATGAAATCAAACATATCACGCATAACACACGTAATTTCAGTTTTATCCAAACATCACTTAGGCGGGGCTCTAGTAACATTTGGCTTTGGCCACTACATGCCTATTTTCAAAAGAAAAGAAGGAAAACTCCCCGCTGATTTCGCAAAACATCTTCGCGAAGCGTTTGAGGAACTTGGCGGCGCTTACATAAAACTCGGACAACTTCTCGCGATGAGACCTGACTTAGTTCCTTTATCATTTTGCGAAGAATTTAGCAAACTCTTAGATGATGTTCCAGCAGAGCCAATCGAAACAATGCTCACTGTAATCGAACAAGAATTTGGAAAACCAGCGAGCGCACTATTTTCTCACATTGACCCAAGACCGCTTGGCAGCGCAAGCGTCGCGCAAGTATACAAAGCAAGAACAAAAACAGGAAAAGCTGTCGCGATAAAAATACAACGACCAAACATTGCAGAACAATTTAGAGCGGACATTGACGTAATGAGATTCATCGCTCAAAAATTAGCGAAAACAACCCCTGAATTAAACACGCCGTTAATTATAGATGAATTTGAACGATACACAAAAAAAGAACTCGACTTCACAATAGAAGCTCACAACATAGAAACAATTCATGATGGAAACACGATTCGCACTATAACAATTCCTAAAGTTTACTGGGAAACAACAACTGAAAAAGTTATAACACTAGAATATCTAGACGGAAAAAAACTAACTCAAGCTCAAGGAAACCAGCCAAAAATCGCGCGCGAACTCTTGGACACATTTTTGCAGCAAGTATTCACAATCGGAACATTTCACGCTGACTTGCACCCAGGCAATGTACTTTTAATGAATCAAACTCACATCGGCCTTCTTGATTTTGGAATAGTGGGGCACCTTGACAAAAAAACACAAGCGTTTGGACTTCAACTATACACGGCAATTGTTTCTAACGATTACGAGAGGGTTTCCGAAATTTTGCTTTCATTTGGAACACCAACCTCAAACACTAATGAGCGACTTTTCAAACAAAACGTTCAAGATTCTCTTGACAAATGGTGGGGCGCGCACCCATTCAAGCGACATGTTACCCGTCTCTTTCATGAACTTTTCAATCTTTGCAGCAAACACAAAATAATACTTCCAAGAGATGTCGTTTTGCTCGCGAAAGGACTTGTTACAGTAGAATCAACAGCAAGACACTTGGACCCAAAAATAGATTTTATGACCTACACTCAACCAAAAATAATCGCGCTACTCAAAAAACAAAAAACCCCCAAAAAAATCATCAGCTCATTCACAGAACAAACAAAAGAATTCGCGAAAGCCCTATCGTCCTTGCCATTTGACGCGCAGCGCGCCCTAAAATCAATAGAAAGAGGAAACGTTGTCTTAAAACTTGACGATACAAAATTCAGGCACATAGGAAAAGACATAAACACCTCAAGCAACAGACTAAGCTATTCGCTTGTTGCCGCCGCGCTAATCGTCGCGTCAGCATTGTTTCTAAACACCGGGCCGAAATTCGCTGAAGTCAGCATAATTAGCTTATTTGGACTCGCATTCGCCGGATTTTTCATCGGCGCATTAATCCGAAGCATAATGAAAGAAGGAAAACCAAAATACGACAATCACGAAGGCGCCAAATTGTAACCAAGCGCAATATTTATATACGCCACAATATAGAATGACAATATGAAAAAGAGAATGAGAAAAGCGATCAAAAAATCAGCGTCAAAAATAAAGTCAAGGGTTAAAGCCAAAGGAACTCAGCTTATGAGCGCCGCGCGCAAAAGACTTCAAATGGAAGTTGGAGCGTTAAAAGACGCAGGAATTCTATCACAATCGGACGCTAAAAAGTTATTAAATGAATTTATGAAAGAACTTAACACGGAAAAAGACAGATTCTTGTCATTCGCTAAAAAAGAACTAACGAGCTCAGCGTCACGCGTGAAAAGAAAAGCAGCCCCGGTCGCTAGAAGAGCAATCGCGAACTATCGAAAAGCACGAATGAAAAAAACAGCGCCCAGGCGCCGAAAACGCTAATTTATTCTTATTTTACCATACTTTTATAAATCAATGAAAACTTCTTTCTTAGCCTTATGAAAGAGCATTTCCAAAAAACATTCCTTGACAAGGACCCATTCGAAGATATCTTAGGACAAGACAGCGCCAAATACCAGCTAAAATCCGCTCTTTTAATGGGACGACATCTAGTATTACTAGGACCTCCAGGAATTGGAAAAACAACACTTGCAAAAAACATAGCAAAACTGCTTCCAGCAATAACTATTGAAGAAGACGGCAAAAAAATCAAAAAATCAGGCGAACAAAGATTCATCAGAGTCCAAGGAAGCCCAGATTTGACCGTTGAAGACTTGCTTGGCGACATTGACCCAATAAAAGCCCTAAAATACGGGCCAACATCACTTGAAGCGTTCACACCAGGAAAAATATTCAAAGCGGACCAAGGAATACTATTTTTTGACGAAGTAAACCGCGCTCCAGAAAAACTACAAAACGCGCTTTTGCAAGTTCTTGAAGAAGGAAAAGCAACAATTGGAGCATACACTATAGACTTTCCAGTAAATTTCATTTTCATAGGAACAATGAACCCGCAAGAAACAGCGGCAACAGAAAAACTATCAGACGTTTTCATGGACAGAATGGACGTCATACATGTAGGATACCCAGAAACACTTGACATCGAAAAGAAAATAGTACTAATGAAAGGAGAAAAACTCCCAGTACAATTTGAAGACAGCCTTCTATCTTTAGGAGTTCTTTTCGTTCGATTGCTTCGCGAACACAAAAATATACTAAAAAAACCAAGCGTTCGAGCAAGCATAGGAATTTACGAAAGAGCGCAGGCGAACGCTTATTTATCAAAAAGAAAAAGCGTCACAACTGAAGATGTCGTTTCAGCACTAATTTCAGTTCTATCGCACCGTATTGAATTAAAGCCGAGCGTGAAATACCTCCAAACAAACGAGGAATTCCTAAAGGAACAGTTTGACGCGTACTGCGCCCAGCATCCTGAGCTCGGTGGCGGTGGTCTTTGACGTTTCAGCACAAGAAATAAAAGAAATCGCGAAAGCAGAACAAGCTGAAGGCAAACTCTCAAAACAATACAACGAAGACAAATTAATGAACTCAGTTCTTGCAGGAGATAAAAAAACAATAGACAAAGCCGAACTAATACAAGAAGCCTCAAACAGAAACGTCGGCTCATTCACACCAGATTTAATGTTTCAACAGCTAACAACAAATTTTTCTGTAGCCGAACAAATACTTGGTCCAAAACTCATAAGACTTCTTACAGGATATGATCCCCGATATATTGAGAAAAACGCGAAAATTCCAGAATTCAAAAAAGAACTCAAAGCGCAAATAGAAGAAACAATACAATCACTAAAACAAGACAAACTACTTGACGCTGAAGGCATAATATCAGAAAAAGGCGCAGAGCTTGGCTCGCTAGTTCTAATGAAAGAACTTGATTTGTATGTAACACGAGAATCCATGGGAGAAAAATTAAACAAAAAAACAAAACACTACGGAGATCGCAAAGATTCAAGACCTTACAAAAAAGGAGACAGATACAAAGACTTGCACTTACGAAGAAGCATACACGCCGCTATAAAACGCGGGCATAAAGAATTATTCACCCAAGATTTGCAAACATCAGAGAGGGAAGGAAAAGGAAGCGTTTCAGTAATATTCGCCCTTGACGCATCAGCTAGCATGAAAGGACAAAAAATAGAAATGAGCAAAAAAGCAGGAATAACACTAGCCTTTAACGCTATAAACGACAAAGACAGGGTAGGGGTCATAGTTTTTGGTTCAGACATTAAAACAGCAATACCTCCAACCAACGATTTTTCACAACTATTGCACTCAATGAGCAGAATAACTGCAAGCAGACAAACAGACTTCGCTAAAATGATAGACAAAAGCATAGAACTATTCCCGTATTCATCAGAAACAAAACATTTGATATTGCTAACGGACGCTTTGCCAACAGTTGGCGAAAAGCCAGAAGAAGAAACACTAAAATCAATAAGCAAAGCACGAAGCGCAGGCATAACAATATCTCTTATTGGCGTTCAATTAGACAGAGCAGGAATACAACTCGCGAAAGACATTACACGCATAGGGGAAGGAAGATTCATTCTTTGCAAAGACTTAGGAGAATTAGGGGAAATAGTATTGGACGATTATTATTCTGTGAGATAACTATTTTGGATGATTCGGGTCAATAAAAATGTGCATTATCTGCTGGGAAAATTTTTGTTCCTTTTTCTGAATAAAACCCAATCTTATTTGAGTTTCTCCATAATTTTGAACATGCATTCCTTTTTTTTCAAAAATTTCACGCATTTTCTGCCATATTCTTTCTTTAATTACCGGAATTTTGTTTTCTTCACCTTTCATTACGCCAATATGTGCTGAAAGAATAAAACAACCATCTTCTCTTGAGGATTCAGTGATGATGAATTGAGGAAGATACACATTTTCAGCATAAAGTCTGGATTGCTCACCTAAAATATCTTCATTTTTTATTGAAGAATCAAATACGTCTTTTAATACTCCCATACGTTTTGATGATGTGACAAGATATAATAATATATTGGTAGTCACTCACTAATCATCACACTTTTTTAAATACCGTCTAAAAGTAGCTATTCTTATGGTATTTGAACGGCTTTACTCAGCGGATTTCTTGCATGACAGACCGTATTTCGGGTTTTTATTAGGAGTTGGCTATACAATACTCGGACTGTTTATCGCCATAATGATATTCCCTAACGACCCTGCTCTAATAGCAGTAGGAATAACGTCACTTCTATTGATGCCGTCGCTCGCGCAACTTAGCGATTCCCAAGAAATAGTTGGAAGAAAATCAACAAGCTTTTTGAATTTTCTTAAAATCACAGTACCTCACGCGAAAGTGTACGCCTACATATTCTTTGGAATATTATTCACATTCGCAGGATTCTCAATAATGCTGCCAAAACTTGCATCCGGACACTTATTCAACGTTCAATTATCGATTATAACAGGCCAGGCAATAAGATTCTCATGGCCATTATTTTGGGACTTATTCACATGGAACTTACAAGTTCTAGGACTTTGCTTCTTTTTATCTTTAGTCGCAGGAAATGGCGCAATATTTTTTATCGCGTGGAACGCGAGCGTTTGGGGAACAATATTTGGGAATCTCGCAAAATCAGCGGCAATAATTAGCACAGCAAATCCACTCATATTATTCATTTTAGTTATATTATCAGTATTTCCACACACATTCTTAGAAGGAATGAGCTACATCATTAGCACACTCGCGGGAACAACACTATCTGATGGAATAGTAAAAGAAAACTTTACATCACGCAAAATGTGGACTATATTCAAATACACGGCATTGCTTCTATTGATAGGAATAGGCGTGCTATTAGTTGGAATGGCAGTTGAAACATACGTTCTTGGAAACTTCACAACATACAGAAGCATCATTAATATCGCATTCCCTAAGTAAAGATATAAAAACACAACATTTTACTACAATACCATGAAACTTTTCGCCTTCACAGATTTACACGCAAGCATAACTGATTTTAAACGAATTGAAGCCAAAATAAAAAAAAGAAAACCGGACGCGATAATTTGCTGCGGAGACTTCACAATATTTGAACAAAACATAGAACAAGTTCTTAAAAAAATAGACGCCTTTGGATTCCCTGTCTATTTAATTCATGGAAATCACGAAATGGACGCGATAGTAAAAAAACTTTGCAGCAAAACAAAAAACATACAGTTCGTTCACAATAAAATATTTAAAATGGGAGATTATACGGTGGTTGCTCACGGAGGCGGCGGATTTTACGGCAAAGGAAAACTTGCTGGCGACAAAGAATTTGAAGAATTCGTTCAAAAAAACAAAGACAAAATAACTGGGCAAATAGTTCTACTAACTCACGCGCCTCCTGCAAACAGCGCCCTTGATTACATTTCTTGGATGGACGATCATGTGGGATGTAAAAGTTACATGGATTTCATAAAAGAATACAAACCAATACTCGCTCTTTCTGGGCATATTCACGAAACGTTCGGCGCGGTTCAAAAATTAGGCAAAACAATACTTTGCAACCCAGGACCTTCGGGGAGAATCATAATAATATGACGCAACGCGCTATTTTAACGGCAACAAGTTTAATGGCCGCATTTAATGGGCTTACGTCAGTATACTTAGTCGCATTTGCTCTTGCTTTAGGCGCTTCAAACGTTGTTGTTGGAGTTCTTGGCGCTTTGCCATACCTTGCGAGCCTTCTTGTTCAAATACCTGCCGCACAATTGGTTCAGCACTTAAGCCGAAAAAAAATCATAATAACTTTTGAAATAATGTCAAAATTGTTTTGGATGCCGTTATTACTTTCTCCATTTCTTTTCATAAACCCTCTTCTTTTTATCGTCATATTTTACCTTATAACAAAAATTTGCGAAGGGGTCACAACACCTGCGCTTACAACACTAATAGCCGATGTTGTTCCGGCCAAAACTCGCGGAGACTTCATAGCAGTCCGACAAAGACTCATAAATCTTTTCGGAATGATTGCGATGATACTTGCAGGTCTTTGGCTTCAGCAATTCCCAAAAGAAAGCCCAGTTGGATTTTCAATAATGTTTTTTTTGGGAGCAATACTTGGAATAATAGGCGCATTTGTTTACAAAAAAGTAGAAGAGCCAGAATATACAGACCATGAACATCACACCCTAAAGGAATTTTTCACTCTAAACGGTGAAATGAAAAAATTTGTCACTTTTCAAATAATTTTCAATTTTAGCTTTATGATAGCGTCTCCATTTTTCGCTGTTTATATGCTAAAAAACCTCAATATAGGCTATGAATATTATGGAATCGCAAGCTCAGTTACAACCCTTGCAGCAATACTTAGCTCAAGATACATAGGACAATTAACTGATAAATTTGGAGACAAACCAGTCGCGATAATAGGTCATTTCGGAGTCGCTGCGGTTCCTTTATTGTATCTTGCGGTAACAACGAATAACCTTTGGCTTCTAATACCAGTTCAACTGATTTCAGGAATCGCATGGGCAGCAACAGATATTGGAACAATAAATTTATTGTTGGGGCTCTCCGATAGCAAAAAAAGAGCAATACAAATCGCCGAATACACATTCTATTCAAGCATACCACTCATTATCGCTCCAATAATTGGCGGATGGATAACAGAAAACATGGCAATATGGGTACTGACGGGAATTCCGCTAATTTTTGTAATATCCGCCATACTTAGATTCTTATCCGCATTTATGCTATTTAGAATTAAAGAGCCAAGACAAGACCACGAATACCCCGCAATGCAAGTATTCTTAGAAGCCACCCATTTTCACCCAAATAAAGGCCTTCGTTACAGCGTAACAGTTGTTAAAAGAATAGCTGGCGGATTAATTCGGTAAAACTTTTATACTCCTCCTAATCTTTTAAAATTATGGACTTTCACAAGGCAATTCACACACTAACAACATCCCTTTCATTCAAAGACTGGCACGAAAAACACCCCAAAACGTTTCTAGCTCACGGATTTTTAATGCTTGATGAGGCAAATAAAAACACCTGGCAAATAGGGTTTTACGATGAAGAACACCAAAGAATGACCACATTCTTAGTCACCGGAACTAAAGTTGAACATACTGACGAACAAGAAATCCTTCAAGGATCTGCGCCAATACAAGAACTAAAACCATCAGAAGTAACACTTGAATCATCAAAAGCACTTGAAATCGCGAACAATTGCATAAAAGAAAACTACAAAGGAGAAATAATTCTGAAAAACTTCTTCATAATACAGCACAACGAAGGAGAAACAATATACAACATAACCTATTTCACTCAAGCATTCAAAACAATAAACATCAAAATCAGCGCAAAAAACGGAGCAATACTAAAACACAACATACAAGCGCTCGCAGAGTTTACATAGGTTTAAAAAGAACGCTAACTTCTAAAATTTTGAAAAAGGGTGGTACAATGGGAATAGCAGTAGATTACAAAGAAAAACAAAAAAATAAAGACTTAGACGCGTTTTTTTCTGAAACAACCACTATAGAGACAACAGAAACAATAGAATAAGAACAGCAATAAATTATTAAAAAATAATTCCCCCAACGGGGGTCACCCCTTTTTCCAAAAATTACAAGCGCACAACTACTTAAAAAGAATTTATGTCGCGTTACCTCACAATTGCAACATAGCAACTTGAATGTGCCCACTTCAATATATGAACACTTAAATACACACTAAATCTCCTTATATTCCCAATAAAATGAAACTATCAGACTATCAAACACTATTTGGCGACGCCTTAGGCAGAGGCGAGACAATAATCTGCGCGTGCACATGCACGATAAGATATTCCGGACGGGCGGAGAGCAAGCTTGAACGCGGAGACAGAATTGTAATAATTAAAAGCGATGGAGCGCTTTTAGTTCACCAACCATTTGGAACCGCGCCAATAAATTACATGAAAAATGGAACATCCCATACGGTGAGATTTGAGGACAAAACACTAATTCTTAACAGCAGCAACTTAACACTCAAAGAAAAAATGACTGTAACAATACATTCACTGCATTTTTTTAACAGCCATAAACTAGAAGACACACAAACGATAACAATCGCGGGAACTGAAGAAGACATGAGCGACATGATTTATTCAAACCCTGAAATACTAGAAAAAGGATTCAAACCAGTTGCTCAGGAAGAACAAACAAAATACGGATTCATAGATGTAATGGGAGTTGACAAAGACGGAACCTTAACTGTTGTTGAATGCAAAAGATACAAAGCAGAACTATCAGCAGTCACACAACTTCGACGATATGTTGAAAAAATAATGGTTAGCAAGGGAATTAGCAAAGTTCGTGGAATACTCGCCGCGCCTTCGATAACTGACAACGCCAAAAAAATGCTTGAAGACTGGGGATTTGAATTCAAAAACGTCAACCCACCAAAATATTTAGAAGATTACAGCAAAAAACAAAAAAAACTAGACGGATTTTGATGAAAAGAATAGACTTTTTTTACAAATTCAGCCAGTGTGTGACTAAACTAACCCTTCAAACAATCTACAAAATAAACTATGAAGGAAAATTACCTAGCCCTCCTTATGTTCTTTTGCCAAAACATCAAAGATTACTTGACATACCACTTGAAGGAATGTTCATATACAAAGAAAATAAACAACCAGCGAATTTCATAATGAGAGATTTACCATTTAAACCCGTTCTTGAAGCACTGGGCGGAATATTAATAGTTCGAGGCAAAGACATAAAAGAAAAAACAAAACGCCGAGAACTAAACAATCAGGCAACACAAAAAGCAATAAGCTGCCTTGAAAACAAAGAACCGCTCGTAATTCACCCAGAAGGAACGCGACACTATAAGGACTTAGGATCGGTATCTATAAAACCAAACAGCATACTTTCTCAAATAATATCTGAACAAAAAAGAATAGGAGCAATTCCCTTTATCTCCTGCGGAATAGAATACGATAAAAGAAACATTCACATAAGAACTGCGGAAAGACCATTTTACACTGACAGCCCAAAAGAATTAGAAGAAAGAATAACCAAAGAATTAAGACAACTTTCTAATCTTTAATAGAAGATGATTTTCATTAGTATGAATTAGAAGGAATACAAACGCCTACACCAGGAACACTCGTTTTTCCATACGCGCACAAATATCCCGAAGCGCAGCCAAACTTTATTCCATCAACTAAACCGCACAATTGACCAGGAATTTCTTGAACAGGCGTAGGATAACCATAACGATAGACCCAATCTTCACTCAGAGGATTTGGAGGCGTATTGTAATACGCCGCGTACTGAGTTCCCGGATAATAAACAGGATAATACGAGTAATAAGGTGAATCGTAATAATAAACAGCACCATAACGCGTAGAGCCATAACGATAAGCTGACGCGCCAATAGATGCGACTAGAACAATAAGAACTATCAAAAAAATTGACAGCATCACTCTTTTCATACTTCTATAGAATATAGATTGATATAAAAAGTTATGCCTCAATAACAAACAAATCTTTTTTTCTTAAAACATCAAATCGTGAGGCAACTTGACCATTTACTACAACATTTTTGTTTAAATCAAAAACAACATAGCCAGCGTCAAGAAAAGAAGATTTCATTAAAGGCAAGGCTGCGTGAAGGTTAGATTCCAATAATTTTTGAATTGTCCTATAATGAACAAAAGAACTATACAATTGGTCATCCTTAATTATGAACAGATGAATGAAAGACATGTTATTTAAGGCGCCGATGTGCTTAAAAAAGTTAATTAACAAATAATTGAAATTATTTCGGAATTAACAGAACTTTTTCTTTAGAAGTAATACGAATTTTTTTACTCGCGGGAAAATTCATTACTTATACTCTCTCCAAGTATGATTGCACTTTTTGCACTTATGAAACCTTGTTGGCGGCTCATCAGCGCTTCTTGTTTGAATTTCCCAATACTCCGCTTTTGTGTGCTTGCATTTTGGGCATTCGGCGTCAATAATAACATTAGGACTTGTTTCTTTCTCAATTACGACAAACTCTTTCTTTTCATCCTTTGGCTTCTCAGAAATAACCTTACTTTCAATCTTCTCAGAATAACCACACTTGCAGGAAAACTCTTTTCCCTTCGGCATCATAATGCTTTTACACTTTGGACAAAATTTTAACATACAATTTACCTCACAAGGTTTATTAAATCAACAAAAATGATTTTAACCCAGCCAAGAAGAGGAACTCTCCAAACAGCCTTACCGATAATATTTTCTTTCGCGATACCCTTCTCAAAGTCGCCTATATCACAGTTATGGTCTCCTTTAGTCCAATAAAATTCATCACTCACTCTATCTTCAATCGCGATAACACGATGAATAATAGGGTCTGGCCTAGTATTTGTCAAATAAACTATAGTGTCCCCGAGCTTAATTGACTTTGGACTGTAAAGAATCATAATGTCTCCTTTATTGAACCCATTAACAAAACCAAACTCTTTGAACTTTTCTCGAGAAATGTCATTTTCTTCATAAAATTCGCCCTGAACTAACGTATGAGTGCACTTATCGTTGCAACACTGAGCGCTAGTCCAAAATTCGTTAAAATTACCATCGTGCTCCATACTCCCCGAAACAACAGCGACAATTGGGGCAGGAGTTCCAAGAACCCAGCCTAAACCCGGATATAAAAGAAACTTGATTATTATGAACGCGAAAATAACGTTTAGAACCCAACTCCAGACACTATCGTCTTCCCAAATAAATTTCCAAACTTTCTTGAGAAATTTCACCATCAAGACAGAAATCAGAAAGATTGTTTAAAAAGGTTATGATTATTTTTTAGCTCCCTGACGAAAAGCCGCAGGTTCGCTTTGTGGGGCGGAAACAGAATGCTCAGTTTCGTATTTTTTCTTCTCACGAGGCGCAGAATTATTTGAGCAATAAGATAACGAGAATCCAATAATAACGGCCAATCCTATTGCCAAGTGATAATTGTTTTTTCTAACAGGCGTTTCTTCAATAACTGTTTCTGGTAAAGACCAATCAACATCTTTTGGAATATCTTCCTCATCAATATACTGGGTATCTTCGAGACGCGGCATTTTTAGATAACGATCGGAAAACGATTTTTTTACCTCGTAGGGTTTTCTCATATGAGACGCTTCTTCATCCCAATTAGAACAAGAATACGGAACTTTTTTGCTTTCAAATTCGAGAAAATCAGACAATTCTTTGGTTGCGTCTTTTTGAGATTTATTCATAGTCGTCACTGGTTTTTTTGAGGTTCATTCTATTTAAAAACATTCTGACTTACATATGTCACCCACATATTTAAAAACTACGTCCGAAATTATTGACTTATTATGGTCGAAATACCACATCCAGACTATTTTGAGGGCATACTTCAGATTAGAGGCGGGAATGACGAACTAATAGAATGGATACAGGCAAGAGTCAAAGAAGATGACAAAGCGGCAATCACGAAAATAAAGGACGTTCGGGGAGGACTTGACCTTTACATAACAGACCAACATTATCTTCAAAACTTAGGACGAAAACTACAGGACAACTTCGCTGGGGTCATGAAAATAAGCCAGCGAATATTTACTACTGACAAAATGACCAGCAAACATGTTTATCGAGTAACTGTCCTTTTTAGGCCTCTTCCATTCAAAAAAGGAGATATTGTCACGTATCAGGGAGATAAAATAGAGATATTAGGAATCGGCAAAAAAGTAAGAATTCGCTACGTTGAAAGCAACAAAAAAGCAGAAATAGTCGCGGAAAAACTAGAACACGTCAGACCTTAGAGCGCTCTTTTTTGAAATCATCAATCACTTTAAGAAGCGCGTCCCTTTCTTTTCGAATCTTCTCAAGAACAGAAACGTTCACCAGAAAAATATTTCCTATTTTGGTTCCGTCCTGCTCCCTGAAAACAAACGGCAAATCCTTTCTTAACTTTTCACTAGGCAATTTACTGCAAAGAACAATACGAACACCTGTCTCTGACAGAACCTTAACCGCGTTATCGCTTAAAGAATCAACACTTTCTATAAATACGGAATCATCAACAAAAGTTTTCACTTTTACGGATTCCTGCCAGCTTAATTTATCCATGCGAGGAATCGCGACAATACCTTTTTTGAGCAAAACCCTTTCCAAAAAAGAAATATTTTTTTTCGCGAGCTCAAGCTCTTTTCTTGCGTGCTCAAACTTGTCCGCAAAAGACTGAATTCTTGAATCCTTCTCTGAAAGACGTAATTCCTTTGATTTGGGCCTTACAAGCTCGCTTTGACGCGCCCTTAGAAGCTCAATTTCATTTTTTAGCTTTCTTAAATCATTTTCAAGACGCGTGTTTTGTTCTTTTACCTGAATAAAAGAGCGGCGCTCTCTTGAAAGAGAAGAAAATAAACGAATTAAATCAACATCTCTTTCTTCTTCTTTTATTTTCTCAATTTCAATCTGAACAGGATTATGATCGCAAAGAACCAACGCTGCCCTAATGCTCATACCTTCCTTTAGAACAATCTCAACAACTTTCTCAAAAAGATGAGTTTTATTCTCCTTTTCAAGAACTTTATCCACTCTGCGAATCAGAGGAAGAATTTTTTTGTACGCAAAAATCGCGCTCGCAAGAGCGTCAAACTCGTGCGCGTCATTTGTCGCGAAATCTTTTGTCAACTCTCGCTTCTCATCAATTAACAAATCATATTTTGGGGAAACAATTTTCGCCCCAAATTTTGCCGCGATAGAATGCGCCAAAAACGGCGTTTTCGCCTTATCGCACCCAACAACAATAGCTCTTCCAAATCCCATAATATTTGAAAGCAAAGAATCCTGATCAAAATTTCTTTTCGAACCAACAAAAAGAACTTTTCCACGCAAGCTTAAACATGCCCAACCAACAGTAGTTCCAGGATCAACACCAACAATCATACCTTAATTATGATATTTCCTCTTCCCTTTTTCACCCTTTTAACAATGCCTTTAGCTTCAAGCTCATCAACCATAAGCGAAATCTTTGCTTCAGAATAGGGGAATTCTTTTCTTAAATCCTTTTGAAGTACCCGTCCATTATGCTTATCAATGAATTTGATTAATTTTTCCAAATCATCAGACACAACAATTTCCTTGATTTTTCTCTCAACAATTTTGGCAGGAGTTTTTGAAACTTTTTTTACAACGTACGCGAGTACCGCGAAAACAATAAGCCACAAAACCCACTGATAGGTCGGCTTTTGAGTGATAATGTCAAGAGTTTCATCGATTGGAGGCAGCTCTTCAGAATCTTCAAGCAAATCCTCATTAAGGTAAGGAAGAAGAATTAAATCGCGCACAAACCTTCCTTCTTTTATTTCAATAACTTCTTCAGTGAACTCTTCTCCTTTGTCCGCTGAAATAAGATAAACTCCCGGAGGAACAGAAAACTCATACGTTCCCGCTTTTGCAACAATTTTTTGCGAAGGAGTAGAATTAATCTCAACAACAGCGTTATACGCCTTGTTCAAACCAAAGTCATAAACAGTTCCATAAATTTCGGCGCCATAAACCGCTGCCGAAACTAAGACCAATAAGATGAGCCAACGCATGATTATTTTATCGTCACTAAACTATATAAATATTCGCACATGGGTTGAAAAAGAAGTAAAATTAGGTGTTTATAAAGGAAAATAAAGAATAATGAAGCTTTAAATGATAAAAAAAGGACTAAAAAGTCTTTAAAATTTGATTTTAGAAAGTATGTTTATAAACAAACTGCGCTAAAAGAACCATATCGAACAAAACGTTCGGGAGGAAACACAATGAAATGGTTATCCATTTTAGCGGTGTTTTTGGTGGCTTTGGCTCCTCTTGCATTAGCGCAAGAGAACGGAACTACCACTAATACCCCAAGAGAAAACATCAAAGAAATGCGCGACCAAGTAAAGGACGCGCGAATGGTAAGACAAGATATTCGAACAATGAGACTTGACACACGCGACGCAATCAAAGCGGAACGCGCAAGAATCGTAGCTTTAGGTGATGAACTTCGGGCATGCAAAGGAAAAAGCACTGAAGACTGCAAACAAAAACGTGCAAGCGGAAAAACAACTGTCAAACAGACATTAATTAACGCCGCGGACCAAGTCATTAAATTGCTAACTGACGCGAAAGCAAGAATTGAAGCGAGCGACATTTCAATCAAAGAAGACGCGATGAGCAAAATAGACGCCCACATCGCAAGCATAGAATCTGCAAAGGCAAAAGTTGAAGCTCTAACTTCAGAAAGCACAAGAGAAGACTACAACGCAGCAACCAAAGAACTTAGAAACGCAATAAATGAAGCGCGAAAAGATTTGAAAACTTCAGCGCACTCACTTGTTTCAAGACGAATGGGAGTTGTAATCGGAATGGCAGAACAACTTGAGAAACGCCTAGACAATATGGTATCTAAAATAGCTGAAAAAGGAATAGATACAAGCAGCGTTGACGTTGCCGCATTTAAGGCAAAAGTTGACGAAGCAAAAAGATTACATGCTGAGGCCATATCACTGTTTGAAAAATCAAAAACAGCTGAAAAAGACGCCAAAGTTGACCTTGTAAAACAGGCGAACGAAAAACTTCGAGAAGCTTACGCGGCACTTAAGGAATCACACCAGATTCTAAAAGACATCGTGGCTCAACTCAAAAGATTGAGTTCAAGCGCAATGGAAGACTCAACAGGACCTGAATCAGCGGAAACTGAACAAACAGACGCCACTGAAATTTCAGAGCCAGCGGGCGAAGAAAACGCCACTGCGTAAACACAAGACATAAAAGTCTTGAAAACAGAGGTACAAAAATGAAGTACGCAATCGCAGCAAGCTTCGCGGTACTGGTACTTTTGGCAGCATGCGCTCCTGTAGTCAAGGAAACGTCAAACGAACCAAAAGATGTAATGATTGTTCAAGAAACAATCACAGAACCACCTGCGGGCTCAGCAGTTGACACAAGCGACATCGACGCGGTCACTATGCAAGTTGAAGAAATCGACAGCGACATGGGACTTGACGATTTGGACGAGCTTGAATTGCAGCTAGCTGAACTTGACAAGCTTGAAATTGGCTAAACTATAAAAACAACCTTTTTATTTTATTTTTTTATGATTATTTTGGATGGAAAACAAGGCGGAGGGCAGATGCTTCGCACGGCACTCGCTCTTTCTGCACTAACGCAAAAACCATTCAGAATGATTAACATAAGATCTACTAGAGCAAACCCTGGACTCGCCCCTCAACATTTAACCTGCGTTCGCGCACTTAAAACACTGTGCGACGCTAAAACAGACGGAGATGAAATAGGAAGCCAAGAACTTTTGTTTATTCCTTCAAAATTCAAGGCAAAAAATCACACAATTGACATTGGAACAGCAGGAAGCGTAACTTTACTTTTACAATCACTTTTACTCCCTTCTCTTTTCGCGCCAAAACCATTCACTCTAAAAATAATCGGAGGAACAAATGTTAGCCATAGTGTTCCTGTAGACAATTTTTCAAACACAATACTTCCTTACTACCGACTCGCAGGAGGGGTTGAAACGCGATTAATAAAAAGAGGATATTATCCACGAGGAGGGGGAGAAATAGAAATAGCCTTCACACCAGAAATAAACAGAAACAATTTTGATCGCTTTGACGATTTTATAAAATTAGTATCACATAAAGGCTTTATTTTAACGGAAAAAGGAAATTTGGCAGCGATAAAAGGAATATCTCACGCGAGCGATAATATTTCACCAAGAAAAGTCTCAGAAAGACAGGCAAGCTCAGCGCAGCAAGCGCTTTCTTCGCTTAATGTTCCAGTTGACATAACATCAGAATATCGAGAAACACTATCAACAGGAAGCGGAATTAGCATTTGGAGCGCTTTTGAAAAAGACATAGAGCCAAAACCAAGAATTGGCGCGGACATATTAGGAGAACCAACACAAACTTCAGAACAAGTAGGGCAAAAAGCCGCGAAATTACTTTTTGAACGACTTCAAAACGAAGCGCCAATAGATGAACACATCGCTGATAATTTAATTCCGTTAATAGGAGTTTTACGTCCAAGCAAAATAAAAATTCCTCACTTTACGGACCATATAATGACAAATATGGAAGTTTGCAAGGCGTTTTTGGGCGACGTTTACAGACAAGAAGAAAATATTATTATGACAAACTCGCCAATTTAATGCTTGCCTTTAAATCCTTAATATCGTACATTAACATACGGCGAAGCTCGGTGTTATCAATTCTTTCAACCAATAATTCCGCTTCAGCAACCATTCTAACTGCACTATCAATGTCACCGCGCATTAATTTTTCTCTCGCATCATCAATCATTGAGTGAAGCTCAGGATGAACGAGCGCTTTCGGAGTCTCTTCAGAGCGCACTTCTTTTCTTAAATAAGATTCAAAAGCTTTTTCTCTTTGACTTTCAAGCTCTCTTACCTCATCTTCTCTCGCTAAAATCCTTGAATATCCCCTCTCAAGGCCCCGCTCTTTTTCTTTAAGCTCGATTTCTTTTTCCTTAAGCAAACGAGACTTGCCTGGTTGAATTGTCTTATCGATTAAATGAGCCTCTACTTTATGTAATTGTGAAGTTAACTGGTTATAGCGCTTTTCAAGAGAAGGAAGCATCTGCTTTAATTTTTTTGAACGATAAATCTCATCTTTCATTTTTTCAAGCTTTGCTTTCTCATCATCAACAAAAGATAGCCCTTTCTTCAAAATTCGTTCATTGTCAGCGATTTTCTTTTCCTGCTGTTCAAGAATATATTGCTGTTTTCTCAGTTTTTGCTCTTGAGCTTCCATCTCGCGCTTTCCTTTTTCAAATTCGCGCAATTTTCCTATGAGTGATTTTTCTTCGTTAATTAAACGCTCGCGGTCCTTTTCAAGAACAGAAATGCTTTGAACAAGCTCGTCCTCTGTTTCCTTAAGAGCCAAAATATCGGAATCGACTAGCTTTCGAACGTCAGTTTTTTCACGTTTTAAGTCGTCCTTTTCAGATTTAAGATCGCCTAACTTTTTCTCCCACTCTTGCTGAGCGACCATCAAATCAGATTTTCTTGAGTTAACTTCCTCTAAGAATTTGGATCGTTCAGCTTCAAGAATTTTAGTCGCCTGCTCAAGCGCGGCCTCTGCTTTTATTGCTTTTTCTTCGCGAGCTGCAAATTCCTTTTGACGCTTTTCCATTTCAGTCAGAGCGCTGTCGTGCATTTTTTGCTGTTTTATGAAATCAACTTTCGCTTTTTCAACTGATTTTTGAATATCGTTTAATTCTGATAAAACTTTTTGATTGTGCTCTGTCGCGGACTTTAGCTCGGCTAAAACGCTTTTTTTCTCATCAAGAAGCATTTTGGTTTCATTTCTAAGAGACTGAGCGTCCTGCGCTTTCGCGATAATTGACAGCATCTCTTTTCTTTTACTTTCAATTTCCGCTTCTTCTTTGGCAAGATCCTTTTTTCTTTCTTCTAAGAGCGCGACTTTTTTCTCCTGCTCGGCTCTTAACTCAAGAATACGCTTCGCTTCCTCGCTTGCCTGTTTGTGAGTTCGTTCAAACTCTTTAAGCTCTTTTTGACGCTGAGAAAATTCAACTTGGGCGTGAACACGGCCTTGAGCTAATTGTTTAATTTCTTCCTTTAATTTATTTGAGCGGGCTTCCATTGAAAACATTTGTTCTTCTTGAGCTGCAATTAACTTCGCCCCCTCTTCTACACGCTTTTCTTTCTTTGATAACTCGTCATTTAACGCGCTGGATTTTTTCATTAAAACATCAACATTTCCACTAATTTTTGACAATTCTGATTTGCTTTCTTCAAGCGCTCGCGAGATTATTTTTTGAGTGGCTTCGCGCTCCTTTTTTAAATTAAGAAGCTCTGCTTTTGCCTCTTCAATGCTATTTTGAGAGAACCGAATGGTTTTTTCAGCCTCTTTTCGCATTTCATTTAACTCAGCGACTTCCTTAATAATTTCATTACGCTCTTTTTGCATGCGCGCAAGATTGGCGTGTTCAGATTGCAAAATACTTGCTTGTTTTTCAAGCGTTTTTTCGTGCTCTAAAAGAATGCGCTCTTTTTCGTTTGAGGCAGATATTTTCTTTTGCGCCTCATGCATCATTTTTTTAATAGCGCTTTCCTGTTCATTGAAATTTTGATAAAACTTCTTTGACTGCTCAATAATTCTAATGCTTTCTTCCTTTTCTTTTTGAAGACTGTTAATTTGTGACTGCAATTCCCCTTCTTTTTCCTCAAGTTTTCCAAGTCTTGCTGTTTCCTTGCTTATCATTGACTCTCTTTCAGAGAGATTTTTTTGAAGTTCAGCCAATTCGGACTCTTTTTTGTCTATTGACTGCAGTTTTTTCTTTGATTCGACAATTAATGAGCGAAGAGCGTTTTCCTGCTTATTTGCAGCAGCCATACTCTCCTTTGCTTTTTTAATTTGGGACGTTGCTTCGCTTTTTTCGGAGAGCAACTTGTTAATATTTTCACGAATTGTTTTTTCTTCCGCACTAAGAGCTAAAATTCTATGTTCTTCTTTTTCAATCATTGACTGCTTTTCTTTCGCTCTTCTTTCAAGCTCATGAGCGTTTGCTTCTTTTTGTTCAACATGAGAAAGACGTTTTTTTGCTTCGGTTATCAGAGCGCTGACAGCACTTTTTTCTTTTTGAGCTTTTTGAGAAACATTTTTTGCTTCAGACAGGACATTTTGAGCAGATTTCATTTCCTGCTGCAACGCAGAGACATCATTTTGAAGAATTGTTTTTTTGGATTCAAGCGTTTTTATAGACCGTTCGATGTTTTCGAGTTTTCGCATCTTTTCATTGATTCTTCTTTCATCAGATGAGAGCTTTTCTGAACGTGAATCAGCGATTTTAACCTTTTTTACAGCTTCGCTTTTGATGGATTCAAGCGCTTTGGTCTCTTTTGCTATTCTTTCAAGAGCTTGCTTGTCTTCCTTTTTTACACGCTCAAGCTCTTTGTTTAGCAAGTTAAGTTCGGCGTACTTTTTAGAAATTTGAGAATCTATTTCGGAAACTTTCTTTTGAGCTAAACGCTCAATATTCAAAAGCTGCTCTCTCTCCTTGTCAGCTACCCCCTTTTTGCCAAAGAATAATTCCCGAGCACCCATATATTAAAAGCCCGAAACTGCATTTATATACTTTTGTTATCTCTAGAGAATAGTGTATTTTCGTTTTTCTGAACAATACAATCATAAGATTTTTAAAGCACCCCCTGTCCATTGGCGTTATGGAAACAGAAATACTTGGAAAAGGAGCGGTTCGCTTCAAATGCCCAAAATGCACAGGGCACACTATTGTTCGCACCGCAAATGATAGAAAAATTGTCGCAAAATACACATGCGCACAATGCGGATTTGTAGGACCAAACTAAATGGCAAGCGTAGTAGTCACAATCAAACTAATGCCAACAGAGCCAGGAGTAAACTGGGACGGCGTATATGATAAGGCCTGCGAACACATTAAGGCGTTCGTAGACCAAAAACATAAAGACGGCGAGATGAGAAAACAAGTCGAACCAATCGGCTTTGGGCTTTCAGCCCTTAAAATCACATTCGTAATGGATGAGCAAATAGGCGGAACAGAAAAACTTGAAGAAAACATCAAAAAAATCGAAGGTGTAGAAAATGTTGAAACAATTGACGTTCGCAGGGCGATTGGTTAGTGCGATAGCTGTACTTCTTATTTTAGCGGCATGCACAAGCGTAGCACCGCCACAAGACAACACCACAATCACAAATGAAACAAGCGGCGTTCAACTTGGAGACTTAGTCACAATCAATTACGATTTATATTTTGAAAACGGCACTCTTGCTGACACAAACAACCCTGAACTTTTAGCATCACTTAATGGCTCAGACTACGTTCGAGGCTTTGCCAAAGGACCATACACATTCGTTTTAGGACAGAGCGGAAAAGTAAAAGGATTTGACGAAGTAATACTCGGAATGGAAGATGGCGAGACCAAAGAAAGTGTAATTGAGCCAAGCCACGCTGAAATAACACTTGCTATAAACAAAACTCAAGGATTCAAAAGACAAATAGTCATACCGCGACTTCAAAGCTTCCCAATATCAGCATACGATAAAATATTCGGCAAGCGCCCAATCAAAGGAGACATAGTTCAAAATAAGACATTACAATTCAAATATCAAATCATTAATGTCACAGAAAAGTACGCGATAGGAAAAATCCTTGCAAAAGAAGGAGAAGAATACACACTTCAAAACACTTATTGGCCAAGTCAGATAATTAAAGTCGCGAATGAAGACATATTGTTCTTCCAAGAACCTAAAGATAACCAAACAGTGCCATCACCGTTTGGACCTGCCATAGTAAACGTACAGGGAAGTACATTTAACATAACATTTCAGCCAGAAATTGGAATGGTTCTAAACTATACTAGCACAATTGGCGAACAATCAGGACTTACAGAACCATACAAAATTGTAGAAGTTAATGAGGACAACTTCATAATCAAAAGATACGGACTGCTATCTGACAAGAGACTGACCTTAAAGGCAACATTGATTGAACATACTCCTAATGTTAAGAAAGTGAAGGATAACAGCAAAAAACTCATTCAACAAATAGTTGACGGAAAAGAAATCTAATTTTATTATTTTTATTGAATTTAAAATATTAAAAAAATAAAAATAGACTAATTAATCTTCTTTGTCGCCAGTTCCTTCAGAAAAACCTTCTTCCCAAACTTCAATTTCATCGCTTTCTTGAAGCTCTTTTCTGCCCTCTTTGGTATAAACGTCCTCATCTTCCTTACCAAGTGAGATGTTTATTGAGTGCTCTTCAGGAGACTCATTTTCATGGTCCTCGGTTGAAACAAACTCTGTAGTCTCATCCTGTTTCGCTTCTTTTTTCTTTCTTGACATAGCTGTTTAGCATTCAACTGTGTATTTAAATTTTGTGAGATTTTAGAACAAACGGCCAAAAAACTGCGCAATATGCTCATCTGGAGACATGGTGGTTGTAACAGCCCACTCTTTTGGAAAACAAGAATTATAACGCGGCCAGGCGTAACGCTCATCAACAAAAGCAATAACGCCCCTGTCAGTCTCGGTTCGAATGCACCTCCCGGCATTTTGAACGCACCTTGTCATCGCCGGCAAAATATATCCGTATTCCCAGCCTTTTCCGAATTTTTTATCATAATAATCAATCAATTGATTGGTTTCCAAATCAGGCTTATCAAGCGGCAAACCAACAACAATAACTCCTTTTAGAATTCCAGGCAAATCAATACCTTCACCAAACGAGCCTGAAGCCACACCTAAAAGCGCGGCGCCCTTTTCCTTACAAGTCGAAAATTTGTTTAACAAAGATTGCTTGTCTTCTTTTGAGAGAGAAGGTTTTTCGTAAAAAATATCTTTTTTATAAAAATCAACAAACTTATCCGCAACTTTATCGCGAACAAAATAACTTGGAAAAAAAATCATTACGCAACCAGGAATTTGATTCGCGACATCGGAGACAACCTTTGCCATATTCTCAAACTGAGCCTCGCTTCTTGCCTGAAATTTCGTGGTTGTTTTCGGAACAACAAGAACAAGACGATTCTTACTTGGAAAAGGACTTTTGAAAACTCCATTCACTGCGCTGTCAAGCCCCAAAATACTCGCGTACATATCAAGAGGCTCAAGAGTTCCGGACATCACGGCCGCGGCATAACAGTCACGAAAAACATCCTTTGTCATAATAGAAGGGTCAAGACAGCGATTACTCAAAGTAATTAGCATATCGTCCCTACTCATTATTGACGCGAAACCTTCACCTTTTCCTTTCCATTCCTCTAAGAATCTCGCGATTGCTCCAATGTGGGAAGTTTTTTGTGAAGCCCTGACCTCTTCCGCCGCGACATGAAGCTCTTCAATCAAAACATCATACTTTTTGTGTTTTTCAATCAAATCAACAAACTCTTTTTCGCGAACAAGACGCTCGCCCCCTTCGGATAACCTTTCGCTTAAGATATTAAGAACTTCTTGGATTTCCACAAGATCAGATAAAATTTCAAGATTTTGCTTTTTCGCCTCACCAATCGCAAGACGCATTAAACGATTAGACAACCTGAACGTCTGCAAATCACGAAGACGATTCGGCAAATTATGCGCCTCATCAACAATAATAACAATTTGCTCAAGTTTCTTTTTTATTTTTCCCAAAAAAGACTCTCTGATATGCGGATTAAACATATAATAATAATCAGCAACAATAACTTTCGCCTCCTCTGCAAGCATCAGAGAAATTTCATAAGGACACATTTTTTCCTGCGCCGCGAGCATATGAACATTTTCTGCAGCAAGAGGAAGCCTTGACTTTAAGTCCGACAAAACTTTTCTTGCAGAAAAATTATCCTTCCCCCTCGCGTTAAGATAAAACTCGCACTGATTTCCTTCAACTAATGTTTTGCAATACTCAGCGAAATCAGAAGAAGGAAAATTTCCAACATCCTGCGCGCACATATTCTTTTTTCCAATAATACTTACGGCAAGAACTTCTTTTTTATTCAACTCATTAAACTTGCGAACAGTATCAAGAACAATCTTATGCTGAGTGTGGCGCGAAGTCAAGAAAACTATTGTAAGATCTTTTCCAAGCGCGACATCAAGAGCTGCGCAAAGCGCTGCCGCGGTTTTTCCAAGACCGGTCGGCGCGTGAACAAGAGCGTGACGCTTCTCTTTTAGAGCGGTATTAATCGTTTGCGCGAGCTCTTTTTGCTGAGGGCGAAGAGCTTCATGAGAAAATAACATACCTTAATTGCTACAGTGATGGTTTAAAAGAATATCGCAAACCTTTTTAAAAAGAACATCACAGCAAAAATATATTGCAATTTTATCGACGATAAAGTGCAACCTCGAAACATTTAAATATATATTCGATTACAACAATCAAGGATTGGTTGGGGTGGAAACGTGCAAAAAAACAAAGAAATCTTTAAGACATTTTTTCGTGAAAAACCGTCAATGATGCTCGTTGAGCTCAAAAACGCCAAGAGCGAAGTTTACGCAAGTTCACTCGCAAAGTCAATCGACTGCACATATTCTCACGTTGTCAAAATACTGCAGGAAATGGAAACAGAAGGACTTGTAAACTTTGACAAACAAGGACGATTGAAACTTTTGACTCTAACAAAGAAAGGCGTTGATGTCGCGAACAAAATAGACGACATTCGCGTTGTTCTCTAATTTTATTTTTATTTTTAGCTGATTTATCTCATTTTTTCAAAAGATTTATAAACCCCCTTCTGACGATTTAACTTGTTCAAGAGATAGGCTGGTCACGGCTCGCCTATACTGGAGACACGAGAGAAAATCTCATCTTGATTTCTTGAACGGAGAATTTACAAAATGGCAAAAATGCACTCAAGAAAACGCGGAAACGCGCACAGCAATAGGCCCCTTAATCCACAAGTTCCAACTTGGGTAAGATATCAGACCAAAGAACTGGAAATGATTATCGGAAAGCTCTCAAAAGAAGGAAAAACAGCAAGCGAAATCGGACTCATACTTCGTGACAGCTACGGAATTCCAAACACAAAACTAATCACTGGAAAAAGAATCCAGCAGCTTTTGGCTGACAAAAAACTTCTTCCTGAAATTCCAGAAGATTTGATGGCATTAATGAGAAAATCAGTAAGTCTTCGAAAACATATGGAATCGTTTAAGCAAGACCAAACAGCAAAGCGCGGACTTCTCTTAACCGAGAGCAAAATCAAGCGCCTCATAAAATATTACAAAGAAGTTGGCAAGCTTGATCCTCTATGGAAATATGATCCCGCGAAAATCAAGATTTACGCAGAATAAGCAAAACACTTATATACCACTCCCGCACAGTAGTCACACTATGCGGGCGGTATTTTTTATACTTTCAATTTTATTGTTAATTCTCGCGGCATGCGAGCCTACATTACGAACTATTCCAACTTCTGAACTTCAAAACACAAATACAGAACAGATAGAAAGTAATTCGCAAACAGACCCTTGCGAAAATATTCTTTGTTTATCGGGACAATTTTGCAACCAAGGAAAATGCGAAAAAATAGAACCTGAAGTTGAAACTGTTGAATTAGAAATTCCAACGGTTTGCGCATTTGGAGAAGTATTTGAAGGTGAAGAATGCACCTGTGAAGAAGGAAGATACTGGTGCGGAGAACAACAAAGATGCATTCCTAACGGAGACTGCTGCGTTCACACGCAATGCGATAGATTTGAAAGATGCGTTCCAACACAACTAAGAGTTCGCCTTTGCGCAGACCTTCCAACAGGAAAACTTTGCAGACTACTATCCGATAACGGAAGAAAAGAGCTTGCGGTCATAAACAGCATTGACATGCGTCTTGGCGTTGCCAACTGGTTTAACAACGAGAGCATAAACTTCACTTTAAACAACGATTCACTCTTGCTTTCAAGAAACCAAAAGGCAGAATTAATGGGTTCCATATTCCATTACGAAACTTTTGAAGAATACGGCGGATTTTGCAAACTAGACGAAGATTAATTAAACTCGTTCTTTAACTCTTAGAGAGGGTGAAATATTGGACACGTTTAGACCATTCGGACTTTCGCACTATGAAAGCAAAGCGTTTGAAATTCTTTTAAAGGAAAAACTCACAGCAAAACAACTTAGTAAAAAAACAAACATCCCTTTTGGAAAAATTTATTCTGTCATTAACAGCCTCTACAAACAACAATTGGTTGAAGAAACTCAAGATAGACCAAAGACGTATTTTATTTCTAATCCATCCAAGGCAGTCGGAAACCTAATTGAGAAAAAAGAAAGAGATGATGAATCACTATTAAACAAAGCGAGGAGCCTTGCCATACAAGCAGAGGCGGTATCACGAGGAAAAAGCGACTTTTTTGAACTAGGAACGAACCAAGAAGACAACAAAAAAATACAGATTCGAAGCTTTAATGAGGCAAAAAAAGAAGTCTGCCAAATAATCAACATTCACCACAAGCCGTTCATTAATCGCGCGATAAAACTAACCTGGGAAAAAGAAATACAAAACGCCATAAAAAGAGGCGTAACATTTAGGTGCATTTATCCTATAAACGTTGAAATTCCTTTACTTTTGCAGAAATTACCAAAAGACAAATTTCAAGTGAGAAGACTCGACACGAATTTTGTAAGATGTGATATAATAGACAAGAAAAAAATCTGCATCAAACTAATGCACCAAGACGCAATGAGTTTTGGAGGAATAATATTCTTAGAAAACGAGACTTTCGCGAAGAATTTACAATCGATTTTTGAAACGTTCTGGAATGAAGCGGAGTGATTTTTTATTTCTTTTTTCTAATTCGTAGATAAGGACAATTTATTTCAAAATACTTTTTACCTATTTTTATTAGTTCATCGTTGGGTAAATTTCCATCGATTTTGAATATTTTTTCTTTTTTTATTTCTTTGTTAAATGAAAAAGGATTTTTTATTCTTTTTTGAATATTTTTTTCGTAGTAGAATTTTGAACCATCTAGATGTATTATTTTTTCTTCTTTGTTTAATATGCAATGAATGTATCTTGTTGTTGGAAAATCTCTTGTGAATTTTTCCATTTGAATAATGTATTCGCTTTCTCTTTTTTCAAACTCAAACTCCAGATTCGCCAAAAGTTCCCCTGTTTTGTCATTTGTTATGATAAATTTGCTTTGAATTTTTTCTTTTTTAAATAAGTTTTTTTTAA